>Ga0307986_10000015_pt1 | contig 110336 bp, 101 predicted proteins | sample EllFjometageno82_FD_203170 | JGI IMG/M metagenome (GOLD analysis project Ga0307986, IMG submission 203170) | Marine microbial communities from Ellis Fjord, Antarctic Ocean - #82 | ecosystem: Environmental > Aquatic > Marine > Unclassified | place: Southern Ocean | collected 2014-10-09 | reverse complement strand
TAAAAAGGAAGAACCAAAAGTAGAAGCTAAAAAGGAAGAACCAAAAGTAGAAGCTAAAAAGGAAGAACCAAAAGTAGAAGCTAAAAAGGAAGAACCAAAAGTAGAAGCTAAAAAGGAAGAACCAAAAGTAGAAGCTAAAAAGGAAGAACCAAAAACCTAGTTTTTTGAACGGAAAAGCATATGTTACAAGTAAGAGTGTTTACCCTTTATCCGGATTTATTTCCTGGGCCAATGGATATTGGAATATATAAAAAAGCCAGAGAAAATAAATTATGGAACTTAGAAGTTGTAAACATTAGAGATTTTGCAATAGACAAACATGGTACTGTCGATGACCATCCTTTTGGAGGTGGAAGTGGAATGTTGTTAAGACCTGATATACTTTCTTTTGCACTAGACAAGAACATAAATTACAAAAATAGAGAAAAAATTTTTTACTTATCACCAAAAGGAAAAAAATTTGATCAAGAAATTGCGAAAAAACTTTCTAAAGAAAAAACAATTAATATAATTTGTGGCCACTTTGAAGGTGTAGATCAAAGACTAATAGAATCCAGAAACATCGAGGAAATAAGCATAGGAGACTATGTGCTATCAGGGGGCGAAACAGCATCTTTCGTTTTGCTAGATGCAATTCTTAGACTTATTCCTGGTGTACTTGGAAATAATTTTTCCACTAAAGAAGAGACCTTTGAAAATGATCTTCTAGAGTACCCTCAATATACAAAACCTCAAAAATGGGAAAAAAAAAGCCCTCCAGAGGTTATATTATCAGGTGACCATGCCAAAATTAAGGACTGGCGTTTATCTCAATCAGAGGCTATAACACGACGCCAGAGACCGGATCTCTGGAAGAAATATTTAAAAAAAAATAAAAAATGAAAAATATTGAAGATATAAATAGTGAAGCAGTTAAAAAAATAACATCTAGCAAAAAAATAACTATTTTTTCACCAGGAGACACCATAAAAATTGGCGTTAAAATTACCGAAGGAAAAAGAGAGAGAATACAATATTTTGAAGGTGTGTGCATAGCTAAAAAAAATAGAGACATTAATTCGTCTTTTACAGTTAGAAAAATATCGTTTGGAGAAGGCGTAGAAAGAACTTTTGCTCTATACAGTCCCGTTGTTGATTCTATCAAAGTAGTTAGATCTGGAAAAGTTAGAAGAGCTAAACTTTACTACTTAAGAGATAGAAAAGGAAAATCAGCTAGAATTGCAGAAAAAATTAAGAAAAAAATAGGAATAGAAGTTTCGCTAAAAGAAAAAGAAACAAAAAAAGATAACGCAGACAAAGAATCTGTTCTCTTAAAAAAAGAGGCAGAGAATAAAGATAAGAAATAAAATATTCTCAAATGCCTAAAACTCTATACGATAAGATATGGGAAGATCATGTTGTTGACCAGCAGCCAGATGGAACTTGTTTACTTTACGTAGATAGACATTTAGTTCATGAAGTAACTAGCCCACAAGCATTTGAAGGTTTAAGAATGCACAAAAGAACAGTTAGATGTCCGGAATTAACTTTAGCAGTCCCAGACCACAATGTTCCAACAACAGACAGATCAAAAGGTATTGTAGATACCGAATCCAAAATACAAGTAGATACTTTGAGAAATAATTGTAAAGAATTCAATATTCAATTATTTGATGTTAATGATAAAAGACAAGGCATTGTTCACATAATTGGACCAGAACAGGGTTTTACTCAACCAGGTACAGTTATAGTTTGCGGAGACAGTCACACAGCAACTCACGGAGCTTTTGGTTCTTTGGCTTTTGGCATTGGAACATCTGAAGTAGAACACGTACTCGCCACGCAAACACTAATACAAAAAAAATCGAAAAATTTAAGAATAAATGTAAACGGCAAGCTACCATTAGGAGTAACGGCGAAAGACGTAATATTAAAAATTATTGGAACGATTGGTACTGCCGGTGGCACAGGTTATGTTATAGAATTTGCAGGAGACGTTATTACCTACTTGAGTGTTGAAAATAGAATGACTATTTGTAATATGACAATTGAAGCAGGAGCAAGAGCAGGATTGATAGCTCCAGACGAAAAAACTTTTGAGTACTTTAAAAATAGACCAATGGCACCAAAAGGAGATGATTGGAATAAAGCCTTAGCATATTGGAAAACCCTTTTTTCCGATAAAGGTTGTAAATTTGATAAAGAAATAAATATTGTAGGAAAAGATATAGAGCCACTAGTTACTTGGGGAACCTCACCTCAAGATGTTTCACCTATTTCAGGAACCGTACCAGATCCTGAAAAAGAAACTAACAAAGAAAAGAAAAATGCTATGTATAGATCTTTAGAATATATGGGCCTTAAGCCCAATATGAAAATAAGTGATATAAAAGTTGATACAATATTCATTGGCAGTTGCACAAACGGAAGAATAGAAGATTTAAGAGTAGCCGCAAATCTTTTAAAAGGAAAAAAAATAGCAAAAGATGTTACTGCAATGGTTGTTCCAGGATCGGGATTAGTAAAAGATCAAGCTGAAAAAGAGGGTTTAGACAAAATTTTTAAAGAAGCCGGATTTCAATGGAGAGAGCCAGGCTGCTCTATGTGCTTAGCTATGAATGATGACAAGTTGAAATCAAAAGAAAGATGTGCATCGACGTCAAATAGGAATTTTGAAGGAAGACAAGGTAGGGGTGGAAGGACTCATTTAGTTAGTCCTGGCATGGCTGTAGCGGCAGCTATACATGGTTATTTATCAGACGTAAGGAAAATAAATTAGATGAACAAGTTTAATAACATAAAGAGTATTCCTGCACACATACCTTTAATAAATGTTGATACTGACATGATCATTCCAAAACAATTTTTAAAAACAATAAAAAGAACTGGTTTGGGAAAAAGTTTATTTTATGAAATGCGTTATGATGAAAATGGAAAAGTAGTTAAAGATTTTATTTTAAATAACGAGCCATATTCAAAATCTAAAATTCTTCTGGCGGGTAAAAACTTCGGTTGTGGCTCTTCAAGAGAACACGCTCCTTGGGCTTTATTAGATTTTGGAATAAGATGTGTTATTAGTGCCAGTTATGCTGACATTTTTTACAACAACTGTTTTAATAATGGCATTCTACCCATTAAGTTAGATGAGAAAGCTATAGAAGAATTATCTGATTATTGTAAAAGAAAAGAAGAAATTGAAATTCAATTAGAAAATCAACAAATTTTATATGGTAATAAATCAATCAAATTTGATTTAGATTCAGCAAAAAAAAAACGATTATTAGAAGGTTTAAATGATATAGATATGTCGTTAAAAAAAACAACAGCTATTACAGAGTACGAAAATAAAATTAAAAAAAATAAACCCTGGATCTCAAGAAATGATAAAAGTTAAAGATAGAAAAATATTACTATTACCTGGAGATGGAATAGGACCAGAAGTTATTGGAGAAGCTAAAAAAATCATTCAATGGTTTAATAAAAATAAGTCTTTAGATTTTAAAATCGAAGAAGGGCTTGTTGGCGGAGCATCTTATGATAAGCATAAAAATCCTATTACAGATGAAGTTTTTTATAAAGCTTTAGAAAGTGAGGCTGTTATTCTTGGAGCTGTAGGAGGACCAAAATATGATAATCTTGATTTTTCTAAAAGACCAGAAAGAGCACTTTTAAAGCTAAGAAAAGAACTTAAATTATTTGCAAACTTAAGACCCGCAATATGTTTCGAACAACTTGTTGATTCATCATCATTAAAACCTGAAATTATATCAGGTTTAAATATTATGATTGTAAGAGAACTAACAGGAGGAATTTATTTTGGAGAACCAAGAGGAATTGAGCCTATAGAAAATAACGAAAGAAGGGGTGTAAACACTCATACTTACACAACAAGTGAAATTCAAAGAGTAGCCAAAGTTGCATTTGATTTAGCTAAAAAAAGAAAAAATAAAGTTACATCTTGCGACAAATCTAACGTAATGGAAGCAGGGGTGTTATGGCGAGAAGAAGTTCAAGCTCTAAAAGATAAAGATTATAAAAAAATAGAATTACAACATATGCTAGCTGATAATTGTGCAATGCAGCTATTAAGAGACCCAAAACAATTTGATGTAATTGTAACAGATAATTTATTTGGAGATATTCTTTCCGATGAAGCAGCCATGCTTACCGGGTCATTAGGTTTATTGCCTTCAGCGTCCCTGGGAGCTAAAGACAAAAATGGTAAAATTAGATCTATGTATGAGCCGGTCCACGGGTCTGCTCCTGATATAGCAGGTAAAAATATTGCCAACCCCATTGCAGCTATTCTTAGTTTATCTATGGCTTTAAGATATTCATTAGATTTAGATAAAGAAGCAGATTTATTAGACAAAGCTGTACATAAAGTGTTGGATGATGGCCTAAGAACAAAAGACATACTCTCCAAAGGAAAAAAAGAAGTTTCTACCTCAGATATGGGTGATGCAATTATTTCAAAATTGAAATAAACTAATTTATACTATGAATTTAGCAATTATAGGTGCCACGGGTAATGTTGGTAGAAAAACATTAGAAATCTTAGAAAAAAAAAGCTTTTCATTTGAAAATCTTTATTTAGTAGCTTCAAATAAAAGTGCAGGGCAAAAGTTTATGTTTAGAGGAAAGAATATAGAAGTTGAAGATATAAAAAATTATGACTTCTCTAAAGCGCAAATCACATTTTTTGCAGCAGGAAGTCAAATATCAAAAGACTGGGCAAGAAAAGCAGCCAAAAAAACAATTGTGATTGATAATTCCAGCTATTTTAGAATGGAAGAAGATGTTCCCCTAGTTGTTGCTGAGGTTAATCCTGAAGCTTTAAATAAACATAAAAATATAATTGCAAACCCAAATTGCTCAACTATACAAATGCTTTTGCCTCTAAAACCTCTCCATGAAGAATATAAAATTAAAAGAGTGGTTGTGTCTACTTATCAAGCTGTTTCGGGAGCAGGAAAAGCATCTATGGACGAATTATATAGTCAAACAAAAGAATTTTTAGAAGGGAAAAAAATTAAATCAAAAAATTTCACTAAACAAATTGCATTTAATTTAATTCCTCACATTGATGTATTTGGTCAAGATGGCTATACAAAAGAAGAATTAAAAATGCTCAATGAAACAAAAAAAATATTAGATCAAAAAATTAATTTAACAGCTACATGTGTTAGAGTGCCAATAAAAACTGGACATTCAGAATCAATAAATGTTGAATTTAATAATTCATATGATATTGAAAATGTAAAAAAAATTTTAGATAAAGCTCCAGGGTGCAAAGTTATTGACGAACATAAAGACGGAGGTTACATAACTCCAATTGAAGCAGAAGGAGATTTTACAACATATATTTCAAGAATTAGAAAAGATAATTCTAATGACAAAGCTATAAATTTATGGGTTGTTTCTGATAATTTATTAAAAGGAGCCGCGTTAAATACTGTACAAATAGCTGCAATATTAATTAAAAAAATGTCTTTAAATAAAAATGGAAAATAAAAATAATCCTTTATCACCACATCTACAAATTTATAGATGGGAAATATCTTCTTTGTTGTCTATAGCTCATAGGATAGTTGGAGTTTTAAATATAATTGTGATTAGTTTAATTTGCATATGGGTTATTTTATTATCGATTAGTGAGCCAAGCTATGAGGTAATAAATTTTTTTATGAAGTCGTTTTTTGGTAAATTTTTTGCACTGGGGTTAAGTTGGACTTTCAGCTTTCATATACTTAATGAAATTAGACATTTAAGTTGGGATTTAGGATATGGTTTTGACTTAAAGGTTTCCAAGATAACAGGATACCTTTCAATTGTTGGCTCTTTTGTTTTTGCGGTCATGATTTTTTTAATAGGAAGGCAAATACTATAGATGAACATTTCAACAAAAAAATGGTTATTTTTAAAATATAGTTCTGCTCTTCTTTTGCCTCTTATGGCATGGTTTATTATTAACTTTGTTTCAATTTATGACTCAAGCTATGAAGTGGTATTTGAATTTTTTTCAAGGCAGCCATCAAAAATTCTGTTTTTATTATTCATTGTATTTGCCTTCTTTTTCTCTTCTTTAACAATTAGTGAGATATTTGAAGACTATATTCACGATGAAAAAATCAAAAATGTCGCAAACAAAGTTCTGTATTTATTTGCTATAATGATTCCATTGATTACAACTATAAGCGTATTAATTTAAAATTATGAAATCGTATAAAATTATTGATCATGAATATGATGTGATTGTCCTAGGCGCTGGTGGCTCGGGCTTAAGAGCGGCTGTAGGACTTTCAGAAGCAGGACTAAAGACTGCCTGCATCTCAAAAGTATTTCCGACTAGAAGTCATACATCTGCTGCGCAAGGAGGAATTTCAGCTGCATTAGGTAACATGGGTGAAGATGATTGGAGATGGCACATGTATGATACCGTAAAAGGGTCAGATTGGCTGGGAGATCAAGATGCGATTGAGTATTTATGCAAAGAGGCCCCAAGAGCAGTTGTGGAACTTGAGAGATATGGAGTTCCATTCAGTAGAACAGATGAAGGAAAAATTTATCAAAGACCTTTCGGTGGAATGACAAAAAATTATGGAAATGGAACTGCTCAAAGAACTTGTGCTGCAGCAGATCGAACGGGACATGCAATTTTGCACACACTTTACGGTCAAGCATTAAAACATAATACAGAATTTTTTATAGAGTATTTTGCTCTAGACTTAATTATGAAAAATGGCGAGTGCAAAGGTTTAATAGCTTGGAATTTACTTGATGGGACTATTCATAGATTTAGATCTCATATTACAATAATAGCAACAGGAGGGTATGGAAAAGTTTACCAGACAGCAACTTCTGCCCACACATGTACAGGAGATGGAAATGCAATGGTGTTAAGAGCAGGCTTACCACTTCAGGATATGGAATTTGTACAATTTCATCCTACAGGAATATATGGTGTTGGTTGCTTAATCACAGAAGGCGTAAGAGGCGAAGGTGGTTTTCTTGTTAATGGTGAAGGTGAAAGATTTATGGAAAGGTATGCTCCTAACGCAAAAGATTTGGCCTCAAGAGATGTTGTAAGCAGATCAATGGAAATGGAAATAAACGAAGGACGTGGAGCAGGAAAAAATAAAGATCATATTAAACTTCACTTAGATCATTTAGATTCTAAAGTAATTGAAGAAAGACTTCCAGGCATAGCCGACGCTGCTAAAACTTTTGCCAATGTTGATGTAAGTAAAGAACCAATACCAGTTTCACCAACCGTTCATTATAATATGGGAGGAATTCCAACTAACTATAAAGCAGAAGTTTTAACTCTTAACGGCTCAGAAAAGACCGTGCCTGGTTTGATGGCTATAGGTGAAGCAGCTTGTGTTTCAGTGCATGGAGCAAATAGATTAGGATCTAATTCTTTGATAGACCTAGTCGTATTTGGAAGAGCGGCAGCCAAAAGAGCTGCAGAATTAGTAAAACCTGGAAAACCTCACGAACAGCTGTCTCAAAGCGAAACAGATAAATGCTTAGATAGATTTGATAAAATTCGTAACGCAAATGGAAATACTAAAACATCAGAACTAAGATCTTCTATGCAAAAAACTATGCAGTCAAAATGTGCAGTGTTTAGAACTGAAAAAACATTAAAGGAAGGTGTGGAAGCTATAAGAAAACCTTATGAGGGAATTTCCGATATTTCAGTAAAAGATAAATCTTTGTTGTTTAATACAGATCTAGTTGAGACCTTAGAATTTGATAATCTTATTCGTCAGGCTCTTACCACAATGGATTCGGCATATCATAGAAAAGAGAGCAGAGGCGCCCATGCTAGAGAAGATTTCACAAAACGCGATGATAAAAATTTTATGAAGCACACTATGGCTTGGCAAGACGGCAGAGAAGTTAAAGTTAAATATAGAGACGTACATTCTAGAACGTTAACAAATGATGTGCAATATTTTCCTCCAAAAGAAAGAGTTTATTAAATGGTGCAATTTAATTTACCTCAAAATTCTAAAGTTCTTTCTGGTAAATACTATAAAGACATTACAAACTCAGTTAATATAAAAAAAGTAAATATATACAGGTGGGAGCCAACTGATGGAAAGAATCCGAGAATAGATACATTTGAGGTGGACATGGATAATTGTGGTCCAAAAGTATTGGATATTTTATTCAAAATTAAAAACGACATTGATTCATCGTTAACATTTAGAAGATCTTGTGCTCACGGTGTTTGTGGTTCTTGTGCAATGAATGTGGATGGCGTAAATACTTTGTCCTGTATAAAATCACATACTGACATAAAAGGAGATTTAAATATATATCCACTACCGCATTTAAAAGTTATTAAGGATTTAATTGGAGACCTTAGTGGCCTTTATAAGCAGTATGAATCAATTCAACCTTGGCTTAAAACAACTCAAACCGGAGAAGAAAAAAACGAAATTATTCAATCACAAAAAGATAGATCTAAACTTGATGGTTATTACGAGTGTATTCTGTGTGCTTGTTGCTCTACCTCATGTCCTAGTTATTGGTGGAATGGTGATAAATATCTTGGACCTGCAGTATTACTACAAGCTTATAGGTGGATAAACGATAGTAGAGATGATGAAAAAAAAGAGAGACTAAAAAAAGTTGCAGATGAACTAAAACTTTATAGATGTCATACCATTATGAATTGTACAAATTCATGCCCAAAAGGCTTAAACCCAGCAAAAGCAATAGGTTCTATTAAAAAAATGCTTGCAACAAGCTAAAAGCTTATTTAATCAATAAACTCAATGAAATTAATTGAACATTTTATAGATGGAAAAAATTTTTCAGGGGATTCTAAAAGAACGAGCAAAGTATTCAATCCCGCAACGGGTGAGCAAAGTGCAAATGTTAAACTAGCATCCTCTATAGATGTAAATAAAGCTGTAGACTGTGCTCAAAAAGCCTTCGAGTCTTGGTCAAATAAACCACCGCTTCAAAGAGCAAGAGTGATGTTTAAATTTAAAGAATTGATAGAAAAAAATACCGATGAATTGACAAAAATTATAGTTTCGGAACATGGCAAGGTCTATGATGATGCAAAAGGTTCGCTTACAAGAGGTTTAGAAGTCGTTGAATATGCTTGTGGCATACCCCAGGTCTTAAAAGGAGAATTTACGGAAAATGTTGGTACAAATGTTGATAGCTGGTCAATGCGACAACCACTAGGTGTTTGCGCTGGTATAACTCCATTCAATTTTCCAGCAATGGTTCCTATGTGGATGTTTCCTATGGCAATAGCCTGTGGAAATACTTTTGTATTAAAACCGTCAGAAAAAGATCCTTCTTGCTCAATGAAATTGGCAGAATTACTTTTAGAAGCTGGTTTGCCAGAGGGTGTATTTAACGTTGTAAATGGTGATAAAGAAGCGGTAGACGCATTAATAAATAATAAAGATATTATGGCAATAAGTTTTGTTGGCTCTACACCAGTAGCAAAATATATTTATGAAAATAGTGCAAAAAATGAAAAAAGAGTTCAAGCGTTGGGAGGAGCAAAAAATCACTGTGTAGTGATGCCCGACTGTGACCTGGATCAAGCTGTAAACGGATTAATGGGAGCGGCATATGGTTCAGCGGGCGAAAGATGCATGGCTCAATCAGTAGCAGTAGCAGTAGGTGGAATTGGAGACAAACTTGTTGAAAAACTAGCAAAAAAAGTTGAAGTTTTGAAAGTAGGACCTGGTATGGATAAAAAATCTGAAATGGGTCCTCTTGTTACCAAAGAACATTTGAAAAAAGTTAAGGAATACGTTGGCATCGGAGAAAAAGAAGGAGCTAAACTTATCGTAGATGGAAGAAATCTAAAATTACAAGGCTATGAAAATGGATATTATATGGGTGGTTGTTTGTTTGATAATGTGAAAAAAAATATGCGAATTTATAAAGAAGAAATTTTTGGTCCAGTTTTATCTGTGGTTAGAGCAAAAGACTTTGAAGAAGCCTTAAAATTAGTAAACGATCATGAGTTTGGTAATGGAGCAAGTATTTTTACGAGAGACGGTGATGCAGGAAGAACATTTTCTAATAAAGCTAAAATTGGAATGGTTGGAATAAATATACCGATTCCAGTCCCTGTAGCTTTTCACAGTTTTGGAGGCTGGAAAAGATCATTGTTTGGAGATCAGCATATGCATGGCCCTGAAGGTGTAAGATTTTATACTAAACTAAAAACAATAACTTCTAGGTGGCCCTCAGGACTAAGGCTGGACCCAGAATTTACAATGCCAACAATGAAATAAAAAAATATGAAAAAAAAAATTACATTAATAGGAGCGGGTCAAATAGGTGGAACATTAGCGCATTTAATAGCATTAAAAGAACTAGGCGATGTTGTTCTTTTTGACGTAGCGGAAGGAATTGCAAAAGGTAAGGCACTTGATATCGCTCAATCTTCACCTGTAGATGGGTTTAATATCAATCTTTCTGGCACCAATAACTATGAAGATACTAAAAATTCAGATGTGATAATCATAACAGCAGGAGTCCCCAGAAAACCTGGGATGACAAGAGATGATCTTTTAGGAATTAATCTTAAAATAATTAAACAAGTAGCGGAAGGAATTAAAAAAACATCACCTAATGCATTTGTCATTTGCATCACGAATCCTCTAGACGTGATTGTTATGGCGCTTCAAAAATATTCAGGATTACCAAAAAACAAAGTTATAGGTATGGCAGGCATACTAGACACCTCAAGATTTATTTATTTTTTATCGCAAGAACTTAATGTACCAGTTAAAAAAATTAAATCATTAGTTCTTGGTGGACATGGAGATAGTATGGTAGCTATGGTCAACCAGACCGAAGTAGAAGGAAAAAAAATTACTGACCTTATTATTGAAAAAAAAATCTCTAAAGAAAAATTAAAGCAAATTGTTGAAAGAACAAAAAAAGGTGGAGCCGAAATAGTAAAATATCTTGAAAAAGGATCTGCGTTTTACGCACCCGCAGCTTCAGGTGTTGAAATGGCTGAAAGCTACCTTAGGAATTTAAAAAAACAACTACCATGCGCAGCATATTTAGACGGAGAATATGGAGCAAAGAATTTATACGCCGGTGTCCCGGTAATAATTGGAGAAAAAGGAGTGGAAAAGATAGTGGAACTGGAATTATCTGATGAGGAGAAAAAAAACTTTAAAAATTCAATAGAAGCAGTTAAAGAATTATTTGAAGCAGCAGTTAAAATAGACCCAATATTAAAAGACTAGTTTTTTCTTATTACACACATGACATTTTTACCAAATTTGTATCTTAATAATTTGTCTAAAATAATTGTGATTGGAGTAAAAATTTTATCCCAAATTAAAATTTTGAAGCTAGAAGGATAAACTTCTTCTTTAAAAAAGATTTTGTTTAAAAAATAAAGAAGATAACCGGCACAATCTAAACAATATAGCTTTTCGATGTTAGCATTTTTTAAATTTAAATTTTTAAAAAAATTCAAATCATATCTTTTAAAATGTCCTACTGCTTTATCCATAGGTCCATAAAGTTTTTGATGTGCAGGAACTAAAACTATTAAAGTTCCTCCAGTTTTTAATTTTTCTAATGCCTTATTTAGTTCACCGGCATCATCTTCAATATGTTCTAAAACATTTAAGTAAAGTATATTATCAAAGGCACTATCGATTTCATTTACGAAACATTTCAAAACTTTTACATTATTATTGATAGTAAACTTTTTCTCTAAAAGAGTGACGTTATAAGTATCTAGATCAGTTAAAGTAATATTTCTATCTTGAGTAATATAATTATTTGTGAAACTACCAATGCCAGCACCTACTTCAAGAATATCCTTTTTAAGAAACTTCTTTATAAGAAAATAAATATATTTTCTCCAAATATGTGCTTTGTCAAATGCTTCTAGTTCTTCTCCGATATAATCCATTGAGAAATCTTATATAATAATTTTATAATAAATTATAATAAAATAATTTTCTGTGTTAAAAATAAAGAGTTTAAAACAAGTATGCTGCAAATTAATAACACTTTAAATAAATTAGACTATATTTTTATCACTATTCTATTCGTATTTTCTTTTGCCATTAATTGGAATTTTGCAAAATATGGAGTTTTCCCTATAGATAGTTTTTATCATTACGACCCTGGATATAGAATAACAAATGGTGAGTTTCCAGTTAAAGATTATTGGGTAACGACAGGAATATTTGTAGATTTTATAGAAGCTTTCTTTTTTTACTTATTAGATGCAAATTGGCTTGCGCATGTATTACATTCATCAACACTTAATGGTCTCATTACTGTATTTGTTTATTTTACGTTTATAAAATTTAATTTAAAAAAAAATTATTCATTTATTTTCTCTTCTTTTTTTGGAGTACTAGCTTATACATCAAGTGCCACACCTTTTGTTGATCACCACGCAGCCTTTTTTTTACTTGCTGGGACACTTTGTTTTGCAATTGGAATTAAAAAAAATTTTTTTTTATACTGGCTTTTGGCGCCATGGTTTTTTGGATTATCATTTTTATGCAAACAGGTACCTTCAAGTTATTTAATATTTTTAACATTGATAGTTCTATCGGTTTATTTTTTTAGAGAAAAAAAAAAAAATTTCTTTTATTTAACTTTTGGATCTTCAATATTATTTTTAAGCTTCATTTGTTTGGTTATGTATTTTTTAGATATAGGATTTAAAGATTTTTACGTACAATATTTGTTATATCCACCGTCTATAGGGGAAGGAAGATTTATGGGATTTAAAATTACTTTTTCAAGTTTTTTAAACCACTACAAATTTATATTAATTCCTTTTTTTTCAATTATTTTTTTGAATGTTAAAAATAAAAAAAAAAATCAATATTCTTTATTTTTAATTTTAAGTTTTGTAGTTTGTTTAATTTTTCATCAAATACTAACCAAAAATCAAATATACATTTACTTTCTATCCCCTTTGCTTTTTGGTTTATTGATGATTGAAATACAAGATAAAAATTATAAATTTAAAAACTCTATTGTTATTTTTATTGTTGCTTTGAGTTTATTCGTTACATTAAAATATCATGAAAGATTTAATGAAAATAGAAAATTTCATGAATTATTTTCAGTAGACATGAAAAATTCTATAGATAGCAGTTTAATACATAAAAAATTATCTGGTTTTAAGTGGATAACAGCAGAATACGAAAAAAATGTTAAGTCTGAAATAGCTTTATTGAATTTATATCAAAAGAAAATTTCAGAAGATAATAGAAATAAAATGGTAATAACTCATTACTTGTTTTTAGACTCGTTAACGAAAGAAAATTTAAATGCACCCAGTAGAAGTTTTACATTAGATGGTGCAAGTTTTCCAACCAAAGACAACATGTATTATTTAAGTTATAAAAATTTTTTTAATAACAAAATAAAACAAAAAAAAATTGAAGTTATTTATATAATGGATAAATCGATAAGTGAAAATGTTGTTCTCGATTATGTTGAACAAAAATGTATAAAGAAACAAGAAAACACAAAAATTATCAAAATGTACGAGTTAGAAAAAAATTGCTTATACTAGCCTTTAATTTTCTTTAAATAATTTATCCAATTTTTGTTATAATCAATTTTAGTTCTACGTATAAAAAAATTTGTAAATAAAGTTAAAATATTCAATAAAACAATCGGTATTGTAAAAAAATAAAACAATATTTTATCAAAATTATAAATAAAGATCTGCATAAGAGAAATGTAGGTTAGAGATAAAACAAATACTCTTAAGTAGAAAACAGAAATTATTCTAAAGGAGTGTAAAAAAAGTTTAACAAGTGTTAACTTAGAGAGCCCATAAAATCGTTTTTTTCTTGATGCAAACAATCTTTTAATATTATTATTTTTAATTACCGCTGCTGAATAAGCTAACCAAACGCTCCCATCTTTAAAAAGAGACTTAAGATTTTTGCTATCGAGAGAAGTATAATTACCAAAAGAAATCCATTTACCAGTAAAAATGAAAGTTAATAATAAATGAGATCTATATAAAATTCTTACAAGTAAAGATTCTTCTCTTTTTTTTCTGTTTGATGTGATTATGTGATTAGGAAATTTTTCTGCATTTTCAATCATCTTATTAACCTGCTTTGGGTCATCTTCACCATCTGAATCTATTATTAAAATAATACTTCTTTTTTTAATTTTGGATACATACTTAAGCCCTAGTGCAATCGCTTTTTGACTACCCACATTCTTTTTTAACCTTAAAATATTAATTTTTTTTAAATAATTTAATTTTCGTGTTTGAACCGAGGGTTTTTCTGATGAGCAATCATCAATTATTATTACATTACACGGTTTTTTTTTTTTTAATAATTGATTATTGATTTTTTTAAATAAAAGTCCAAGAGACTTCCAGTCATTATAAACAGGTATTAAAAAGTTAATTTGTTTCAAAATTGTATCCTTAAGGCTTAGCTTTTAACTCAGATTTTATTTTGTCAATAAATAAGATTATTAGTTTTTGATCGTTTTCATCAAGGTAGTTTTCTTTAGTTACAGCGTTTTGTAATTCGTCTCTTATTTTATCTTTCATATATTCAACGTTTTCTTTGGAATTTATATTTCTAATTTTTTGTTCAACGTTTTTAATTATTGGGCCAACTGTAAAATGAAACAATAAAATTATCATCAAAAAAATAAAAAGAGTTTTATATACAAATATTTTCATTTATTGATTTTCATTTAATTTAAAGAGTTCATAAATTAATATACCATCTAAAATATATTCTTCAATCTTTACAAAGTTATAAGGAACATCATATTTATCGTTATATTTTGAATTAACTTCAGAGATATTATTTTTAAATATATAATCTGCTTCGTGGTATTCTTGACCAACTATCTCAAATTTATTTTTTTCTGATTGCTTTAAGAATTCAACACTTCTTTGAAGAGGCGTGTGAGAAGCCACTCCAATTTTTACTAATTTTTTGTTAGGCTCCATAGCAATTATCCTGTTTAAAAATCTAGCTCCCCCAAGCCCATAATAATCAATTTCAAATGAATTTTTAATCTTATCAGGAACAAGAAAGTTGAAGTAAACACTTTGATATGGATGGTAAATATTCATTCTTAATATTAAAAACAAAGATAGAATCAATACTGATAAATTAAGTATGAATCTATAATTTCTTTTTTTTAAAATAGACAAAACAATATAAAAACCAAAAGCCGCATAATAAATTATAAAAATATTTAAAAAATATATAATTCGCCAGCCATTATAAAGACCAACATTAAAAGTTATAAGGAATAAAAGAATTGAAAAAATGTTAAAAAAAATAAAAAAATCTTTTTTTTCTTTTCCTCCTCTCCAAAAATCTGATTGTTTAGTTTCTTTGTCGATAGAAATAAACCTAAAGAATATTCTTTTAAAACCTAAAGACAAACCATAAATAAAAAAAATTAAATTTAATATAGGAGTTGTTAAAACTATCCAGTACGGAATATACTCGTAGCGTAAAATCCTATTATTTATAAACTCATTATTAAATAGTATTTTAACATCCATTAAATCGTATTTAAGAGATTTAAATAATAATACAAAATTATTGGTTGGCGACTCCCACAAATATGGCCAATGAATTAATAAAAAAAATACACATAAACATAAATAAAAAAAACATTTTATAAAAATTTCTTTCTTTTGTTTTTGTGTGATTAAAGTGAGTAGTAACATTAAAGAAAATGAGACAGGTATAAATATTCCAATAATTCTAGTGGAAATACAAAATGCAGATAGAACAGCAAGAATTGTTAAATTTTTATAATTCAACTTATCAAAGCATAAGAAAACTGAATATATAGTAAAAGTTATCAATGAAAGAAAAAGCACATCTTTATACAAAAAACTATCTCCATAAATTCTCGGTGAAAGAACATAGAATATAGTGCCGATTACGCTTACGTTAAAACTTTTAAATCTGTTGTTTAAAATTTTATAAAAAAATATTGAACTAGAAAAAAATAATAAAAAACTTAAAAAATGTCTTAGCTGATAAAAATCCCTAGACTCTTCTAGATTTAAAAGTATCTCAATAAAAGCAGCAGGAAGATCAAATATAATGCCGTACTTATTGTAGTGGTTTACAGACGATAAAGTATAGTCACCTATTCCTTTAAATTTAATAAAAGATATATTTTTAATATCTTCAAAATTCGTGAAATTTAATAAATAGTTTAACCAAAACAAACCATTTGTACGGTGAAACTTTTCCTCTATATGAACAGCATAATCTCTAAATGTAACTAAACCTATAATTAAAAAAGAGGAAAAAAGTATAAATAAAATTAAATTTTTATGTGTTTTTTTTAAATTATTCATTTTATTAGTTATTTATAATACTTTGTTAATTATAAAAAAATATTAATTTCTTCAGATAATATTTCTGGAAATATTTGAAATTCCATATATAAGCATTGTAATCTATGAATATTCATGAACACCAAGCCAAACAAATATTGAAGGAATATGGTGCGCCAGTTTCCGATGGAATTGTCGTTTTTAGTCTCGAAGAAATCCAAGAAAAAATTGTCAATTTAAGCTCTAAAGAATTAGTTCTTAAGGCCCAAATCCATGCTGGCGGCAGAGGAAAAGCAGGAGGAGTAAAGTTAGTAAAAAATTTAAATGATTTGCAAGAAGAAGCAAAAAAAATGTTAGGAAAAATTTTAATTACACCACAAACAGGACCGGCAGGAAAAGAAGTAAAAAGACTTTATATAGAAGAGGCTTCCGATATATCGAAAGAATTTTATCTGTCCTGCTTAGTTGATCGAGAAAGCTCTAAAATTGCTTTTATAAGTAGCACAGAGGGAGGAATGGATATAGAAAAAGTGGCTCAGGAGAAACCAGAAAAAATTATAACTACAAAAGTAGAACTTTCAGAGAATATTAGTAAGGAAAATGTTGAAAAGATTATTGAGCCATTTAAATTTAACGCAGTTCAAAAAGAAGAGTCAAAAAAATTAATTGAAGCTTTATTCAAAATTATTAAAGAAAAAGATGCAAGCTTAATAGAGATAAACCCATTAATAATCACAACTCAAGATAAGATAGTTTGTTTAGATGCTAAAATGAATTTTGATGATAATGCTATGTTTAGGCAATCTGAAATTTTTAAACTTAGAGATTTAAGTGAGGAGGAGCCTGCAGAAATAGAAGCCAGTAAAAATGACTTAGCTTATATAAAATTAAATGGTTCAATTGGGTGTATGGTTAATGGGGCTGGATTAGCCATGGCAACAATGGATATAATAAAATTATATGGCGAAGAGCCAGCGAATTTTTTAGATGTCGGCGGTGGCGCATCAAAAGAAAAAGTCTCTGCTGCATTTAAGTTAATATTATCTGACAAAAATGTAAAAGGTATTTTAATTAATATTTTTGGTGGAATTATGCAATGTGATGTTCTTGCTCAAGGCGTGGTTGATGCAGCAAAAGAAACCAATCTTAACGTTCCTCTAGTTGTTAGATTAGCGGGAACTAACTTTAAAGAAGGTAAAAAAATTTTAGATGATTCAGGTTTAAAAATACTTTCAGCTAATGATTTAAATGATGCAGCAAAAAAAATTGTCGAGGCAATAAAATAATGTCAGTACTAGTCAACAAAAATACTAAATTAATTTGTCAGGGGTTTACTGGAACACATGGAACATTTCATTCAGAACAAGCAATTAAGTATGGCACGCAATTAGTTGGTGGCGTTACGCCAAAAAAAGGAGGACAAAAACATTTAAACTTACCAGTTTTTAATACCGTTCTTGAGGCAAAAGAAAAAACAAGAGCTAATGCAACAATGATTTATGTGCCACCTAAGTTTGCAGGGTCAGCAATTATTGAGGCTATCGAATCCTCAATGGAATTAATCGTATGTATTACCGAGGGCATTCCTGTGATGGACATGATTAAAGTTAAACAAGTTTTGAAAAAAAGCAAATGTAGACTTATCGGACCTAATTGCCCAGGAATTATCACACCAGAAGAATGTAAGATTGGTATAATGCCCGGTAATATTCACAAAAAAGGATCAGTAGGAATAGTTTCAAGATCGGGTACTTTGACATATGAAGCCGTCGCTCAAACTACTGCAAATGGTATGGGCCAATCAACTTGTATAGGCATAGGAGGAGACCCCATTAATGGAACAAATTTTATTGATTGTTTAGAACTTTTTTTGAAAGATGACGAAACTAAATCAATCGTAATGATTGGTGAAATAGGTGGAACAGCAGAAGAAGAGGCTGCAGAGTTCCTTAAAAAATCTAAAATCAAAAAACCAATGGTTGGATTCATAGCTGGACTAACAGCTCCCCCAGGAAGAAGAATGGGGCACGCTGGAGCTATTATTTCAGGCGGAAAAGGTGGAGCAGAGGACAAAATAGATCTAATGAAATCTGCGGGAATTACTATATCTAAATCTCCAGCTGATATTGGAAAGACTTTATTTGAAAAACTTAATAGTTGATTTTATAAAATTTATGTTAAGATAGAAGTGTAAGATGTCATCTTCAAATAATAATAATAATATTTATAAAAAAACCTCTTTTTTAGAAGGAAATAATTCATCATTTATAGAAGACTTATATTCCGATTATTTATCTGACCCTCGTTCACTACCGGAAAGTTGGAAAGTTTTTTTTGAAGGTTTGAAAGAAAATAAAGACTTGGTCTATAAAAGTTCACAAGGACCAAGTTGGGCTCCTAAAAAAATTGAAAAAAAAATAAAAAAAGTTGTAGTTGAAAAATTAATTGAAAAAAATAAAGAAATATCCGCTGCTGATCAATCAACAAAAGATTCTATTAGAGCAATAATGCTAATACGAGCATATAGGATACGAGGACATTTAATTGCAAATCTTGATCCTTTAGGAATCCAGGCTAGAAAAGAACATCCTGAACTTAAACCTGAGACATTCGGTTTTGGCATAAAAGACTTTAATAGAAAAATATATTTGGATGGCGTTCTTGGTCTAGAAAGCGCAACCTTAAATGAAATACTAAAGATTCTCAAAAAAACTTATTGTTCCACAATAGGCTATGAGTTCATGCATATGGGTGATCCGGACGAAAAAACTTGGATAAGAGATAGAGTCGAAGGAAAAGAAAAAAAAATTACATTTACAGATAATGGCAAAAAAGCAATTTTAAATAAAATTATTGAGGCCGAGGGATTTGAAAAATATTTACACGTAAAATTTGTAGGTACAAAAAGATTTGGTTTAGACGGAGGTGAGTCATTAATACCAGCTCTTGAACAAATTATAAAAAAAGGGGGAAGCTTAGGAGCAAAAGAAATTAAAATTGGGATGCCACACAGAGGTAGGCTAAATGTTTTAGCAAATGTTATGGGAAAATCCTATAAAGCAATATTTAGTGAATTTTTTGGTAAAAGTGTAGCTTCAAAAAAAGATTTTGAAGGAGATGTAAAATATCATTTAGGAGCATCAGCTGATAGAGAGTTCGATGGAAATTTAGTTCATATTAGCTTAACAGACAATCCTTCTCACCTAGAGGCTGTAAACCCAGTAGTACTAGGCCAAGTGAGAGCAAAACAATTTTTTCACAGAGACCCAGAAAGAAAAAAAGTTATACCTGTATTAATGCATGGAGATGCGGCTTTTGCTGGACAAGGTGTTGTAGCGGAGTGTTTTGCAATGTCAGGTCTTCCAGGCCATAATATAGGAGGCACTATTCATATTATTGTAAATAATCAGATTGGATTTACAACTGCACCTAGATTTGCAAGATCCTCTCCATATCCTTCAGATGTAGCAAAAACAGCACAAGCACCAATATTGCATGTTAATGCTGACGATCCAGAAGCGGTTGTTCATTGTGCAAAAATTGCAACTGAATTTCGCCAAAAATTTAACAGAGATGTTGTTATAGATATGGTTTGTTATAGAAGGTTTGGTCACAATGAGGGAGACGAACCATCTTTTACGCAACCACTGATGTATAAAAAAATAAAATCTCAGTCTACAACACTTGATAAATATTCAAAAAAAATATCTGAAGAGAAATTATTTTCACTTGACGATATAAGTGCTAAAAAAAATGATTTTAAAAAGTACTTAGAAAAAGAATTTAATTCCTCTAAAAATTATAAATCAGAGCTTAAATGGTATGATGGAAAGTGGTCACGATTTAAACCAGAGCTTGGAAAAGACAAACGAGGTGTTAGCGGTGTTGACAAAAATAAAATTATAGAAATAGGAAAAAAAATAACTTCGATTCCAGAAAATTTTACTTTGCATAAAACATTAAAAAAAATATTTGAAAATAAAAATAAGATGTTTGTCGAAAAGAAACCTATAGATTGGTCAACAGCAGAGTCATTAGCATTTGCAACGTTATTAGAAGAGGGATTTTCAGTTCGACTGTCTGGCCAGGATTCAGGGAGAGGCACATTTAGTCAAAGACATTCAGTTTTAAGAAATCAGGAAAGCCATGAGAGATATGTGCCTTTAAATAATATTTCAAAAAATCAAAAAAAATACGAAATAATAGACTCTCTTTTATCTGAGTTAGCAGTTTTAGGGTTTGAATTTGGATACTCTTTGTCAGAGCCAGAGACTCTAGTTTTGTGGGAAGCTCAATTCGGTGACTTTGCTAACGGTGCTCAAATTATAGTTGATCAATTTATAACCTCTGGAGAAGCTAAATGGGGAAGAGCTAGTGGTTTAGTAATGCTTTTGCCTCACGGATATGAAGGGCAAGGACCCGAACATTCTTCAGCTAGATTAGAAAGATTTTTACAAATGTGCGCTGGGGAAAATATTCAAGTAGTAAACTGCACTACGCCTGCTAATTATTTTCATGCCCTTAGAAGACAAATGCATAGAAATTTTAGAAAACCACTAATTGTTATGACTCCTAAATCTTTATTGAGAAACAGAAGGTGCGTTTCTGAGTTAGATGATTTTTCAAAAAAAAATACTTTTCATAGAGTGTTAGGCGATCATGCTTATTTAGATGGAAGCAATTTAATAGAACTAAAAAAAGATAAGAAAATAAAAAAAGTAGTAGTATGTTCTGGAAAAATTTATTTTGATTTAATTGAAGCAAGAGAAAAATCACAAAATAATTCTGTGGTGTTTATTCGTATTGAGCAATTATATCCATTTCCGGCAAAAACTTTGGCTAAAATGTTAAGAAAATATAGCAAAGATGCAGAAATAATTTGGTGCCAAGAAGAACCTAAAAATATGGGCGCTTGGAATACAGCAAGAAACTATATAGATAGAATATTAGAAATTATTCAATCTAAAGGTGATAAAGTCAAATATATTGGAAGAAAAGCATCGGCTTCAACTGCGACTGGAAATCTAAATAAACATCTTGCACAACAAAAAGAAATATTAGAAAAGGTAGTAGGAAAATTTAATTAATGTCTCAAAAAATAACAGTACCAACACTTGGCGAGTCAGTTACTGAAGCGACTGTTTCAAAGTGGTTAAAAAGTCCAGGCGATCAGATTGTATCTGACGAACCATTAGTAGAACTAGAAACAGATAAAGTTAATGTTGAAGTTCCCTCTCCAACTAATGGAATTTTAAAAGATATTGCAGTTAATGAAGGAGAAACAGTTAATGTTGGAGCTTTATTAGGAACAATATCAGATGCAGGTAAAACAGATATAACTGAAGACAAAAAAACAAAAAGTTATTCTCCACCAACCAAAAAAAAAGTAGAACAGGAACAAGTAAAAATATTTGATGATTCAGAGGAGAAAAAACAAGAAGAAGCTCCTCTAGTGCTTGAGGATGTTCACAGTGAAACAACTGAAGATCCTTTGATATTAGAGGAATCATATGTTGAGAAAATAAAAGAAACAAAACAAGATTTAAGAATCTCACCTTCAGCAAGAAAAATTGCAATAGAAAAAAATATTGATTTAAAAGAAGTTTCTGGCACAGGTAAAAATGGTGTTATTTTAAAAGAAGATATTATGAATTTGATGGGGGTAAAACCAGTACCATCAGATAAAAAAACAACTAATGGGCCTGAAGAAAGAATAAAAATGACCAGGCTTAGATTAACTATAGCAAAAAGACTAAAAGAGGCACAAGAAAACGCCGCAATACTAACTACCTTTAACGAAGTAGACATTCATGAAGTAATTACAATGAGAAATAATTACAAGGAAGAATTTTTAAAAAAATATTCAGTTAAATTAGGTTTCATGTCATTTTTTGTAAAAGCTTGTGTGCTAGGATTAAAAAATTATCCAGCTATTAATGCTGAAATTCAAGGCGATGAAATTGTATATAAAAACTATTACAATATTAGCATCGCCGTAGGTACTGACAGAGGGCTGGTAGTTCCAGTTTTAAGAAATACTGATGAAATGTCTTTTGCTGATATTGAGAAAAATATTAACTCTTTAGGAAAAAAAGCTCGAGATGGAAAAATTACGATTGATGATTTACAAGGTGGAACTTTTACAATTACTAATGGAGGTATTTACGGATCAATGCTGTCCACGCCAATACTTAATCCTCCTCAGTCTGCTGTTCTTGGAATGCACAATATAATTGATCGCCCAACCGTAGTTAATGGCAATATTCAAATTAGGCCAATCATGTATCTTGCCCTTTCTTATGACCACAGAATAATAGATGGCAAAGAAGCGGTATCTTTCCTAAAGATATTAAAGGAATCACTTGAGCAACCTAAAAGACTATTTTTAAATTTATAAAATGGATAATGATTTTGATATTATAGTAATCGGTGGAGGACCAGGCGGGTATGTTTGCGCTATAAGAGCAGCACAACTAGGTTTGAAAACTGCATGCGTAGAGTCGAGAGGTACATTAGGAGGAACATGTCTTAATGTGGGATGTATTCCATCAAAAAGTCTATTAAATCTCTCAGAAAATTATTATAAAGCAAAAAAAGATTTTGGTAATCAAGGAATAGAAATAAGTGACATAAAATTGAATGTAGGTAAAATGATGTCTAATAAAGATAAATCAGTTCAAGTCTTGACTAAAGGTGTTGAGTTTTTGTTTAAAAAAAATAAAATTACTTATATTAGAGGTAAAGGTGTGCCTTTTTCTGGAAACAATGTAGTAGTTTATGAAAATGAAAAAAGACAATCTTTCACAACAAAAAATATTGTAATAGCCACAGGTTCTACACCAACTTCCTTACCAGGAATAAAAATAGATGAAAAAAATATAGTATCTTCAACTGGAGCCCTGTCTTTCTCAGAAGTTCCAAAAGACCTTATCGTCATTGGTGGAGGTTATATAGGTCTTGAGATGGGATCAGTTTGGTCAAGACTAGGCACAAATGTAACTGTAGTTGAATATTTAGATTTTATAACTCCTGGAATGGACAGAGAAATTTCAAATGAATTTAAAAAAATTTTAACCAAACAAGGAATACAATTTAAATTAAACAATAAAGTAAATAAAGTTACAAATGTTAAAAATAAAGTTGTTGTAGAATACACTAATAATACAACAGCAGTAATAAGCAGACAGGAATGTGATAAAGTATTAGTATCTGTAGGAAGAAAACCTTATACAGAGGGTTTAAATTTATCAAAAATTGGTGTTAAAAAAGATAACAAAGGAAGAATCGAAGTTAACAATAAGCTTCAAACCTCTATTAAAAATATTTATGCAATTGGCGACGTTATTAAGGGGCCAATGTTAGCACACAAAGCTGAAGAAGAAGGGATTGCTGTAGCTGAGATTATAGCTGGCCAAGCTGGACATGTAAATTACGATGTGATTCCTGGGGTAGTTTATACTTCACCTGAAGTTGCTACAGTTGGAAAAACAGAGGAACAACTTAAAGAAGAAAATAAATCTTATAAAGTGGGAAAATTTCCTTTTTTGGCAAATTCAAGAGCAAAGGTTAACAATGAAACTGATGGGTTTGTTAAAATACTAGCTGATAGTAAAACTGACAAAGTTTTAGGTGTGCATATTATTGGACCTCATTCTGGAGATATGATTGCTGAAATGGCTTTAGCTATGGAATTTGGTGCTAGTGCAGAGGATATAGCGCGTACATGCCATGCGCACCCCACTCATACTGAGGCAATTAAAGAAGCCGCGTTAGCTGTTGATAAAAGACCAATTCATTTTTAATTAACAAAATTTCAATTAAAATCTTAAAATGGAAGTTCCTGTTTTACTCCCAAAGATATTTAACCATCCGTTTACATATAGCGCTGGGTCTATAAAAGTTTTAAATCCCGGTGATATTGTAGTAGTTTCTTTTGGAACAAAAGAAGAAGTTGGAGTTGTATGGGATAAAGCTCAACCAACGTTGAAAAAAATTAAAATTAAAAAAATAGTTAAAAAAATAAAAAATATATCAATAAGTAAAGACTTAATAAAATTTATCAATTGGTTTTCAATATATAATCTTGCTTCAAAGGGCATGATTTTGAAAATGTGCCTAGGTGACAAAAATAATATTTTAAAAGATCATGATAAAGATATTGATAAAAAAAATTTTGTTAAAGAAAATAATTTTGTTTTAAATTTTGAACAAAAAAAATCTCTGGATAAATTAAGAAAATTTGATAAAAAATTTAATGTATCAGTTTTACAAGGAGTAACAGGCTCTGGAAAAACATTAGTTTATTTTGAAAGAATTAAAGATATATTAAACAGAAATGAACAAGCCTTGGTTTTGTTGCCAGAAATTTTTTTGTCCAATCAGTTTAAAGATAGATTCATAGAGTATTTTGGTTTTGAACCAGCTATATGGCACTCGAAAATTACACCAAAAAATAAAAGAATAATTTGGCAAGGAGTTATTAATAACAAAATAAAGTTGGTTATTGGTGCTAGGTCATCTCTATTATTACCCTTTAAAAATCTTGGAATTCTGATTGTAGATGAAGAACACGATTCTTCTTACAAGCAAGACGAAGGGTTAATTTATAATGCTCGAGACATGGCAATATCAAGAGCTTACTTTGAAAATATTCCTATTCATTTAGTAACTTCAATTCCATCTCTAGAAACTTATAATCATATTAAAAATAAAAAGTATGCTGTAGTTAAAATTGAAAAAAGGTTTAGTGATTACCCGTTGCCGGAAACAAAAATTATAAATTTAAACTTTTCAATTTTAAAAAGAAATGAATTTATAGCAAATGAAACTGTAGATTTAGTAAATAATTATTTAAGTAAAAATGAACAAGTTTTATTTTTTTTAAATAGACGAGGATATGCTCCACTTTTAATTTGTAAAAATTGTGGCTTTAAACATTCGTGTCCTGACTGCTCAATTTATTTAACGTATCACAAATCAACTAATAAATTAGTTTGTCATCATTGTGGTTTTGATTCTAAAAGAGAAAACCAATGTAGTTTTAAAAAAAAAGAAAAGTGTGATTTTAATATGTACGGTCCCGGTGTTGAAAAAATTTACGATGAAGTAAAAAAAAAATTTCCTAAGAAAAGTATTAAAATATTTTCTAGTGATTTTTTAAGTAAAAAAAGTGAAAGAGAGAATATTCTTAAAAAAATTGAAAATAATGAAATTAATATTTTAGTTGGAACACAAATGATTTCTAAAGGATTCAATTTTAAAAAACTTAATTGTATAGTGGTTGTTGATGCAGATTTCTCAGGAAAAGGGTACGATCTAAGAACAACTGAAAAAAATATACAACTCTATAACCAGCTGAGCGGCAGAGCAGGAAGATTTTCTAAAAAATCATTAATAATTTATCAAACGCTAACTCCCTTTGACATAACCTTAAAAGACCTTCTAGAAAACGATCCTGAAAAATTTCTTTATAATGAATTAATTATACGAAAAAAAAATCGGCTACCTCCTTACCACAGGTTAATCTCATTAATAATATCATCTAATATTAAAAGTGATAGTTACGTAGGTGCGCAAGAAATTAAGAAAAAATTATTATCAATTAATAATATAGAGGTTTTGGGACCAGTAGATTCCCCTGTTTTTAAAGTTAAAAAAAGATTTAGAACAAGACTTTTAATTAGATCAAAAAAAAATGATTTAATTCAAAGAAAGATAGGTTTAGTTTTAGAAAGTCTTAAAATATCGGAAAAAATTAAACTCACGGTTGATGTTGACCCCATAAATTTCAGTTAATGCAAGCATAGCGTCTTGAAGATCATAAGTTCCTATGGTACGAGAACTCAGTATTTTTCTAAATAAACAACCAGTATTAAGCTTTAAATGAGTTCAAACAAATCTTTTTCAAACGAAACATCCGATCGCTATGCAAGAGCTATTTTTGAACTTGCAAAAGAAAACAAGGGACTCGAAAATATAGAAAAAAATATTCAAGATTTGCTTCAAGTATACAATTCTAATAAAGGTTTTGAAGATTTTATTAAAAACCCAACACAATCTTTTTCTACTCAACAAAATGTGATAAATAAAATTGCTGAAAAAATGAATTTTCTTCAAATTTTTAAAAATTTTTTATCTGTCTTGATTGTAAAAAGAAGAATATTTTTTTTAAAAAAAATAATGATTAGTTTTCTAAAAATATCTGCTTTGGCTAGAGGAGAGTTGAGCGCAAAATTAATTTCATCAAAAAATTTATCTGAAATCGAATTACAAAATATAAGCAAGGAGTTATCAAAAGTTTTAGGATCTGAAATTAACTTTGATTATAAAGTTGATAAAGAATTAATTGGTGGTTTTAAGATGCAAATCGGAAGCTTAATGATTGACACATCAATTAAAAATAAGTTAAAAAAATATGAACAAATAATGTTGGAGAATTAAGATGCAAATTAACCCGTCAGAAATTACAAAATTACTCAAAGAACAGATAAAAAATTTTGGAGAAAAAACTGAAGTTTCAGAAATTGGAAAAGTTTTATCAGTAGGTGATGGTATAGCTAGAGTTTATGGACTTGACAATGTTGAAGCCGGAGAAATGGTAGAGTTTGATGATGGGTCAAAAGGGATGGCACTTAACCTGGAAAGCGACAATGTTGGTGTTGTAATATTTGGAGACGATAGAAAAATTAAAGAAGGTAGCACAGTAAAAAGAACTGGCTCAATTGTTGACGTACCTGTTGGAAAAGAACTATTAGGAAGAGTAGTAGATGGCTTAGGAAACCCAATTGATGGAAAAGGAAATTTAAGTGAAAAAATTAAAAGACAAAGAGTTGAAGTTAAAGCGCCTGGAATAATCCCCAGACAATCAGTAAGCGAGCCAATGCAAACTGGATTAAAAGCTATAGACACCTTGATACCAATTGGCAGAGGACAAAGAGAATTAATAATAGGCGATAGACAGACTGGAAAGACAGCTGTAGCTATTGACGCAATCATTAATCAAAAATTTATTAATGAGTCAGACGATGAAAAAAAGAAATTATATTGCATTTATGTAGCTATAGGTCAAAAACGCTCAACAGTAGCTCAAATAGTGAAGACACTAGAAGATGCGGGTGCAATGAAATATACGACAGTAGTTGCAGCAACAGCTTCTGACGCTGCACCTCTTCAATTTTTAGCTCCTTATACTGGCTGTACTATAGGGGAATATTTCAGAGATAATGGAATGCATGCATTAATAGTTTACGATGATTTATCAAAACAAGCAGTAGCTTATAGACAAATGTCATTGTTATTAAGAAGACCTCCAGGAAGGGAAGCTTATCCCGGAGATGTTTTTTATCTACATAGTAGACTTTTAGAAAGAGCAGCAAAGTTAAGTGATGCAAATGGAGGAGGATCATTGACAGCCTTACCAATAATTGAAACACAAGCTGGTGACGTTTCTGCTTATATACCAACAAATGTAATTTCTATTACGGATGGTCAAATATTTTTAGAGACAGAACTATTCAATCAGGGAATTAGGCCCGCAGTAAACGTAGGTTTATCGGTATCAAGAGTTGGCTCAGCAGCACAAACTAAAGCGATGAAAAAAGTAGCAGGATCAATCAAATTAGAGCTGGCACAGTATAGAGAAATGGCAGCATTCGCTCAATTTGGCTCTGATTTAGATGCATCAACTCAAAAATTATTAAATAGAGGATCAAAACTAACAGAGCTTTTAAAACAATACCAGTATTCCCCAATGACAGTAGCTGAGCAAGTTATTTCTGTTTTTACCGGAGTGAGAGGATATTTAGACAATGTTGAATTAAATAAAATAAAAAGTTTTGAAACTGGAATAATAGAAAAAATCAAATCCGAAAAACCTGAAATTATGGACTCCATCCAAGCTTCTGGAAAACTTGAAAAAGATATTGAAGATTCTTTAATTCAGATAATAGAAGACTATAAAAAAGAGAAAAAATAATGCCAAGTCTAGACGATCTAAAAAAAAGAATAGTTAGTGTGAAGTCCACACAAAAAATTACAAAAGCCATGAAAATGGTCGCCGCAGCTAAGCTCAAAAGAGCACAGGAAAGCGCTGAAAAAGGAAGGCCTTATAGTGAAAAAATGCAAAATATAATTTTAAATTTAACAAATTCTATAAGTGATCCTGCCAATGCTCCAAAGCTTTTAATTGGTACAGGAAATGATAAAATTCACTTGTGTGTTGTTATGACCGCGGATAAAGGATTGTGTGGTGGATTTAATTCAAATATATGTAAATTAGCAAAAAATTATTTTGAAAAAATTTTGAAAGAAGGAAAAAATTTAAAAATTATTACAGTCGGCTCAAAAGGACTAGACCAGCTTAAAAGAAAATATAGTAAATATATTATTAATAAAATTAGCTTTAAAGATAAAAAAAAGATTTCTTTTAATGAGGCAGAAGAAGTCGGGAAAATAATTTTAGATTTATTTAAACAAAATCAGTTTGATAAATGTATGATTTTTTTTAATAATTTTAAAAACGTGATTACACAAATTCCTCAAGCACAGCAAATAATTCCCGCAGAACAAAATAAAAATTCTGAAAGCAAAAATGATTTCTATGAATTTGAGCCAGAAGAAGATGAAATACTTGAAGATTTATTGCCAAAAAATATATCAACTCAGATATTTAAGGCATTTCTAGAAAATGCCGCAAGTGAACAGGGGTCTAGAATGACAGCAATGGACAACGCCACTAGAAACGCAGGTGAATTAGTTGATAAGTTAACTATAAATTATAATAGAAGTAGACAAGCGTCAATTACTAAAGAATTAATAGAAATAATATCAGGAGCAGAAAGTTTATAAATATGAATAAAAACGGAAAAATAACACAACTTATTGGAGCGGTAATCGATGTAAACTTTGAGGGAGACCTTCCAGAAATTTATACTGCATTAGAGGTTAATAACCAAGGCAACAAGTTAATATTAGAAGTAGCACAGCATTTAGGTGAAAGTAGCGTCAGAACAATAGCAATGGACTCTACTGAGGGTTTAAAGAGAGGTGATCAAGTTATTAATACTGGCGCACCAATCAGTGTTCCAGTGGGACCAGAAACACTTGGAAGAATTATGAATGTTATTGGTGAACCAATAGATGAAAAAGGTGAGGTAAAAACAAAAGAGAAATGGCCTATTCACAGGCAAGCTCCAAAATTTACAGACCAATCCACTGAAACAGAAATGCTAGTTACCGGAATCAAAGTAGTTGATCTTTTGGCTCCTTATGTGAAAGGTGGAAAAATAGGTTTGTTTGGTGGTGCTGGAGTGGGAAAAACAGTAACTATTATGGAATTAATTAACAATATAGCTAAAGCACATGGAGGCTTTTCAGTATTTGCTGGGGTTGGAGAAAGAACTAGAGAAGGTAATGACCTTTACCATGAAATGATAGAATCAGGTGTTATAAAAACAGACGGCAAAGGCTCAAAAGCTGCACTAGTTTACGGTCAAATGAATGAGCCTCCAGGAGCAAGAGCTAGAGTTGCACTTACAGGTTTGACGGTAGCAGAATATTTTAGAGACAAAGAAGGTCAGGATGTTTTATTTTTTATAGATAATATCTTTAGATTTACACAAGCAGGCTCAGAAGTTTCAGCTTTACTTGGAAGAATTCCCTCAGCAGTGGGATATCAACCTACGCTAGCTACTGATATGGGCAATCTACAAGAAAGAATAACTTCAACTGACAAAGGATCAATTACATCTGTGCAAGCAATTTATGTGCCAGCTGATGATTTGACCGATCCAGCACCCGCAACATCATTTGCGCACTTAGACGCTACGACGGTTTTATCAAGACAGATTGCAGAATTGGGAATTTATCCAGCTGTAGATCCTTTAGATTCAACATCAAGAATATTGGACCCAAGAGTAGTCGGGGAAGAACACTATAGAGTTGCAAGAGAAGTTCAGCAGATACTTCAAGCGTATAAATCCTTACAAGATATAATTGCAATATTAGGTATGGATGAGTTATCAGAGGAAGACAAGCTTACAGTAGCAAGAGCTAGAAGAATTCAAAGATTTTTATCCCAACCATTTTTTGTGGCTGAAGTTTTTACAGGCTCACCTGGAAAATTAGTTGACTTAGAATCTACAATTAAAGGTTTCGACGCCATATGTAAAGGAGAGTATGATCACCTTCCAGAAGCAGCATTTTATATGGTGGGCACTATTGAGGAAGCTGTGGAAAAAGCAGATAAAATGGAAAAAGATACAACTGCATAATTATGTCAGAAAGTTTTAACCTTGAAATAATAAGTCCTGATCAAACTTTTTTAAACACTGAAGTCAATCAAGTAACAATACCTGCATTTGAAGGTTTAATGACAATCTTAAAAAACCATATTAACTTGGTAACTTTTTTACGCCCTGGATTTATTGAAGTTGAAAAAATTAATGTTATTGAAAAGTTTTATGTTGAAGAAGGAACGGTAGAATTTTCAAAGAATAATTTATTAATTTTATCTTCTACAATTAAAAATAAAAAAGATTTATCTTCAGAAAAAATTTCTCAAATGCTTGATGAAACTAGAAAAAAAATTAGAGAAAATAAAATTGATGATAAAAACAAATATATTCTTTCTTATAAGATAAATGTTTTAGAGGAAATCAATTAATAAATTTTTTTAGCTCAAGCTCAAGTTTTTGATAAATGTGTTTTTTGAAACCAACAATTACATTAGGCAAATCATTCGTATTAAGCCATTTCCATTCAATAAATTCTTGATCTTTTCCTGTTATATTAATTTCATTATCGTTTCCAAGGTATTTAACTATAAACCACTTTTGTTTTTGACCTCGATATTTACCTTTCCATATAATACCAACTAAATTATCTGGTAATTCATATTCCATCCAGTAGTCTAATTCCTTTATAAGCAAAAAATTTGAAATACCTGTTTCCTCAAACAATTCTCGTTTCATAGCAGTTATTAGGTCTTCTCCTACATCAACTCCACCTTGAGGCATTTGCCACTTATCTGAAGGATTATCTTTTCTTTTTCCAACAAATACCTTGTTTTCATGGTTAAGCACAGCTATGCCAACCCCAGTTCTAAGGGGCAGATTTTTATTTTTTTGCATATTTATGATTGAAACAAATCAATTGCGTATTTTAATTGATTGTCGGTTTCAGTATTAATTTTAAATGTTTCATCTGCTTCTTCAACAAATATATCTGGTGTTACTCCAACCTCGGAAATTGATTTTCCAGAAGGCAAATAGTATTTAGAAATTGTTAATCGCATGCCACCTCCATTTTTAAGTGGTATTATCGACTGAACTGATCCTTTCCCATAAGTATTTTCTCCTAATATTACTGCTCGTTTATGGTCCTTAAGCGCTCCTGCTAGTATTTCAGATGCAGACGCAGAGCCTTTGTTAATTATCACAATAATAGGCTTACCCTTTATTCCATCACCTTTTCTTGCAAAAAACTTTCTTGTTTCTGTTATTTTTCTTCCTTTTGTAGAAACTATTTCTCCATCATCTAAAAAAAAGTCGGTGATACTAATTGCTTGTGTCAGTAAGCCGCCAGGGTTATTTCTTAAATCAATAATGTATCCCAATGGGTTATCTTTTTTTTCAAATTCTTTTATCTTTTTAAATAATTGTTGATCACTATTTTCATTAAAAGATTTTAATCTTACATAGCCTATTTTAGTATTTTTAATTATTTTTGCATCAACTGATTTGACTTCAATTACTGCTCTAATAATATCAAATTCAAAACTTTTTTTTACTCCTTTTCTTCTTACGGTTAATTTTATGCTGGTACCAATTTTGCCTCGCATCATTTTTACTGCTTCCATAAGAGACTTACCTTGCACCTGGGTGTCATTTATTCTCACAATGTAGTCACCTGCTTTTATACCTGCTAAATCGGCGGGAGTTCCTTCAATTGGCGCTATTACTTTTACAACACCTGCTTCCATACCAATTTCAATACCCAACCCTCCAAACTCTCCTCTTGTTTCTGTCCGCATACTTTTAAATAGTTCAGGACTCATGTAGGCAGAGTAAGGATCTAAAGATTGTAGTACACCATTAATAGCCGCATCCATAACATCAGCTTGATCCACTTCATCTACGTAATCTTCTTTTACTTTTTCTAAAACTTCACTAAATAGATCTATTTTTTCGTAAAGACTTTTTGTATTTTTTGAAAAAACAAGGCCAGAACTAGAAAAAAAAATCAAAGTTATTATAAATATTTTTTTAATCACAGTGTTGCTTTCTGTTTGGGTATTGTCTCAGACCACATTTTTTCTAGATCATAGAACTTTCTTTTATCTGGATGAAAAATATGAATAATAACATCTATGGCATCAACCAACTTCCAATCACTGCTTTCTCTTCCTTCTATTCTACAGTTATCAAAACCATTTTTTTTTAAAATAAAAATTAAGTTTTCTGACAAAGATTGAAGATGTCTTGACGATGTTCCAGATGCTATTATCATATAGTCTGTAATATATGATTTTTTTCTCATATCTATAGTTACAATATTTTTTGCTTTATTTTCATCAAGTGTTTTTTTTAGAATATTTTTAATTTTTGATATTTCCATTAATTAATTTTATTTAAAATTTTCTCTCTTAACTCAGTAGATGAGATATTAATTTTCTTATTTTTAATATATATAATATTTTTTTTATCCAGGTACTTTACTATAACAGATTTTTTAGCTTTTAAATCAAAACCTTTTCTTGAAAATACTACTAGTTTGCATAATTTAGCTATAAGTTTCCACTCAGTCCATTTAGTAAAATTTATTAAATTGTCAGAACCAATTATTAGAAAAAATTTTGATTCGGGAGTTTTTTTGATAAAATATTTAAGAATTTTTATTGTTCTTGATGATTTTACTTTTTTTTCAAGAAATAAAAGTTTTATTTTTTTATCACTCTTGATCATGGCCGCACATCTTCTAAGTCTTTGGTTGAGAGAAAATAAGGTTTTTTTTTTAAGTGGGTTTTTTTTTGTTACAATCCAATATAAGTTTTTTAATTTTAATTTTTTAATACTAGCTCTGCTTATAATTAAATGTCCTTTGTGCGGGGGGTCAAAGCTTCCACCAAAAATTCCAACAAAATTATTGTTAATTTTTCTCATCAATTTCTTATGATCTTACAATACCTTTTCCTGATACTATATATTTATAAGATGTTAGCTGATCTATTCCTACGGGACCCCTTGGAGGTAGTTTATTTGTAGAAATTCCAATCTCACCACCAAATCCAAATTCACCTCCATCAGCAAATTGAGTTGAAACATTGTGCATAGCTATTGCACTATTGACACCGTTTAAAAATATTTCTGCAGTTTTAGAATTATTAGTTATAATAGCGTCTGTATGCATTGTACCATATTTTAATATGTGATCTTTAGCCTCATGTACTCCACCGACTGATTTAATAGAAATTTTTGCATCTAAATATTCAGTTTTCCAATCAATTTCTTTTGCTAATTTATATTTATTTTTAAATATTTGATTAATTTTTTTGTCCACAACAACTTCGCAGCCTAATGAAGTTAGTTTATTAATAATTGGAACAGCATGTTTTTTTATCGCTTTAGAGTCTACTAACAGCGTTTCAACTGCTCCACATATGCTTGTTCTACGCATCTTTGCGTTGGCAACGAGTTTAATGGCCATATTTGTATCTGCGTCTTTATCTACGTAAATATGACAAAGACCCTCTAAGTGTCCAATAACACTTATTCTTGAAAGTTGGTGAACTTTTTTCACAAGTTCTTTTCCTCCTCTTGGTACAATTACATCTACATATTTTGACATACTAGATAAAAGATAATTTACAACTTTTCTATCTCTGTTTTCAATAAATTGAATACAGTTTTGATTAATACTATTTTTTTTTAAAGACTCTCTAAATAGATTGGCTAATAATTTGTTTGAATTATAAGCTTCGGAGCCACCTCTTAATATTCCACAATTTCTTGATTTCAAACACAGGGCGGAGACATCAGCAGTTACATTTGGCCTGCTCTCATAAATTATGCCAATTACTCCTATTGGGGTCGTAACTTTTTTTATTTTTAGACCATTCGGCCTTTTCCATTCTTCCAAGATTTTATTTAGAGGATTTTTAAATTTTAAAATATCGTTAATAGAGCCTCTCATACCTTCGATTCTTTTATCGTCTAATATCAACCTATCTACCAGATGTTTTCTTTTTACATTTTTAACATCTTTACTATTCTCTTGAAGAATTTGTTTCTTATTTTCTAGTAAAAGTTGATTATAACTCAGAAGTACTTTGTTAATTTTTTTCTCATTTAAATCATTGAGTATTGTAAAAGCTTTTCTTGCATTCTTACCTATTTGTTTTAATTCTTTCATAAAATTACAATATCGTCCTTATGAACTATTTCTGATTTACTTGCATAACCAAGAATATTTTCTATTTGACTGCTTTGTAAACCCTTAATTTTATTGATCTCTTCAGATGTGAAAGAGGATAATCCTCTTGCAACATCTGTATTGCTATTGTCTACGATAACTATATTATCACCTTTTTTAAAACTACCTGTAATTTTAATTATACCAGCTGGCAACAAACTTTTTCCAGATTTCAAGGCTTTGGATGCACCTTGATCTATATAGATTTTAGCAGATGAAGACAACGAGCTTATTATCCATTTTTTTCTAGCATCCAGGTTAGAAATTTTTGGTTTAAACCAAGTGTATAGATTTTTACTCATAATTTTTTGTATAGGATTTAAACTTTTTCCGTTAGCAATCAGCATATTACATCCAGCATTCATACAAATTTTTGCAGCTTCTAACTTCGTAAGCATGCCGCCCGAACCGTAGGTATGAATTTTTTTTTCAACTAAAGAAAAAACTTTTTCATTAATAACTTCAACTTCTTTAATTAAAATTTTTTTATTTAATATTTTTTTATACAAACCATCAACGTCAGATAATATTATGAGTAAGTCTGCTCCTATTATTTGAGCTACTCTTGCAGCCAGTCTATCGTTATCTCCGTATTTAATTTCTGAAGTAGCTGTAGTATCGTTCTCATTAACAACAGGTACTGCATTTAATTTGAACAGATTCTCAAATGTTCTTCTAGCGTTCAGTGCTCTTCTTCTTTGTTCGGTGTCATCTGGAGTTATTAAAATTTGTCCAATTTTAATTCTATTTTTTTCAAAAAGTTTTTGAAATTCATTGATTAAATAGATTTGGCCAACCGAGGCTACGGCCTGGCTCATTTCAATTTTAACCTTTTTATTTTTTATTTTTAAATAACTTTGTCCAAGCGCAATAGAACCAGAAGAAACAACAACTACTTCTTGATTATTTTTTCTTAATTTTTTAATATCTTGAATTAAACTTAAGAGCCACTCTCTTTTAAACTTGCCTTTGCTATCAACAATAGTGGATGAGCCTAATTTTATAACTATTTTTTTTGCTTTATTTATTTGCATGTTTCAACAACGTTTTTCTTAAGTTAACCAAGTTTTTGTCTGCTATAACTGAAATTATTTCATATTTTTTTTTAATTTTAGTTTTAAAAACCTTTAATTTTTTTTCTATTTCATTTTTTTCAAATAAATCAGATTTATTAAACACAATAATTTCTTTTTTCTCAGCTAAAATTTTATCATATTTAAATAGCTCGTTTCTTACTTTTAAGTAATTTTCAACAAGCTTATCCTCTGATAAGTCTATTAAATGTAGCAAAATTTTGCACCTCTCAATATGTCGTAGGAACTTGTCACCTAAGCCCGTACCCTCATGTGCACCTTCTATTATGCCAGGTATGTCCGCTAGCGTAACTTCTTTATCGTCGTAATAAGAAACACCAAGATTAGGATCGATAGTAGTAAAAGGATAATTTGCTATCTTAGGTCTTGCACGGGTTATTGCTGCAAGCAAACTTGATTTTCCAGCATTCGGCATACCTATTATTCCTACGTCTGCAATAACTTTTAATTGCAACCATACCCAGAATTCTTCACCTACTTTTCCATTAGTTTTTTTTGTTGGTGCTCTATTAGTTGAGCTTTTAAATCTAACATTTCCTAAACCGTGATTGCCACCAGCGGCTACTAAATATCTTTCTTTATTTTTAATAAAATCATAAATTAAAGTATTGTTATCTTCTTCGTATATCTGTGTTCCTACCGGAACTTTGATTATTAAATCTTTTCCACCTGCTCCAGTCCTTTTTCTTTTTGTTCCTATATAACCATTTTCTGCTCTAAAGTGCTGAGCATATCTAAAATCAATTAATGTATTTAAATTTCTTTCAGCTTCAAAAATAACGGAACCACCATCGCCACCATCGCCTCCATCGGGACCGCCATATTCAACAAACTTTTCACGTCTGAAACTTGCAGAACCAGAACCTCCATTCCCAGCTTTAATATAGATTTTAGCTTGATCTAAAAATTTCATTGTAGGTTTTTAAATAAATAACTAAGGTTATTTATAAGCTTAATTGGGAACAACAGAAACAAAAGTTCTGTTTAATTTTGATTTTTTAAATTTAACTTTACCTTTTACTAGGGAAAACAAAGTGTGGTCTGTACCCATACCAACATTCTCACCCGGATGAATACGTGTGCCTCGTTGTCTTACTATAATGTTTCCCGGTATGACTGCTTGATCACCATATTTTTTAACACCAAGTCTTCTACCCGCACTATCTCGTCCATTACGTGACGATCCACCTGCTTTTTTTGTTGCCATAGAATATTCCTATTTTTTTTTTACTTTTTTTATTTCTTTAGTAGTAACTACTTTTTCTATTTTCTCTATTTTTTTAATTTTATCTTGAATTTTTGCTTCAGCTATAACTTTTCCATCTTTTGAAAGTATTTTTGTAATTTGAATTTTTGAGTGTCTTTGCCTGTGTCCATTTTTTTTTCTAGAATGTTTTCTTCTTCTTTTATGAAATATTAAAACAGTTCTATCTTTTACATTGTCCAATAATTTTGCCTCTACTACAGCTCCTGCAATATTAGGATTTCCAATTTCGGTATTCTTGTCATCATTTACAAGAAGTACATTCTTAAATTTTACTGTTTCACCCAACTTAGCATCAAGTTTTTCTATTTCTAAGATTTTACTGGCGCTAACTTTGTATTGTTTTCCGCCTGTTTCAATAATTGCAAATGACATAATATAAGTTCCTTTAAATTTAAGGCAATATAACTTGAAAGGAATTCAAGTCAAGAAATATGAGGCTAAAAATTGTCCTTTAAATTACGCAATTTTTCAAAAATAAGTTCATCAGGCATCTCACTCATTCCAAGATTCTTTTTAATAGCATTGTTTTCACATCTTAAAAATATATTAGTATTCAACTCATCCCCTAATAAAGTGGGCGTTGTAAATAGACCTTTTTTCAACCTTAAGTCTATCCATTTAATTTTATTTTTTAGTTCTTTGTTGTTTTTTTCATAATTAAAACAAAAATCAAAATTATTTTTAGTATATTCATGGCCAAAATAAATTTTTGTATCTTTTGGAAGTTTTTTTATCTTATCTAAAGAATTAAACATTTGACTAGAGGTACCCTCAAATATTCTTCCACAACCTAAAGAAAACAACGTATCTCCTGTAAAAATTACTTTTTCTTTTTCAGAGTAAAAAGCTATATGACCTTTCGTATGCCCTGGTATTGATATTATCTTAAATTCTATTTTTCCAAATTTAAATATTTCATTTTCATTTAACAACAAATCAATATCAGGTATTCTATCCCTATCAATTTTTGCACCAACTATTTTTGATTTATATTTATTTTTTAATTTTTTATTACCACCAACGTGATCTAGGTGGTGATGCGTATTTAAGATATAGTCCAGCTTCTTAAATTTTTTACACAGAACTTCGTCTATAGGATTGAAATCTGATGGGTCAACTACACCAATTAAATTAGATTCACTATCTTGAATTATGTAACTATAATTATCTTTTAAGCAACTTACTATCTCAATTTTAATCATTAGCTTATTAAAAAAATACCCACTTCTGAAAATAAATTTTTTAATTTAATATTATTGTTATTTATCATTGATATCTTGTCATTATTTATACCAACTATTGTTTTCATATTAATATTTTTTTCCTTACATAATTCATAAAAGTCTTTAATTGTACACATGTGTAAGTTAGGCGTGTTATACCATTTGTATGGGAGTGAATTTGTTTTAGGCATTCTGCCATACAACAGCAAACTTGTTCTTACTTTCCAATAACCAAAATTAGGTATCGATACTATAGAAGACTGTCCAATTCTTAATAAATGTTCTAAAACAGTAACAGGATTATAAAAAGCTTGAAGGGTTTGACTCAGAATAACAAAATCAAAAGATTTATCAGGAAACTGCCCAAGCTCTGTTTCTGCATTTCCCTCTATAACGGACAAGCCTTTAGATATGCATAATTTAACATTTTCCTCTTCCAACTCTAAGCCTCTAACATCAATATTTTTTTCTTTTGATAAAAATTTCATTAAGGTGCCATCTCCACAACCCACATCTAGAACTCTGGAATTATTTGGAAGCAGATCAGCTATTATCTTAAATTCTTTTTTCATTTCTAAATTCTTCATGGCTTGTGTCTATAAATCCTTTTATTGTTGTTAAAAATTTTGATTCATTTACAAGAAAAGAGTCATGTCCTTTATCTGTTTTAATTTCTGAAAAAGCAACGTTAGCTCCAGTAGCATTTAGTGCAATTACTATATCTTTGCTATGTTTCGTTGGATACAGCCAGTCAGATGAAAAAGATAGAACAAGAAATTTAGTCTTTTGGTCTTTAAAGGCTTCGGTTAAACCATTTTTATATTGCTTTGATAAATCAAAATAATCCATTGCTCTAGTAATATACAGATATGAATTTGCATCAAATCTGTCCACAAATGAATAACCTTGGTGCCTCAAGTAACTTTCAACTTGAAAGTCAGCATTAAAACTAAACTCATAGTCTGCTTTTTCTTGAAGTTTTCTCCCAAATTTCTCTTGAAGTCCGCTTTCAGATAAGTAGCTAATGTGACCTGCCATTCTAGCAACAGCTAAACCACTTTGAGGGTGATCGTTATTTTTTAAGTAATCTCCTTTTTGCCATTTTGGATCTGCCATTATAGCCTGTCTTGCTAACTCATTTAGGGCAATGTTTTGTGCACTATGACTTGAACTACAGGCAATTGGAACAGCTGAAAAAGTACGGTCAGGAAAAGATGCGCAAAATTGTAAAAGTTGCATGCCACCCATAGAACCTCCAAGAGCACACAAAAGTTTTTTAATTTGAAAATAATCGAGCAAAGCTTCTTGAGCTTTAACAATATCTTTAATTGTAATTACAGGAAAATTTAACCCATAGGGTTCATTAGTTTCCTCATCAATACTTTTTGGTCCAAATGTACCCATGCACCCACCTAGAACATTAGCACAAATAACAAAGTATTTATTTGTGTCAATAGCTTTATCAGGGCCAACTGCATTATTCCACCATCCCTCTCTCTTTGTTATTGGATTAATACCGCTAGCAAATTGATCACCCGTCAAAGCATGAAAGACTAATATGCAATTGTCTTTATTCTTACTAAGCTTACCATAAGTCTCATAAGCTAGCGGATAGTCCTTAATTATTTGGCCACATTCTAATTTAAGTGGTTTTTTTACAATTAAGTTTTTTATGTTTTCAGTTTTATAATTCATATAAAAAAAAACCCAGCTAAACTGGGTATACCCTGTTTAGCGAAATTTATTTAAGCGCTCGCAATTTGGTTAAATTAGCGCTCATTACTTGTACTAAATAGTGATAAATTTGTCAATTTTATTTGTTTAATTCCAATATAGCAATCAAGAAGCTTTTTCTATATTAACTAAATTAAATATGAAATTACCTAGAGCAAAAATTATTAATACCGAAAGATATATCGCTGGCTTAAGCACGTTGAAAAATAAATCTAATCCTATTAAATTATCAGCTAATGAATGTGCTTTAGGACCAAGTCCCAAGGCAGTTAAAGAATATAATAAAATTTCCAAAAGCTTTAAAAGATATCCACCTGATGGTGAATTTTTAAGAAAAGTTTTAGCTAAAAAATTTAAACTAGAAGCTTCCAGAATAATACTTGGATCAGGGTCTGATCAAATCCTCGAGCTTATTTGCAAAGCTTTTTTAAGCAAAAACGATGAAGTAATTGTTCCAGAATATAGTTTTGTAGTTTATAGAATATATAGCAAATTAAACGGCGCTAAAGTAATTTATGCAAAAGAAAACAATCTTACAATTTCAATAAATAATATTTTGTCAAAAGTTACAAAAAAAACTAAGATTGTTTTTTTAGCCAATCCAAATAATCCAACAGGTACATACATTAGCAAAAAAGACCTTAAGTTACTCAGAAAAAAATTAAGGAGCAATATACTACTTGTAGTAGATGATGCTTATTTTGAGTACATAAAAAGAAAAGACTATAACTCAGGATTAGATTTATTTTCCAAAAGCAAAAATGTAGTTGTGGTCAGAACTTTTTCAAAAATTTATGGTTTAGCTGGGTTAAGAGTAGGCTGGGGCTATGCGTCAAAACAAATAATAAAGGATTTAAATATAATTAAGCCTCCATTTAATGTGAATAGGCCAGCTCTTTATGCCGCCGCTGCCTCATTACTTGATAGTTTGTGGTTAAAAAAAGAAATAAAATATATTAATAAGTGGCGAAAAATAATGTTTAAAAAATTTATGAATATGAAAATAGAGACAAACGAAGGAAATACTAATTTTTTATTGGTTAATTTTAATAGAGTAAAAATTAGCTCAGTAAGGGTATTTAATAAATTAGCTCAAGCAGGAATTATAGTGAGAAAAATGGAGACTTACAGTATTAAAAATTCTTTAAGAATTACAATTGGAAAAACTAATGAAAATAAAAAATTATTTTTAAAATTAGAAAAAATTATAAATGTTTGAAAATATTTCAATAATTGGTGGTGGATTAATTGGTTCTTCGATTTTAAGAGCAATTAACAAAAATAAAATTGCTAAAAATGTAAGTATTTTTGACAAGTCAAAAGAAGTGCTATCTTTTCTAAAGCAAGAAAATTTAAATGTAAATATTTGCGAAGATTTGCCCGGAGCAGTAAAGGACTCAGAAATGATAATTATTGCTACTCCTCTGAGTTCATATAAAGAAATTTTACTTTCTTTAAAAGATGTGATTAAAAAAGATACAATTTTAACAGACACAGGCTCAGTAAAAAAAGAAATTAATAAAATTATTGAAAATTTTAATTTTAAAGATATCTCCTGGATAGCTTCGCATCCCATTGCAGGAACAGAAGACAGCGGTCCGAAAGCAGGTTTTGCAGATTTATTTAAAAATCGATGGTGTATTATTTGCCCGGCTAAAAATGCAAAAAAAGAGGATGTATTAAAAGTGGAAAAATTTTGGCAGGAACTGGGTAGCAACGTCAAATCAATGTCTATCGAAGAACATGACTATATTTTATCTTTGACCAGCCATTTACCTCATGCAATTGCGTATAATATTGTTAAAACCGCAACAAACGACAAAGATAAATTTAAACAAGATGTAATCCACTATAGCGCTGGAGGGTTGCGAGATTTTACAAGAATTGCCGCATCAGATCCGATAATGTGGAGAGATATTTTTATCGATAATAGTAAAAATATATTGGAAGTATTAGAAAAATTTTCTAAAAACTTAGAACTAATGAAAAAAGCTATTAAAGATAAAAATGGTGATGAGTTAGTTAAAATATTTTCATCTACAAAGGAAGCAAGAAAAGAAATTATCAAAGCAGGTCAGGATACAAAAAAACCAGACTTTGGAAGAAAAAAAGATTAATAGAATTTTTTAGTTTCAGAATAAATTTTGTTTTCTATTTCTTTTAAAAAACGACTTTTTTCTTTGCCTGGCATAATAGGGTCCAAGAATGCTACATGAATGTTTCCAGAATATTTCATAAAACCATTTTTAGGCCAAATTTTTCCAGAATTTAGAGCTACAGGAATACAAGGTAAATTCAATGATTTATAAATTCTTGCGACTCCTTTTTTAAATGGAACTCTTTCATTATAATTAACTCTAGTTCCTTGAGGAAAAATTAGAAGAGGTCTATTATTTTTTTTGATAGTTTTTTTTATTCTGTCAAAAAAATCTAAATTTTCTTTAGTTGTCGTTCGTCTTACAATTTCGATAGAGCTGATTTTTTTTAAATACCAACCAAATAATGGTATGCTTAAAAGTTCTTTTTTTATTATAAAGATAGGAAAGTTTAATGGAGCCTGAAGAACAAAAGTTTCAAACATAGATTGATGTGCAGAAGCTACAATAAATTTTTCAAATTTTTTTAAGTTTTCAAGTCCATGAAAAATAACTTTAGTACCAAGAAATATTTTCAATATATAAATTATATAATAGGCTAAAATTTTTCCAAAATATAAAGCAAATTTACTAGGTAACAATAAAGTTGGAATTGCAAAAACAAAAACAATAATTATTCCACAATATAAAAATAAGTTAAAACATAATGATTTTAAAAATTGCATTAAAATTTTATTAATTTTAATAGATCTTGTTTTTTTCTAATAATTTTAAATTTATTTTTATTTACTAAAACTTCAGCAATTAAAGGTTTTGTATTATAATTAGAAGATAAAGAGGATCCATATGCGCCAGTATTAGTTATTGCTACAAAATCTTTTTCGGACAGCTTTTGATAACTATTATATTTATTAAATTTACAAGTAGATTCACAAATCGGACCCACAAATTCAATTATCTTTTTAACCTTACCCTTTTTTTTACTTATAGGTAATATTTCGTGCACAGCATCATACAAAGCAGGCCTCATAAAATCATTCATTCCAGCGTCCAAAATAGCAAATATTTTGTTCACACCTTTTTTGATATATTGAATCTTTGTTATTAGCATTCCTGAATCACCAACGATTGATCGCCCTGGTTCAAAAATTATATTACAATTTAATTTTTTTTTGAAATTAAGAACTAACTTAGAATAGTTTTTTAAATTTATAGAGACATCTTTAGAATTATAACTAATTCCAAATCCTCCACCAAGATCAACGTATTTGAGCTTTATATTTAGTCTTTTAATTAAATTAAAAAGAATATTTAAAGTTTTTTTATACGGTTTGTCAGAAAGTATTTGACTTCCTATATGCACACTAAGAGCGTCAATTTTTAGATGTTTAAATTTTTTTCTCTTTTTATAAAATGACACAAAGCTTTTTATAGAAATACCAAATTTATTTTCTGACTTCCCCGTTGATATCTTTTTATGAGTTTTAGCATCAACATTTGGATTTAATCTGAAACCTACAGATATTTTTTTTTTTAAGCTTTTGCCTATATTATTTATTAATTTAGCCTCACTCTCTGACTCTATGTTAATTAGTAATATTTTTTTTGTAATTGCCATTCTCAACTCCTCTTCATTTTTTCCTACACCAGAAAAAACAATCTTATTTGCTTTAATGCCAGCCTTTATTGCTTTTAAAAGTTCACCACCCGAGACCACATCTGCACCAGCGCCAAGTTTTCCAAGCATTTTTAATATATGCAGATTTGAATTTGCTTTTGCAGCAAAGCAAACTAGAGGCTTTATTTTAGTAAAATTTTTAGCAAAATTTAAATAATTTTTCTTAATTTGACTTTCTGAGTATAGATAGAAGGGAGTTCTAATTTTTTTTGTAATATTAGAAATGAATAAATTTTCAATTCGTAAATTTTTATTAATATAATTGTAACAAGTCATTTTTAATTTTTATTAATAATTTTTTGTTTATTAATCGCTTGATATTTTGGATCTGATTTGACTCCGCAATTTGCTAAAATGCTTAAACTTATTATTAAAAGAAATAGTATTTTCATTTTGTTTCCTTCTTGTATTTTTTAATCATTTTTTTTATATTTGAAGGAGAAGTTCCACCATATGATTTTTTTGAATTCATAGAATTCTTTACGTCAAATATTTTTAAAACACTGTTATCTAAATTTTTATAAAATTTCTTTAAATCATTTAATGGTATTTGATCCAAAGTTTTATTATTTTTTTCAGCAAAATTTACTAATTTTGATGTAATAGCATATGATTCTCTAAAACTTAAATTTTTTTCTTTTACTAAATAGTCAGCAAAGTCTGTTGCTGTTGTAAAGCCTTGATTTGCCATTGACAACATTTTCTTTTTGGATGGTTTTAGATTTTTTATTAATTCACAGCTCATAATCAAACTATCTTTCAAAGTATCATACCCATCAAAAACTAATGCTTTGTCGTCTTGTAAGTCCTTAAAATAAGACATTGGTAGACCTTTCATTATTGTTAAAATTGAATTTAATTTTCCATAATTTATTCCCACTTTTCCTCTTATCAATTCTGCGGGGTCTGGATTCTTTTTTTGAGGCATAATCGAAGAACCTGTAAGAACACTATCATTAAATTCTATCAATTTATAAGCGTCTGAATTTAAAATAATAAAATCTTCAGCGAGTCTGGAAAGGTGCATCGCGCAAACTGCTGCAGAAAATAAAAAATCAATCGCAAAATCTCTATCTGAAACTGAGTCTATAGAATTATCTGTTGGTTTTTTAAACCCAAGTTTTTTAGAAGTATAATTTCTATCTATCTTGTATGAAGTTCCAGATAAAGCTGCTGCCCCTAAAGGAGATTCGTCAATAAGTTCTAGGCAATTATTAAATCTTTTTTTGTCTCTCTTTAACATTTCATAATAAGCTAAAAGATAATGAGCAAAAGATATAGGTTGAGCATTTTTTAAATGTGTCAAACCAGGCATAACTATATCTGTATTTTTTTCCGACTTTTTAATTAAAGCTAACATTAAATTTGTAATATCTTTTAAAATTTCTTTAATTGAATTTTTAATCCATAGCTTCAAATCTGTTACAACCTGATCATTCCTAGACCTTGCTGTATGCATGTATCCTGCAGCTGGCCCAATTAAGTCAAACAATTTTTTTTCAATATTTAAATGAATATCTTCATATTTTTCTTGAAAATTAAAATTATTTCTATCGATTTGAGATTTAATCTTTTTTAATCCATTGATAATTTTTCTTCCTTCTTTCGAGGGAATAATTTTTTGCTTAATAAGCATTTGAGTGTGAATTATTGAAGAAAAAATATCTTCCTTATAAAGTCTTTTATCTACGTTAATAGAAGACCCTATTCTTTGAAAAGATTTAGATATTTGGCTTTTAAATCTTTTTGACCACACTGTTTTATTTTTATTTTTATTTTTCATTTTACTATGTTACTTTTAATTTAAATTAATATGAAAATTAGTAAATCTTTTAAAATCTATATTCACATAATTCTATCATTTTTTTTGTGTCAATATCTTTACGCGGACACTGACTTTTCTAAAAATATAGTTATTTACGATAAACCACGACCTATTAACGAACTTAAATTTAAAGATTTTGATCTCCAGGAAGTTAATCTAACTAATAAAAAAGGCAATATCATGATAATTAATTTTTGGGCAACCTGGTGTCTCCCATGTAAACGAGAGATGCCTTCTTTAGAAAAGCTTGCACAAAACTATCCTCAAATAAAAATTTACCCAATAAATATGGAAAAACCTAATAAATTAAAAACTAGGGACTTTTACAAAAGTGTTGGGATTACAAGTTTAGAAATTTATTTTGATCCAGAGTTCGATCTAGTTAAAAAATTTAAAATGAGAGGAATGCCAACAAGTATACTTATAGACAAAAATAACATGGAGTTCGGAAGAATAGTTGGGGAAATAGATTTTAATAGTAATAATTTTATAAATTTTTTAAAAAAATATATTTAGTTTTTAAAAAAATAGGCAAGGATTACTAAAATTATAACTGCTATAAATTGTAAAAGCACTCTAAGTTGCATTAACTTATTTGAATATTTTTTACTTGTTTCACCGCCTTTGAATAAAGTAAAAATACCCATAATTAAAACTATCGCTACAGCCCCAATTAATGTAAAACCTATAAAATTAAATAAAAAGTCAGTCATTAATATTTAACTAACATGAGCTATTCATTAAATACAACAATTATAAACCCAACCTCAAAAGAAAAGCCCAAGAATGCTGTTATACTTTGTCACGGTTATGGCGGAGATGGTAAAGACATATCAATCCTAGCAAATTATTGGAAAACATTTTTATTAGAAACAATTTTCATTTGTCCGGACGCACCTGAAAAATGTGCAGTGAGTCCAACAGGTTTTCAATGGTTCGACTTAATGGACCAAACACCTGAGCAAGTTTTAACAAAATCATTAGTAGCTGAATTTAAACTCAACTCTTTTATTGATGAAGTTAAAAAAATAAATAATTTATCTTCAGATAAAATTGCTCTAGTTGGCTTTAGTCAGGGGTGCATGATTGGCTTACAAACTGGAATAAAAAGAAAAGATAAAATTAAATGTATTTTAGGATACTCAGGAAGAATTATAGACGTCAACCATCTTGAAAAAAATATAAATTCAAGACCAGAGGTAATGCTTATGCATGGAGACAGGGATGAAGTCGTTTTGCTTAATTCTTTACTAGAAGCTAAAGATTTTTTTATTAAAAATAATTATAATATACAAACAAAAATTTTAAAAAACTGTGAACATCGTATACCTACTGAGGGATCAAGCTTAGGTTTAGAATTTATTAAAAAAAATTTATATTAGTTTTAAAAATATATAACTTGATATAATTTCTCTATTCAGATAACTTTTCTATATGATTATTTCAGCCAATGAAAAAGTACCCTTAGAAAAATGTCCTGCATTAGTATTGAATGCAGACTTCAGGCCTTTAAGTTACTACCCATTATCTTTATGGTGTTGGCAAGATGCTGTGAAATCAGTTTTCCTCGATAGAGTAAGCATTGTTTCTAATTATAAAAGAAAAATTAGAAGCCCTTCTTTTGAAATGAATTTGCCAAGTGTTATTGCATTAAAAAGTTTTATTAAACCATCAAAAAATCCAAATTTTACAAGATTTAATGTTTTTTTAAGAGATAAATTTACATGTCAGTATTGCGGAGATAAAAAAAGCTTAACTTTCGATCATTTATTACCAAAATCTAGAGGAGGGGTTACGAATTGGGACAATGTAGTTACAGCATGTTCAACTTGTAATGTAAAAAAAGGTGGAAAACTATACCAAGACTGTGATCTAAAATTATTTAACAAACCTTACAGGCCATCTGTTGACGATCTACACAAAAACGGAAGAAATTTTCCGCCTAATTTTCTTCATGAGAGTTGGATGGACTACCTTTATTGGGATATAGAACTAGAGCCCTAATTATATTTTTTCAGAAACTGCAATTGCAATGCGAGATGAAGTTTTGATTACTTTGTCTAAAAGACCATAGAGACCTTTTTTTGTAGCACCGCCATCATAAGCAATATCTCTGTGACTTAACTCATCGTCTCTAAACTTAATAATTTTTTCCTTAAGTTCTTTTTCATCCTCTCCAAGCTTATAAGTTTGATTTTTATAATGTTCACCAATTACTTCCTCCACCGAAGCCGTACAAAGCATAGTAGCTTTTTTACCAAGTATTGCAGTTCCAAAACCAAGAGTAACACCTAGCAAATCCCACAGTGGTAAAAATTTTGTTGGCGCAATAGTTCTTTTTTTTAATTCTTTTTCAAAAAATTCACAATGTTCTTTTTCATGTTCTTTCATGTCTTCTATTTGTTTTTTTAAACTCTCATCTTGTACAAAAGTTTTAAGAGCCAATAATTGACCTTCATAAATTTTAATAGCTCCACGCTCTCCCGCATGATCTACTCTAATTATTTCTTCTAATATTTTCTTATTAGTTTTTTTCATAATTTTGGTATTTTTTAAAAATAATAGCACTAATAGCCAAAGATATAAGTGTATTAATTGTAGCAAGAGACATGCCCAGAAATTTAAAAGTAACATTTTTGCAGCTTATAGTGTTTTTTGCTAACATTTTTAACAATTCATCTTTTGACGGATTTTGTGTTAAATCATTTATTTTACAAACTAAAGACTCGTTAAAAAAACCTTGCTCTATTCCAACGTGATAGAAAGAGATTGCGGAAGCAAAAACAAAAATCAAAAAAAGAGCAAAAAGTATTAACTTTTGATCGTTTTTAAAATAAAAAAATAAAAAAATCAAAACAATTGAAACAAAGTATGGAATTCTTTCTATTAAGCACAGATTGCAAGGTTGGTGGCCTAAAACATACTCAATAAAATAAGCTGAAATAAGAGCAAAACAACTGAATACAGACAATGTCTTAAGTAAATTTTTTAGACTAATATTAAACATTTTGATTTATAACAAGATACATAACAGCTACAATTATAACAATTAGCAAACCAATAATAGAAAAAGTTTTTGCACCTTTTTTTTCCATGAAAATCATAAATTTATCACCAAGTTTCATCGAAAAATATGAAACTAAATAAAATCTTAAACCTCTAGAAATTAAACAAACAATTAAAAATATTAAAATATTAAAACCAATTATTCCACTGGTTATTGTAAAAACTTTAAAGGGAAGCGGGGTAAAACCGGCTAAAAACAAGGTGCCAAGCCAAAGCATGAATCCAGCGTTAGAAGATAATTTGTCTTGCAATGAATAAACTTTCTCTTCATATCCATAAAGCTCTATAACCGTCATTGAAATTTCTAAAAAAAACGAACCAAAAAAATATCCCAACAGACCACCTAGGACAGAGAATATTGTAGAAATTAAAAAAATTTTAAAATAGTCTTCTTTTTTGGCAATTACCATTGGGACGATCATCACATCAGGAGGTATTGGGAAAAAAGAACTTTCAATAAATGCCACAAAGGCTAAAAAATGCTTAGAAAATTTATGTCTGGATAAATTAATACATCTGACATATAAATTATTCAACATGAACTTAAAATGCACAATACTTAAGTACCTGGCAAGTTTAATATTATCACCCATTGCAATTTATGCAGTGTTGCTATTCGCAAAAGCATTTGGCGCCAATTATGAGTTTACTCACGGGGAATCTTTTATAATTTGGTTATTGATGGCGCTTTTACTGTCAAATAGCGTTACTTGGAAAAAATAATTTTTCTCTTATGGTTGACCCAATAGACATAAGACCAAAAAAAAAATTTTTACAATTTAGTAAAAATGAATTTAACAAGTCTTTGGTGCTCGAAACATTAGAAAAAAATATTCTTGCGCACTGGTCAACGTGGGGTAAATTTCAACAAATATGGAATAATCAGGCCTTCAATACTTTCAAGGATTTTGATAAGTATATTCTTTTAATTTATTTAATAAGAGATTATTTTCAACAACTTTCAAATAAATTTGAGTATTTAACGTATGAAGAATTTTATGAATGTGAATTTTTTACTATAGATAAATTAAATTTAATTAAAATTGCAAGTGATTTAAATATTCCAAAAGAGACTATAAGAAGAAAAGTTAATGAACTTCAAAAAGACGGAACTCTTAGACGAGATGGAAAAAGTATTATTTTACAAAAAGAATTACTTAGCTATCAAAAACCTGAAAAATCTCTGGATGCTATTTCAAAATTTTTACACAAGAAATCAATACTTCTTCAAGGAGAAAAATGGTTTGGAAATAAAATCGAAGAGAATGAAATTAAAATGTATATAAAAAAATATTATACTATAATTTGGCTGCGTTTTTTAAAACTCCAAATTCCTTTTTTAACAAGACATAGAAAAAATTTTCTGGATTTAGAAACATGGGTAATCTGGGGAAACGTTGCTTTGCATCATCAAAAAAATTTAGACATATTGATTAATAATTCCTTAGAAAATATAAAAATTGATTATAGTAACTACTATCAAAAAGTTGTAGGCGTATCAATTAATCGTGGAGTTAATGCCTCATCAATTGCCGATGTTTCGGGCATCCCTAGAGCAACAGTAATCAGAAAATTAAGATGGTTAGTTACGCAGCAAGCGATTAAGCGAAATAAAAAATTAGAATATGTCTTACAATATAAAGGTAACTTAAATAAAAAATCAGAAGAAAACTTTAAAATTAATCAAGGAACTGTAGCTGAATTTTTGGCTGATTTTTTTGACTATTATAAGAACTCAAATTTTAGACCTTAATAATTTTAAATATCTTTGTGCATTAAAAATTTATGGAAATAGCAACCAAAGTAGCCCCATTGTGCCTAGCCATAATTATGTTCGGTTTAGGTCTCGGTTTAACAGTTAACGATTTCACACGAGTATTAAGACATCCAAAAGATTTTATTGTTGGTTTTTTATGTCAAATTGTTTTACTTCCTATTATAGCTTTCATATTAATTAAGATTATCATTTTGCCGCCTGAGATCGCTTTAGGCGTTATGGTAATTGCAGCAGCGCCAGGCGGGGTAACATCAAATATATTGACTAAATTTGCAGGTGGTGATGTAGCTTTATCAGTGACATTAACAGCTGCTGTAAGCTTGCTTTGTATTTTCACCGTTCCTTTAATCGTTTATAATTCTGCAGATTTATTAGGCATCTCAATTACCAAAGATATTTCCATGTTAGATATAGCTTTCAAAATGTTTTTTGTAGTAACTGTTCCTGTAATATCTGGGATGATTGCCAGAAGTTTAATGACAGATTTTATAGTCTCTAAAACTCTACTTATTCAAAGATTATCCTTAATTTTATTTCTAATTTTATTTATCTCTATTTGGGTAGAGGAGTGGGGTAAAATAGTAAGCTTTATAGCTAGAGCTGGGTTAGTAACTTTAATTTTAAACCTCACTATGATTCTTGTTGGTTATTTTGTTGCAAAATTCATGGCATCAAGTGTACCGCAAAGAAAGAGTATCTCACTTGAATGCGGCTTGCAAAATGGAACTTTAGCTGTGTATGTAGCCAGTCAATTGTTTGATGAAATGGTATTTATAGTTCCCACGGCTGCTTATGCGCTAATAATGTTTGTAACATCTATATTTTTTGTTCTCATAGTAAGAAAAATCAATTAGATTATTTAATAAAGGGCGAATGGTGGAACTGGTAGACGCGCCGGACTCAAAATCCGGTGGTAGCAATACCTTGAGAGTTCGAGTCTCTCTTCGCCCACCAAGTTATGGAAATAAGCAAACTAAATAGTCTTGTAGAGTTATATTTCAATAAGTGTAATGAAATAGATAACGACAAACCATTTCTAAAATGGTTAAAACCTGGAAAGCCAATTTATAGTTGGGGGGACATTAAAGAAAGAATATTCAAACTTTCATATAAAATTAAATCATTAATTAAAGAGGGAGATAGATGTTTGATTTTATCTGAAAACAGACCTTATTGGTTAATATCAGATATTGCAGTTATGAATGCCGGCGGAATATCAGTACCAATATTTACCACCTATTCATCTAATGACTATCAATATATTTTAAATGATTGTAAGCCTTCATTAATTATAGTTTCAAATAACGATCAGTTTAAAAAAATAAAAGATTATATAAATCTCCGAGAACAAAAAATTATTTCTTTCGAAGAAATTGAAACAGAAAGTTTATTGATTAAAGATATTTTAGAAGAAACTAATTATGATGAGAAAATAAATCAAAGTTTAAAAAGAAATATGACCGCCTGTATTATTTACACTTCAGGAACTTCAGGTAATCCTAAAGGTGTAGTTTTAAGCCATGGAGGAATTTTATCTAACTGCGAAGGTGCAGTTGAATTACTCAAACCATTAATAGAAATAAAAAATCCAATATTTTTAACATGGTTGCCTCTCTCACATTCATACGAACATACCGTTCAGTTCATACAAATTATTGTAGGAGCAAAAGTATTTTACGCTGAAAGTTTAGAAAGACTCATTTCTAATATGGGAATTGCAAAACCAACGATTATGACTGCTGTACCAAGATTTTATCAAAACCTATTTACTAAAATAAATATGAATTTTGAAAAACAAACTGGCTTAAAAAAATTGTTAATTGATAAAACTTTAAGAATTGGGAAAAAATTACTTAAAAAAGAGAAGCTTTTCATAGCAGAAGAAATTATGAATTTTATATGTAATATTTTAGTTCGTAAAAAAATTCGAAAACAGTTTGGGGGAAATCTTCAAGTTTTCATATCTGGAGGTGGAGCACTAGATCAACAAATTGGTGAATTTTTAAACGCTATTGGACTGCCAACCCTTCAGGGATATGGATTAACTGAGGCCTCTCCAGTTGTAAGTTGCAATTTACCAGAGCTAGTAAAAGTAGATACTGTAGGCCCACCATTTAGAACTAATAAAGTTAAAATAGCTGAAGATGGTGAAATCTTAGTTAAGGGAGAAAATGTGATGTTGGGTTATTGGAACAACATAAAAGAAACAAATAAAGTTATAAAAAACGGATGGCTACATACAGGGGACATTGGAGAAATTGATTTAGATAACTTTTTAAAAATAACTGATAGAAAAAAAGACATTATTGTTAATCTTGGGGGAGACAACATAGCACCAAGTAAAATAGAAAATATTTTATGCTTAAATAGTTTAATTAAACAATCTTTTGTTTACGGAGATAAAAAAAACTATTTAGTTGCACTACTAGTTGTAGAAAAAGATACAAATAAAGAAGATATTAAAATAATTATAGAAAAAATAAATAAAAACTTAAGTTTAATAGAAAAAATTAAAAAATTTTTACTAATTGACGAAGAGTTTACAATCGACAATAGAATGTTAACACCAACATTAAAGTTAAAAAGAAAAGAAATTTTAAAAAACTATAAACATAAAATTGAATATCTTTATAAAAATTAATTTTTTTTAATAAAATAATAATAAAATCAACGTGAATAACCATTGCTATTGTTAACTTTTTTAATAACTTAATAATTAGTTGTAAATATTTTAATTATTTAATTTTTTTTAAGTTTTGTTTAGTAAATTTACGTTTGACATAAATAAAAAACAACTTAATGATCTTATTATGAAACGAATCATAAAGATTCGTTTAAACATAGGGAGATAAAGATGGCTAAACGTAGAAAAAAAGCTAAAAAGAAAACTAAGAAAAAAAAAGCTAAGAAAAGAAGAAAAAGATAGTTTACTTTTTAACTAAACGCCCTTTTTTATATTATGAAAAAGGGCGTTTTTTTTATTCACTCTCAATAATATTTTGATTTCTGCCCAAAGCTTTGTCCATTTTTTTTTGAACCTCTTCGATACTTACGCCTAGAACAGCTTCAAATTCTGATTTAAGTCTTTCATAGGCTTTTTCAAAAAGTTGTCTTTCGCTATAAGATTGGTCTGCAATAATATCTGTATTTTTATTAAGGTCTTTGACTACCTCAGCCAACTCATAAATTTTACCAGAATTAATTTTTTGGTCATACTCTTGAGCTCGTCTGCTCCACATAGTTCTTTTAATTTTAGGTTTTGTTTTTAAAATTGAAACACATTTATTTATTTGATTGATAGAAGAAATTGGTCTTAGGTTAGATTGTTGGTTTATAGGAACAGTTAAAGTTAATTTTTCTTTTTCAACAAAAATTTTATAAAACTGTATTTCTATTTCTCCAATTTTAGCTTTTTCTACAGATATAATTTTACCTACCCCATGTTTAGGATAAACAACAAAATCTTTTAAATTGTATTGTCTTTTTTCCGTAGGTTGTTTTTTAACTTTTTTTATCTCAATTTTTTCTTCTTGCGTATAAGTAGATTTTGATCCCTGAGATGAAGATTTAGCAAAGCTTTGTTTTTGAACTGTTTTTTTATTTTTAAACAAACTTTTTGTTTTAACAATTTTGTTGATTAATTTTTTTTTCTTTTTTTTGGTTTTTGGAAGTTTTTTTTTGGGCATTATTTATTTGCCTGGGTTTTCTGAAAAATGTTTTTCATATTTATTCTTAATTTCTTTATATTTTTCATGTTCTGGCATTGGATCTTTTTTTTTTATAATATTAGGCCATAATGCAGAAAACTTTTTATTAATCAACAACCATTTTTCTTTATCTTCAATATTTTCTTCAGTATCAGCTACTATTGCATTAATTGGACACTCTGGTTCACAAACACCACAGTCTATACACTCATCAGGGTTTATAACTAAAAAATTTTCTCCTTCATAAAAGCAGTCTACAGGACATACTTCCACGCAGTCTGTTAGTTTACATTTAATACATTCATCTTTTACAATATAAGTCATTTAAGTTAATTAATTATTATTAATTTTTTTTTTATTTCACCACTAAGCTTATCTGGAAAATATATTAAACCACAAATTCTTCTCATTAAATTATTTTCATAATCATCCGACTTGTTGTCAGATAATATAATTTTCCAAAGCTGTTCTATTACTATTGATTTTGACTTTAAAGAACTTTTTTTTAAAATATTGGTATAACTTAGTAATTGATTTGAGTTATCTTCAATTAATTCTGCTTTTTGCATAATATCGCTTATTAACTCCGCATCCTCTGTAAATAATTTTAAGAAAGCTACAATTATTTTTTTCTCTTTGTCAGTATAAATCTCATCTATTTTAGCAGCGTGTACAAACAAAGCTGTTATTGCTGTTAAATTTTTAATATCTAAAGAATTGTTTTTCATAATTTAAATTTTTGCGCTACTTTATATTGAGTGATAAAAGTTTGTTAAATGGATTAGAGTTATCAGGTTTCTTTGGTTTCATTTTATTTGATTTATTAGCATCCCCAAAAAAAACATATGTATCTTTTTCTTTATCCTTTTTGTAATTCATAAAATTCATTAGTTTATAAAAATTTTCTTTAGTACACCCAAGTAAATTCATCATTTCTGCTGTAATTTTAAACTTTCTATTTTTTGTTTTTTCAAGAATGTTTATAAATAATTTTTCTAATATGTCTACTCTTATAAAAAAATCTTTAAAATTCTCGAAACCGCAAATTAATAAAAATTTTTTATTAAAATTATTATTTATTACAAAGTTAAGGCCAAATTTTGGTATCTCTGTTTTTATAGAGATTTCATAAAAAAGTCTCCAAAGATTAATTCTTAAAGTGACAGCTTTTGGTTTTAGCATTTTTGGCAAATAAACATGATATCTTCCAATCTTGATACCTAATCCCCAAAGTTTCTTCCTTTCTTCTTTGGAAATAAGCTTAATTATATGGTCTACATCTTTTCTTTTAAGAATTCCATTTCCTTCATAAATTTGGAAAGCTAGAGCTCTTAAATATTGATTTTCTATTTTTATTTTAGTTAGATTTAATAGATCTCCAAGTTCATTATTTATATGCTTTGACAACCAGGTTTTTAAAAAATCTCCAAGTATTTCTTTTGAGTCAGCCAACAAAGATTCATCTGCTATTATCTCTAAAGACGGACTAAGATAGTCTGTGCCACTTGCTAGTCTAGCTACAGGGTTAGATTTCCAATAAATTTTATTATCATTTTGTAGTTCAATTTTATTTTCTTCAATTATTTTATTTACTCTATTTTTGAGCTCTTTTTCTAATCCTTTTCTAGCTGCCTTTTTTATAGATTTAATGTCAGAATCTAAAGTGTTTGACGTCAGTTCAATATTAAATTTAAGCCCTTTTAGTTGACCTATATTTTGTCCGTCAATTAAAAGCTTATTATCATTATCAATTTCTGCATTTAAAACAATATCTTGCTTTAAACTTCTAGATAAAATACTTATTTTTTTATCTATAAAATTTTTTTTAAGCTCTTCGTGGAGTTTGTCAGAAAGTACATCTTCAATATTTTTAGTAACTTGGATCCAATAATCTGAATTTTCTACCCAATTTTTTTTATTTGCTACGTAAGACCATGTTCTTACATTAGAAATTCTATTAGACAAAACATCAATATTTCCATGATTTTTATCCAAGCCTTTTAGTTGCTCCTTCATATAGTCATTAGGTATTTTCTTTTTTCTAGTTGATAAAAATTTAAAAACTGTATCAACTACACTTATATGTTGTCCGTAAGCTTTTTTTTCAAAATCTGGTATTTGGCAGCACTCCCATAGTAACTTTAGATTTTTAAAATATAGAATATTTTCACTTCCTTTTTTCAATAATAACCTTAAAACACTTTCGTCTATTGATTCGTTGCTTCTAATAAGAGCCTTATTTTTAGGCTTAAGCTCTAAAGAACTTATTAATTTTTCTGGTGTTTCAAAGTCTAATTTAGAATTTCTCCAAAAAAGCATTTTTGTTTCAGGCAGAAGATGTTGTTCGATTTTTTCTATCTCATCGGTATTTAGGTTTTCACACTCTCCTGTAGTTCCAAAACTTCCATCATTTTTAAACCTTCCGGCTCTACCTGCTATTTGAGATATTTCAACCAAATTTAATCTTCTAAATTTTCTACCATCAAATTTTTTTAAACTTGAAAAATATATTTGATTAATGTCCATGTTTAATCCCATTCCTATAGCGTCTGTTGCGACTAAATAATCAACATCACCTGATTGGTATAAGTCTACTTGGGAATTTCTTGTTTTGGGACTCAAAGAACCCATAATAACTGCAGCGCCACCTTTTTGTCTCCTCACTAATTCTGCAATTGCATAAACCTCTTCAATAGAAAATGCAATAATTGCAGCTTTTCTGTCAATACGTGAAATTTTTTTATATCCTCCATAACTTAGTTTTGAAAATCTTTCTTTATTATTAAATTCTATATTAGGAACAAGTTCTTCAATAATGCTCTTCATGATTTGTGAGCCAAGAAACATCGTAAGTTTTTCACCTCTTGAACTCAGAAGCCTCTCAGTAAAAATATGACCCCTCTCTTTGTCAGCACACATTTGAATTTCATCAATAGCAACAAAATCAACTATTTTGTCTTTAGGCATAGACTCCACGGTACAAATAAAAAAACTGGCACTATTTGGAATTATTTTTTCTTCTCCAGTAATTAAAGCAACATTGTCTTTTCTAATTTTTTTTACACATTTATCATAAACTTCTCTGGCTAAAAGTCTCAAAGGAAAACCAAAAATTCCAGAGTTAAATTCAAGCATTTTTTCAATTGCCATGAAAGTTTTGCCGGTATTAGTAGGCCCTAAAAGAGCTAAAATCTTTTTTGTTGAATTTTGCATTTTTGTGTTAGATAAATTTTTTTATACTATATATAGGTCACGATTGAGAACAAAGTAAGATTAAAACATGACCGAATCAATTTGTCAAATGTTCTAATTACAATATTTAATTTGACTTAAAACTATCAGTACCCGTATATAAGAAGAAGCTTTTTATGGTTTAAGGTTTTATGAAAAATCTGATTAAAAAAAATATTTCTTCTCTTAAGTCATCTGCAACTTTGGTAATTAATGAAAAAGCCAAAGAACTAAAAGCAAAAGGAAAAAAAGTTTATAATTTTGGATTTGGACAGTCACCTTTTCCTGTACCAGAAAAAATTATAAATACCTTAAAAAAATATGCTCATAAAAAAGAATACTTGCCTATCCAGGGACTACCTGAGCTTAGGGAGGCCATATCAAAATATTTATTTAAAAGATCTGGAAAAGTTTATTCCAAAGAAAATATTATTATAACTCCAGGATCAAAAGAAGCAATGTTGTTAATGCACGTTGCGTTTAATGGAGAAATAATTCTTCCAGCACCAAGCTGGGTCTCTTATGAGCCTCAAGCTCAAATAGCACGAAATAAAGTTAATTGGTTAAAAACATCAAGAGAAAATAATTGGTTTCCTACAGCACAACAATTAGAAAAAAAAATTAAGTCAGTAGGAATAAAAAAAAATATTATTTTAATACTTAACTCCCCTAACAATCCTTCAGGTACAGTGTGTGGTAATTTAAAAGAGATTGCGAATGTAGCAAGAAAATATAAGATAATTGTATTATCAGATGAAATTTATACCGACCTAACTTTTAGTAATAAATACGAAACTATATCAAAATATTATCCCGAGATGACTCTTATAAGCGGTGGTTTAAGCAAATGGTGTGGTGCTGGTGGTTGGAGACTAGGTTTTTTTGCTGCTCCAAAGAAATTACATACTATATTAGAAAGTTTAATATCTTTAGCTAGTGAGTCTTATTCCACTGTAAATACACCTGTTCAATTTGCTGCACTTGAAGCCTATAAAGGGAATTATGAAAATTACAAAAAAAATGTAATTAACATTTTAAGTTCTGTTGGAAATTATGTTTATAAAAAGTTGAAATCTAATAAAATTTTGATTAACGCGCCTCAAGGTGCCTTTTATTTGATGCCAGAATTTATAAACAAAAAATACAAAAATTCTTCAGATTTATGTAAGGCTATCTTAAACGAAACAGGCGTTGCAATGTTACCTGCTTCTAATTTTGGTTTTAAGCCAAATAAAATGCTTACAAGACTAAGTTATACAGATTTTGACGGAAGCAAATTTTTAAGAAATATTCCTTACAATAACAATATAGACGACGAACTAATAGTAAAATATGCACCCAATGTAGCTGAGGGTGTAGAAAAATTATCTATTTGGGCTCAAAAATTGTAAATATTCATTAAAGATTTTCTTTGACCTTAGTCTTTATACATAGTTAAATTATTACTAATTTAAAAACAAATGGGAGACACAATGAAAAAAATAATATCAATGGTTTCTGCAGTTTTAGTAATGTTTGCTTTATCAAGCCCACTTACTTCAATCGCAAAATCAGCAGAGTTCTTTACAATAGGAACCGGAGGACCAACTGGAGTATATTTCCAGACAGGTAACGCAATATGTAAAATGTTACATAAGCAGGCAATAAGTGCTGATCACGGTAGAAAAAAAGGTACAGCTAAAGCTTACAGATGTACGGCACCTTCAACTGGTGGATCTAACTATAACATTGGTCAAATTAAAGACGGTGAATTTCAATTTGGTGTTGCTCAGTCTGACTGGCAATTCCACGCAGTTAACGGTTCAAGCAAATGGGAAGGAAAAAAATTCGATAACTTAAGAGCAGTATTCTCAGTGCATAACGAGCCATTTCAAATTTGGGCAAGTAAAAAATCTAAAATTAAAGATTTTAAAGGTCTAAAAGGAAAAACTGTAAATATTGGTAACCCTGGTTCTGGCCAAAGAGGAACTATGGAAGAGTTAATGAAAGCAATGGGAGTTGACACTGGTTATTTTAAAACAACTACAGAACTAACTTCATCTGAGCAAGTTAAAGCACTTTGTGACGGTAAAATAGATGCATTCGGTTATTCAGTTGGGTTTCCAAATGGAGCTATGGAGCAAGCAGCAACTTGTGCAGCTAAAGCAAGTCCAATTAATTTAACTGGCGCCCCAGTTCAAGGATTAATTAGCGGTGCGGATTATTATGCTCAAGCCATAATACCTAAAGGAACATATTCAAATCAGAAAAAAGACGCTACAACTTTTGGTGTAAAAGCTACAGTTGTAACGAGTGCTGATGTTTCTGATGAAATGGTTTATTTGGTAACTAAAGCAGTGATGGAAAACTTTGATGATTTTAAAGCACAACATCCAGCATTTAGTTTCTTGGAAAAGAAAGACATGATTAAAGATGGTTTATCTGCTCCATTACACCCAGGTGCAATAAAATACTATAAAGAAGCCGGCTTAATGTAGTCTTGCGACTTAATTAAATTAAAAAGGCCCAATTATTTTTGGGCCTTTTTTTTTATTATAATGTATCTTCTTAACAATGAATCAAAACATTCAAAGTAAAATAAAAGATAAAATTAGTGAAGATTTATCTCCTACAAAAAATCTTACAGGATCTCATTTAAAAATTGTAGCTTCTATAGCAATTTTATGGACAGTTTTTCAACTATGGATAGCATCACCTTTTCCTTTTATTTTTAATATCGGAATGATAAACGGCTTACCCGCAAGAGCAATTCATTTGGGTTTTGCATTAACACTTACTTTTTTAATTTATCCAATTTCTCGAGGAAAAAAAATTTCAGTAATTGATATTTTAATTAGTTTGATAGCAGCATTTTGCTGTCTCTACATATATATTTTTTATGATCAAATTATTAATAGAGGAGGTATTCTCTTAAAATATACATTAGGTCAATATGCTATTCCTGTGGAATTAATAATAGGTACATCTGGTATTTTGATCTTACTAGAGGCAACGAGAAGAGCAATTGGTCTCCCTTTAGTTATAATTGCTGTTTGTTTTTTATTATTTTCATATTTTGGTCAATATGCGCCAGATATAATTTCTCACGGAGGGCTTTCATTAAAAAGATTAGTTGGTTTTCAGTGGTTTGATCAAGAGGCGATTTTTGGAATACCCATTGGAGTCTCAGTTGATTTTATTTTTTTATTTGTATTATTTGGGGCTCTTTTGGAAACCGCTGGTGGGGGAAAATATTTTTTAGATTTAGCTTTTGCAATGGTTGGAAAAATGAGAGGGGGGCCAGCCAAAGCAGCTATACTAGGCTCTGGTATGACAGGACTAATATCTGGATCTTCAATAGCTAATACGGTTACTACCGGAACCTTTACTATTCCAATAATGAAAAAAAGTGGATTTTCAAAAGAAAAAGCTGGAGCCATCGAGGTTTCATCTTCCGTAAATGGTCAAATAATGCCTCCAGTGATGGGAGCAGCAGCTTTTGTTATGGCTAGTTTTATAGGAGTCACATATTATGAGGTAGTAAAACATGCTTTTTTACCTGCAATTATTTCATATATTGCCCTTTTTTATATTTCTCATCTTGAGGCTTTAAAATTAGGACTGAAAGGAATGGAAGATAGCGATGTTCCAAACCTAAAAAAAACTTTTTTATCTGGTTTGCATTTTTTAATTCCAATTTTTGTTTTAATTTATATGTTGGTATTTTTACGGTACACGGCTTCTTATTCTATTTTTTATGCAACTATTACATTGATCGTAGTTAATCTAATAAATAGAACACTTAAACAGGAAGGTTTTCAAGTTGGGCTTAAAACTTGGTTTAATGAAACTGTAGTTGGATTTGAAAAAGGCGCATTCAATATGGTCGGAGTTGGTATTGCAATAGCAACCGCAGGAGTAATAGTTGGAGCTGTAGGCTCAACAGGGCTTAGTACAAATTTGATTATTGTAATTGAAACTATAGCAAAAGATAATATCGTTATTTTATTATTTTTAACAATAATCTTATGCCTGTTACTTGGAATGGGTTTGCCAACAACTGCGAACTATGTGGTCGTAGCCTCTTTAATGGCGACAGTATTAGTTGATGTTGGTAATGCATCAGGATTTATATTTCCTTTAATAGCTGTTCATTTATTTGTATTTTATTTTGGATTGATGGCAGATGTTACTCCGCCTGTAGGATTAGCTTCTTATGCGGCTGCAGCAATTTCAGGCGGTGACCCATTAAAAACCGGAGTACAAGCACTCTGGTATAGTCTAAGAACAGGAATATTACCTATCGTCTTCTTGTTTAATCACGAACTTCTTTTAATTGGAATTGAAAATTTCTGGCATGCTCTTGTAGTAATTATAACGTCTTTAGTAGGAATACTTGTTTTTACTGCTGCTACACAAAGATGGTTTATAAATAAATTGAGGTGGTATGAAGTAATAGTTTTTTTATTTATTTCATTATCATTTTTAGCACCAGAATTTGTTTTGAATAAATTTTCACCAAAATACAATCAACAAGAATTATCAGCTGAAAAAATTCAATCTCTTTATTTTGAACCAGGTAAAGAAGTTCATATTAAGATGACAAGAATAACAGAATACGGTGATCGTTATAAATTATTTGTGATAGACAAGAAAAGTTTTGATAAAGATTTTAATCTTGAAAATTATGGCTTAACTTTAACTGAAAAAGGAAACAACCTAATAGTGAAAAGTTTAGATTGGAAAGGTCTAGCAAAAAAATCTGGCATTGAGGTTGGGGATATAATTAGTAACTTTAAGACCGAAAATCTTGAAAGACCTAATAAAGCAGTTATATATCCTTTTGCTACTTTCTTACTTTTTATATTTGGATTGTTAAATTATAGAAGAAGTCAAAATTAAAGTATTTTCCAAGTTCCTGAAGCCGAAACTACAATATTTTTGGTGTTATTAATTTCACAGTTTATAAAAACTAAAGTCTTAGTTTTTTTTAATATTTTAACTTTTCCATTTAATTTTTCTCCAAGTTTAACTGCGGTAATAAATTTTAAATCTAAATTAATAGTCACACATCTTTTATCACCTGCTACCTGATGTGCCGCTGTACCCATTCCTGTATCAGCTATAGTAGACAAGAAACCACCGTGAGCTATTTTACCAGTATTAAGGTGCATTTCTTTTACCTCAATAGTAAATTCATAATTAGTATTATCAATCTTGTTAAGACTGAGTCCACCTAAGTATTTCATAAAACCTTGATTAGTTTCGTCCATATCCTTTTTTATCATAAATTGGCATAAGTTGTGAGAAAATTACTGCAGCTAAGAATAAAAATATTCCTAAAATTTTAATTTCATTTAAAAATTGATCTAATACTAACCATGCTAAGATAGCAGCAACAACTCCTTCAAGAGAAAATATTATTGCGGCTGGTGCTGGTGAAATATTTTGCAAGCTGTACGTTTGCAATAAAAAAGCTAAAGCACTCGATAAAATACCAACATATAAAATTTCATATGAGTCCTTTAATATATTTGACCAGGTAGGAGCCTCAAAAAAATACATAGGCAGAATTAAAATTAAGCAGCCTATAAAGCACTGGGACATTGCAATTGTAATTGGATAATTAAAAATATCAATTGTTTTTCTAATAAGTATTATATGAACTCCCCAGCACACTGCACTAAGTATACCAAGAGAATCACCCAATCTAGCTGAGGTATTTTTTAGTTCACTTAAAAGCAATCCACCTATTAAACAAAAAACTACAGATGGCCAAATGGACCAATGTATTTTCTTAGAAAAAATAAAATATGAAATAATTGGAACTACCAATACATAAAAAACTGTGAATACTCCCGTATTTGCAACATCTGTGTAAATTAATGAGATTTGTTGCAGAGCTTGTCCTATGGCTAAAATAAATCCTAAAAAAAATAAAAAATAAGCAACTTTTTTTTTATCAATATTTATTTTTTTTATTTTATTAAATTCAAAAATAAAAAAGAATGGTAGTAAACTTAAGAAGCCAACTAAAAACCTACCCACACTAAAAGTGTAGGGGCCAATAAAATCCATACCCATATCTTGTGCAACAAATGCAGAACCCCAAAGCAGTGAAGTAACAATTGCACAAACTAGAGAAAATAATTTTTTATCCATGGCATGTACTATTGTAATTCTAATTAAACAGCAAGCTTGAAAGCAAAATCTTTACCAAGACATTTTGAAAGATGCACACAGAATTTTGCACCCTCAGCACCATCAATTATTCGATGATCATATGAAAGAGAAATTGGCAAAATCTTTCTAGATATAATTTTATCTTTAACTTTTACTAATCTATCGAAACTTTTTCCTACACCTAAAATTGCCACTTCAGGTGGATTAATAATAGGAGTAAAATGAGTTCCCCCAATTCCACCAAGACTCGAAATGGTCATCGATCCCCCAAAAAATTCTTTTTTATCAATTTTTAACTCACGACATAAATCACTAGTTTTTTTTAAATTCTCTCCTATTTCTTTAATACTCATTTGATCAACATTTCTAATTTTAGGAACCATTAAACCATGAGGTGTATCTATAGCAAATCCAATATGAATATATTTTTTATATATTATTTTGTTCAAAACAGGATCAATAGATGCATTAAAATTTGGAAATTCTTTTAAAGCATCAACTAAAGCTTTAGTAATAAATGCAAGTGGCGTTACTTTAATTTTTTCACCTGTGTAGTAATCATATAAAGAAGATCTAAAATTTTCAATTTCAGTAATATCTATTTCTTCATGTTGTGTGACATGAGGTATTTCGGTCCAGGATCTTAATAAATGTGGACCAGATAATTTTTTAACCCTAGAAATATCTTTTATTTCGACCTGGCCAAATTCTTCATGAGAATATTCTTCTTTAAATATTTTCTTTTCAACTGTTCCATTTTTTATCGAAACTTGGGACTTTATAAATTTTTTAACATCATCTTCAGAAACTCTTCCGGCTCTTTGAGACCCGGGTATTTGAACAACATTTGCACCTACTTCTCTAGCGAACTTTCTTACTTTTGGACTAGCTGATTTAATTTTATTTGTAGATGCTGAAATTGAAGGTTTTGAAGCCTCTTTTTTAAGAATTGGTTTTTTAACTTCTATAACTTCATTTTTTTTATTTACTTTAGTTTCTTCTTGTTCTTCAGATTTTAAGGTTAAAATTAAATCTCCTTTATTAATTTTATCTCCAATTTCCAAATTAATTTTTTCTATTTTTCCTCCATGGGTAGAAGGAACTTCTACACTTGATTTGTCGCTTTCGAGAGTTATTAGGGAGTCGTCTTTTTTTACTGTCTGACCCTCTTTAACTAAAACTTCAATAATTTCTACGTCTTTAAAGTCACCTATATCAGGAACAATAATTTTAAATACAGTCATATTTAGAGTTTCGTTGGAAAAACTTTATTTTTATCTATTTTAAATTTTTTAATTGCTTCATCAGCTTCTTTTGAAGATATTAGTTGTTCTTTTGCTAAGGCGCTGAGTGTGTAGGCTACAATATGTTCTTTATCAACTTCAAAGAATTTTCTTAAGTTTTTTCTTGTATCGCTTCTGCCAAAACCATCTGTGCCTAGTGAATAAAAAGGTTTTTGAGAATAAGGCCTTATTTGATCGGGAAATGATCTTACATAATCTGAGGCAGCTATAACTGGTCCATCTCTTTTATCTAGACATTCTTCAATATAAGATTTCTTCTTCTTTTCATTTGGATTTAAAAGATTCCATCTTTCAGTTTCCATTCCATTTTTACGCAATTCATTAAAACTTGTTACACTCCATATGTCCGAGTCAATTCCATAGTCTTTAGATAAAATTTCTGATGCAGCTATAATTTCTCGTAAAATTGTTCCCGAACCTAAAAGCTGAACTTTAGTTTTGCCTTTGTTATTATTTTCTTTAAATAAATACATTCCTTTGAGTATTCCCTCATCACAGTCTTTTGGCTTTTCAGGATGTGAATAATTTTCATTCATTGCAGTAATATAATAAAAAACATTTTCTTTCTTTTCATGCATTCTTTTTAAACCATCTCTAAAAATTACTGCCATTTCATAAGAAAAAGTCGGATCGTAACTCACGCAGTTTGGTATCATTGAGGCTAAGATCTGACTATGTCCATCTTGATGCTGAAGTCCTTCCCCAGCTAAAGTAGTCCGACCAGCAGTGGCTCCTATTAAAAATCCTCTTGCTTGTGCATCGCCTGCTGCCCAAGCAAAGTCACCAATTCTTTGAAAGCCAAACATAGAGTAAAAAACATATATTGGTATCATTTCTATATCGTGATTTGTGTATGATGTGGCTGCAGCAACCCAAGATGACATTGCCCCTGCTTCTGTAATACCTTCTTCTAACACTTGACCACTTTTATCTTCACGATACGAGCTTAACTGTTCAGAGTCCTCCGGTTCATATTTTTGCCCTTCGTGTGCATAGATTCCAATTTTTCTAAAGAATCCTTCCATGCCAAATGTCCTTGCTTCATCTGGAATAATAGGAACTAATCGGGGGGCAACATTTTTATCTCTAAGCAAATTAGTCAACATTCTCACTAATACCATTGTTGTAGACATTTCTTTTTCCCCTGTAGACTTCATAAATGCTTCAAAAATATCCTCTGGAGGTGCTTTAATTGGTTTAGCGAAAGAACTTCTTTCGGGAATGAAGCCACCTAATTTTAATCTCTTTTCTTTAAGATATTTAATTTCTTCTGAATTATTATCCGGCTTATAAAACTCTATATTTTTTACCTGCCTGTCTGTTAGTGGCACTTTAAATCTATCTCTATAATATAATAAATCATCCTCATCTAATTTCTTCTGTTGGTGAGTAGTATTAATACTTTCCCCGGACTTGCCCATTCCATATCCTTTAACAGTTTTTGCGATAATTACTGTCGGTGATCCTGTGTTTTTCATAGCCGCATGATAAGCAGCATATACTTTATGAGGATCGTGACCCCCACGATTTAATTTCCAAACATCTTTATCAGTCATCGATGACACCAATTCTTTTAATTGAGGATACTTTCCGAAAAATTTATCTCTTACATAAGCGCCGCCTTTTGCTTTAAATGCTTGATATTCACCATCCACACATTCATTCATTCTTTTTATTAATAAACCTGACTTATCTTTCGCTAATAATTGATCCCAATAAGAACCCCAGATTACTTTAATTACATTCCAACCAGCACCCCTAAAACTACCTTCCAACTCTTGTATAATTTTTCCATTTCCTCTTACAGGCCCATCAAGTCTTTGAAGATTACAGTTTACTACAAAAATTAAATTGTCTAGTTTTTCTCTAGCCGCTAACCCAATAGCTCCTAATGACTCGGGCTCATCCATTTCACCATCACCAAGAAACACCCAAATTTTTCTTCCTTCATCTTTTATTAGTCCTCTATTAATTAAATATTTTGTAAATCTTGCTTGATAAATTGCCATGATGGGACCCAATCCCATTGATACAGTTGGAAACTGCCAGTAGTTAGGCATAAGCCATGGGTGAGGATAAGAAGACAAACCTCCTTTTTCTACTTCTTGTCTAAAGCCATTCAATTGTTTTTCGGTTATTCTGCCTTCTAAAAATGATCTAGCGTACATACCGGGAGCAGAGTGACCTTGAAAATAAATTAAATCTCCACCAAATTTATTATTTTTTGCTCGCCAAAAGTGATTCATTCCAACATCATATAAAGTAGCTGCCGATGCAAATGTACCTATGTGACCGCCAAGTTCTGGACTTTTCTTATTGGCTTTAACAACCATAGCTGCTGCATTCCACCTGACATAAGCTCTAATTCTTTTTTCAATATTTTGATCTCCAGGAGATTTAATCTCTGCTTCGGGAGGAATAGTGTTTATATAAGGAGTAGTTCTTGTATCCGGCAAAACTAAACCAGATTTATAAGCTTGCTCAATAACTTTGTTTAACAGGTAGCTTGCTCTTGAAGAACCGTCATTTTCAATGACAGAGTTTAGTGATTCAATCCATTCATTTGTTTCAATTGGATCTATATCTTCCTTAGACGCAGGTTCAGCAAATATTTTTTTTACTTTTTGAATTGATTGTTCTGTATTTAAATTACCATTGGCTTTTGGCTTTTCTTTTTTAGACTCTTCTTTTTTAGTTAACTCTTTTTGCGGAGATGCTTGACCATTATCAATTGTTGCTAAAATACTTCCTTCTGAAACTTTGTCACCAATTTTAACTTTTAAGTCTTTAATTTTTCCATCTGAAGGAGAGGGAATTTCAACACTAGATTTGTCACTTTCAATAGTGACAATTGGGTCATTTTTATTTACATGATCGCCTGGTTTAACCAAAACCTCAATTACTTCGACTTCTTTAAAGTCTCCTATATCAGGTACTGAAATATTTTGAGCCATAGATTGCTATTATAAACCTGATGGAACATATTAAAAAGCGGGTCAATAATAAACTATAAAGTGCAGGACAAATTGTGTGATTAGCTTAAATTACGACTTATTTTGTGCTATTTTTGGTTAATTAAACATAGTCAAATTAGATACGCAGTGATTAATAAACTTTTTATTAAAAAAGAGGAAAATTCAGTCCAAAAAAATAATAGTACAAAAAATCCTACTAAAAAAATATCTATTAAGATAAATTCATAAAAGTTAGACTACCTTTATGAATAAACCTCTGTGGAGACCATCAGATAAAAAAATTCAAAATTCGGTATTAGAGGATTTTACAAAATTTGTCGATTTTAAATCTAATAAAAATTTTAAAAATTTTTGGAAATGGAGCGTTGATAATCCAGAGTTATTTTGGTCTAAATTTTGGGATTATTCAGGAATTATTGGTGACAAAGGAAAAGAAATAATAAAAAAAAATAAAGTTTTTAATAAAACCAAGTTTTTTCCTGACTCGAAAATAAATTATTCTGAAAATATTCTTAAAAAAAAAAATGATGATGTGGCTATAAATTTTTTATCTGAAAGTGGCTTTGAAGAAAATATTACCTGGAAACTTCTCTACGAAAAAGTGTGTAAGTTTTCACATTTTTTGAAGACATTAAATTTAAAAAAAGGTGATAGAGTTGCCGCTTATGTGCCTAATAAAATCGAGTCCATTATAAGTTTTTTGGCTTGCGCCAAAAATGGTATTGTATGGTCGTCTTGTTCGCCTGATTTTGGAACACAAGGTGTCGTAGATAGATTTAAACAAATTCAACCAAAAGCATTAATTATAAGTGACTATTATTTTTATAACGGTAGAAAAATTAATATTTTAGAAAAAGTGGATAACATTTTAAAACAAATACCATCTATAGATACAACTATAGTTTTTTCTTACAACAAGAAAGAAAAAATTAAGATTAATAAATTTATAATTTTTGACGAAGCATTAGAGCGCTCTAAATTAGATGAGACATTTGAAAGATTTGAATTCAATCATCCTATTTATATTCTTTATTCAAGCGGAACTACCGGTAAGCCAAAATGTATTACCCATGGAACAGGAAATGTTTTAATTGAACACAATAAAGAGTTTATGTTGCATTGTGACATCAGAGATAATGAAAAGATATTTTATTACACAACAACTGGATGGATGATGTGGAATTGGTTAGTTGGAGGGTTGGCGACAGGTGCATCAATATTTTTATTTGACGGCGCACCCACTTATCCTAAAATAGATATTCTTTTAGAACATTGTCAAAACAAAAAAATTAATTTGTTCGGTGTGAGCGCTAAGTATATTGATCACTTAAAAAATGAAAATTTTAATAGCGGGGATTTAAATTTAAATTCAATTAAAATTATTACCTCAACAGGGTCTCCGTTATCAGAAGAAAGTTTTAAATACGTTTATAACAACATTAAAAAAGATGTGCATCTAGCATCAATCGCTGGAGGAACTGATATGGTTGGATGTTTAATTCTAGGAAATTTGTATTCCAACGTTTACAAAGGAGAAATTCAAGGCCAGAGTTTAGCTATTGATGTTGATGTATTTACCGACAGTGGAAAAAGTATAAAAGATGGTGAAAAAGGTGAGCTTGTAGTCAAACAGCCTTTCCCCTCAATGCCTGTTAAATTTTGGGGAGATGATGATGGGGAAAAGTACCATAATGCGTATTTTAATAAATTTGATAATATTTGGCATCATGGTGACTTTATTGAGCGAACTTCTAACAATGGGTTTATTATGAGAGGTAGATCTGATGCTACTTTAAATCCAGGGGGAGTAAGAATTGGTACTTCAGAAATTTATCAACAAGTTGAAGATATTGATTTTGTCATTGAGGGTTTAGTAGTTGGTCAAAATTACAAGGACGACGTAAGAATAGTGTTGTTTGTCACGACCAAAGAAAACACAGAATTAGACACTGAAAAAATTAAATTAATTAAAAATCGAATTAAAAAAAATTGCTCACCTAAACACGTACCATCTATAATTATCAAAGTTCCAGAAATTCCAAGGACAAAAAGTGGAAAGATAGTTGAGCTAGCAGTAAGAAAAGTAATTAACGGAGAAAAATTGAACAATATAGAAGCAATAGCTAATCCTAATTGTCTTAAATACTTTAAAAATTTGAAAGAATTAAAATAAGTTATCTTTCAATACACATGGCAATACCCATACCACCACCAATGCATAAAGTTGCTAAGCCTTTTTTTGCATCTCGTTTTATCATTTCATGAATAAGAGTAACTAGTATTCTTGTACCAGAGGCACCTATAGGGTGGCCTAAGGCAATCGCCCCACCATTAACATTAACTTTTTCCTCAGGAATTGAGAGCGTTTTTAAGACAGCAATGCTTTGAGCGGCAAACGCTTCGTTAATCTCAAAAAGGTCAACGTCCTCTATGGACCAACCGGCAAGATCGAGAGCTTTTTTTGAAGAGGGTATTGGCCCTGTTCCCATTAAAGCTGGATCAACACCGCAACTAGCCCAGGATTTAATTGAAACTAATTTTGATATTCCTCTTTTTTTTGCTTCTTCTTCTGGCATTAAAGCTACTAAAGCTGCGCCATCATTAATTCCCGAAGAATTTCCAGCTGTGACAGTTCCATCTTTTTTAAAAACTGGCTTTAATCTACTTAAAGTATCTAAACTAACACCATCTCTTACGTGTTCATCTTTATTAAATATTGTTTCTGATTTTTTTGATTTAATTTTAAAGTCTATTATTTCATCTTTAAATTTATTTTGTGATTGCGCCTTAAGTGCTTTTTTTTGGGAATTTAATGCAAATTTATCCTGCTCTTGTCTTGTAATTTGAAATTTTGTTGCTACATTTTCAGCAGTTACTCCCATATGATATCCATGAAAAGCATCCCATAAACCATCCTTAATCATAGTATCAGTCATTTCAGCATCGCCTAATTTTTTACCTTCTCTCAAATAAATAGCGTGAGGAGCTAAAGACATGCTCTCTTGTCCTCCGGCAAATATAATATTTGCATCACCTGTTTTTATACTTTGAAAGCCTGAAGCAATAGATCTGATTCCAGATCCACAAACTTGATTAACTATATAGGCAGGTTTCTCTTTAGGTATCCCTGCTTTTATGGCGGCTTGTCTAGCTGGATTTTGACCCGTACCTCCAGTTAAAACTTGGCCCAATATCACTTCATCTACATCTTGTTTGTTAAGCTTTGATCTTTTTATAACTTCTGTGATCACAGCAGAGCCCAGCTCATCTCCTGGAACGTTTTTTAAAGATTTACCCAAAGAACCAACGGCTGTTCTAAGTGCTGAGGTAATGACTACTGTTTTGAACATAAATATAATATATAGATTTAAGTGCTTTAATTACAATAGTTTATTTGATAATCCATAATTATGCGCCTGTAGCTCAACTGGATAGAGCGCTTGGCTACGGACTAGGAGGTTCTGGGTTCAAATCCTAGCAGGCGCACCAAATTAATTTATAGATTGTATTTAAATAATTTTAAATTAAAATAAATGTTTAGAATGAAATTTATAACTCATTTATCACTTCAAAAAGCTGTCATATTATTTTTTGTAATTATATTTTTTATGTTACTTTTGCTTGCTTATATTCTTTAATATTTTTGGTGAGTTTTGAACAAAAGCAAGCATCATAAATATTAAAACAGCATTATTAGTTGAAAAAAAACTACCTGAACTTCTTATAGGAAATATCTCCATAAGTAATATTAAAAAAGGAACTACAATAATAATTTTAAATTTAGTATCATCACTATTATTTAAATTATTTTTCTTAAAATAAGTTTTAAGAAAAGAAATTAATGAAATTAATGAAAAAATAAAAACAGAAATAAAACCTATGGCTCCAGTTTCGACTAAGACTTCTAAAACATAATTATGAGGATGAGTGCTGCATTCGTAGTATTTATGGCAATTAATTCTAAATGATTTTATTCCTCCTCCAATAATTTTTTTTTCTTTCCAGAGATTTATTGAAGTTTTGTATAGCTCAGCGTAGGCGCTATTTAACATTTTTCTTACATTTTCCCCGGTTTTATAATCTCTTGTTAATGAAATATTTTTATTATCACTGAGAACGACACTTTTATAAATTTCATTGATACTGATAAAATAAGTCTTAAATTTACCAGAAAATTTTGTTGAAAAATTAAAAGTTAAAAAAAATATTAATATTAGTCCTGTCAAAATTAAAATTAAAAACTTTCTAAAATCTTTATCCATTATTATAAAGACCATAAGACTCAATACAAAAAGAACTAAAGGTGTTCTATTATACGATAAAATTATAATAAATAGAAAAAAAACAGAAGTTAGAGAAAAATAAATAATTTTATTATTTTTAATTTTATTACTATTTATAAAAGGAAAAAGAAATATACAAAATAAAGAAAATTTTTGTAAAAAACCTCCCGCTACAAGTTCGTCCCCAAAAAAGCCAGCTCCTATGCCCCCGTGCATTAATTCGTAACCAAATAAATCTACTCCAAAGATATTTTGAATTATCATATCAATTCCTAAAAACGTAGAGATAAAAGCAGATGTAAAAAATATATATTTAAAATTAAACTCTCCATCATTGAGTAATTTATCTAAAATAAGATAAAGTAGGAAATACCTTAAAAATAAAAAAGATTTTAATAAATGCTCAGGATTATTGACTGTAAAATTAAAATCATCAGTGAAATTTGAAAAGTTAATAAATGATGTTAAATTTAAAAAAAGAAAAAAAAAAGACAAGGATATATTAAATAAATTTTTTTCAATCTTAAAAAGATCAAGTTTATACCTATGTATTCCTAATATAATTATTAATAAAATATTTAAGTTAGTTGTAGGATTTCCTAAAGCAATCGAAAAAGGAATAGTAAAAATTAGAAATTGTAAAAAGTTTATTTTTTTAATATTTTCCATTATTTTTATACAAAATATAATATTGCAACTCCAATGACAATTCTATAAGCAACAAATATATTTAAATTAAAATTATTTACATATTTAAAGAAATATTTAATTGTCAAATATGAAATCACAAAAGATAGCAACATTGCTGATAAATTTAAAACTGAAAAATTTAAATTATTATTCCTATAAAGAGATATAATTGTAAAAAAAGTTATAGCTGCTAAAGTTGGAATTGAAAGTAAAAAAGAGATCTTTGCTGATTCTACTCTTTTAAATTTTAAAAATCTTGAAGCAGACATTGTTATTCCAGATCTACTAACTCCAGGGATTAAAGAAAGAACTTGAAAAATTCCAATATACATTGCTGACTTATAGCTTAAATCATTTTTTATTACATTAGTTGTTTTTGATTTATCACTTATAAATAACAGAATCCCAAATAGTAAAGTTGTCCAGCCTATAACTTTGGGGTCTCTGAATTGTGAAATTAGATTGTATTCAACTAAAATAAAACCCACTATCATAGTTGGTATTGATGCTAAAATTATCTTTAAAAATAATTTTTTATTATCTATAAAATTTAATAAATCATTTTTAAAATAAACTAAAACTGCAAAAAAGGATCCTACGTGAAGACTTAAATCAATCGTAAGATTTTGACTATTGAAGTTAAAATACTCTGTTATGATAATTAAATGAGAAGAAGAGCTGACAGGAATAAACTCAGTTATTCCTTGGACCATGGAAAGAATAAAAATTTCAATCATATTTTAATTTTAAAACTTAAGATTGTTTTTTTCGTGTCATTTCAATTGCATAACAGATATGACATTATTAGTCATCAAAAATAGGGTTTTTTTGTATTTTTAGTCAATAATAGTTACCTATTTTTTCTTTAATTATGTTTCTATATCCATTACTTTTAATAAATTTATGAAAAAAAAAATGTTGCAATTTATTAAGCTAGATAAACAAAATCCTCCGAAGAGAAAAACAGGAGAAAGAAAAGATGATTTTAAAGAAATCTACAATGAGTTTGTTAATGAAAAAGCGAAAGACCAGTCAAGCAGATGTTCACAATGTGGAGTTCCGTTTTGTCAAGTGCATTGTCCTCTGCACAATAATATACCTGACTGGTTAAAGCTGACTGCAGAAGGAAGACTTAAAGAAGCGTATGAGTTATCTCAAAGCACTAACAATATGCCTGAAGTTTGTGGAAGAATATGTCCACAAGATCGACTTTGTGAAGGAAATTGTGTTATTGAGCAATCTGGACATGGCACAGTTACAATCGGCTCTATAGAGAAATATATTTCTGACACTGCCTGGGAGCAAGGATGGGTTAAACCTACCAAGGTAACCAAAGAATTAAATCAATCTGTAGGAATAATTGGTGCTGGACCGGCAGGAATGGCATGCGCCGAAGAATTACGAAAAATTGGATATAAAGTAACAATTTATGATAGATACGATAGACCTGGTGGACTATTAATTTATGGTATTCCAAATTTTAAATTAGAAAAATTTGTTGTCGAAAGAAGAACAAAACTTTTAAAAGATGGCGGCATTAAATTTGTTCAAAACTTTGAAGCAGGAAAAGACAAAACTCTTGATGAATTAAGAAAAATTCATCATGCAATATTAATTTCTACTGGAGTTTATAAAGCTCGTGAAATCGAAATACCAGGAAATAAATTAAATAATATTTTTCCAGCAATGGAATTTTTAACAGCATCTAATAGAAAGGGCTTAGGTGATAAAGTTGAACTTTTTGATCGAGGTATTTTAAATTCAGAAGGAAAAAAAGTTGTAGTAATCGGAGGAGGAGATACTGCCATGGACTGTGTTAGAACAGCAATTAGACAAAAAGCAAAATCTGTAAAATGTTTATACAGAAGAGATAAAGAAAATATGCCAGGATCTTTAAGAGAAGTGAATAATGCTGAAGAAGAAGGTGTTGAATTTGAATGGTTAACAAGTCCTAAAAAATTTATAGGTAAAGAAAAAGTTTTAGGAGTTGAAGTAAATAAAATGCAATTAGGTGAGCCTGACTCTACAGGCAGAAGAAGACCAGTTACGCTAGAGAAATCAGAACACTTAATAGAAGCCGATATGGTAATTAAATCATTAGGTTTCGATCCAGAAAATATTCCTAAATTATTTGATGCCGGAGAACTTTCAGTTTCTCGTTGGGGTACAATAAAAATAGACTTACAAACAATGCAAACAAATATGGATGGAGTGTTCGCAGCCGGAGATATAGTTAGAGGTGCCTCTCTGGTTGTTTGGGCAATAAGAGACGGCAGAGACTCAGCTGCGCAGATTGAAAAATATTTAAAAAATAAAATTCAAAAAGAAAAAAAGGTAGAAGCGGCATAAAATGAATAATTATAAGAAAAATAAAAAATTATTAGAAGATAATAATATTTATAATAATAGTATGGAACATGATGCTTGTGGAGTAGGAATGGTAGCATCAACTGATGGCAAGAAATATAGAAAAATTGTAGAATATGGAATTGAAGCTTTAAAGGCTATTTGGCATAGAGGAGCAGTAGACGCTGACGGTAAGTCGGGAGATGGAGCGGGAATTCAGCTAGAAATAGCTCCTGATTTTTTTAAAGAAAAAATCATTGCGACTGGACATAGCCCAGATAATTCAAAGCGAATTTGTGTCGGGATGATTTTTCTTCCAAGAACAAATTATTCAGATCAAGAAAAATGCAGGGAGATAATAGAGTCCGTTTTATTAAAAGAAAATTTTACAATCTATGGTTGGAGACAGGTACCAGTAAATCCAAAAGTATTAGGAAAAACAGCAGATTTAAATAGGCCTGAAATCGCGCAAGTGTTATTTAAAAAAAATGAAAATCTCGAAACAAATGCTTTAGAGAGAGAATTATTTGTAGTTAGAAAAAAAATAGAAAAATTAGCAAGAAAATCCCAGCTTAAAGAATTTTATATTTGTTCTTTTAGCTCAAGGTCAATCGTATACAAAGGAATGTTCCTAGCAGAATCTTTGGCAGATTTTTATCCAGATTTGAATGACAAAAATTTTACATCAAGATTTGTAATATTCCATCAAAGATATTCTACAAACACTTTTCCAAGCTGGGATCTTGCACAACCATTTAGAACCTTGGCACACAATGGAGAAATAAATACTGTAAAAGGTAACATAAACTGGATGAAAATTCATGAACAGGATATGTCAAGCTCCTTGTTTAAAGATGTTAATGATCTAAAACCTGTTATTAGAAGCAGTTCAGACTCTGGTGCGTTAGATAATGTTTTTGAATTATTAACACATTCAGGCAAGTTGGCGCCTCTTATAAAACTTATGATGATTCCAGACGCTTGGTCTAAACGAAGTAAAACAGTTCCAAAGAATCATCAAGATCTATTTAATTTTTTAAACAGTTCAATTGAGCCATGGGATGGACCTGCTGCAATTTGTGCAACAGATTCAAAATGGGTGTTGGCCGCAACAGATAGAAATGGTCTTCGACCATTAAGGTATGCAACTACATCAGATAATTTGTTTTTTGCTGGATCAGAATCAGGAATGATTAAAATTCCTGAAGAAAAAATAACTTCCAAAGGAAAGTTAGGACCTGGACAAATTATTGCGATTGATCTGAAAGAAGGAAAATTATTTAAAGACAAACAAATAAAAGACTATATTGCAAAAGATTATAAAAAATATAATAAGCAAATTATTGATTTAGATAAAAAAATTAATTCAGAAAATGAAGTAGTAGAATTTACTGGAGAAGACCTAAGAAGAAGACAATATCTTGCGGGATTAAGCATTGAAGATCTTGAATTAATTCTACATCCAATGGCCGAAGAGGGCAAGGAAGCATCAGGCTCAATGGGAGATGATACTCCCGTAGCTGTTTTGTCAAGCCACTTCAGGCCGGTTGCACATTACTTTAGACAAAATTTTAGCCAGGTTACTAATCCTCCCATAGATTCTTTAAGAGAAAATAAAGTGATGAGTCTTAAAACAAGATTTGGTAATTTAGGAAATATTTTAGATTTTGATAATTTGACAGAAGAAAATATTTATGTTTTAGACAGTCCAATACTTACAAACTCTCAATTTAAAAAATTTAAAAAAATTTTTTCTAAAAAAATTAAAATTCTTGATTGTACTTTTAATGTAAATACCTCATTAAAAGATAGAATTGAAGAGATTAAAGAAGAGTGTGAGATAGCAGTAAGAGAGGGAAGTAATAGTTTAATTCTTTCAGATAAAAAAATATCAAACACCAAGGCTAGTATTCCATCAGTTTTAATTGTGGGTGCTGTACATTCTCACTTAGTTAAAATGGGACTTAGAGGTTATTGCTCCATAAATATTGAAAGTGCTGATATATTAGATACGCATTCCTTTGCAGTTTTGATAGGTGTAGGCGCAACAACTATAAACCCCTATTTGGCTATAGACAGTATTTTTCAGAGATATCAAAAAAATTTATTTGGAAAAAATAATTTTAAAAGCTGTGTTTCAAAATTCAAAAAAGCAATAGATGCTGGTCTGCTTAAAATTATGTCTAAAATGGGAATTTCAGTTATTAGTTCATATAGAGGTGGATGCAATTTTGAAGCTGTAGGGTTAAGCAGGGCAATAGTTGCTGATTATTTTCCTGGAATGGTATCTAGGATTTCTGGCATAGGAATTATTGGAATAGAAAAAAAGATAAAAGAACTACATAAAAAATTTGTTGAAAAAAATGTTATTACTCTTCCGATAGGAGGATTGTACAGGTACAGAAAAACAGGAGAAGATCATCAGTTTCAAGGAAATTTAATTCATTTACTTCAACATGCGGTTGGCTCAAATTCATACGAGCATTATAAAAAATATTCACAAGGTATCCACAATCTTTCGCCTATTAATTTAAGAGATTTATTAGAGTTTAAGAAAAAGAAAGAATCAATTAACATTGAAGATGTCGAGCCAGTAGAAGAAATTTTAAAAAGATTTGGTAGTGGAAGCATGTCCCACGGAGCTCTTTCTGCTGAAGCTCATGAAACTTTAGCAACAGGAATGAACAGAATTAAAGGAGCCTCTTGTAGCGGAGAAGGAGGTGAGGACGATAAACGTTTTATAAAAATGCCAAATGGTGACTCTGCAAATTCAAGAGTAAAACAAATTGCCTCTGCAAGATTCGGAGTTACAATTGACTATTTAAATAATGCTAATGAAATAGAAATTAAAATGGCTCAAGGTGCAAAACCAGGAGAGGGTGGGCAATTACCTGGATTTAAAGTTACAGATGAAATTGCAAGATTAAGACATTCAACTCCTGGTGTAACTTTAATTTCACCACCGCCACATCATGATATTTATTCTATTGAAGATTTAGCTCAACTTATTTATGATCTTAAACAAATAAACCCTAAAGCTAGAGTTGGAGTTAAATTAGTTGCTTCAACTGGAATAGGAACAATAGCAGCAGGGGTAGCAAAAGCAAAAGCAGACATAATTTTAATTTCTGGTCATTCTGGTGGAACTGGAGCGAGTCCACTAACAAGCATTAAGTATGCAGGGATACCTTGGGAGATGGGACTTACAGAAGCCAACCAAATATTAACATTAAATAATTTAAGACATAGAGTAACAATCAGGACTGATGGAGGATTAAAAACTGGGAGGGATATTGTTATAGCGGCAATGATGGGCGCAGAAGAATATGGAATGGGGACTTCATCTTTGATAGCAATGGGTTGTATAATGGTACGCCAATGCCACTCTAATACTTGTCCAGTTGGTGTTTGCAGCCAAGATAAAAATTTAAGAAAAAAATTTAGCGGAACACCTGAAAAAGTAGTAAATTTCTTTACATTTGTTGCTACAGAAGTAAGGGAAATATTAGCTTCAATAGGATGCAAGTCTATTAATGAGATAATTGGAAGAACTGATTTGTTGTCTCAAGTAAACAAGGGCTCCTCAAATCTTGACGATCTTGATCTGAACCCTCTATTAGTGCAAGCAGATCCCGGTGAAAATACTAGATTTTGTAGAGAAAAATTAATCAATAAAGTTCCAGATACTTTAGATGAAAAAATTTGGGAGGATATAAAAAACAAAATCGATATAAATGAAAAAAAAGTATTTGAGTACGATATTGAGAATACTTATAGATCAGTAGGAACTAGGCTGTCCCATTATATCTATAAAAAGTATGGCGATAATAAATTAGAAAAAGATTTGATAACAATTAAGCTTAAAGGGTCAGCCGGACAATCTCTAGGAGCTTTTTTGGCAAAAGGTATAAAATTAATCGTAGAAGGAGACACCAACGATTATGTAGGAAAAGGTCTTTCTGGAGGAACAATTGTAGTTAATATTTCAAAAAATAGTAAATTAATTTCTAATGAAAATGTAATTATTGGCAACACTGTCTTGTACGGAGCTACTTCAGGAAAACTTTATGCCTCAGGTCAAGCAGGAGAAAGGTTTGCTGTTAGAAACTCAGGAAGTTTAGCAATAATTGAAGGATGTGGCGCTCATGGATGTGAATATATGACAGGAGGTACCGCGATTATTTTAGGTCAAGTAGGTGACAATTTTGGAGCAGGCATGACGGGTGGAATGGCATTTATCTACGACAAAATGAATAATTTTGAAAATTTTGTAAATCCAGACTCAGTTGTGTGGCAGCCAGTGGAAACAGAGCATTGGAAAAATTTTTTAAAAAATAAATTGACTGATTTTCTCAAAGAAACAAATTCAATCATGGCTAAAAAAATCCTAGAAAATTTTGAAAAAGAACTAAATAATTTCAAACAAGTTTGCCCTATAGAGATGTTAGATAAATTAGACAATCCAATTTCAACCAAATATTTTATCAAAAAAGTAAGTTAAATGAAAAAAATTAATATTTTTTGTTTTGGATTTGGACAGGTCGCAAAAAACTTTATTAAAAAACTTAAAATTGAAAATATTGATATAAATTTAATTGTAACTTCTAGGGAAAAATCACAAAAAAAAATATTTGAAAGCATTGAGTATGACAGCTTAGAGTTAAATGAAAATTTTTTTGATAAAAAAATATTAGATAACTTAGAAAAAATAGATCATTATTTAATATCTATACCCCCCATATCAGGAGAAGACATAGTGATTAAAAATTTTCAAAAACATTTACAAAATTGCAAACCTAAATGGATTACGTATTTATCAGCAACAAGTGTTTATGGAAATCATAACGGTGAATGGGTAACTGAAGAAAGCAAAACTAAACCAACTTCACCTAATGGGGTCGAAAGGTTAGAAGTTGAAAAATCGTGGATGAGGCTGGCTGTTGAAAATAAATTACCAATACAAATATTTAGACTTTCTGGAATTTATTCAAGCAGAAGAAACATTTTAGCTAGATTAAAACTAGGAAATGAAAAAATAATTAAAGTTAAAAATCATTTTTTTTCTAGAATACACATAGACGATATTGCAAATATTTTATTTGAATCATTAAAAAATTTTAAAACTCAAGAAATTTACAATATATCAGATGATAAACCAGCATCATCAGAAGAGTTAATAATGTACGGCTGTAAATTATTAAAAATAGAAAAACCACAAACTGTTGATATTCATTCAATTGAGAGCAATATGTTAAAAAATTTTTATAAAGACTCAAAAAAAGTTGAAAATAAAAAAATGAAATTTTTTTTTAATTATGAGTTGAAGTACCCAAGCTATGTCGAGGGATTAAATTTTATTAAAAATAACCCTATCTAATTCTTTTTTTATAAGATTTAAGTGATACTTCGTTGACAGACTGTGATCTCCATTTTTTATTATAACAAGATTTTTTTTTGCTTTAGTAAATAGAGATAAGACTTTTCTAGAAAAGGAAACTGGAACTACATCGTCTTTACCTCCATGTATCATAGTAGCAAAAATTGGTAATTTAATTTTTTTTGATAGTACATTATTTTTTTCCCCGTCCTTAACTAGTTGATATGTGACAGGATATTCATACTTACCGGATTTAATATAGCTAATTCCTTTTTTCATAATCTCTTTTTTTGTTTTGTTATCAAATTTTTTCCACATAATTCTCTTTATAAATTCAGGTGCTGACCCTATGCCAATAAAAGCTTTAATTTGATTTTCAAAGTGTTTAAGAATATTTAATGAGAGCCATGCTCCCATACTTGATCCAATTAATATAAAATTATTTTTTTTTACGATTTTTTTTATAGAAACCCTTACATCATTACTCCAAATAGAAATGTTTCCATTTATGAATTTACCAGAAGACTTACCATGGCCAGAACATTCCACAGCTAAAAATCCCAATTTATTTTTATCGGCGTATTTTTTAAAAGCTTTTGGCTTATTTCCTTCAATATCAGACATAAAACCGTGAAGAAAAACAATATACAGATTTCTTTTAAATTTATTGTCTAAATATCTTAATTTTTTTGTTTTTGAAATTTTGAGGTATTTAAATTTTTTCATATAGTTCAAGGGCACTAAGATGTATTATATTAAAATAATTTAATTTTAGCATATGTTACATAAAATAAAAGTTTTACAAGTTATACCGGAATTAGGATACGGCGGTGCAGAAACAGGCTGTTATGATCTAGCTCACTTTTTAGCAGAAAAAGGATGTAAATCTTTTTTAGTTACAAGTGGAGGCAAACTACTAAAATACGTCCGAAAAGATAAAGTAAAAGTAATTTTACTTCCTGTCCATTCTAAAAATCCACTATTAATACTTTCTAATTTTATAGTAATTTCAATTTTGATAATATTTTTTAAAATTGACATTGTTCACGCACGTAGCAGAGCACCAGCCTGGTCGTGTTGGCTATCTTGCCTTGTAACAAATAGAAAGTTTGTCACCACATACCACGGCACTTATAGTTTTTCAGGATCTATAAAAAAATTTTATAATAGTATAATGTTGCGCTCTAAATTAATTATTGCAGGTTCAAATTTTATTTTTTCACACATAAATGATAATTATCAAAAGTTTTTAAATTATAAAGAAAAAAAATTAATGGTAATTTTTAGAGGAATTAATATAGATTATTTTAACCCTGAAAATGTTTCCGCAAAAGATGTGGAGAAACTAAAAATTAAATGGAAAATTGATGAAAGCAAAAATATTATTTTACTTCCTGGAAGATTAACAAGGTGGAAAGGACAAGAAGTATTTATAAAAGCATTGTCAATTTTAAAAAAAGATTTTGAAAAAGAAAATTTTCAAGCAATTATTTTAGGCTCAGATCAGGGTAGAAATGTTTATTCAAAAAAACTTTTAGTTCTTGCTGAAAAATATCAAATTAAAAAATCAATTTTATTCATACAAAATTGTCAAAATATGCCTGTTGCATATAAATTATCTAATATAATTGTCTCGGCTTCCATAGAGCCAGAGGCTTTTGGGAGAGTTTCTGTCGAAGCGCAAGCAATGGAAAAACCAATTGTTGCCAGTAATTTAGGTGGGTCAAGAGAAACAGTTATAAATAAAAAAACTGGTTATTTATTTAAACATGACGACCCTGAAGAATTAGCTACTATTTTAAAAGACATTATGGAACAAAATCAAGAAGTATTGCAATTAATGGGCAGGGAAGGTAGAAAAAATGTTATTAAGAGATTCAATGTAGAAAAAATGTGTCAATCAACCTTTACAGAATACCAGAAACTACTTAATAAATAAAACAATGCCTAATGTAAAACTTTTAGACGGAAAAGAAATTCATTTTGATGACTCTACCGACGGATTTGAATTAAGTAAAAAAATAAGTAAATCTTTAGAAAAAATTGCTCTTATAATGGAAGTAGATGGTCAGCTTAAAGACCTAAGCTTTAAAATTAAAAAAAATTCTTTAGTAAGAATTATTACCTCTAAAGACAAAGAGGGCTTAGAGGTTATACGTCATGATGCTGCGCATATAATGGCTATGGCTGTACAGGAATTATTTCCAGGAACTCAGGTAACTATTGGTCCTGTAATCGAAAATGGTTTTTTTTACGACTTTGCTAGAAAAGAACCATTTACAAGTGATGACTTAGAAAAAATTGAAAAAAAAATGTCTCAAATAGTTGATAAAAACGTAAAGACAAGAAGAGAAGTATTGAGTAGAGATGATGCTATTAAACATTTTAAAAAGATAGGAGAAAAATACAAAGCGGAAATAATTGAAAGCATACCTAAAGATGAAGAGCTTTCGATATATCACCACGGTGAAACATGGCACGATCTTTGTAGAGGCCCTCATCTAGCGTCTTCTGGAAAAATAGGAAAAGCATTTAAACTAACAAAGGTATCAGGCGCATATTGGAGAGGAGATTCAAATAATGAAATGCTCCAGAGAATTTATGGAACTTGTTGGAGCAGTAAGAAGGATCTTGATGATTATCTAAACCGTTTAGAAGAAGCAGAGAAGAGAGACCATAGAAAACTAGGAAAAGAGATGGACCTTTTTCATTTTAGAGAAGAAAGTCCTGGAGCAGTTTTTTGGCATGAAAAAGGCTGGATTTTATTTCTAAGATTAGTTGAATATATGCGAATGAAACAAAGGCTTGCCGGATACAAAGAGATAAATACTCCTGAGCTTTTGGATAAGACTTTATGGGAAAAATCTGGGCACTGGGAAAAGTTTGGAGAGCACATGTTTACTTCAGAAACACCAGACGAAAAAGTGTTTGCTGTAAAACCAATGAATTGCCCTGGGTGTGTTCAAGTATTTAATCAAGGACTAAAGAGCTATAGAGACCTTCCTTTAAAGTTATCAGAGTTCGGTAAAGTTCATCGATACGAGCCTTCAGGTGCATTACACGGTCTGTTGAGAGTTAGAGCTTTTACCCAAGACGATGCACACATTTTTTGTACCGAAGAACAGATCACAGAAGAGTCATTAGCGGTTACTAATTTAATTCTAGATATTTACAAAAATTTAGGATTCGAAAATATAATTCTTAAATACTCTGATAGACCAGAAAAAAGAGTAGGTGATGACAGTAGTTGGGATAAGTCAGAAGCCGCATTGCTTTCTGCGATCAAACAATCAAAGCTAGAGTATGTAACAAACAAAGGTGAGGGAGCTTTCTATGGACCAAAAATTGAATTTGTTTTACGAGATGCGATTGGAAGAGACTGGCAATGTGGAACTTTACAAGTTGATTTAAATCTTCCAGGAAGACTTGGCGCAACTTATGTAGATAAAAGTGGAAAGAAAAAAATTCCAGTTATGTTGCACAGAGCTTTATTCGGCTCCTTAGAAAGATTTATAGGCATTCTTATTGAAAATTATGCAGGCAAACTACCTTTTTGGCTCTCACCAACACAAGCAGTAGTATGCCCAATCACCGAAGATAACAATGAATATGTAAAAAAGTTATTTGAAGATCTGTTTAAAGAAGGTATAAAATGCGAAGTGGATTTAAGAAATCAAAAAATTAATTATAAAATAAGAGAACATTCATTGGCTAAAGTTCCAATGATACTAGTCTGTGGAAACAAGGAAGTTGCAGACAAAACTGTAACTGTAAGAACATTAGGTTCTGACAAACAGGAAATTTTTAAAAGAGAAGAAATAATTAAAAAAATTATTTTAGCTAACAAGCTCCCATTAAATTAAGTGTCAAATTTTAAACCTAACTATTTTCAAAGAAGAAGTCGCCCTCAAGGACCTAAAGCTAATGAAAAAATTAGAGCAATAGATGTTCAGGTCATAGGAAGTGACGGAAGTAATCTAGGAGTTCTTGCGTTAAACAAAGCCATAGAAGCCGCTAAAAGTGAAGGTCTTGATCTAATAGAAATTTCTCCTAATGCAAATCCACCAGTTTGTAAAATAATGGATATGGGAAAGTATAAATATGACTTACAAAAAAAAGCTAATGTAGCTAAAAAAAAACAAAAAGTTGTTGCATTAAAAGAAATAAAATTAAGACCTGGTACAGATGTACATGACTATAATTTTAAAATTAAAAATGCAAAAAAATTTTTAACAAAAAAAGACAAGGTAAAGTTTACAGTTAAGTTTAAAGGACGTGAGATGCAGCATATTCAATTAGGAAGAGATTTGATGAATAGAATTATAGAGGACACCAAAGAAGTCGGCAAAGTGGAAACGCACCCTAAATTTGAAGGAAGACAAATGATAATGATAATACAGCCTGTTTAATAGTGATAATATGACCTTGTAAAGGTTATTTAATGTATGTATAAAACCGATAAATTATGCCTAAACTAAAAACTAAAAGCTCTGCAAAAAAAAGATTTAGATTTACTGCTTCTGGAAAAATAAAAATGCCTCAAGCTGGTAAAAGACACGGCATGATTAAAAGAACAAATTCACAAATAAGAAAACAGAGAGGCACTACGATTATGTCAAAGCAAGACACTAAGATTGTTAAGTCGTACATGCCTTATAATTAATTAATTTTATGGCAAGAACAAAACGTGGCGTAGTAAGCAAAGCAAAACATAAGAAAGTTTTAAAAGCTGTTAAAGGTCAGTACGGAAGAAGAAAAAATACTATTCGTATTGCTCGACAAGCTATGGAAAAAGCCATGCAATATGCTTATCGAGACAGAAAAGCAAAAAAAAGAGAGTTTCGATCTTTGTGGATTCAAAGAATAAATGCAGGAGTTAGAGTTGAAGGGCTAACTTACGCTAAATTTATTAATGGTTTAAATAAGTCAAAAATCAAATTAGACAGAAAAGTACTAGCTGAATTGGCTTATAACAATCCAGAAGTGTTTAAATCTATAGTAAAAAAAGTACAATCATCTCTTAACTAATAAGGGTCTTTGATTTATTCTAAGTTAACTAAAAGAATCAAAAAACCCAATGACTGATTTAGATAAAATAAACTTAGCCTTTGTAGAAAAGATTGCAATTATTAATTCTAAAGATGAATTACAAAATTTAAAAACAGAATTTTTTGGAAAAAATGGACAAATAACTATTCAATTCAAAAAACTTGGAACATTACCATCAGAAAAAAAGAAAGAGTTTGCATCTTCATTAAATAAACTAAAAGATAATTTAACCAATCAAATAGAAGTAAAGCTTTTAGACTTAGAAACAAAAGAAATTAATGAAAAGTTAAAAGATGAAAAAGTAGATATTACTTTACCGGTCAGGACTTCCAGTAACGGTAAAATACATCCAGTATCACAAGTTATAGATGAAATCTCATCAATTTTTTCGGAAATTGGATTCTCAGTAGCTGAGGGACCTGATGTGGAAACAGAATATAATAATTTCACAGCACTAAATACTCCAGAAGATCATCCTGCAAGAGATATGCATGACACTTTTTATTTGGAAGAAAATAAAAAAATTTTACTAAGAACTCACACATCTCCAGTTCAAATTAGAACTATGTTAAAAGAAAAGCCACCATTCAAAATTATTGCCCCAGGTAGAACGTACCGTTGCGATAGCGATCAAACCCATGCGCCAATGTTTCATCAGCTTGAAGGGCTACATATAGACAAAAATATTACTATGAGTCATTTAAAAGGTTGTTTAGATTATTTTATCAAAGAGTTTTTTGAAGTTAAAAATATAAAAATGAGATTTCGACCTAGTCATTTTCCATTTACAGAACCTTCAGCCGAAGTTGATATTGGTTACAGGTTAGAAAATGGTAGAATTATAATTGGCGAAGGAGACAAATGGTTAGAAATTTTAGGTTGTGGAATGGTGCACCCGAACGTTCTTAGAAATGTAAAAGTTGACCCAAAAAAATACCAAGGTTTTGCCTTTGGAATTGGCATTGATCGTTTGGCGATGTTAAAATATGGAATCAATGATTTAAGAGCTTTTTTTGAGAGTGATTATCGTTGGCTTAGTCATTTTGGTTTTGACCCTTTGGATGTGCCAACTAATTATCGAGGTTTAAGTAAATGATTATAACTATACCTTGGCTCAAGGAACATTTAAACACAAAAGCCAATGAGGCAAAAATTATTGAACAGTTAACAAACATTGGCCTAGAAGTTGAAGGTATCAAAGAAAGCCTAGGTGAATTAAGTGAATTTAAGATTGCAAAAGTATTAAAAGTAGAAAAACACCCAAATGCAGACAAACTTAAAGTTTGTGAAATAAGTTTAGGAAAATCTAAATCAATCAGAGTAGTTTGTGGAGCCACTAATGTAAGAGAAGGATTGACAACTATTTATGCACCTCCAGGTGCGATAATACCTAAATCTCAAATTAAACTGAAAATAGCAAAAATCAGAGGCGTAGAATCTAGTGGGATGCTTTGTTCTGGAAATGAACTAGGCCTTTCTAATGAAACAGACGGTATTGTGGAACTAAAGAATAAAGAAAAAGATGTTGGCAGCAGTTATTTTAAAAGTAAAAAAGAAAAAGCAATAGATATATCAATAACTCCTAACAGAGCAGATTGTCTTGGCGTAAGAGGAATAGCAAGAGATTTAGCTTCTTCAGGGTTAGGAAAGCTTCTAAAAATTAATAAAAAAACAACAAAACAAAATATCAAACAGCCAATTAAGGTCTCGATTTCTAAAGAAAAAAAACAAGGCTGTCTATCTTTTGGAAGTTGTTTTATTAAAAATATTACTAACAAAGAGAGTCCTTCTTGGTTAAAAGACAAGATTACTGCAATTGGACTAAAACCTATTTCAGCAGTTGTAGACATTACTAATTATGTAATGTTTGATCTTAACAGGCCTCTACATGCTTATGACGCAGATAAAATAGAAAAAGAAATAATCGTAAGAGGATCTAAAGAAGGAGAAAATTTTGAAGCGTTAGATTATAAAAAGTATAAATTAAAAACTGGCATGTGCGTTATTACTGACAAGACTGGTATACTCGGCTTAGGAGGAATAATCGGTGGAACAAAAACTTCTACAAAATTAGAAACTAAAAATATTTTGCTAGAGTCAGCTTATTTTACACCTGCCTCAGTAAGAAAAACATCAAAATTATTAAATATTACAACCGACGCGAAATATAGGTTTGAAAGAGGAATAGACCCTAACTCTGTTAAGGAAGGCTTGGAAACTGCAGCTACTTTAATAGTAAAAATTTGCGGAGGTGAAGCAAGTAAGTTTACTTTTACAGGGGCTATAAGTAAAAAAAAAACAATAATAGATTTAGATTTCGATAAATTTAAAAAAGTAATAGGAATTACAATCACAAGCAAGGAAGTAAATAAAATTTTAAGTTCTCTAGGCTGTAATATAAAAAATGGAAAAAATTGTTATAGAGTCGAAGTACCATCTTGGAGACCTGACATTATTCAAGATATAGATTTAGTTGAAGAGTTAATTAGAATTAAAGGATTTGATCAAATTGAATTAACCGAACCTGAAAAAAAGAGAAAAAAAGAGACTTTAAATTTCAAGCAAAAACTTTTTCATCTTTCACAAAGAGCTTTAGCTTCTAAAGGATACATGGAAGCGGTTACATGGTCTTTTACTGACTCTAAGGTAGATAAACAGTTTTCAAAGAATGAAAAAGAAATTAAAATTTACAATCCGATATCTTCAGACTTGGATGTATTGAGAAGATCAATTTTTTCAAATTTGTCAATTTATATGAAAAAAAACCAGGATAGAGGAAATGATGATTTATCTTTATTTGAAGTAGGACCAACATTTTTTGGCAAAAACCCTGGCGAACAACAAACTGTAGTAGGTGCATTAAAAAGTGGATTAATTGGAAGGAAAAACTGGTTAGAAAAATCAAGAAATATTGATGTGTTTGATATAAAAAGTGACACAATAAAAACTTTGAAAGAATTGGGAGTTGAAGAAAACGATCTCTATGTAAGTAATGAAACCAAGAGCTGTTATCACCCCGGCAGATCAGGGTCCGTAAATTTAAAATCAGCACAAGGTTTACATCTTGCATATTTTGGAGAAATACATCCTGCAATAATTACTAATTTCGATTTTAAGGACAAAAATATTTTTGGTTTTGAAATTTTTTTAAAAAATATTCCTGACCCTGTTAAAAAATTAAGATTGCGTAAGAAAAATTATATAATTTCTGATTACCAAAAATCTGAAAGAGATTTTGCATTTGTAATCGAGAGATCTTACAATGTCGGTGATCTAGAAAAATTAATTAAAGATATTGATTTAGATATTATAAAAAATGTTACTACATTTGATATTTTTGAAGGTCAAAATATTCCAGTAGGAAAGAAATCTGTAGCTATTAATGTTGTTATCCAAGCTTCAGATAAGACATTATCAGAACAAGATCTTGAGCACATAAGCCAAAAAATAATAAAAACTGTTAAAGACAAAACAGGTGCAACGATAAGAACTTAATGTCAGATATAGATAGAATACGTAATTTTTCAATAATTGCGCACATTGACCATGGAAAATCTACTATTGCAGACAGAATAATACATAAGTGTGGAGGGCTAACAGATAGAGAAATGAAAACACAAGTTCTTGATTCTATGGATATTGAAAGAGAGAGAGGAATTACAATTAAAGCCCAGACAGTAAAATTAAAATATAAAGCAAAAAATGGAAAAGAATATATTTTAAATATTATTGATACCCCGGGACATGTAGATTTTGGATATGAAGTTAGTAGATCTCTTTCTGCGTGTGAAGGTTCTTTGTTAATTGTTGATAGCACCCAAGGAGTTGAAGCTCAAACATTAGCCAATGTTTACCAAGCATTGGAAATTAATCACGAAATTATTCCAATATTAAATAAAATAGATTTACCCGCTTCAGATATCGAAAAAACAAAAAAAGAAATAGAAGATGTGATAGGAATTGACACATCTAATGCAATAAGCTGTTCTGGAAAAACAGGAGAAGGTGTCGATAATATTTTAGAGGCAATAATAGAAAAACTACCCCCACCTAAAAGTGAACAACCTGAAAAACTAAAATCCCTTTTAGTTGATAGTTGGTATGACACATATTTAGGAGTAGTTATTTTAGTTAGAGTAATTGACGGAAAAATAAAAAAAAATATGAAAATTAGACTTATGTCAAACGATCAAGAATATGTAATTGAGAAAGTTGGTGTATTTACTCCAAAACCAATAAACATCGATCAGCTGAACTCTGGAGAAATAGGTTTTATAATAACTGGGATTAAATCCTTGTCCGAAACAAAAGTAGGAGACACTATATGTGATGCGGCCAATCCAATTGATCGGCCATTACCTGGATTTAAACCTAGTAAGCCAGTAGTTTTTTGTGGACTGTTTCCAGTTGACAGTTCTGAATATCAGAAACTTAAAGACGGACTAGGAAAGCTTAAATTAAATGACGCAAGCTTTTCTTACGAGGCAGAGTCGTCCAGTGCACTTGGATTAGGCTTTAGATGTGGTTTTCTAGGATTATTACACTTAGAAATTATCACTGAAAGACTTGAAAGAGAGTTTGACGTAAACTTAATTACAACTACACCAGGCGTAATTTATAAAATTCACTTACAAAAAGAAAAAATAATAGATTTACAAAATCCATCTAACATGCCTGATCCTACTCAAATTATAAAAATGGAAGAACCTTGGATTAAAGCAACTGTAATAACACCTGATGAATATTTGGGATCTATTATAAAAATATGCCAAGATAAAAGAGGCATACAAACTAATTTAAGTTACTCAGGAAATAGGGCTGTGCTATCTTATGACCTTCCTTTAAATGAAGTTGTTTTTGATTTTAATGACAGGTTAAAGTCAGTTTCAAGTGGTTATGCTAGCTTTGATTATGAAATTACAGGTCACAAAGAAGGCGACCTTGTAAAACTAGGAATTCTTGTAAATACAGAGCCTGTAGATGCTTTGGCAATGATAATTCACAAAGATTTTGCAGAGTCTACGGGAAGACAGGTTTGTGAGAAACTTAAGGATCTTATTCCACGACATAATTTTATGATACCAATTCAAGCCGTTATTGGAGGAAAAATTGTAGCTAGGGAGTCCATAAAAGGATTTTCTAAAGATGTTTTAACTAAAATTCATGGCGGAGGCGCAGGAGATCGAAAAAAGAAACTTCTAAAAAAACAGAAAAAAGGGAAAGCAAGATCTAAACAATTCGGTAGAGTTGAGATACCGCAAGAAGCTTTTATTGGTGTATTGAAAATTAGCAAAGAAACTTAATGAAAAAACTTTTTATTATTTCGAATGAAAGCTTCTACAATAATGAGAGTGGTTTTTTTTGTGACAATCTAGATATGAAGTCTACCCCTGAGGGTTTAGACAAAAAGTTTGAGGTGAATATAATTGCAAGAAAATCAAAACAAATACGAACGCATAACGTAAATTTACAAAACATAATTATTTGTAGGAATATTTTATCTTTTTTATTTAATATTATAAAATCATTTAAGGAAAAAAATTCAAAGTACCTTATTTTTTCTATTTCACCCTACACCACTTTAGCAGCAATAATTATTAAACTATTTGGAAAAAATTCTTTTGTTTTTTTAAGAAGCGATGGGTACGGCGAGTATAAAGCTATTTTAGGATTTCTAGGTCCCTTCATTTACCATCCAATGTTTTATTTAGTATCAAAAATATCTTTTTTAATTAGTTGTAGAAAATATATTTTAAAAAGAAAAAAAGGTGAAGTTGTAGACCCCTCTCAACTAACTGAAAAATGGTTTCAAAATATGAAGCAACCAAATCTATCAGAAATTAACTTATTATATGTTGGGCGAATAAGAGTTGAAAAAGGTATTTTTTCTTTAATTGAAATGTTTAATGAAACGATGGAAGATATAAATCTTTTAATAGTTGGTGCTGAAAAAAATTTAAAAAAAATAATAAAAAAAAAAAATATTAATATTTTTGAAATAGAGAAAGATGTAAATAAATTAATCAATTTTTATGATAATTCTAATATTTTTATTTTACCATCTTTTACAGAGGGCCACCCAATGACATTATTAGAAGCACTCTCAAGGCAACGACCAGTAATTATTTTTAATGAAATCAAACATGTAGTGGGAGAAAAAAAAGGTATATTTAATTGCAATAGAGATGCTGAAAGTTTAAAAAAAACAATTAATTATATAATTAAAAACTATCATTCTATTCAAAATGAAATGAAAAGTAATAGCTTACCCACTAAAGATGATTTCTTAAAAAATATATCAATTTTAATTGAAAATAACTGAGGTTAAAAAATATTTTTTAATCTTAACTTAATTATCAAAATTATCATTTTAATAGCTAGAACAGAAGTAGCAAAAAAATTATGGGTAATTTTAGATTCTCCCTTTCTTTTTAAATAATTAACAGGAATTTCAATAATTTTTTTCTTCGACAGTATAAGCTTTATCATTAATTCCGGTTGAAACTCTGAGCCTATAACACTTAACGATTTACCAACCTGATTATAAGAGTCTCTGGAAAGCAGTTTGTAAGTACAACCAACATCACTCAATCTAGGTCCTGAAAATATTATTTCTAAAAATTTAGCCACTATAAAATTTCCCCATCTTAATAAAGTGTACATTTTTGCACCTTTTTGAATAAACGGTTTGTAGGTTCTCGTTCCAAAAACACAATCAAAATCGTTGATATACGGGAGAAATTTATAAATATCATTTGCGCTAAAAGTGCCATCTGGTTCGCACATTACTATATAGTCACTCTTGGTTTCTTCTAGACCTCTTCTTAGAGCCGCTCCATATCCTTGTTTTTTTTCCAAAACATAAATCGATTTTGTTTGTTTTATTTCAGCTGCAGTATTATCAGTAGAATTATTATCTACAATTATAATCTCATCAAAAAAATTTATATCTTCAAATTCATTTATAGTTTCTTTAATATTTTTCTCTTCATTGAAAGCCGGAAAAACTAGAGAAAAACTTTTATCATTATACATTAATATTTATCTAAAAATTTAAATTTGTATTTATTTATAAAATATAGAAACAAATATATATTACTGATCATATAAATAGAAGTACAATGCCTACTAAATGGAAATGCAACCATATAAGGAAAAAAATAAGCTAATATAATTGCGAGAAAATAAACATTTATTCTTTGCATGTCTTTTTTTCTATCTTTTTCTAAAAACAGAGATTTAAAAAGAATAATAAGAGTAAAAATGAAAGTTATTTTGTTTGGAAAATTTGAAAATCTTATCTGATTAGGAATATTATCTTTGTTAATATTATTAAAATTTTTATAAACTTGTCCGTCTTTATAAGGATAAAATAGTACTAAATTTATTTTTTTTATAACACCAATAGCAACTTCTTCAGGATTTTTTTTAATAAAAGCTAGGGATTCATTAAGCAAGAACTTATTTACATCCCACTCATTCTTAAATTTTTTGCTTTCAACTTTCTCATTTACTTTTTTATTCATTTCATCCGAGTTAAATTTTGGGTAAAGATTTTTAAAAAACCCCTTCGAGTATGCTGCAGCTAATGTTCTTGTGCTCAAAGTTTCACTCTTAAATCCAAAAGCAAAGTAACCTGTTTTAGAATATGAATATGAGCCCCAAATCAAAGTAGATAATAAAAAGAATAAAATAGGGATATATCTTGAAGTATTTTTTTCGTAAAAAAAATAGATTATCGGGATACACAAGGTCAAATAATACATTGAACCTTTTAAAAAGAAAATTGCAGAAACTACCACACCTATATAAACTGACTTGTGTTTATAGTTACCAATTAAAAGAAAAAATAAAATTATAATTAAATAATTTAACCAACCTTCTTCGAAGACAGTTGCTAAGCTTATTCCTAAATTATGAGGAACGTAAAATAGAAGCAGCAAACAAATAATCAAAAAATAATTATTAAATTTTTTTTCAAAATTTTTGATAGTTAAAAAAACTAAAGAGCCAAATAAAATATTCTTAAATAAGTGTATTATGATGAAATTTTTTGAAATTAAAGAAAAAGTAAAATATAAAAAGTAGGGAAGAAATGGCATTCTGGAAATGTAAAAATCTATACCATAATAATTATTAACTGGTTCATTACCGTTTATTAAATTAGAAATAATTTGACTAAAATCAAACCCAATTTTATCTATAGAATAAATCCAATTTTCATTTATTAAGTGGGGGTTTTTTTTTACAAAAATGATGCAAAATATAATTGTTAGAAAAACCAAAGTGCTTATGAATAAGAAATATACTAGCCAGATACTATTAACTAATTTATCAATGTATTTTTTAAATTGTTTCATATAATTTCAAAATATAATAAATAGATAATAAATTTACAAAAAGGATTAAATTAAAAAGGTTTCATGATCAACAAAATTTTAAAATTTATCAAATACAAAATAGTAAAGAATTCGAGAAAAATCGTATTAAGCAAAATTATATCAGACATAATATTAAAAAAATTCAAAAATAAGATTTCAATTTTAGATTATGGAGCAGGTCACGAGCCAGACGTAGTTATCGGTATTAATCGAATATTAAAAAAAAATGGCTTTAAAAAAGTTTCAATTGACGCTGTTGACATGTACAAAAAAAAAGATTTTCAAAAACTAAAACAAAATAAACAAATAAAATTTTATTCAATTAATAATTTTCAAAAATTGAATAAAAAATACGATATAACTTTAATTAATGATACGCTGCACCACATTGGAGTTGAGAATGAAGAGAAAATTTTAAATTTATTAAAATTACTCAAAAAAAAAAGTAAATACTTAATAATAAAAGACCATTTTGAAGAAGGTTGGTTTAGTAATTTTTTATTGAGGTTTATGGATTATGTTGGAAACCGCTATAACAATGTTAATGTTCCTAGAAAATATTTTACAAAAAAAAGTTTTCAAAAAATATTGAGTTTAGGGGGTTTAAAAATAGATTATAAAGTGATTAACCAAAGATACTACAGTAAATTTTTCTTATTTATGTCCAACCCAAATTTGCATTTTTTATATCTTTTAAAATAAATTGTTAATGCAAATATTGTTTGGAGAGGTGGCCGAGTGGTTGAAGGCGCACGCTTGGAAAGTGTGTAAACGGGAAACCGTTTCGAGGGTTCGAATCCCTCTCTCTCCGCCATTACTAACAATCTTAAAAAATTATTTAATAGATATTTTTTGAATTTTATTGTGCAAAAATTATAAGATCTCAATGCAGGCTTGTCTGCCTCCAAATGCTAAAAACTTATATTCATTTTTATTAAGAGTATCATTTAAAGCTTTAAATTCAGACTCTCTCCAATGAGGATAGCTATGTAGTTGATCAAATAGAATTATAGTACCTTTTTGAAACATTGGCTTTAAGGACCTTATAGCAAACGCTGTAGAATTATATGTGTCCATATCAAAATGAACAAATGCAATTTTTTTATTTTTGTTTTCTAGAAAATTAGGCAATGTATTTTCTATCCAACCATCTATCAAATTAACATTTTTTCTAACTGAGGGAAATTTTTTATTTAAATTAAACGTTCCTTTTGGCATAAAAACTGAACTCATCCAATCATCTTTTAAACCAACAAATGAGTCAAATCCATAAATAGCAGAATTGCTCTTTTTTAAAATTTCTGCAAAAAAATTAATAGAAAGTCCTTTCCAAACACCAAATTCTATAAAAATGCCTTCTTTATTTTTTTTTATGGCTTCGTTAATTGAGTATCTTCTTATCGATTCATCATCTAAAAAAACGTAGCTGTTGTTAAAGTGTTCTTTGAAGTGATTGTAACAATCTTTTGCTAATTCTTCGTAATGTAAGTCAACAGGTGTCTTGGGCTGGAGACTTATTTTTGCTTTATCATTAAAAAATAGTATTAGTTTTTTGTAAATATAAATAAATGTTTTTTTTATCATGTGTTTAAATTATTTTGTTTTAATAGCTTCATTAACTTTTCTAAATAGTTTTAAAGTTTTTTCAGTTGAAATATTTAAAAAACGATAAAACATATTGTTATTTATCTTCAATAACGCTTGATTAAAAGTAATTATTTTTGAAGAATTTTTTGTAATAAACTTAGAAAATTGATCAAAATCATTGTCTTTCCAATCATTTATATGTAGTTGGGATGATTGAATACCAAATGGCAAAATTAACAACTTATAAAAAAGCTGGGGAATAAAATTTAATCCCATTTTTGAGTAGGGCATTAGTCCATACCCGTCAATTATATTTTTAATACCACACTCCTTCAGAGCCTTTAAAGTATTATGATCATAAGAATGATTTGGCGCAAAAAAAGATCTTACTTGAATTTCTTCTTCTTGAAATTTTTTAATAGCTTTTTTTATCTTTTCTTTTTGCTGTTCAAAACTTAAACCATAAAATTCAGAAATTCCACCATGACCGAAAAAGTCTTTTTTTTTTGTTGTCTCTCCATAAACATGAGAATATCCGTGAATAGAAATTTCCCATCCTTTTTGTTTCCAAGCCCTTATTCTGTCCCAAAATTTTTCGTTGGATGGATATAATTTTAAATCAGAATCTTGATTATTGGGTATTACACCTAGAACAGGTTTAATATTATGACTATCAAATAAAATTTCACACTTGTCTATCATATCCCAGTTCATATTTTTTGCGATATCGTCAAGTCTAATTAGAAAACCAGTATTTTGTGATATAAATTTTTTTATGTTATTAAGCATATAAATTAGTGAATAAATAATATAACAAAAAAAAAATCTAATTAAAGAAAAAAAATAAATTTGAATAAATGTCTTTAAAAGTCTTGAAAACAGAAATAGCTGACTACAATCAAATTAGATCTTTATTTAATAGAAATAAATTAAGTTTTATGAACAGAAGTTCATGGGTTAACATATGGCAAAATCCGTTAATTAAAAAACAAAAAAAAAAAGATTTAGGCTGGAAGTTTAAAGTTGGAAAAAAAATTGTAGGTCACATTGGTTTTTATCCTACTGTTTATTATTTTAAAAATAAGAAAATTAATTGTTCTATTTTGCATGGTTGGACAGTCGATAAAAAATATCGATCCATATCAATAATTCTTTTAAAAAAATATCTTTTACAAACAAAAAAAGATTTTTTCTTAGGCACAACATTTAATAAATATACAGCTGAGATTGTTAAACCTTTTAAAATTCTACAGGTACCAGTTGAAGGTCTAAACAAAACATCTTTAATTTTGATCAACCCTTTAAATTTTTTAAATATATATTTTCTTAAAAAAAAATTTTTCTTAAAAAAATTTATTCTATTTACTTTTTCTAAAATTTTAAAACTTGTTTTTTGGAAAAATATTAATAAGTGGAGAAGTCTTAAAGCAAAAAATATTATCAAAAAATATAAAAGATTTGATAGTAATTTCGTAACTTTTTGGAGCAATTATCTCAAAGATAACAGTAACACTTTACAAATTAGCAGAGAAGCAAAGTGGCAAGATTGGTTATTAAAAAAAAAAATTATTGATAATAAAGTTACTATTTTTGCATGTTTTAAAAACAATAAAATTCTAGGTTACAGCGCACTTCTAATTGAAAGAAAAGGTAAATATAAAGTAGGACTTTTATTAGATTTGATTGTTCTAAAGAAAGACAAAGATATTATCAACGATTTAATAATTAAGAACTTAAATGAATCTTGTAAAAAAGGTTGTGATTATTTTGAATATCGTAATACTTCAATATCGAGGCTCATGAATTTAAAACGCTTTGCTGCTATTGAAATTAAGTTGAAACAAAATAATTTTTACTATAAATCTAATAATGTAAAATTAAGCAAAATCTTCAGCACTGGAAAAAATTGGGACCCGTGCAGCTTAGATGGAGATATATTAATGAGATAAAAATTATGAACACAAGTGAAATTGTCAAAGATTCTATTAAAAAAATTAATTTACAATTAAAAAAAAAAGATAAAATCTTATACGATAAAAATTTTCAAATATTTGGGCCTAAAAGTAAATTAGATTCTTTGATTATTGTTAATCTGTTCATAGAGATTGAAAATAATATAAAAAAAAAAACAAAAAAAGAAGTAAATTTATTTAGTGATAATTTTTTTGAAAGAGGTTTTAAATTTAAATATTTAATAGATAATTTAGAAAAAGACATAGAAAAAAAAATAAAATCTTAATATCCATATGCTTCAAAATTATAAAAATTTTAAAATAATAGTAAATAAAGTTTTAGTTCAATCCAGTACTCAGAAAAAAAAAATTGAAAGATTAATTAGTAAACAGAACAATATTTATTTTAATAGAGCTGAAGATTTTTCAAAAAAATTTATTAAATATCTTAAAAAAGAAAAAGTGCCAATAAAATATGCTGTAAACTCTTATCTCAAACTGTGCTTTGATATGTTTAAAAGTCATAAGTATTTTATAAAATATAACAAATATCCCTTAGCAGATGAAAAAGATGCCTATAAGAAAGTTTATAACAATATCAAGGTAATGAAGAGCTACATGTTCGGTGTAGCAATTTCACAGTTTTTATGGTCGACCCATTATGCTATGTTTTCTTTCTTTATAAAAAACATAACAAAGCCGAACTTAAAAATTAAGAATTATCTTGAGATAGGCTCTGGCCACGGTCTTTTTTTTCTTAAAGCTTTGGAAAATTTAAGTGAAAAAGTAAAATTCGATATTGTTGATATAAGCTCAACATCTATTAAAATCACAAAATCAGTTATTAATTTTTTTTTCAAGAAGAAGAGAAATATAAATTATTATAAAAAAAATGTATTCGATTACAAACCTAAAATTAAATATGATTTTATTACACTGGGCGAAGTGCTAGAACATGTTAATCAACCTCTTAGGCTTTTAAAAAAAATTAATAATTTACTTACAGAAAATGGTCAAGTATACATGTCTACCTGTGTAGATTGTCCAAGTATTGATCATGTATTACATTTTAAATCTATTGGTGAAATTGAGTTATTGATAAAAAAATCAGGATTTAAAATAATTTCTAGAAATATTCTGCCAGTTGAAGAAAAACCAATGAAGGAAATTATCAAAAATAAAATTACTATAAATTACTGCGTATTATTAAAGAAAAAAAAGTGAAAAAAGAAATTGAAATATTATCAGATTTTAATGTAGATAATTTACACAATTTTTTGTTAAATGATCTTACAAATAAAGATTATAAATTAAAAAAACCAAATTTTGGTTCATTTTTTGAAAAATCCTTTAAAATTATACAATCTAAAAATTCCAAACATATTTGCATTGTATGGACCCAAGCCGAGAAAATTTCCAATAATTTTAACAAATTAATTAATTACGAAAATGCCAATCTCAAAGAATTAAAAAAAGAAATAAAAGAATACATAAATATTCTCAAACAACTATCTAAAAAATCTAAGTTCTTGCTAGTAATGTCATGGACATTGCCCTTCAATGAAAAAGGTAGGTACTTAAGGGACTTTACTGATGATTTAGGTGTTACTAAAAATTTAAGCATAATTAACTTGCAAATAGCAAATGAACTCAAAAATTTTAATAATATTTATTTTTTAAATTCAGAATTTATTATCAACCAAAATAACTCCGACTATAATCCTAAATATTGGTATGTAGCAAAAATACCTTTTTCATTAAAAGTATTTGAATCAGCTTCTAGAGAAATTGTAAAAATTATAAATTCTTTAAATGGAAAAAATATAAAACTTATAATTCTTGATCTGGATAATACTCTCTGGGGTGGAGTTTTAGGTGATTTAGGATGGCAGAAAATATCTATCGGAGGTTTGAGTGCAAGCGGGGAGGCATTTCAGGATTTTCAAAAAAAACTTAAAGGTTTAACAAATTTAGGAATACAATTGGCTATTTCTAGTAAAAACACCGAAGAAGTAGCCCTGGAAGCTCTTAAGAAAAATAAAAATATGATATTAAAAATTAAAGACTTTTCATCTTGGAGAATAAACTGGAAAGATAAAGCAATTAATATTAGAGAAATAATTACTGAACTAAATTTTACTAACGATAATGTTTTATTTATTGATGACAATATTTCGGAAAGGGATAGGGTTAGAAAATCAATAAAAGGTATTAATGTCCCAGAGTGGCCCTCAGATCCGTGTCTATATAAAAAAACATTATTAGAGTTAAATTGCTTTGATTTCAGCAAACAAATAACAAAAGAAGATCTTAATAGAACTAAATATTATCAAGAAAATTCAAAAAGAGTAAAAATTAAAGATAATTTTTTATCTGAAGATAAATGGCTTAAATCACTCAAAACAAAAGTTTTATTTAAAAAAATCGATCTTAGTAATATTACGAGAGTAATTCAGCTTATACACAGAACAAATCAAATGAACTTATCTACTAGGCGATTAAATCAAAAAGAAGTGGAGACTCTTAAAAAGAAAAAAAATAATTTTTTATATACTTGTGAAGTTAAAGACAAATTTGGAGAGATGGGAATAGTAGGTTTTTTTAATTTAGAGATTAAAGAAAAAAAAGGGATAGTTAGAGACTTCATTTTAAGTTGTAGAGCTTTTGGAAGAGGTATTGAAAAAACAATGATTTATAAAATGTCAAAAATTTTAAAGACTAAAAATGTTTCTAAGATTGTATTGAATTATAAAAAAACTAAAAAAAACAAACCTTGTTTTTTATTTTTACAAAAAAACTTTAACCAAAAAAAGAAAAATTTTTTCTTTCAGAATGATGTTAAAAAAAATCAATTACCCTCCTTTATATCAATTAAATAGTTAGTTTATTCTTTTTATTTTTAAAAGCTTCAGTTTTGCCGTCTTTTTTATGATATTTATTGTTTTTTTAATATTCATGATAATTGTTTTATTCTTGGGTCCGTATGCATGTATTAGTTCATTTTTTGACAACGCAACTGCAACATGTCCTTTCCAATAAAGAATGTCATTTTTTTTTATAGAATTTATTTTTACATTTTTTTTAAAATATTTAATTTGCTTTTTTGTATCCCTTGGACAAAATCTGTTGTTAAAATTCAAGCAAATTTGTATTAGAGCAGAACAATCTATACCCTTAAAAGATTTTCCGCCCCATTTGTATTTTATATTCTTAAAAAGATTAATTTTTTTGAAAAAGTCTTTTTCTTTATAATAGATAGGTTTTACATCGCCTTCTTTAACCCAACCTAGATTGAATTGTAAAAATTTAGATTTTTTTTTGATAATTTTAATTTTTGAATTAAATGTCAGTTCAGTTTTTTTTTTTCGTCCCTTAGGAAAGTGATAAACGGTTGTTCTAAGTTTTTGAATTTTATGTGTTGGTTTGATGTATGTTTTAAACTTTTTGTTTAGAATGAAACCTTTATAATTGTCACCTAAAATTTTTATTTGAAGCCACTTGTTTTTTTTTTTTATTATAGTAAAATTTTCTCCATAAATCAGTTGCGTAACAATTTCTGATTTAGTTGATATCTTTTTATGAAGATTTATTATTGGGTATGTGTTTGTGTAAATATCAGCCATTTATCTTCAATTTATTCTTTATAGCTAATAAACATAGTAAGGATGGAATTACCATAAGTGCAGTAATGATAAAAAATATTCCCCAATTGCCATTTAACAAATCTACTAAAGAGCCAGAGGAAGAGGCAAATAAAGTTCTACCAGCAGTACCTATAGAAGCTAGTAAAGCGTATTGTGTAGCAGTATAAGTTCTGTCAACAAGCGAAGAAATGAAAGCAACAAAGGCGACAGTTGCAAAAGCTGCGGCTAAGTCATCTACTAAAACAGTGAAGGCAAATAGTATTTCTGAGTTCCCAACCCAAGCAAGAACTGAAAACATTAAATTAGTTAAAGCCATTATTATTCCCGAAGCAAACATTGCTTTTATTAAACCCATTCTGATAGCAAACAAACCACCCAATAACGTGAATACTATAGTGGTGATCCATCCAATCCCTTTAGAATAAAGCGCAATATCAGTTTTTGAAAATCCAATCTCATTATAAAAAATAATTGACATTCTTCCTAGGAAAGCCTCACCTATTTTGAATAAAAAAATAAAACACAAAATACCAATTGAAACTTTTAAAGAGTTCTTTTTGAAAAAACTAGAAATTGGGCTAACAATAGTGCCGAAAAGCCAAGCAGATATTTTTGTATGATACTTTTTTTTTTGAATTATCGACCTTATCTTAGGATTTTTTTCAGGAATTAATATTAAGGCAAAACTTGTAACAATAATGATTACAGTCATTAATAAAAAAGATAATTGCCAGTAATTTTCAAATCCTTTTTGTTGAAAAAAATCAGCTGAAACTAGTGAAATTACTCCACCAATTTTATAGCCAGTCCACCAGCCAACAACAGAAATAGCTGCTCCCGCTGCCATTGCTTTCCCTTCGCCTTCTTTAATTTGCTCTATTCTTAAAGCATCTATGGTAATATCTTGTGTTGCAGAACAAATAGCTATTCCTAAGCCAACAGCAATAACAAGCCACAGATTTTTTGAGGGGTCTAAAACACTCCAGGTTATCAATAAAAGTAAAATGATAGTTTGCATTAAAATTATCCATGATTTTCTGTGACCTATTTTATTGCTTAGATAGGGAATTTTAATTTTATCTACTAGCGGAGACCATAAAAAATTTATGGCGTAAACTCCAAAAATTAACCCCGCCCATCCAATTGTACTTCTGCTTAAATCATTTTCTTTTAACCATAAACTTAATGCGCTTCCTATTAAAACCCAAGGGAAACCACTCATGAAACCAAATAAAAAAATTCGCTTCATTCGTTTGTCAAAATATAATTTTATTTCATTTAATTTTTGCAATTAATTTCTCCAAAATGATGGGAAGAATAAAACTAATACTGCAAAAAGTTCTAGTCTTCCTAAAAGCATACCAAACGAAAGCAGCCACTTGGAAATATCAGAAACTTCTTTGAAATTGCCGTTTGGACCTATCATTTCACCTAAGCCGGGACCCACATTAGAAATAGAAGTTGCTGCCCCAGAAGCAGCAGAGAGAAAATCCATGCCTGAAATAGAAAGCATAATTGACAATATTAAAAATAAAAATAAATAGGCAAATATAAAAATAATTACAGAATTAATAAAATTATCTGAAATTTTTTGATTATTGTATTTAACTATAAAAATACTGTTAGGATATATTAATTTTTTTAATTGATTTTTAAAATACAAAAACAACATTTGTAATCTAAAAATTTTTATACCACATGTTGTAGATCCAGCACATCCTCCAATAAACATTAAAAATAAAAAAAATATTAAAGAAAATTTTCCCCACAAGCCAAAGTCATCAGTTACATATCCGGTGCCAGATAAAATTGAAACAACATTAAATGATGATATTCGTAGTCTTTCCAAAAATGAACTTTCATGATTTATTAAAATTAAATAAAAAAACATAACAACAATTGAAAATAAAATTAAATAAATGAGACCTCTGACCTGAATATCTTGAAAAAAAATTTTAGAATTTCCTTTTACAAATTTTAAGTAAGATATAAATGGTATGCTTCCAAGAATTATAAAAATAGTTGCGACTATTTCAATATTTGAGTTTTTAAAGAAACCAATAGAGTCATTATGGGTAGAAAATCCTCCTGTAGCAATAGTTGTCATAGCGTGAGCTATACTGTCAAACTTTCCCATGCCAAAAAGCCAATAAAAAAAAGCGCATAAAAAAGTTAAGATTAAATATGTAGAAATTATAATAGTTGCAACTTCTATTGTTCTGGGAAGAATTTTTTCTGTATTTTCAGGTCCTTCCATTTTAAAAAGCTGCATTCCCCCAACTTTAAGCAAAGGTAAAATTGTAATCGCCATTACAATAATTCCTATACCCCCCAGCCACTGCATTATAGCTCTCCATAGTAAAATACTTTTTGGACAATCATCTAAATTTTCTATTACAGTTGAGCCTGTTGTTGTTATTCCAGACATACTTTCAAAAAAGGCTTCGCTTACACTCAGATTTAAAACTGATAAGACAAAAGGCAAACTTCCAAAAATAGCTACTGCAATCCACGAAAGAGTAGAGAATAAAAAAGTTTGCTGAAGATTTAATTTAAACTCTCTATCTATATTTGTTAAAACAAAAAGCGTTCCAATAAATATAGTAATAAATGAAGACGATAAAAAACTGTGACTATTTTCATGGTAAATAAGCTGAATAATATAAGGAACCAACATAAACGTCCCTAAAATTACTAAAAGAACTCCAATTATAAAAAAAACAGTTTTGTTTGTTGCCATGTAAGACGAGATTATTTAAATAGTTATAAAATTCAACTTATTATCTTGTATTTATGTCTGTATTTTATGCATAAAATTTAATAAACCATTGTTATGCTTGAAAATGACTTAATTCAATCAACTTCTTCATGGCCATTTGTGGAAATAAGAAAGCTTTTAAAAGACAGAAAAGAATTAATTCAGGTAAAAAATAAAATTATATTTCAAACAGGCTATGGCCCTAGTGGTTTACCACATATTGGTACTTTTGGTGAGGTTGCACGAACAACAATGATGATTAATGCACTAAATCATATAAAAGAAATCGATAGCGAACTTATCACTTTTTCAGATGACATGGATGGACTAAGAAAAGTTCCTGACAATATTCCAAACGATCAAATTTTACATGAAAATTTAGGCAAACCACTAACAAATATTCCAGATCCATTTGGAGAGTTTGATAGCTTTGGAAATCATAATAATCAAATGCTTAAGCGATTCTTAAATAAATTTAATTTCAAATATAGTTTTAAAAGTTCAACGGAAAATTATAAAAGTGGAATATTTAATAATTCATTGCATAGAGTTATGGAAAAATACGAAGATATAATGAATATTATTCTACCAACACTTCGATCTGAAAGAAAAAAAACATATTGTCCCTTTTTACCAATATGTCCAGACACAGGTAAAGTTTTAGAAATTCCAATGATTGAAATGAATAACAAAAACGGAACAGTCGTGTTTGATAATAATGGTAAAAAATTAGAGATAAAGGTAATCAACGGAACGTGTAAACTGCAATGGAAGGTTGATTGGGCTATGAGATGGTTTACTTTTGATGTTGATTTCGAAATGTACGGAAAAGACCTTACTGAAAGTGCCATACTTTCAAGTAAAATTTGTAGGGCCTTAGGAAAAAGACCACCAAATGGTTTTGCTTACGAACTTTTTTTAGATGAAAAAGGAGAAAAAATTTCAAAATCAAAAGGCAATGGAATATCAATCGAACAGTGGTTAAGGTACGCTTCTCCAGAAAGCTTATCTTTATATATGTATCCCAATCCAAAAAGAGCAAAAAAATTATATTCAGAAGTGGTTCCAAAAACCGTTGATGAATATTTAGATTTAATAGAAAAATATCCAAATCAAAAACCTAAAGATCAAATACTAAATCCAGTTTGGCATGTTCATAGTGGCAATCCACCTAAAGAAAAAAATGTTATGCCATTTTCTATGCTTTTAAATTTAGTAGGGTCAAGTAATGCCAAAAATAAAGAAGTGTTATGGAAGTTCATTAAAAGATTTCATAAGGATATTGACTCTAAAGACTATCCTATACTTGACGGTTTAACAGAATTTGCTTTAAATTACTTTAAAGATGAAGTTGAACCAAAAAAGAAGTTTAAAGTTCCAAATGAAAAAGAAAAAAAAGCTCTTGTTAATTTGAATAAAAAACTAGCTTCTATTTCTCAAACAGACAAACCCGAAGAAATTCAGACAATTGTTTATTCAGCAGGAAAAGAAAATGGGTATGAAAATAACTTAAGAGAATGGTTTAAATTAATATACGAAGTTTTGTTTGGAGAGGTAGACGGGCCAAGAATGGGATTTTTTATAAGCTTTTTTGGGGTAAAAGAGACTATAGAAATGATAAAAGAAAAAACAAAATAAAAAAATATGTTTTCATTTTTAAGACCATATATATTTAGTTTAGATCCAGAAGTTGCTCACGATTTAGCTATAAAATCTCTAAAATTAAATTTCATTCCAGAGTCTATTTTTAAAGTAGAGGGTGAAGAAATTTTAAATACAGAATTATTTGGAAAAAAAATAAAAAACCCAATAGGTTTGGCCGCAGGATTTGACAAAAGTGCTGAAGTTTATAACTCACTATATAAAATCGGATATGGATTTGTTGAGGTTGGAACTGTGACCCCCAAAAGGCAGTTGGGTAACCCAAAACCGAGAATATTTCGTTTAGAGAAAGATGAGGCTATGATTAATAGATTGGGTTTTAATAATGATGGCTTAGAAATAATAACGAAAAGAATTTTAGATGATGCTCCTAAAGGAATTTTAGGAATAAATATAGGTCCTAACAAAGATACAAAAAATAAAATAGATGACTTCATAACATGTTTAGATAAGGTTCATTCTTTAGCAAGTTATATTACTATTAATATTTCTTCTCCCAATACTAGAGGGTTAAGAGATTTTGAAGAAAAGAATTCGATGAATGATTTATTAGAAAGTGTAAATAATTTAAAAAAAAACAATCAAATTAAAAAACCAATTTTTATAAAACTTTCACCGGATATAAATGATTCAGATTTCAGTAATATTATGGAGATAATTCTAAAATATAAAATTGATGGAATTATTTTGTCAAATACTACGAACAAAAACAGAGAAAATTTACTTGACCCACAAAAAAATGAAGAAGGAGGTCTTTCTGGTGAGCCTCTAAAAGATATCTCAACACAAATGATTAAAAAATTTTACAAAGAAAACAAAAAGAAAATAACAATTATTGGAGTGGGCGGTATAAATTCAGGTAAAAGCGCTTTTGAAAAAATTTCTTCTGGAGCGCAAGCTGTACAGCTTTATACTGGAATGGTTTATAAAGGCCCGTCTATAGTCAAAGAAATTAAAAAAGACTTAATATCAATATTAAAAAAAGAAGGAATAAAAAGCATTAAAGAAGCAGTGGGAATTAAGGCTTGACCATTTATTAACTAGGACTTATACAATTATCAGAAATTAAAACTATATGTCTAAAAGATGCGAACTCACAGGTGTATCCCCTTTAAAAGGTCATAATGTTAGTCACTCTAACAATAAGACTAAAAGAAGATTTTTACCTAATTTAAAAAAAGTTACCTTTAAAAGTGATATTTTAAAAAAAAATATTAGACTAAACGTTACAAATGCTGCTGTACGAACTGTAGATTTTAAAGGAGGTTTAGATAAATTTCTTAAAACTGCTAAGAAGCAAAAACTTTCAATTAAAGTCAAAAGACTTAAAGTTTCTATTTTATCTAAAGATTAAAATTGCTGGTTAAAAAAATAAATAAAATATTATTCATATTAGTCGCTATGATGGTTTTTACCATAATAGCATCAAACTACTTAGTACAATTTCCTATTCAGCATTATAATTTAGATCAAATTTTAACGTATGGAGCTTTCAGTTACCCAATTAGCTTTTTAATAACTGATTTATCTAATCGCGCTTACGGAAAAAAAATAGCAGAAAACGTAGTTAATGTTGGATTTTTTGTTGGCATATTAATCACCTTATTTATATCTACAAATTTTAAAGATATAATTTCAATTAGAATCGGAATAGGCTCTGGCGTAGCGTTTTTGGTTGCACAGAATTTAGATGTCCATGTATTTGACAGATTAAGAAATAATCAAAAATGGTACATCGCCCCATTTGTGTCTTCATTTTTAGGCTCAGCGGTAGACACAATTTTATTTTTTTTTATAGCTTTTTACAATACGGGAATTCCTTGGGTAACTTTAGCATTAGGTGATTTTGCAGTGAAGATAATAATGGTTTTTTGTATGCTAATACCTTTTAGACTGCTATTAAAAAAGATAAAGCCAGCCTTAGGTAAGAATAATTTCTTTAAAATTTAATGAAGTGTTTTTTTAATTATATTTTCTGAAAATAAATCTGAAAGCTGGTTTATCATAACATCTCCCAAGTCTTGTATATCTGTTATTCTTACAGCTTTTTTATAGTACCTCGTAACATCATGACCAATACCAATAGCTAAAAGTTCAACTTTAGAGTTATGCTCAATCCACTTAACAACATTTTTTAAATTTGTTTCTAAATAATCGCTTGAGTTTAAAGACAAAGTAGAGTCATCAACCGGCGCTCCATCTGAGATTACCATAAGTATTTTTCTTTCTTCTTTTCTTTTTAGCATTTTTTTGTATGCCCATTTTAAAGCTTCACCGTCAATATTTTCTTTTAAAATACCTTCTTTAAGCATTAAGCCTATATTTTTTTTTGACTGCCTCCAAGGAGTGTCTGCTGATTTATAAATAATATGTCTCAAGTCATTAAGTCGTCCAGGATTAGACGGTTTTTCATTTGCCATCCATTTTTCTCTTGAGGAGCCACCCTTCCAGTGTTTTGTAGTAAAGCCTAATATTTCTACTTTTACCGAGCACCTCTCGAGTGTTCTTGATAAAATATCAGCACAGATTGCTGCAACTGAAATCGGCTTTCCTCGCATTGAGCCAGAGTTATCAATTAGAATAGTTACCAATGTATCTTTAAAATCTATTTCTTTTTCTTTTTTAAAAGAAAGTGAGTTAAAAGGATCTATAATAATTCTTGTAAGTTTTGAAGAATCAAGCAAACCTTCCTCTAAATCAAAATTCCAAGATCGATTTTGTTTAGCTAAAAGTTTTCTTTGAAGTTTATTAGCCAATTTAGCAATAAAATTTTTTAACTGTAACAACTGTTGGTCTAACGTATCTCTTAATCTAGTTAGTTCAGCCTCATTTTCTAGATCTTCAGCATTAATAATCTCATCAAATTCATCAGTATATGTTTTATATTTTTTGTCGCCAAAGGTATTTAAATTTCTATCTTTCTTCTCTATTGAATTCTCAGTGTCCTCTAATTCGATATTTTCAACTTCATTATCAGTTTCTTTAGTTAATTTATCGATATTTTCCAAGCTTGAATCGATAGACATTTCTTGATTTTCATCTGCATTTTCTTTGGATTTTTTATCATTTTTATCAGATTTTTTTTCTTGATTTTGTTCAACATTTTCATCACTTGTGGCTTGATTATCTACATTTTCTTCAATATTTAGTTCATTTAACATTTCTACAATTAAAGAACTAAATTCAAGCTGATCATTTAATGATTCTTTAAGAAAGTTTAATTTTCCTTTTAATTTTAAGTCAAATTCTTTTTTGTAGGTTTTAAATTCTTTTTCTATAATTTTTTCATTTTTTAAACCAAATAAATTAACTCTAAGATAATTTTCGAAAGCTTCTATAAATTTATTTTCACTATTTTTTAATTCTAAACCATTAATTTTTTTTAGATATTCTTGGTTTAGATTTGCTTTTATTCCTTTAAAATTCAAAGAACCAATTTTTTCATATCTTATCTTTTCCGAAATTTTATATAGTTTTTTAGAAACATTTCCTTTAGGTAAGTTGGAATTTAATACTTTATTATCGCTATATCTTATTTTTAAAGCCTCAGAATCTGCTATAGCTCTTGATTTTGAAAAATTAACTTTATTATTTATTTTTTCCACATCCGGAAGCCTTATAGAAATTTTATCAGAGTCAAGACTTTGATTTCCAAATACTACTTGAATATTTTCTACATTAGAAATTGATTTTACTGTTGATGCAAGTGCTGTTTTAAAATCTTCTAAGGGACTTTCTTTTTTTCCCATCTTAGTCAATGGTTGCATTTATAGAAGACTCTGGCAGGTCTTCTCCAAAACACCTTTGATAATACTCTGATATAATTTTTTTTTCTATTTCATCACATTTGTTTAAAAAAGTTACTTTAAAAGCATACCCTTGATCTTTAAAAATATTAGTATTTTCCGCCCAATGTAATACTGTTCTAGGACTCATTACAGTAGATATATCCCCGTTAACAAACCCTTTTCTACTAAGGTCGGCCACTTTTATCATATTAGATATTTTTTCTTTTCCCTCTTTTGTATTAAAGGTTTTATTTTTTGACAATATTATATCAAGCTCTTTTTCAAATGGGAGATAGTTTAGAGTTGAAACTATATTCCACCTATCCATTTGTCCCTGGTTGATTTGTTGAGTTCCATGATATAACCCCGTAGTATCTCCCAAACCAACTGTATTTGTAGTTGCAAACATTCTGAAATAATTATGTTGTTCTAGAACTTTATTTTTATCAAGAAGTGTAAAATTTCCTTCGCTTTCCAAGACCCTTTGAATTACAAACATGACATCTGGTCTTCCGGCATCATATTCATCGAATACAAGTGCAACAGGATTTTGAATAGACCATGGCAAAATTCCCTCTTTAAACTCTGTAACTTGTTTTCCATCTTTAATTACGATGGCGTCTTTTCCTATTAAATCAATTCTAGAAACATGGCCATCAAGGTTAACTCTTATGCAGGGCCAATTTAATCTTGCCGCTATTTGTTCTATATGAGTTGATTTTCCGGTGCCGTGATAACCTTGAATTAAAACTCTTTTATTGAATGCGAAACCAGATAGAATTGCCAAAGTCGTGTCTCTATCAAATTTATAGTCCTGATCTATCTTTGGTACATATTCATTTTTTTTTGAGAAGGCATCAATTTCCATTTCAGTATTTATTCCAAATT
>Ga0307986_10000014_pt1 | contig 114421 bp, 106 predicted proteins | sample EllFjometageno82_FD_203170 | JGI IMG/M metagenome (GOLD analysis project Ga0307986, IMG submission 203170) | Marine microbial communities from Ellis Fjord, Antarctic Ocean - #82 | ecosystem: Environmental > Aquatic > Marine > Unclassified | place: Southern Ocean | collected 2014-10-09 | reverse complement strand
ATACATACTCTTCTACTGAACTTTTAGTTGAGAATACAGTATTCGTGCTTCTGCCAAATTGCTGCCAATGCTGCTCTAATGTATCAGGATTGTTATCCAAAACCCAGACATCTGCACCCATTCCAACAGCCATATGAGCAGCATGAGCGCCAACAACTCCCCCACCTAAAATAACAACATTTAAAGGATCTACTCCTGGAACGCCTCCAAGTAAAGCTCCCATTCCACCATTTGGTTGCTCTAAAAAGTGAGCGCCTGCTTGAACAGCCATTCTTCCTGCAACTTTTGACATAGGCGCCAATAATGGTAATCCGCCTCTAGGCGAAGTAACTGTTTCATAAGCGATACAAATAGCACCACTCTCTACAAGTCCTTTTGTTTGCTCAGGGTCTGGCGCAAGATGAAGATAAGTGTAGAGAATTTGACCCTCTCTAAGCATTGCAATTTCTATGGCTTGAGGTTCTTTAACTTTAACAATCATATCCGCAGTTGCAAAAACTTCTTTAGCTGAAGATATTATTTCAGCACCACAACTAGAATAATCATCATCGCTAGCCCCAATACCAACACCAGCATTAGTTTCAACTAAAACCGTATGGCCATGACTAACAAACTCTTTAACACTTCTAGGTGTTAAGCCAACCCTGTATTCATGGTTCTTTATTTCTTTTGGCACTCCAATTATCATAAGATTTCCCTATATTATATTTATTAATTTTTTACAATTTATTTACTTCTAAGGCGTTGTCAACAGCTTCAATAATTAAATCTACATCATTTTTTGTGCAAATAAAAGCAGGACTAAATAACAGAACGTTGTTATTGGTCTCAAAACTTCTATTAGTTCTTCCAATCATGACTTTATTTTGGAAGCAATGGCCAGCAACTGCTGCTGCAATAGTTTCATCAACAGGATCTTTAGTTACCCTATCTTTTACTAACTCTAACCCACAAAATAAACCTTTACCTCTTACCTCTCCAATCATTTTGTGCTTGCCTTCCAATTCATGAAGTTTATCTTTAAGATAATCTCCAACAAGATTAATGTTTTCTAGAAGCTTTTCTCTTTTAATAATTTTTAAAACTTCAAGTGCTGCAGCAGGTCCAGCTGTGCTTCCACCGAAAGTAGAGATATCTCTAAAGTAACTATCAACATTAGTTGGATCTTCTTTGAACATATCAAAGAGCTTCTCTGACGTAACAGTAATAGAAACAGCGGCATAACCAGCAGCTAAACCCTTAGCAGTAGTAACAATATCAGGCTGAACATCATAATGCTGATAGCCAAACCACTTTCCAGTTCTTCCAAGACCGCAAACAACTTCATCTATATGAAGAAGAACATCATATTTTCTGCATATAGATTCAATTATTGGAAAGTATTCAGGTACTGGTGGAATTACACCACCACCTGCTGTAATTGACTCCAAAACTACTGATCCAACAGTATCAGGGCCTTCAATTTTAATAATGTCTTCAAGAGCTGTTGCACATTCAATATTACACTCCCCATATTTTTTTCCAAATGGACATCTATAACAACAGCAATGAGGCATTTCAACGAAGCCTGGTGCAAATGGTCCATACTGTTTTTTTCTTTGAAGTTGGCCAGATGAGCTCATAGCACCAATAGTAGTACCATGATAATCTCGGTCACGATAAATTATTTTATGTTTTTTTCCTTCGTTCTTAAAATGAGCAAGTTGGCGAACCATCTTGTAGCCTTTTTCGTTAGCTTCAGATCCAGAATTTGAATAATAAACACGATCAAGACCAGGCATAAGTGAGGTAACTTCTTTTGCATATTCTGCAGCAGGTTCATTACCAAAAGAGCCGGCAAAATAAGGTACCTTTGAAAGCTGTTTACTAACTGCATCAACCATATCATCTCTACCAAAGCCTAAATTCACTGTCCAGACGCCGCCAGAAGTTCCATCTAAGTACTCATTACCCTTGGTATCTGTAACAATCATTCCGTCAGCTTTTGAGACTACCATTGGATCAGATGTTTCAAAACCCTTGTGCTGAGTTAAATGATGCCAAACATGGTCTTTATCATTTTGTATAATTGTATTATCAGACATAATTACCCCTTATAAATTAAATTGATAGCAATTAAAAGAATGAATTATAAGAAGTAAATAGACTAGAATTAACATATATATAGATCCAGAAATCTTATAATTAATATGCCAGCAATATGAATGAAATGTGGAGCCAGTTTTTTTCCTTAAGACGGGATAAGCCTCGAACTCTTCAATTGCAGATACGCCAACAATTAATTGACGCGATTACAAACGGGTTAATTGGTCCAAATGAGCCTCTTCCATCCTCTAGAAATCTAGCTACTGCTCTTAAAGTTGCTAGAAATACGGTGATTGCCTCATACAAAGAATTAGAGTTTGATGGCTATATTACATCCCAAGAAAGGAGGGGTTACTTTGTAAATGAACAATTTTATGAGAGTTACACTTCCAATAATGAAGACCAGGCTAATAATTCTATTCCGCCTTTTTGGCTCGAAAAACTAATTACCAAAAAACCTTCTGATAAGGCTAATAGTCGTAATCCCGAGAATTGGCAGAGCCTTCCATATTCATTTACCATTGGACAGCTTGATAAAAGCTTAATTCCATACTACGAATGGAGAGAAGTGGTTAGACATTCCTCAACTCTTCCTGAAATTCAAAAATGGAATATCGACCATGTAGATAGCGATGACCCATCTCTAATAAAACAAATTCAATCTAAAGTTCTTCCAAAACGTGGTATTTGGGCCAATGAAAGCCAAATTTTAATTACGTCAGGGAGTCAAAATGCAATCTACATTATTGCAAGCCTTCTAGTCAAGCAAGGAACTGTTATTGCCATGGAAAATCCTGGCTATCCAGATGTAAAAAATATTTTTAGCTTTAAAACTGACAATATCATTCCAGTTCCAATTGACAAAGATGGCATTATGATCAAAGATATTAGTCTCGATACAGATATAATTTTCACCACGCCAAGTCACCAATATCCTACTGGGGTTACTATGAGCATGGATAGAAGGCATGAGCTCTTGTTACTTGCAAAAGATAACAACATGGTCATTATTGAAGATGATTATGAAGCAGAAATTAATTTTCAAAAAAAACCTCATCCATCTTTAAAAAGTCTTGATAAAAATAATAATGTTATTTATGTTGGTAGTTTTTCAAAAGCTTTTGCACCAGGCTTAAGACTAGGATATATGGTTGCTCCAGAAAGTTTCATTAAAGAAGCAAGAGCATTAAGAAGGCTAATGTTAAGACATATGCCTGCTAACAATCAACGATCTGTTGCGCTCTTCATTGGACTTGGACATTACCATAATATGTTCACTAAAATTCAAAAAACAAATAAGGAGCGTTGGGACATAATTAATGAAAAAATTAATCAAGAACCCCTTCTCTCATGCACCCCAACTCATGGAGGGTCAACATTTTGGGTAAAAATTCCAGAATCAGTTGATAGTGAGAAACTATGCCTAAGGCTTCTTGATAAAGGGGTTGCCATTAGACCAGGAAGCGCCTCATTTTATGAAGAAAAACCACCTTCAAACTATTTACATCTTGGTTACTCTGCGATTGATACTAATAAGATAAATAAAGGTATTGATATCATTGTGAAAGAAATTAAGATAATGATGTCTTGAAATATTTAAATTTATATAATGGAAAATCTATTCTATTTCCTTCCTGAAAACTATCTTTTGATAGTTTTAGTTATACTGTTTTCAGGCTTTATCAGAGGTTTTTTAGGTTTTGGATCAGGATTAATAACCATTCCAATTCTCTCATACTTGTATTCTCCAATTTTTGCCATGGTATTTAATATTGCTATAGAAATTCCAGCAACTATTTACTTGACTTATGTAGGGGCCAAAAGCTGTAAATTTAAAGAAATATCTCCAATGTTTTTTGCGATGATGCTAACAATTCCGATAGGCACAATTTTTTTAATTTCAGTAAACGAACAATTAATAAAAATTATTATGTCTATTTTGGTAATATTTTTTGTAATTTTAATCGCAACAGGTTGGAAATTAAAGGCTTCTATTACAAAATATGTTCTCACAATAAGCGGCGTAATTAGCGGTCTAATGCAAGGAGCTACTGGCATGGGAGGGCCGCCTTACGCAACGGTTCTTTTATCCAAGGGTGACAATGATGAAGTAACAAGGGGAAATATATTAATCATGTCTACTGGAATTGTTATCAGCGCCATCATTAGCTTGTACTACTTTAATCTTTTTACTAAAGAGCTTCTATTAACAGGTTTAATAACTTCGCCACTTTATATACTTGCAACCTATTTTGGCTCTATGTTTTTTAATTTTTCAGGCAATAAATATTACATAAGTATTTCTTTATCTGCTCTTGGAATAATTGGAGTATCCACACTTATTGGCGCCCTTTATTAATAGCAATAAAAAACTAAACTCTAATTTTTTTATTTAAAGGGTCATACATTGGCTTAAGTGATACGCTCGCTTGCTCGATAACTCCTTCAACCTCGATAGTATAGTCAGCATTTAAAATGTCTTCATGACTTTCATTGGGTTGACATGTAACGTAACCAAGTCCTACTGCGCCACCTAGAGTATGACTATAGGTTCCACTTGTTAAGTGGCCAACTATCTCACCATTTTTTAAAATAGGCTCATTATGGTATAGCATTAATTCAGGATTACTTAATAGAAATTGCATCACTCGCATTTCATAGCCAGAAGCTTTTTTAGACTTCACAGAATCATAACCAATAAATTTTCCAAATTTTGATGGTGTCTTATCAAGCTTTACAGCGAAACCAAGCCCAGCATCAATGACATGATCCTCATCTGTGATGTCATGGCCAAAATGCCTATAAGCTTTCTCAATTCGGCAGCTGTCAACTGTATGCATTCCAATCTGTCTTAACGAGAACTCTTCTCCTTTTGAATCAATTAGCTCAGCTACATAACTTGAAAATTCAATTGGAAAGTACAGCTCCCATCCCAATTCACCTACGTATGTAATACGATGTGCGCGAACATTTGCCATACCAACTTCAATATTGCGAACATTTGCAAATGGGAAGCTTTCATTACTCATGTCAGCATCAGTAAGGGATTGAAGTAAATCTCTTGAATTTGGCCCCATAATGGCTATACAACCCTCCGCACTAGTTGCATCAAATAGTGAACAACTAGCTTCTTCAGGCAAGTTCTTTTTAAGCCAATGCATATCCCTATTAAGGCACATTGTTCCACTCACAATTAGATAGTCATCTACACCTAGTCGAGTAACAGTAACATCAGCCTCAATACCTCCTTTATTGTTTAACCATTGAGTATAAACCATCTTGCCTGGATCAACATTTACATCATTCGCACAAATCATCTGTAAAAAGTCCATTGCATCTGACCCCTTAACTCTAATTTTGGCGTAAGAAGACATCTCATACATACCAACAGTCTCTCTAATGGCTTGCTGCTCTAATCTATGAAAGTCAAACCAATTTTGCCTACCCCATGAATATTCGTACTTGGCTTCGACTTTGCCAATTAAATCTTTCGGGACAAACCAGTTGGGTCTTTCCCAGCCGGCAACCTCACCAAAGCATGCGCCACGTGCTTTGAAAAAATCATAAAGAGGTGTCTTTCTTAAGCCTCTAGCTGTTTCATATTGGTGATATGGAAAATGATTTTCATAGAGATAGCCTAGAGTTTCAGTAACCCTATTCGCTAAGTAAATTTTATTATTTTGAAATGGCTCATTTCTTCTTATGTCTACATCCCATAAATCGCAAGGTGGTTCTTTTCCAACAATCCACTCTGCTAAATACTTTCCTGCGCCACCAGCGGCTTGAATACCAATAGAGTTAAACCCAGCTGCAACATAGAAATTTTCTAGCTCCGGCGACTCGCCAATTTGAAAATTATCATCTGGCGTAAAGCTTTCAGGTCCATTAAAAAAAGTTTCAATACCTAAGCTCTCCATCACTGGGACGCGATTCATAGCGAGCTCAAGATAAGGCATACAGTGTTCTAAGTCATCTGGGATCTGATCAAAACAAAAATCTTCGGGTATTCCATTTTGAGCCCATGGCTTAGCATTCGGCTCAAAAAGTCCTACTAATATTTTTCCAGCGTCCTCTTTGTAATATGCAGATTCATCAGGAACCCTTACTACAGGCATATCCCCTAGATTTGGAACTGTCGAAGTTAGAAAATAGAAATGCTCACACGCGTGAAGTGGAACCGATACCCCCGCCATTTTTCCGACCTCTCTAGCCCACATTCCGCCGCAATTCACTACGACTTCTGATTGAATATCGCCATATTCTGTTTGAACGCCTTTGGCCTTACCATTTTCTTTGATAATTCCAGTAACCTTGACATCTTCAAAAATTTTCACTCCATTATTTCTAGCGCCTTTGGCTAGAGCCATTGCAACATTCGCTGGGTCGGCCTTACCATCCTTTGGGATCCATGCACCTCCAACCACATCATCAAGGTTAAAAAGGCTAACTTTATCCCTAAGCTCTGCAGTGGTTAATATTTGAACATCAACTCCATGAACTTTAGCTAGAGAGGCGTTCCGCTTGTATTCAGTTAATCTTTCTTGATTAGTTGCAAGACTTATCGAACCTGTCCGCCGGTAACCAGTAGCCATTCCAGTTTCAGCCTCAAGTGTTTCGTAGAGGTTTCCAGAATATTTAACCATTTGAGTGAGATTAAGTGATGAGCGCATTTGTCCTACAAGACCTGCTGCATGCCAAGTCGTTCCTGAAGTAAGTTTTTTTCGTTCAAGAAGAATAACATCCGTATAACCTAGCTTAGCAAGATGATAAGCAACGGAGCAACCAACAACGCCACCTCCAATGATTACTGCTTGAGCACTTTTTGGCAATTCTACTGACATGGCTTAATCCTGATATAAGGTTAAAAAGGAATTATAAAACTATTTACCTTTCCATGGGACAAGATAATTTTCTGCAATTCTCATAAGGATATCGATTGCATAACCAATAACGCCAATAAGTACAATTCCCATAATTACAAGGTCTGTCATCTGAAACTTAGATGCATTAATAATCATCATTCCAGCGCCCTTTTGTGCCGCTACTAGCTCTGCTGCTACTACAGTACCCCAACAAACCCCCATTGAGACCCTTGCTCCCGTAAAAATCTCAGGCAAGCTATTTGGAACAATTACCAATCTCATAATTTGCCATTTAGACGCACCCAATGAATAAGCAGCATGAATTTTTGCTATATTGACACCTGAGACTCCTGCTCTAGATGAGATAGTCATAATCCACAGTGAAGCTAAGAAAAGTAAAATAATTTTTCCTTGTTCACCAATTCCAAACCAAATAATAACCAATGGAATAAGAGCTAATGGAGGCACTGGGCGCATAAATTCAACTATAGGATCAAACCAACCTCTAAACCAGCCAGAAAGCCCCATTGCATAACCTAAAGGTATACCTATGAGAGCACCAGCGACAAAACCAACAATAACTCTTAGTAATGACCAACCTAAATGTTCAAATAGACTAAAATTTTTATATCCTTCTGATGAGACCTTTATTAATCTTGACCAAACGGCTTCGGGAGAAGGTAGCCATATTGGTTGCATCTGCCAGCCTTTATAAGGAGTAAGGCTCAGAGTTCCTTTAGCAGTCATATAAATTCGCGCATCATCAATAAATAGCTCACTACTAGGTGAAATGGGCTCTCCATTGATAGTAATAATTTTGTATTTTTTGTCTTTGCCGCCAACATCATTTTTCTTAACTTTTATTAGCGCGCTGCGCCAAGCAATAATTTGAGCCGTATCATTAAGCGCAAAACCTGAGCCTAGCTCAATATCTATTTTTTCGGGTATTTCACCAGTCTGCACATCATAGACAGAAATTCTAACGTCAGCATCGTCTGTCTCGCCTAATGAATTAACCGCAGTATAGGTAAATGAAAGCTCACCTATAAATGGACCAGGAACATGAAATGGTATTAATTTTGAGCCAGTAAATGCAGCCCAGATAGCAAAAATAGCAAAAACTGAAATTATTGAAGCCGCCCTATTAGGGGTGACCGCACTCTCATCTCCAAATGTTACAGTTTTAAGACTTGTAAAATCTTCTCGTGATTTTGACATTGAACTTACTGCTTTAACAATATAGAAAGCAGCGATAAAGATTACAACATAGATAATTAAAATAGTCATCAGTTATCGTCCGTCCTACCCATTATTTCTTCTTCCATTTCCCAAATAATCGAGAGAATTTCATCACGAGTCTCAGTGTAGCCATCAGACTTTTTAACATCTCTGAGATCCATATTAACGCCCATTTCAGCAAAGGGTAATTTATACTCTTTGTGAATTCTGCCTGGCCTTGGAGCAAGCACTAAAAGTCTTTCGCCCAGAAGAATAGCTTCTTCTACAGAGTGCGTAATTAATAAGATTGTTTTTCCAGTTTCTTTCCAAAGCTTTAATACCAAGCCCTGCATCTTTTCACGAGTTAAGGCGTCCAATGCGCCGAGTGGCTCGTCCATCAAAATAACATCTGGATCGTTTGCAAGGCAGCGCGCTAGAGCAACTCTTTGCTGCATGCCTCCTGATAATTCATATACAGCTTTATCTTCAAATTCGGCTAAACCAACTACCCCCAATAAATGCTTTACTTTTTTATTTTGTTCAGCTTTTGGCATTCCTTTCATTCGCGGTCCAAATGCAACATTTTCTTGAACATTCATCCACTCAAATAAAGCGCCTTGCTGAAAGACCATACCGCGTTCAGCGCCAGGCCCAAGAACAATTTGATCGTTAAGGACAACTTTTCCCTCTGTTGGAGCTAAAAAACCAGCAACAATATTTAGAAGTGTGGTCTTACCGCACCCTGAAGGGCCAAGTACAGTAATAATTTGGCCTTCTTCTATGTCTAAAGATACATCTTTAAGAGCTTGAACTGAAGAGCCATTCTTCAAATCAAAACGCATTGAGATATTTTCAATTGATAAACCTTTCAAACCAAACTCCGAATTTATTTTTAAAAAAAAGGTGGCACACTAAGTGCGCCACCTTGAGTCTAACTAATACTTCTAAGCTTTTATTAAGCCTAATAAATCAGTATTTTATTGCGCTGCTAATCCTTGCAGACCATCAGTATTAATAGCGTTTGCGTAAGAACCACGCGCACTTGGAATACTACCAGCATTAACAAACACATCAGCTACGCCTTTCAAGACAGCAGCACCAGAACCACCAAGCCAGTTATTGCTTAGTTGTGAGCTAACTGAAGGGAATACAAATGTCGCCATTGTTTCAGCAGTAGCAGCTTCATCCATACCTGCATCTTTAGCAATATGAGGAATCATTAGTGAATGGAATCCACCAGAGTTCCACATAGCATTTGCAGCAGCAGTAACACCTAAGAACGTTTGAAGAACCTCAGCATTTTCATCAGCAAAACTTGCTGGAACTGAAGTTACGTCCCAAACTAGAATACCTAAAGCTGTTTTCTCATCACCAGTTAATAGAACATTACCATGCTCTAAAGCACGACGAAGTGACCCACCCCATCCACAGAACATATCAAGCTCACCTTGAGCAAAAGCAGCTGATCCTTCTGGCGGAGCCATGTCAACTACTTGCATTGAATCAACAGAAACACCAAAATGTTCCATTTGCTTCAAGTAACCGTAGTGAGCAGCAGTTCCAATTGGAACAGAAACTTTCTTACCAGCTAATTCTGATGCATTACTTGCATCAATTTCAAGGCCTGAAGCAACAACACAGTTGTCATTATCAGCATAACTTACAGCAACGTCAACAATTTGAATATCTTGACCAGTAGAAGCGGCAACAATAAATGGTGGAACGCCTTGACTTACTGAGATATGGATGTCACCAGAAGCCATAGCTGCAGACATCGCAGTACCTGTACCAAAAGCTTTCCAGTTAACTTTCATACCCAAAGCTTCGTCATATGCACCAATTTGTTTCGCATATTCAAACGGCATTGGCCATTCTTCAAAATAAGCCACGTTAAGCTCATCAAGAGCCATTACATTGACAGTAGCAATTGCACTGACAAATGTTGCTCCAATTTTTTTATAAATACTTTTCATTATTTCTCCTTAATTTTATAAATATTAAATAATCAATTCAGTAAAAAAAATACTTAAAAAAAGGTCTTATTAAAAATCAATTTAATAAATTAGTAATATTTTTCAAAACTGAAACCATATATTACCAAAAAAAAAGACCAGTTAAATCTCATTTTTCAAAAATCAGTTTAATTTAATAATACTAATGTAAAAAAAAAGAATATAGGGCCAGATTTGGGTTTATTGATAGACCAGTTGTAGTTAGTCCATTTTTTTTATTGCAAAATTAAATACTTAACTCTAAAAAAGAATTTAATTAGCTAACTCTAACGATCGAAGAGATGGCGCAATTTTATCGAGTGAAGTATTGATGAGTTTATAAGCCCCTTCTGCCCCATAAAGCTTTGACAACTCAACAGCTTCATTAATAACTACCTTGTATGGAACTTCGAGTTGGAACTTTAATTCATAGACGCCTAAATACAAAATAGCTTTTTCAGTTGGTCCGAGTTCACTAATATCTCTATCAAGCGAAGGGTTTATAATTTCATCGAGTAATGAAATGTTTTTAGGGATATTTAAAAATAAATTTGAGAAGAACGCTTTAGAAATCTTTCCTTCTTTTTGATTAAGGAATTGCTGCTCAATTTGAGGTATATCGCCACCAGACACTAGCCATTGATATAAAGCCTGAACAACTCTGGCTCTTGAGCGCTGTTTTGGTGTCACAGCTTTTCGAGTAAGTTTATCATTCTAATTGTGCTCTCGGCTGCTTCTGCGCCTTTATTCTCAGAATTTGATCCTGATCTCTCAATCGCTTGCTCTACTGTATCAACTGTTAAAACACCGAAAGCAATAGGAATTTCTGAGTCTAGTGCAACTTGTGAAATACCTTTTACGCACTCTCCAGCTACAAATTCAAAATGAGGAGTTCCGCCTCGTATTACTGCTCCCAAAGCTATGATGCCATTATATTTACCGCTATTAGCAGTCTTTTTAAGAGCTAAAGGGATTTCAAAAGCTCCTGGCACATAAAGAAGATCAATATCAGTTTCATCTGCACCATGCTTTAATAGAGCTTCTTTGGCGCCACTTATTAAATGCTCAACTACAAAAGAATTAAATCGACCTGCAACAAGTGCAATCTTTTTATTCCTAATAGTCAAATCACCTTCGATAGTTTTCATTCCTACTCCTTCATGTTTACATATTCACTAATGGTTATTCCAAAACCTTCCAATCCAGGCCATTTTTTTGGCTTGCCTAGAGACTTCATAGAGGTAACCCCTAAGTCAGAGAGTATTTGAGCGCCAATTCCAAAAGTCTTTCCATCGTCATTACTTCTGTAATCTTGATTGTCAATATTTTCAAGAATAGCTTGATTATCCTGTTTACGTAACAACAAAAAAACGCCACTCTCAACTTCAGAAATCATACTTAAAGCACTATTGATACTAAATCCGCGATTAACTTCTTGCATCACATCTTTAAAGATATTTTCCATATGAACCCTAACATAAGGTTCAATTGACTTATTAATTGATCCCTTCACTAAAGCGATATGAATATCATTATGTATTGTGTCTAGATAAGAATAAAGTTCAAATTGACCATATTTAGTATTAAAAGGCCTCTGACTTATTCTTTCTACGGTTTTTTCATTCTCAACTCTATAATGAATTAAATCAGCGATGTGTCCTAACTTTATTCCATGCTTCTTTCCAAATTTTTGTAAATCAGCACTTCGAGCCATTGAGCCATCATCATTTAGTATTTCAACAATTACTGAGGCAGGCTCGAAGCCTGCTAATCTAGCCAAGTCACAACCAGCTTCAGTATGTCCTGCACGAATTAGAACTCCTCCCTGCTGAGCCATTAATGGAAAAATATGGCCGGGTTGAACAATATCAAAAGGTTTTGCATTTTTAGCTACAGCATCAAGAATAGTTTTGGCTCTATCCGATGCCGATATACCCGTCGACACTCCTGTAGCAGCCTCAATAGAGACCGTAAAGTTTGTCGAGTGGAGATCACTATTTTTTGAAACCATCAGAGGAAGGTTTAATTGCTGACAACGCTGTTGTGTTAAAGTTAAGCAGATCAATCCTCTGCCATGCGTAGCCATAAAGTTAATATCTTCTTTAGTAACTTTTTCTGCAGCAATCAATAAATCACCCTCATTTTCACGATTTTCATCGTCCATAAGAATAATCATCTTTCCTTGCTTGTAGTCTTCTAAGAGTTCTTTAATCGATGCTTTCATAAGTATCTACTTTTTGGTTACAAGTGTTCATTTTTATCTAGCGCCGAAAGATCAACTCCAGAATCAATCTTGTGATTAATTAGTTGCTCGAGGTGTCTAGCAATTATATCTATCTCTAAATTAACCTTTGATTTTTCATTCAGATCACCCAACGTAGTTGCTGACAAGGTATGAGGGACTATATTAACATCAAAAATATTACCTGCAACGCCATTGACTGTTAGGCTAACCCCGTTAATACAAATAGATCCCTTTTTGGCAATATATTTCATCAAGTCGGTCATGACTTTAATTTTTAAACGCGTACTTTCGCCTTCAGAATAAACAGAACACACCTCTCCAACGCCGTCAACATGGCCACTCACTAAATGGCCATCAATACCTTGGTTAAGTCTTAAAGACTTTTCTAAATTAACGTGCTGACCTTCCGTTAATTCTGAAAAGGTAGTGCAGCTTAAGGTCTCTTGAGAGACGTCGGCAGTAAAAAAATTTTTCTTTAGCTTAGTAGCAGTTAGGCAAACGCCATTAACCGCAATACTATCCCCCACATTAGAATCAGCCAGATCAAGGTCATCAGAATTAATCACAAGAACAGCTCCTTTTTCAGAAGGGTGGACTTCGTGAATGCTGCCTTTTGCTTGAATAATCCCTGTAAACATTTATAAAGTAATCTTATTAGTTAAAGTAAATTTTACGCTTAAATATTTTTATTGACTTATTTAACCACCAAACAAAAGGTTTTGGAATCAATAGATTTCTAGGTAATCTTTAATTAAATTCACACTTGAGTTAACAAGTAGTCCTCATAATTACCAGAATAATATTCAGCACCATTTTCCTTAAGCTCAATTATCTTGGTTGACAAAGAAGAAACAAACTCTCGATCATGACTTACAAATATTAATGTTCCTTCGTAGTTATCAAGTGCTAAATTTAAAGCCTCAATTGACTCCATATCTAAGTGGTTTGTTGGCTCATCCATCAACAATATATTTGGCTTTTGAAGCATTAATCTTCCAAAAATCATCCTTCCTTTCTCGCCACCAGATAATGACTTTACAGATTTTTCAACATCTTCTTTTCCAAATAACATTTTTCCCAACACAGATCGCATCATTTGAATATCGTCTTTTTCGTTCTTAAATTGAGTCATCCATTCTAAAACATTCATGTCTTTATCAAACTCACCACTGTGATCTTGAGCGTAATACCCAATATTTGCATTCTCACTCCATTTAGTTTTTCCACTATCAGAACTAAGTTCACCTAACAAAGTTTTTAAAAGAGTTGTCTTTCCAGATCCATTTTGGCCAATAACAGCAACCCTTTGACCCTTTTCAATTAATAAATTAATATCCTTAAAGACTGGCTCATCATCAAAACTTTTAGTAAGACTTTGAACCTCTAAAATATTTCTAAATAATTCTTTAGTCTGGTTAAAAATAATATAAGGACTAACTCGAGATGAAGGCTTAATGTCATCAAGTTCAATCTTATTAAGTTCTTTTTGGCGAGAAGTTGCCTGTTTTGCTTTCGAAGCATTAGCTGAAAATCGAGATACAAAATGCTTTAGATCTTTAATTTTTACTTCTTTTTTGGCATTTTCTGATCGCATTCTTTCTTGAATAGCAGTTGCTGCAATCATAAAGTCATCATAATTACCTGGGAAAACATTTAGAGCGCCATAATCAAGGTCTGCCATATGCGTACAAACACCATTTAAAAAATGTCGATCATGAGAGATTATTACCATTGTAGATTTTCTTGTACTCAACACTCCCTCTAGCCAACGAATTGAATTAATATCAAGGTTATTTGTAGGCTCATCTAAGAGAAGAACTTCGGGATCAGAAAAAAGAGCCTGAGCCAACAGAACTCTTAGCTTCCATCCTGGAGCAATTTCGCTCATTAGGCCATAATGCTGATCTAAAGGAATATCAAGGCCCTGCAAAAGCTCACTTGCTGAAGATTCTGCTGAGTAACCATCCATTTCAGCAAACTCCATTTCTAACTCAGCCACCTTTGTGCCATCCGCCTCAGACATTTCAGGTAAGCCATAAATTCTTTCTCTCTCAGCTTTAATTTTCCAGAGCTCTTTGTGCCCCATAATTACGGCGTCGACAACGCGATACTCCTCAAATGCAAATTGATCCTGAGAAAGCACTCCTAGTCTCTGTCCATCACCAACCATTACTGAGCCCTGCGATGGCTTTAAATCTCCAGTTAGTATTTTCATTAACGTAGATTTTCCGCAGCCATTTGCACCAATCAAACCATAGCGATTACCACCCTGAAATTTAACAGAAATATTTTCAAATAGAGGTTTTTCACCAAATTGCATGGTGATGTTGGCAGTTGATATCATTGTCTTTTAAAGATTTATAAAAAAAAATATTATCCCATAACGACTCACGAAAAGCATGGCAATTATCTATTAGGATAACTAACAAAACATTTCACTAATAAGTATAAAATATATTTGCTTATGAAATTAAATCCCGCTACAAGAACCAGACAAATGCCTGATAAGCAACTACTATCGGCGATCTTAGCGTTAATTATCTTTGGATGGATTATGGTTTACTCAGCCTCCTTGTCATATCATTCAAGCCCTCTCTACTTTATTAAGCAAACTCTTTTTATATTTATGGGGCTTACCGCCGGTTTAATAACCTTAAATACGCCAATCTCAGTTCTTCAAAAATACTCAATTCCATTATTTATATTGACTCTTTTTTTGCTATGTGTTGTTTTTTTACCCAGCCCAATTGGACATGAAGCGAAAGGTTCAACTCGTTGGATCAATTTTGTTTATTTTAAATTTCAACCCTCAGAATTAATGAAATTATCTATGATCTTGTTCATGGCTGGTTTTCTCATTCGCCAAGAAAAAGACCTTCGAAAGCCTTGGATGGGTTTTTTAAAAACAATTGCTATTATTGGCGTGACAGGTCTCTTAATATTACTTGAGACTGATATTGGGGCTACTCTTATAATCTCACTTACAGCAATGGCGATGCTGTATGCAGCTGGATCATACATCAAGCAACTTGTGGTAGTTACTTCAGGGTTGTTTATCTTAATGGGAATTATCATTACTATAATTCCTAATAGATTTGAAAGGTTTATATCTTTTTGGACAAGTGACTTTTGGAATAGTGATAATTCCAAACTAGACCAAACAAAAGCTGCTTTAATAGGAATAGCTAGAGGTGACTTATTTGGTGTTGGAATAGGCGCAGGTATTCAAAAATTTAAAAACAGAGGGGCAACCGGTTCTTTACCAGAAAGACATACTGATATGATTTTTGCAGTTATTGGAGAAGAACTAGGGGTTCTTGGAATGTTATTTGTGCTTCTATCATTCTTATACATTCTTCTTAAGGGGTTTTCAATTGCCAAGCTTGCACTCCAAAAAGGCAGAAACTATAGTTCTTATGTTGTTTTTGGTATTTGCACTTGGTTTGCGATGCAAATAACTGTAAATATAGGAATGAATCTTGGACTTCTTCCACCAAAAGGATTTACATTGCCTTTGTTAAGCTATGGAGGCACCTCAATGATTTTCTCAATAATTGCTCTAGCTATAGTTCTAAGAGTCGACATGGAAAATAGAATTAAGTTCTCTAACCAGCGTAATCATGTCTAAAAAAATTCTTATTATGGCTGGAGGAACTGGTGGTCACATTTTTCCAGCGCTTGCTATTGCAAAAGAACTTGAAACCAAAGGGGCAGTTATAGAATGGCTTGGAGGAAAAAAAGGAATGGAATGTACTCTAGTCCCTCAGCATGGCTTTCGCTTTAACGGAGTTTATAGTAGTGGCTTGAGAGGAAAAAAATTTACCACTCTTTTTAAAGCTATTTTTTTGCTTAGTTTTGGGCTTTTACAAACAATTCTAGTGTTTATCAGGTTTAGACCAGATAAAGTAATTGGAATGGGGGGTTATGCTTCTGGAATTGGTGGCATCATTTCCAAAATATTTTTCACCCCATTAATTATTCATGAACAAAATACTATTCCAGGAACAACTAATAAATTATTAAGCAAGATTGCTAAAAAATGTTTTCAAGCTTTTGACAATACATTTCATAAAGATGTGCATGCAATTACATCAGGCAATCCAATACTTTTTACTCCAAACTCCAAAAAAACACCTGATTCAGTTAAAAATATACTTATTCTTGGAGGGTCTCTTGGCGCTCAAAAAATTAACCAAACTATTCCTAATATTAAGGTGCCTTTGAATATATGGCATCAAACTGGAGAAAAGCACTTTAATGAAGTAAAGGCTTTATATGTAAACAGTATCCATTCTGAAGTTAAGATTGAGGCTTTCATTAACAACATGGCTGAAGCCTATGCTTGGGCTGATCTTGTTATCTGTAGAGCTGGAGCTATGACAGTATCTGAGCTTATTGCTTCAAAAACAATTGCAATACTTATTCCATTCCCTTTTGCAATAGATAATCACCAAACAACTAACGCCCAACACTTATCTAAAAATGGAGCCGGTATACTTGTTAAAGAGGCTTCTTTTAATTCAGAAAGAATTGAGAAAGAACTTCTTGCACTGGACTCTAAAAAACTCAACGAAATGACTAAGAAGTTAGAGTTACTTTCAGTTCCGAATCCTCAGATGATAATTGCTGACTATCTTCTTTGTTAATTCCAAGGCGACTGAAAAGTAGCTGATCATTAGCTGAAGTTGGATTATCGGTAGTTAATAATTGTTCACCATAAAAAATGGAGTTAGCACCAGCAAAGAAACAAAGTGCCTGCATTCCTTCTCCCATCTCAAGTCTTCCAGCTGAAAGCCTTACTACTGATTTAGGCATTAAAATTCTTGCAACTGCAATCGTCCTTACAAATTCACTTTCGCTTGGTGGTTTAACATTTTCAAATGGTGTTCCTGGAATAGGAACAAGTAAGTTAATTGGAACGCTATCAGGGTGTTCTTCAAGATTAGATAGAGATTGCAACATTGAGGCTCTATCTATTTCCGTCTCACCCATTCCTAGGATACCACCACTACAAACATTAATATTTGCGTTTTTAACTGCTTCTAAGGTATCTAACCTGTCTTGAAAATTACGTGTTGTAACAACATTAGGGTAGTGCTCTTTTGAAGTATCAATATTATGATTATAGTAATCTAAACCAGCTTCTTTAAGAGTAGATGCTTGCTTTGGAGTAATCATTCCTAGAGTAACGCAAGTCTCCATTCCCATTGCCTTAACACCTTTAATCATTGGAATGACTTTATCAAGGCTTTTATCGGTAGGGTTTCTCCAGGCAGCACCCATACAAAACCTAGAGGCGCCTTTATCTTTGGCTTTTTTAGCTTGATGCAATACTTGGTCAATTTCCATTAATTTTTCACGCTCAAGACCCGTATCATATTTTGAGCTTTGAGAGCAATAAGAGCAATCTTCAGGGCATGCGCCAGTTTTAATATTTAATAAAGAGCTAACTTGAACTTTGTTTGGATCAAAAGTTTCTCTATGAATACTGTGCGCTTTAAAAAGAAGGTCATTGAAAGGAAGCTCAAATAAAGCTTTTATTTCATCTAATTCCCAATCGTTTTTGATTTCAATCATTTGTTTTTATATGTTTAAGATAATTAATTTTACCGCATACTATAGTAATAAAAAGAACAATAAAAAGCCGCGCATTGCGCGGCTTTTTATTAACAAATATAAATCTTAACAGCTATAGTATAAATCAAACTCAAGCGGCTGAGGTGAAGCCCTCATCGCAGTTACTTCTTTCATCTTAAGCTCGATAAATGAATCAATAACTTCGTCTGTAAAGACTCCGCCTTGCTTAAGAAATTCACGATCATCATCAAGCGCTTCCAAAGCGATATGAAGCATACCAGCAACCTTAGGAATCGAGCCGTCACTTTCTTCATAAAGATCTTGGTCTGCAGGCTTACCAGGATGGATTTTATTTTTTATGCCATCAAGGCCCGCCATTAACAATGCTGAAAACGCAAGGTAAGGGTTTGCAGTTGAGTCTGGAAAACGAACTTCAATACGACGTCCTTTAGGATTTTTAACAAAAGGTATTCTAATTGCTGCTGAACGATTCTTAGCAGAATAAGCCAACATTTCTGGCGCTTCAAATCCTGGAACTAGTCTCTTATAAGAATTTGTAGAGGGATTAGTAAAAGCGTTTAATGCTTTTGCATGTTTAATAATGCCACCGATATAAAAAAGTGCCATCTCACTTAAGTTTCCATATTGATCTCCATCAAACAAGTTGACTCCATCCTTTGCAATAGACATGTGAACATGCATTCCGTTGCCATTATCAACCGCAATCGGTTTAGGCATAAATGTAGCGGTCTTTCCGTATAGGTGAGCGACATTATGAACGCAGTATTTAAAGATTTGAGTTTCGTCAGCTTTTTTAACAAGTGTGTTATATAAAGCACCAATTTCACACTGCCCAGCAGTTCCGACTTCGTGGTGATGAACTTCAGTAGTAACGCCCATTTCTTCAATTGCTAAACACATTTGCGAGCGAAGATCGTGCAATGAATCAACTGGGGGTACTGGGAAATAACCACCCTTAATGCCTGGACGGTGGCCTTTATTTCCGCCTTCCATGTCAACTCCAGAATTCCAAGCTGCCTCTTCTGAGTTAATTTCATAAAAAGCCTTACCCATTCCATGTCCAGTGTCCCATTTAACGCTGTCAAAAACAAAGAATTCAGGCTCATTTCCAAAATATGCTGTATCGCCAACGCCAGAAGCTTTCATGAACTCTTCAGCGCGATAAGCAATTGAACGAGGATCTTTAACGTAGCCCTTTAAGTCACTTGGCTCAATAATGTTACAGCGAATATTTAAAGTTACCTCCTCAGTAAAAGGGTCAAGAACTGCTGTTTCAGTATCTGGAGATAAAATCATGTCAGAATCGTTAATAGTTTTCCAGCCCGAAATAGAAGAGCCATCAAACATTTGACCGTCTTCTAATTTCTCGACATTAATTGTATGTGCAGGAACGCTTACGTGCTGTTCTTTTCCAATCGTATCAGTAAAACGAAAATCTATAAATTTTACGTTTTCATCTTCAATTGTTTTCATTACTTTTTTTGCAGACATAGATGTACTCCTAAAAATATTAATAAATAACAAGATTGACAGGCATTGTCAGGAAGTCTGCGCCGTTGCAAACGATAGTGCTGGCTCAATGTGAGCATGGCAAGGGTATTTCAGGTTGTGATTATATCCTAAATTAATTAAAATTACTCTAGAAATATATTCAACTTAAGTTTATTTTTATGAAACCCAGTCTCTAGGTTTTAAAAAATAACTCGTTAACTTCTCTTCTTCGCTATTTGGTTTGACTTTAAATTGATAGGACCACTTAACTTTTGGAGGTAGTGACATCAAAATTGACTCAGTCCTCCCTCCACTCTGAAGTCCAAATAACGTCCCTCTATCATGTATCAAATTAAATTCTACATATCGGCCACGACGATACAACTGAAAATCTTTCTCACTTTCAGTGTATGGGGTATCTATTCTCTTTTTAACGATAGGTAAATAAGCCTCACTAAAGTGATTACCAACACTTTTCATAAAATTAAAGCATTCATCAAAACCGCCGTTATTCAAATCATCAAAGAACAACCCACCAATGCCGCGCTGCTCATCTCTATGACTTAAGTAAAAATAGTCATCACACCATTTTTTATATTTTGGATAGGTATCTACGCCAAAAGGGGTACAGGCTTTTTTAGCAGTTTGATGCCAGTGAACGGCATCTTCATCGAAGCCGTAATAGGGAGTTAAGTCAAAACCACCTCCAAACCACCATATTGGATCTCCTCCTTTCTCTTCAGCAATAAAAAATCGCACATTAGCATGCGCAGTTGGAATGAATGGATTCTCTGGATGAAGAACTAGTGAAACGCCAAGCGCAGTATATTGTCTTCCTTCAAGCTCTGGCCTAAGAGCAGTGGCAGATTTTGGCATCTTATCACCACTAATTATTGAATAATTAACACCACACTTTTCAAAAACATTTCCGTTAGAAAGTATATTAGTTAAGCCTGAACCCCTTTTATCATCTCGAGTCCAGCGATCTTGATCAAATGTAGCTCCATCTTCAATCAGCTCAACTTCAGAGCAAATAGATTGCTGGAGCTCAATTAAATACTTTTTTACTAAATCTATCATCGGTGACGCGCGCCTGTTAACAAATTAATGATTCTTGAAGGCTCAGAATTATACTTATTTGGAGGTAACGCGTAAGAAAGCTCATTGCCGAAATACTTCTTAAGCTCTATTAAAGAAGTGGCAACCTTTCCTCCTTGAGTGTTGGCACTTGTAGAAATTAATGCAGAGCCAGTATTTTCACAAAAATATGAAATCAAAGGGTTCAAGGTAATACGAACTGCTAAAAGTTCGTGCTCTCCAGTAATTAGAGTTGAAATATTTTTTGATTTTGGCACCAAATAAGTTGTTGCAACTTCTGTGGGTATAGAGAGCTTTTCCAATAAGTCAATATCTAGATTTGGATCAATATAGGGCAATAAATAATTAATATCAGAGGCCAGCAATATAAAGCCTTTTTTAATATCCCTTCTCTTTAAAACAGCCAACGTCTTAATTGAATCTAGATTGTTTGCCAAACATGCTAAGCCGTATATAGTGTCTGTAGGATGAGCTATAACACCTGTTCGAAGATGGTTAAGCGCCAGCTGAGTCTTTGTAGTTATTTTCATTTTTTTGCTCTAGGATGAAACTCATCATAAACTTTTGATAACTCTAAAAAATCTAGGTGCGTATAAACCTGGGTACTTTTAATGCTCTTATGTCCCAGAAATTCTTGAACAGCCCTAAGGTCATGACTGGATTGAAGAAAATGAGTCGCCGCTGCATGCCTAAGCATATGCGGATGCACATTAATTGAAATGCCAACTTCAAGAGCCCTTTTTTTAACAATATTTTGAACTGACCTGGCACTCATTCTAAGATTCTTTTGATTTAAAAATAAAGCATCAGAGCTACAATCAGGCCTATTCTTAATATACTTTTCTAACACGCTGATTGCTGAAGCCCCTATTGGAGAGAAACGAGCCTTACTCCCTTTACCCATAACTTTAACAAAGCCTTCATTTATATCGAAATCAAGCATATTAATCCCAACAAGCTCAGAAACTCTCAAGCCACACGAATAAAGTAATTCAATCATTAGGACTGCTCTGAGTTCTTTGTAATGACCAGCCCTTATACTCATCATTCTGCTGAGGTCATCAAAATCAATAGTTTTAGGTAGGGATCGACCTATTTTAGGGGTTTGAATAGATAATGCAGGATTTTTAGCTACTACTTCATTGTTAATCAGGTAATTGAAAAAAACTCTGATTGAAGACAAATACCGCCTAATAGATTTACTTGAAATATCGCTATGCCTTGACCCCATCAAAAATAAATTGACTGTATCTCCATCTACTTCTGGCCACCCAGAGATATTTTTACTAACTAAAAAAGATAAAAACTTCAATAGATCTCTCTCATAAGCTGAAACAGTATTTAGTGCGTAATTTTTTTCAACACTCAAATAAGCTACAAATTCATCAATCTGTTTAATTAATATTTCACTCTGATACTTGTTTTTTTCTTGATTGACCATATCTTTACATTTTACGTTAAACGATTAAGGATTTTTGATGACTCAAAAACAAACACATGAATTTCAAACTGAAGTATCTCAGCTGCTTGACCTAATGATTCACTCTCTTTACTCCAATAAAGAGATTTTTCTAAGGGAACTTGTCTCTAACGCCTCAGATGCGATTGATAAACTTAAATTTGAGTCTTTATCAAATGATTCGCTTATTGAAGCGAAAGAAGAGCCAAGTATTCATATTGATGTTGATAAAAAAGCAGGAACTATCACTATTCAAGATAATGGAATTGGGATGACTCATGACGAGGTCATGGAAAATATTGGAACAATCGCCAATTCTGGTACTAAAAAATACTTAGAAGGTTTAGATAAAAATCAGAGCCAAAATTCCAACTTAATTGGTCAATTCGGTGTTGGCTTCTACTCGGCCTTTATTGTCGCTAATACTGTAACTCTTTTTAGTCGAAAGGCTGGTGATGATAAGGCAAATGGAACAAAATGGATTTCAAAAGGAAAGGGAGATTACTCTATTGAAACTGTTGAGCTAGAGAACTATGGAACAACAATCGTTCTTGATGTTAAAAAAGCTGAAAAAGAATTTATAGATGACTTTCGAATCCGAGGTGTAATATCAAAATACTCTGATCATATTACCGTTCCTATTCTAATGCTTAAGCCCTCAGAAGAAGATAAAGATGTAGTTGAATACGAGAAAATAAATGAAGCAACAGCATTCTGGATGAAAGACAAGAAAGAACTCTCTCAAACAGATTATGACGAATTTTATAAAGCCCTAACGTATGACTTTGAAGGGCCATTAACTCAAATACATAATAGAGTTGAGGGAAAGCTTGATTATTCATCACTCTTATATATCCCTAAGAAAGCTCCATTTGATATGTGGGAACCTAAAAGAAAAAGCGGCGTAAAGCTATATGCTAAAAGAGTTTTTATAATGGAAGGAAACGAAGAACTACTTCCTCAGTACCTACGATTCATAAAAGGCGTAATTGATACTGCAGATCTGTCATTAAACGTCTCTAGAGAGATTCTTCAGGGTAGTAAGGTTGTCGATACAATTAAAAAAGCATCGGTAAAGCGAATCCTTTCTGAGCTTGATAAAATGTCTAAAAACAAACCTGAAAACTATGCCACGTTCTGGAAAGAGTTTGGAATGGTTATCAAAGAAGGCGTTGTAGAGGATTTTGCAAACAAAGACAAGATTTCAAATCTTTTAAGGTTCACCTCAACATCCACGGACAACTCAGATCAAACTATTTCTCTTCAAGACTATATTGGCCGAATGAAAGAGGGACAAAAAAATATTTACTATGTCACGGCAGACACATATGCTGCAGCCAAAGGCTCTCCTCATCTAGAAATTTTTAAGCAAAAAGATATTGAAGTTCTATTGCTATCAGACAGAGTAGATGAGTGGTTAGTTGCTAACTTTGGTGATTTTGAAGAGTATTCACTCAAGTCAATTGCAAAAGGTGATCTTGAAGATCTTGATTCAAAAGAAGATAAGAAAAAGAAAGAAAAAACAGTTAAAGATTTCGAAAGTGTTATCACTAAAGCTCAAGAAATCCTTAGTAATCAGGTCAAAGAAGTTAAAGTTTCAAGCCGTCTTAGTGAGTCGCCTTCATGCCTAGTTGCTGATGAAAATGAATTGGGCGGAAATATGGAAAGAATAATGAAATCTCTAGGTCAAGATATTCCTGACACCAAACCTATTCTTGAGATAAATCCTGATCATCCACTCGTCATTAAACTTAAAACAAAGGTTGATGAAGACCTAGTGAAGGTTTTATTTGATCAAGCCGTTCTCAGTGAAGGCGGTCAAATAAAAGAGCCCGCTGAGTTTGTAAAAAGAATGAACAAGCTATTGCTAGGATAACATATTATTTAAAGTTTAAAAAAGCTCGATCTTTCGGGCTTTTTTTACTTTTATTTATGGTTTATAAGGATTAATTTTATTAAGAATACCTCTTAATATTGCCACCTCTTCTTTTTCGGGATTACTTCTCCCAAAAAGCCTTCGAAGACGCCTCATTAAAAGGCTCTTTGGTTTTTTAGAATCAAAGTAATTGATATGATCAAGTGATTGTTCAAGATGGTTATAAAAGCTGTTTAACTCCTCAAAGTTAGCAGTTTCGCCGCCCGAGTTATCAAATTTACTTTCAACAGCGCTAACGAAGTTCTGATAGGCAAAAACTTGAATTGCAGATGCAACATTTAATGAGAAATACTCTGGGTTGCCTGGAATTGTCATTAGAATAGAACATAAATCTAGCTCTTCATTTGTAAGGCCAGAATTTTCAGTGCCAAAAACAACTGCAACTTCTTGCCCTTTTGAGGATACAATTGATTGAATTTCACCACAAGTTTCAATGACGTCAAGCTGCCTCCATTTAATATTTCTTTGGCGCGCACTAGCGCCAATAACTAGATGAGCGCCAATCAAAGCTTCCTCTAAAGTACTGCATACTTTTGCATTTGAGAGGACATCATCTGCGCCACTTGCCCTTGCAGTTGCAACAGCGGAGGGATAGTTCAAAGGCGACACTAAATACAACTCAGTTAAAAGCATATTTTTCATAGCTCTAGCCGCCGCACCAATATTGCCAGGTTCAGTCGTATTCACCATGACAATCCTCACTTTATTAAAACTCGTCAAGGTATAATTCGTTTCTTTATTTATTTGGCTCATTTATCATGCATCCTACCATTAATATTGCAGTTAGAGCTGCCAGAGCAGCTGGTGATGTTATTTTAAGGTACCATAACCAGGTCGATTTACTAACGATTGAAAATAAGTCACTCAATGACTTCGTTTCTGAGGTTGATAAAACGGCTGAAAAGGCCATTATAAACGAGATTAAAAAAGCCTTTCCAAAACATTCTATTTTGGCTGAAGAGAGTGGAAAAACTCTTGGGGATGATAATTTTCTTTGGATAATTGACCCATTAGATGGGACCACTAACTTTTTACACGGCTTTCCGCAATATGCAGTTTCAATTGCGCTTGTAGAAAAGGGCGTTACAACGCATGCGGTCATTTACGACCCCTTTAAAGAGGAGCTCTTTACTTCGTCAAAAGGAGAAGGTGCTTACCTTAATGATGAAAGAATGCGCGTTACTATGTCCCTTGGGCTTAAAGACACCCTTATTGGGACTGGCTTTCCTTATAAACAGCCTCAACACCTGGACTGTTATCTGGAAATGTTTAAAGCAATCCACCCTCATGCTTCCGGGATACGAAGTGCTGGAGCAGCGGCACTTGATTTAGCTTACCTTGCTGCAGGACGATTAGATGGTTTCTGGCAGATCGGCCTTAGCTCATGGGATATCGCTGCAGGCGCTCTAATGGTTAAAGAAGCAGGCGGCTTTATAGGAGACTTTTCTGGAAGGGACCAGTACATGGAAACTGGAAATATAGTTGCAGGTAATGCAGAAGTCTACAAAGAGCTTCTAAAAAAAATCCACCCTCACCTCACTGAAGACTTGCAGCGATAGCTCTAATCAGCTATCGTCAATTGTTCACCATTCATTTTTGGGCTCATACTAGAGAATAAATAAACGATCGCAGAACTCTTATGTTCTGGCAATGGAACGGTTGAAGAGTCTTCCGCTGGGTATGCAGTTCTCCTCATTTCAGTTCTTAGCTTTCCAGGGTTAACGGTGTTAACGGAGATTTTAGTTTTTTCAAGCTCCTCAGAAAGAGTCTTGGCAAAACCCTCTATTCCAAATTTACTAACACTATAGGCGCCCCAATAAGCTCTCGCCTCCCTACCTACAGAAGAAGATAGAAAAAGAATCCTGGCGTCATCTGACTTTAGTAATGCGGGAATTAAAAATTGAGTCAACATAAATGGAGCGCTCAAGTTAATCTGGAGTGTGGAATACCAAAGCTTGATGTCATACTGCTCAATTGGCATTTGCGCTCCGAGTATTGCAGCATTATGAATTAAGCCATCAAGCTTATCAAATTTCTCCAAAACATTATCCTGGAGATCTTGATAATTCTCTGGCGTGGCGCCTTCAAGATCCAATGGATAAAGTATAGGCTCTTTGTAGCCAGCATCCACGACGGCGTCATAAGCATGCTCAAGAGACCCTAAGTCTCTGCCAAGCATAATAACGGTAGCACCGGCCTTAGAGAGGCCCATAGTAATTGCTAGACCAAAGCCTCTATTAGCACCTGTAACTAAAATAACTTTATCTTTAAGCTCACCCTCTTTAAAAATATGATCTCTAGATACAATCATTCATTAATTTCCCTATTTGATTTAACACCAAGCGCTTTTAACTTCTCTGCGCGGCCAATTAGATTACCTGGGCCAGTTTGAAGTTTTTTACGAACATCGGAAAACCCTTCCTTTGTTTTATCTAATTGACTTTCAATCTTATCCAGATCATTAAAAAATCCAGCAAGCTTGTCATACATCTTTCCTGCTTGCCTGGCAATCTCATCAGCATTTTTATTTTGTTTGTCCGTTTGCCACATAAAGTTCACAGTCTTTAAGCTCATGCTAAGCATGGAAGGTGATACGAGCATAATATTTTTCTTTAATGCATCATCAAACAGGCTAGGTCTATGCTGCAGAGCTAGCAACAATGCACCTTCTATTGGAATAAAAACAAATATGAAATCAAGACTCTTGACTCCCTCAAGGTTTTCATACTCTTTAATACTGATATTTTTGATTTGATTCTCAATTGAGGCCAAATGCTTCTTTAAAGCTAACTCATTAGATTGGTCTGCAATATAATCCGCATAATCCTTAAGAGATACCTTGGAGTCGATAACAACATCCTTTCCTTCCGGCAAATGGAGTATCACGTCAGGCTTAAATTTCTCACCCATTTCATTTTTATATTGCTTTTGAAGGTCGAACTCAGCACCCTCTCGAAACCCATAGCTAGATAAAAGTGAGCTTAGAATTTCCTCACCCCAGTCACCTTGCTGCTTATTGTCATAGGTCAATGCTTTTGTAAGGTCTTGGGCAGACTGGCGCGTTTCAATGTTCGCCTCATGCAATGACTTAATTTGCTCTTTGAGAGAGGTTCTTTCCTCAACTTGTTCTTTGGTAATAGTTTCAATTCTTTCTCTAAAGCTTTTAAGCTGGGTCTGAAGTGGGTTTAGAAGATCAGAGTTATCAACTTTAAGTTTGTCACGGTCAGTCTTTAATATTTCAGATGCTATATTTTTAAATTCACTATTAACTTGGCTCTTAAGCTGGTCGACAAGCTGTAATTTTTCTAAATAATTTTTTTCTTTTTCATTAAGCGTTGTCTCAAGTTGAATATTTTTTTGATTTGAGGTCGTCAGCTTTTTATTAAGGAAAAAGTAGCTTATTAAAGCACCAAATAATAAAGAAATCAATACGATTAAAATGTCCATAAATACCTAATAAGATGAAAAAAATTAAACTTTTTTTTACTTTCAGAAAAACACAAACTTAATGTTTGTAATGTTAGTAAAATTTTATATAGAATTATAACGCTAAGACCTACTATATCCTATGTTACTTTTAAGATCACTATTGTACTTTGTTGGCTCAATTATTAGTTTAATTTTGATCACCTTATGTGGATTATTTTTTGTATTTTCAAGCTACCCTACTCGGCAAAAGTTTCTCTCGCAGTGGGCTATTTTTTGCATTTGGTGGCTAAAGGTAACACTAAATATCACAACGAATATTATTGGTCAAGAGAATGTAAAAAAATCACCTTGCATAATTATCTCCAACCATCAGTCAACATGGGAAACTCTCGCTTTTCAGACCATCTTTCCAGCTCATACCTGGGTATTAAAGCAAGAACTTTTATGGTTACCAATATTCGGCTGGAGTCTTGCAATGCTTAAGCCAATTATTATTAATCGAGGCGATAAGCTTAAAGCAATTAAAAAAGTCATTAAGCAAGGTGCTGATAGACTTAACAAAGGAATCTCTATTGTTATCTTTCCTGAGGGAACTCGCCAGCCCTATAAACACTTAGGGGAGTATCAAAATGGCGGGGCTGCTATTGCTAAAAAATCAGGATACGAAATAGTACCTGTTTATCATAATGCTGGTAATCTATGGCCTAAAGGAAGTTTTATTAAAAAACCTGGAGTCATCACAGTTATTATTGGTGAGGTTATTTCAGACTCAAACCTAACATCTTCAGAAGTAACTGAAAAAATTAGAAATTGGACTTTAGAGCAAGAAAAAGCTTTTGAATAATTCAACCCTGGAAAATATGAGCAAAATTACCTACAACCTTTTTCATGAAAGAACTGCTGAAAATATCAGAGTTGAATTTGGTAGATTAAGGGATGCCCTCCTTTTTGGTAGTAAGAAAAAAGTAGATAAATTTGGAAAGGTTGATATTCAGTGCGATATTGCAGCACTTGAAATTATCCTTTCAGATTACATACTTGACTTTAAAACTCAAGACGCATCTAAAAGGCAGCTAACTACTCGCTCTGAGTGGCATGATTTTTTAACAGAAACAACTCATCTGAACTTCAACGAATGCCTTTTAATTCTTCTTGGAATTAGCCCAACTCTTGCAGACCTTATAGAGCCAAACTTGTACAAAATTAAACTAAATGATATTAGCTCTCTTAAGGGTAAACATTTAAGTCTAATATTCTTTCAAAGAGTCGAAAATCACCTCTTAAGAGAAAGGTTTAGAAGCAACAAAATTAATACGATCGAGTTTATTAAATGGGCAATGGATTATAAATATCTTAGAGAAATTGTAATTTAAGACAAGACATGAGAGTTGAAAATTTGACAAAAAAGCTCTGAAGTTTTTTGAGTGTCATACAGCGCTGAATGCGCTTGATCGTTATCCCACTCGATTCCAGACTTAGTGGCTGCTTTTGCAAGAACAGTTTCACCGCAATATAGGGCAGACAAACTAACCGTGTCAATAGTTGAAAATTGATGAAATGGACTCTTGAGTTTAGAGCGAAGCGTTGCGGCTTTTACAAAACCAAGGTCAAAAAATGCATTGTGGCCTACCAGTATAGCGCGTGTACATTCTTCAATTAACAAGTCATCACTAACCCACTTAAAAATCTCACTAAGTGCTTCTTTTTCAGGCACTGCAAGTCTAAATGGATTATCAATATCAATACCATTAAACTTTAATGCTGAAGGCTCAATATTAGCCCCTTTGAATGGCTCTACATGAAAATGTAGAGTCTTTTTGGGAAAGAATTTTCCACTCTCATCAAGACCCAAAATGATAGCGCAGATCTCCAGTAAAGCGTCTGTATTCTCATTAAAACCAGCAGTTTCAACGTCTATTACAACTGGAAGGTATCCACGAATTCTATCTTTAAGTGCCATTAGTCATAAATTATTTGTTGCTCAAAAAAATAAGTAGTCAAAAGCTTAAAAACTTCTGAGGAAGATAGTTGATCCTCTTTGATAATCATAACTCTTTTGTCTATTTAAAGGAAGGGAACTGAGCTCACTCTCTATAAAGTTATGTCTAAAAAAGAACCTACCTCCAAACTTAGACAGCGCAAAAATAGAAGATAAATTATGATCCATGGCTTTTTGGACCAATAAGTCCATTAAATTAGACGATGTATTTGTATTATGAAAATCTTTATTAACCACTAAACCATAAATTTCACCCATATTTTCTTTTTCATAAAGCTTTAGGGCAGCACAAGCAATAATTTGACCGTTATTTTCAATGAATATAAAATCTCCTATCTCTTCATTAATGCTTTCATAACTCCTTTCTAACAATCTGCCTTCATCAACGAAAGGCTGCATTAACTCAATAATTTGTTTAGCTTTACTCAACTTCTAACCTTAAATTGCCAATAGAACCGCACTATTTTAGTCTAAAATTTGTATTTTTTGCTAATTTAATATAGATGTCAAACTCAAGAAAATACTCCTCAGCTGTAGTCGATGGCTATGAACGCGCTGCATCAAGAGCAATGCTCTATCCAGTCGGCTTTACAAAAGAAGATTTCAAAAAGCCTCAAGTAGGAATTGCGTCAACCTGGTCTATGGTAACTCCTTGTAATATGCATATCAATGATTTAGCTGACGAAGCTGAGATTGGTGTCAATTCTGCTGGTGGAAAAGCTGTAATATTTAATACAATTACAATTTCGGATGGAATTTCAATGGGCTCAGAAGGAATGAAGTATTCCCTAGTCTCTAGAGAGGTCATTGCTGATTCGATTGAAACTGTAGTTGCTTGCCAAGGATTTGATGGAGTTGTTGCTATTGGTGGTTGTGATAAAAATATGCCTGGATGCCTTATGGGTCTTGCCAGACTTAATCGACCTTCAGTCTTTGTTTATGGAGGAACCATTCAACCTGGTAAAAATCATACCGATGTTGTTAGTGTTTTTGAAGCTGTCGGTAAGAGAGCAAATAATGATATTAGTGATATTGAGCTTGAGCAAATTGAATCAACTGCGATTCCAGGACCTGGCTCTTGTGGCGGAATGTATACCGCAAACACGATGGCATCAGCAATTGAAGCACTAGGAATGAGCCTTCCTAATTCGTCATCTCAAGATGCAATATCAGATGATAAAAATAGTGATTCATTAAGAGCTGGTGAAGCTGTATTAAATCTATTAGATAAAGATATTAAACCAAGTGACATTATGACTAAAAAAGCATTTGAAAATGCTATTACTTTAATCATCACCCTTGGTGGCTCTACTAATGCAGTACTTCATTTGATTGCAATGGCGGATGCCATTAATGTTGATCTAACAATTGATGATTTCACTCGAATTGGTGCTAATGTGCCTGTTCTTGCTGATCTTAAGCCTTCAGGCAAATACATGATGAGTGAGCTTGTGCAGATAGGAGGCACACTGCCCTTAATGAAAATGCTTTTAGATGCAGGAATGCTTCACGGTGATTGCATGACAGTAACGGGTGAAACTTTATCTGAAAATTTAAAAGATGTTAAACCTTATGGTGCCGAACAAAAAATTATCATGCCACTGGAAAATCCAATTAAAAAAGATTCTCACTTAAGAATTTTAAGAGGCAACCTTGCGTCTGAAGGTGCTGTTGCAAAAATAACTGGAAAAGAAGGTTTAAAGTTTCAAGGGAGTGCAAAAACTTTTGCATGTGAAGAAGACGCTCTTCAGGCGGTTTTAAAAGACAAAATTGTAGAAGGTGACGTTATAGTTATTCGTTATGAAGGACCAAAAGGCGGTCCAGGAATGCGCGAAATGTTAGCACCAACCTCTGCTGTTATGGGTAAAGGATTGGGCGGAAAAGTGGCTCTAATTACCGATGGAAGGTTTTCAGGTGGAACTCATGGATTTGTAGTTGGTCATATTACCCCTGAAGCTTTTGTTGGTGGAGCTCTTGCGATTATTGAAGATGGAGATGAGATATTGATTGACGCTGAAAATAATCGCCTCGAACTTCTTGTTGATGACTCAGTAATTGAAGAAAGACTCTCAAAGTGGGTAAAGCCAGCTCCAAAATACACCAAAGGTGTATTAGCGAAGTATGCAAAGCTTGCTCAATCGGCCTCAAGAGGCGCAATAACTGAATAATTAACGAGTTTTGATAGCTTTACTTGACTGGAATAAAATCAATTTTTCTATCGTCAAGGCTTACTGAGGCAATCTTTACATTAATCTTATCGCCTAAACGATAATTTTTTCCGTTCCTTTCGCCCTTTAATTGGTGATGAATATCATCAAAAATATAGTAATCATCTTTTAAGTCGCGAACTGAAATTAAGCCTTCAACGAATACATCAGAAAGCTCTACAAAAAGACCAAAACCCGCAACACCGGAAATAACCCCACTAAAGCTCTCGCCTACCTTGTCACTCATATATTCACATTTCAGCCACTGCTCAACATCTCGAGAGGCATCATCTGCACGCCTTTCAGTCATTGACAGATGAGCGCCTAGCTCTAACATTCTGTTTGAAGGCTCTCTAACTTTACCTAACAAAGCACGCTTAATAGCGCGATGAACTAGAAGATCAGGGTAGCGGCGAATTGGAGAAGTAAAGTGAGTGTAATCTTCGAAAGCCAAACCAAAGTGTCCCTCGTTATTTGGAGTGTAGGTAGCCTGCTTCATTGTTCTAAGAACTACGGTTTTGATAATGTTCTCATCATCCCTGCCACGTGCATTTTTTAGCACTTTAGCAAAATCTTTAGATTCTGGTTGAATGCCGCCATCTAATGAAAGGCCTACGGCAGATAAAAACTTCTTAGTGACCTCAACTTTTTCAGCGGTAGGCTTAGGGTGAACCCTGAATAGGAAATCTTCATTTTTCTTCTGTAAGAATTTTGCAGTCGCTTGGTTTGCCATAAGCATGCACTCTTCAATTAACTTATGTGCGTCATTTCTTTTTCTAGCGACAATGTCTTGGATCTTGCCTTTATCGTCAAATAAAATTTGGCTTTCAATTCTATCAAAGTCCATTACGCCTCTTTTTTGCCGTGAAATTCGAAGTGTTTTATAGAGGCCATATAAATAATCTATGTTCTCAACTACATTGCTATATTCTTTTCTTAAAGGGCTTTTAGTATCCTTCAATATCTCATTGACTTGGCCATATGTGAGGCGAGCATGAGATAGCATAACTGCAGGATAAAACTTATAGTCTACAAACTCTCCCAACGAATCAATTTCCATCTCACATGCCATACAAAGTCTTTCGACTTTAGGGTTAAGAGAGCAAAGACCATTAGAAATTGCCTCTGGAAGCATTGGAACAACTCTATGCGGAAAATAAACTGAATTTCCACGCTCTAATGATTCATTATCAAGCTCAGACTCTTCACTCACATAATGAGAAACATCGGCTATAGCAACAATTAATTTCCAACCATTTTTAGATGGTTTGGCATAAACAGCATCATCAAAGTCTCTTGAGTCGTCTCCATCGATTGTAATCAGCTCTAATTTTGTTATATCTATTCTGTCTTTTTTATCCTTAGGGAGAACTTTAGAGGGCAATTTAGCAGACTCTTCAAGCGCTATTTCACCAAATTCAGATGGTATTTGATGTCGATAGATCGCAGAATCTACTTCAACGCCTTCATCTAAATAATTTCCAAGAATTGAAGTAATTTTTCCAGTTGCATTTCTATCAAGTGTTGGGGAAGAGAGAATTTCAACAACCACTACTTGATTGTCAGAGCAGCCCTCCATTAACTCCACAATATCGATATTATGCTTAATTCGCCTGTCATCAACAACGACATGATGATCTCCTTCGTCAAGATGAAGCCTTCCAACAAGATTTTTAGCTGTCTCGATGACTTCAACAACTTCAGCATCAAGCCTTCGATTCAAAAGCCTAACTTTAATCTTGTCGCCATGAAATACTAATTTCATTTGCTGATTTGAAAGCCTGAGATCTTTTCCACCTTTATCTAAAGCAACAAAGCCAAATCCCTTAGGATTTGCAATAACAGTTCCAGTTATCAGGCCTCTATTTGAATACGGTCGATACACCCCATTCTTATTACAGCTTAGTTGCTTATCTCGAACCATTGCCCTTAAGCGTCTTTCAAAGGCTTTTTTTTGAACATCCTCCAAGGAAAGAAGCTCAAAAAGCTGACTCTTAGTTTTGGGTTTTTGTTGAATAAAACTTAAAATATGCTCGCGAGATGGAATCGGGCTCTCATATTTTTCCGCTTCACGATCATAGTGAGGGTCTGACATAATGTGCTTAGTATAAAGTAAGCTTAGAATCGTTTAGAACTAATCAAAAGGATTATTTAGAATTAGAGTTTCATCTCTATCGGGGCCTGTTGACAAAATATCTACTGGAATCTGACTTAGTTCTTCTATTTTTCGTATGTAGTTTTTCGCCTCTTGAGGCAGCTCATCAAATGAATGAGTTCCAATTGTAGAGCTCTTCCATCCCGGCATCTCAATGTATATTGGTGTTGCAGCGCTATAGCCTTCGGCAGAGAATGGTGGTATGGTTGAAGTATGACCATCAATTTCATAAGCAACGCATATTTTTATTAAATCTAACTCGTCCATGACATCGAGCTTTGTTAGGCAAATTCCACTGACAGAATTTAGTTTAAAAGATCGATTTAATATAACTAAATCAAGCCAGCCACAGCGTCTTTGTCGGCCTGTAGTAGCCCCAAACTCATGCCCTCTAGAGCAAAGCTCTCTTCCAATAGGATCACCTTCATCAGTATTAACGTCGTAATCAAGTTCAGTTGGAAATGGTCCACCACCAACCCTTGTCGTATAGGCTTTAACAATACCTAAAACATAATCAATATCACGTACTCCAATACCTGAGCCAGTTACAGCGCCTCCAGAAGTAGTATTTGAAGAGGTTACGAATGGATAGGTTCCTTGATCAATATCTAGAAGCGCTCCTTGAGCGCCCTCAAATAGGATATTTTCATCATTTGCCATTTGTTTGTGTAGTTCGTCAGCAACGTCGATAATCATTGACTTAACAATCTTAGCTTGAGTTAACGCCTCTTCTAAAGTTTTTTTATAGTCTACCGCTGGCTGTTTGTAATAATTTTGTAAACTAAAGTTGTGGTAGTTAACAACCTCTTTAAGTTTTTCTGCAAATAATTTTTCGTCTAATAGATCACCAACTCTTAGCCCTCTTCTAGCAACCTTGTCTTCGTAAGCAGGGCCAATTCCATTTCCAGTAGTACCAATTGCTGCTTTTCCTCTGTGCGCCTCACGCGCATTATCAAGCTCAATATGATATGGAAGAATTAATGGGCATCCTGGGCTTATTTTTAGTCGAGATTTAACCTCAACTCCTGACGCTTCGAGCTCATTCATTTCTTTTAAAAGCGCAGTCATTGAAAGAACAACCCCATGACCTATAAAACAATTAACACTGCTTCTAAGTATTCCAGAAGGGATTAGATGCAATACAGTCTTCTTACCATCTATGACTAAAGTATGGCCAGCATTATGGCCCCCTTGGAAGCGGACAACAGAGCTTACTTTATCTGTAATAAGATCAACTATTTTTCCTTTACCCTCATCACCCCATTGAGTCCCGATGATTACTACATTCTTACCCATATTATTCCTTTAACTTCCATTCATTATTTTTATTTACAAAATCAACATCACCTGATCCTGTCAAATCTACTTTAATATTATGTCCCTTTAATCGAAGCTCATCAATTAAGAGAGTTAATCTTGCATCATTAGAGTTTGGGGCAACTAGTATTTTTTGTTTTTTTACTGTTTTTAATTGCTGCTGAACTAGAAACTTAAGATCAAAAGAAAATCCTGTTGCATCTCTTGAAGAGCCAAAAGATTTTGTTAAGCCGCTGTATCTTCCTCCCTGGGCTAAAGCCTTAGAGAAGCTATCATGGTATGCTGCAAATACAACTCCATCATGATATTCATAAGCCTTAACTTCACCAAGGTCAAACATTAAGTTAATATTACGGTTTTTAAAAAAATCATGGAGCTTTCTAAGGTCATCAATCGCACTTAAAGCGGATGGAATACCTTTAAATACTAAATTTGCTTTATCTAGAGCAGCTTCAGATCCATCCAAAGAAATTAATGCTTTAAACTTATTGCCATCTTGAATTTGATTATTTTTAAGAAAGTTATTTAAATCTGGAATTGACTTTCGCCTAAAAATATCCCTTAATTTTGATGCTTCTTTAACATCAAGATTTGCAGAATCACAAAGAGCATTGAATATTGAAGTATTACCCAAACTAAGAGTTACCCCATCAAGTCCCAAAAGCATCAATGACTCAATCATTAGGGTAATAATTTCTATGTCAGCATCTATTCCTTTAAACCCATAAAGCTCTGCGCCAGCTTGAATTGGAGACCTAGAGGCGTAAAAGTCATCAGCCTTAGTTTGCAATATTGCATTTATATAGCAATAACGATCTATACGCTTAGATTTAACTCGTTTAGAGTCTATCCTTGCTATTTGAGGAGTTATATCAGAGTGAACACCAAGCATTTTTCCAGAAATTGAATCAAGAAACTTAAACGTCTTTTCATCAATTGATTTTGAGTTTAATACTAGCGTTTCTGAAAACTCTATCATCGGAGGTACTACAACTTCGTACCCCCAACTTTGATAAAGATCTAATAAACCTCTTCTACTTGCCTCAAAAGTGATTGCCTGATCACCAGTGAGCTCATCTATGCCCTCAGGTAACTGCCAATTACTCATAACTCCAGTTTAATTTGAAGGATTAAAGTAGCGGAAGAATTCTGAATCAGGATTAAGTATTAGAATATCACCCGACTCATTAAACGACTTTTTATATGACTCTAGCGAGCGGTAAAAAGAATAGAAGTCTACGTCCTGACTGTAAGCCTTAGAGTAATTGTTTGCTGAGATTGCATCCCCATCACCTCTGATTTTTTCGGACTCTTTGTAAGCATTTGCAAGGATAATTGTTCTCTCTTTATCAGCAAAAGCCTGTAGCTTCTCAGCCTCTTCAGCACCTTCAGAGCGGTACTTATTAGCAAGACCTTTTCTCTCTGTTACCATCCGACTATATACAGAGCTTCGAACTTCTTGAGAGAGCTCAATTCGCTTGATACGTACATCAACTATTTCAATACCGTACTCATCTTCTGCAATCGCTTTAAGCTTGCTTTTCACACTTGCCATAATCGCATCTCTTTGTGAAGAAACAACTTCAATAATTGTTCGCTTAGAGAATTCACTCCTAAGAGCATCCTGGTTGTTTTGAGCAAGCCTTAAGTTTGCAGATGACATTGCGCCGCCCGTAGATATATAAAACTTCTCAGTATCAACAATTCGCCATTTGACGTATGAGTCAACCGTTAAGTTTTTCTTTTCTACCGTTAGGAATGATTCTGAAGCTGCGTCCAGTGTCTGGATGCGCTGATCAAATGTAACAACGTTATTCACGAAAGGCGTTTTAAACTTAAGCCCAGGTTTATTTTCAACTGAAACAATTTCTCCCAGCCTTAGTTTAATTGCTACTTGCGTTTCATTAACCGTATACAAACTAGAACTTAGTAAAATTACCACCAATACTGCTACTACTATAATAATTCTATTCATTATCTGTTCTCCCTTGATCGTAATACACTTTCATCATTTTGTCCAGATGGTGTTTGCTGAAAGCTATTAACATTTGAAGATGCCTTTGAAGTCCTAGAAGAGTTAATAAGCTGATCAATCGGCAAGTACATCATTGAGTTTGAGCTCGAATCCACAATAACCTTATTTGTCGTACTTAAAACCTCTTCCAGTGTTTCCCGATACAGTCTCTCTTTGGTTACTTCAGGAGCTTTTACGTACTCGTTGAGTATTTGAGTAAAGCGGTACGCTTCACCCTCTGACTTAGAAATAATTTGAGAATTGTAAGCTTCTGCCTCTGCCAGAAGCCTCTGACTTGCACCACGAGCTTTAGGAACAATATCATTTGCATAAGCCTTTGCTTCGTTAATGTACCTCTGCTCGTCTTCACGCGCTTTCACTACATCATCAAACGAAGCTTTAACCTGAACTGGAGGCTGAGCATCCTGCATAGTTACAGCTGTAATTAATATTCCAAGTCCATAATCATTCAGAAGCGCTTGGGAAGCAGTTTTGACTTCCTGTGCAACTTGATCACGACCCGTAGTTAAAACATGGTCCATTGTATTGTCTCCAACAACCTGCCTGATAACACTTTGAATAACATGACTTAATGTCATTTCAGGATTGGAAACATTAAAGAGGTAGGCCTGAGCATCTGCAATTTTGTATTGGACAGCAAGCTTAACGTCAACCATGTTTTCATCACGAGTAAGCATTAATGACTCTGAACTTACTCCGCCACTATATGAATTTTGAGCGTTTCTAAAACCAATTTCTGCAGAGCGAACTTGCTCAACATTTACTTTGTAGACTGACTCAACTGGATAAGGGATATGCCAATGAGGACCCTGGGTAGTTGAAGTTTGAAAAGCGCCAAAACGCAATACAACGCCTCTTTCAGCTGGATCAATAATATAAATACCAGTTGCCATCCATACAATAAAGGCTAGTATAAATATGTATTTAAAGCTACCTTTCGCAGCCTTACTCGCACCAGAATTTCCTGATGATTTGCCACCAAATGTAGAGTTAAATTTATTTTTAAAATCTTTAATAACCTCATCAAGCTCAGGGGGAGTTTGATTGTTATGATCATTCCAAGCCATTGAGGCTCCATTTTCATTTTTGCTCACGTAATTTCCTTAAAAAATACAAGTCAAGTTAAGATATGGTCAAAGTACAAAAAAACAAGTGCTTTGTAATTTTCTTTCGATAAAGAAAAATATAATTTTTTTCGAAATCAGGGGTTATTTTACCCAATAAATAATAACTAAAGTTAAATTTGAATTTGTAAAAGTTTCAAAATCTGGCTACGTTTATAATTACATATAATGATAAAATATCTTTTTCTTATTAACTCATCTATTTCATGAAAAAATACTTAATTTTTCTTGTTTTAATTTTAAGCCATTTTTCGATTCATGCTGAGGGAGTCAAGTTAAGCTGCATCCCTAATGAGCCAGCTTGTCTTAATTGTGCAGAATATCAAACCCTTTTCCCTCTTGAGGAGTTCTCGTCAAATACTGGGAGTCTTGATATTGAAGCAGACAATAGTGAAATACTCAGTGATAAATACCTTTTAAATGGAAATGTTGAAGTTAATTCTGATAAATTATTTCTTGCAGCAGATGATGTCGAAGTTTCTACAGTAAATAAATCTTTGTTGGCAACTGGTGAAGTTAGGTTTCAAGACGAATCTTACTTAATCACTGGTGATTTATTAACTGCAACCAGAGATGAAAATGATAATCTAATAGCGACAGCTACAAATGCAAACTACCAAGATTTTGGAGCTGGCCTAGGTGGTGCAAATGGCTATACAGAATCTATTTCAAAAACTTCAACAAGTGTTCTACTCACGAACTCTACCTACAGCCTCTGCCCTGTTGATGAAAACGACTGGTTAATTGAAGCAGACCAAATTGAGCTTAACTTAGCCAAAAATAGAGGCGTTGCAGACAACGCGTTAATTAAATTTTATGGGGTTCCTATTTTTTACATGCCAAAATACAGCTGGGTACTTTCAGGGAGAGGCTCAGGATTCTTAACCCCTAACTACTCATCCTATCTTGAGCCTGATGCAGATGACTATTCCTCTAGCCTTAGGGTCCCTTTCTATTTTAATTTAGCGCCCGATCGCGACTTACTGGTTGCCTTGACTGCTATGTCAAGCAGAGGGTTTATCTATGAAGGCAAGTATCGCCAGCTGATTGCCCCTAAAATCTCACCCAATCATGAAGATTCGCTATGGTCGATTGAAGCAAAATACCTCCCAGAAGACAAAATCACTAACTTAAAAAGATGGCTTGTCAATTTTTCACAGGAAATGGATATTAACGAAAAAATACACTTTAGCGCTCAATACTCCAGAGTGTCTGATTCAGAATACTTTAAAGAGATTTCTAGAACAAACACTGATGAAAAAACTCTCAAATCTAATATAAAACTTTCTTATGCTGATGAAGAAAATAGTTTAACTGCAGCTCTATTAACTGAAGATGAGCAAGTCATTAATGCTGGCGTTCCAGTCTACACTAGGGCTCTAGAAGGCTCTATTTCTAAAACTCTGAACGCGGACACAAAAATGCCAGTTCAAGTCAGTCTTGTTAGCACAAATTTTGCTCATGACACAAAAAGCAAAACGGCTGGCGTAAGAACACATACTGATTTAGGAATTTCTAGACAATTAAATATTGAGTACCCAATAATTACCCCTAGGGCGAGCGTTGCAATTACAAACTATTCACTTAAAAATAACCCCAACATAAATCGAACAATTTTAGGCTCTGGTTTAGATATTGATTTTACCATTAACCTTCCCACTAGCATGTTTGGCTATGAAGCTAGTCACCGAATCACTCCTTTGATATCTTACAACTATAGAGCAAAAAAAGTCCAAGGAAACATTCCAATTTTTGATACTGAAGATAAATACGCTGACATTATCACCTTTGCTGACCTTACATCCGGGGAAAGATACACTGGACTTGACAGAATTACCAATGCGAATGACATCACTCTAAGCCTTGAATCTAGCTATCGATCCATTGACGCAACTGAGGATGATAAAGACCTTTTAAATATGAGAATTGCACAAAGCTTCTACACTGATGATGAGGTTGTAAGTGACACAGCTAGCACCAACTACGAAACTAGAAAATCTTATTCAGACATTGCCGCCTCTATTGATGTTGCGCTAGGGAAGTATGTAATTAGTAGCTCGGCTCAATTTAATCCCGACACCTCTAAAATTGTTAAAAAAGAAAATAGCTTAACCTACACCTCTAATTCACGAAAATTTATTACGTTAAGCGTCAGTGATGAAGGAACAAAAGAAACAGATAAGCTCTATGGCGCCTACCCCCTAACAGATTCAATCCACTTATTTGGCGCCCTTGATAAGACCACGTCTACTGGGATTACAAATTCAGAAACGACTGGTATAGCCTACGAATCTTGTTGCTGGGCCTTTAGAGTAGCTCACTTTAAAACAAATAATGGTGGGAATGGTTACAATTACAGCACGGGCTTTGAATTAGTCCTTACAGGACTTGGGTCAACTGCATCACCACTAAAGAGAAAAATAGAAGGAAATATTCCAGGGTACACAGCCAAACTTAGATAATGAAAAGAGTTCTTGCTCTTCTTTTTATATTAAGCACTGGCTCTATCTTTGCAGAAAATGTTATTATTGCTGTAATAAATAATAGCGCTATTACGTTCAAGTCGCTTGAAAATTCACTCTTAAATGCCATCTCTAAAGAACATAAAGCTGACATTGTCCACCAGAGAATAAATGACATCCTTCAGCTACAAAAAGCAAAAGAGTTAAACATAGAAGCGTCGATAAATGATATTAATTTAGCGCTACTGGAAATTTCAAAAAGCAATAATATCTCATTAGAACAACTTCAAACTTATCCTGAATTTTTATCCTTAGAAACTGAAGTTTCAGAAAAAATTTCAATTCTTAACTTACAAAGATACATTACAAGAAATATCAATATCCCTGAGAGTGAATCCCTAAATATTTGCTCTGAAGAGCCCTTCAATATAAATATCAAACAAATTAAAGTTGCGCAGATTATTATTTCCAAAGTTGAAAGTGGTAGTCAAAATGATCAAGATATGGCTATTAAAGAATTTTTAAATAAACTCTCTAAGCATATTAGTAAAGGTGCATCCTTTGAGGCTTTTGCAAAGCTGCACTCTCAACACCCAAGCTATGCAAACGGAGGCACAACTGACTGGATTGAGGTTAATAACCCAACACTCGTAATGCTGGACTCTCTCAAAGCCAATGAAGTTTCAAAAATATACTTAACTGAATTTGGCTTCGCAATAGCCATAAAACTAGAAGAGCGCTTTGTTAGCAGTAATCTAAAAAAATGCAAAGAAAAACTAATCTACCTTAGCGCTGAAAAATTCTACTCTAATTGGGTAGAAAGTCTTCGAGAAGAGGCGTACATAAAAATATATCATGACTTACTATAATAACTATACTACTGCATATGTCTAAATCCATTTATATTTTCGGCTTTCACAGTATTGAAAGCCTTTTAAATACTAATCCTGAATCTGTTTTAAAGGTCTTTATTCAAACTGGCAGAAAAGATACAAGAGTCAACAATTTAAATCAAATTCTATCTGACTTGAAAATACCATTTTCTGGAGTAGATAAGAACGATCTAGATCGCCTTGCAAAAGGTGAGGTTCATCAAGGCATAATTTCTGAAGTTATTCTTCCTCCTCTTTTATCAGAAGATGGTCTCTTAAGCTCTATTGATGCCTTGCCAACAAAGCCACTAATTCTAATATTAGACTCCATTCAAGACCCAAGAAATTTAGGGGCATGCCTTAGAAGTGCTAATGCTGCAGGTGTTAGTCATGTCATTATCAACAAAGATGGTTCTGCTCCAATTAATGCCTTAGTTCACAAAACCTCAGCAGGGGCTATCAATAGTCTTCAGATTTTTCATGTCACAAATCTGTCAAGGACAATTAAATCGATTCAAGAAAAAGGGATATGGGTGATTGGTCTTGATGGCGATTCATCATCAAAAATCTATGATGTTAATTTATCTGATTCAACCGCAATTGTTATGGGCGCTGAAGGAAAAGGAATCAGACAATTAATTAAAAAAACATGTGACCAACTTGTTACCATTCCAATGTCAGGAAATATAGAAAGTCTTAATGTTTCGGTAGCAACCGGAATTGCTCTATTCGAAAGTAAAAGACAAAGAGAAAGTAGTTAACACTCTCAAAAGTTTCGGGTAAAATATCCACGCTTTAGAAATCAGATTATGGAAACAGTTAAGCAGCTTCCTAAAACGATTAAATTATTTAAGTTTGCTAGAAAAGAGGCTAGCTTGCATGGTGACTATAAAATTTCTGCTATGCCTCGAATTTCTGAGATAGCTAGAAATACTGAAGATAGGATAAAAGTGGCTTTATCGTTCTATTTAGAAAATGATAAAACGCCATGCATAAAGGGGATAATTAAAGCAAATATTATTTTGGACTGTCAGCGCTGCTTGGAGGCCCTCCCTCTAGAGCTAAATGTACTTTTTAATTTAGCGTTTGTTAGACATGAAAGTCAAGCTGAAGAGCTAGATACGAGTTTTGAGATATACAATATTGGAGAAGAGGAGGATTTAGATTCAATAGATTTAATTACAGACGAAATTCTGTTATCTATTCCAATGGCACCTTCTCATGATTTTGATTGCAGTTTAAAGATAGACAAAGAAAAAGAAATAGTTGAAAAGATTAGTAAAAATCCTTTCGATGTTCTAAAAAATATTAAAATGGCCGATTTCGGCAAGGAGTAAAAAATGGCAGTACAAAAAAGCAGAAAAACACCTTCAAAAAGAGGGATGCGTCGCTCACACAATGCACTTAAAAATCCCGCATTATCTGAAGATCAGGAAACTGGTGAAACACATCTAAGACATCACATTACTGCAGATGGTTACTATCGCGGCAAACAAGTTATTAAGTCAGCTGCTGATGACATTGAAGAAGTAGAGGCTTAAATCTAACCTATGTCAATCAAGGTATCAATCGATGCCTCAGGTGGTGATTTTGGAATCCCTGTTACCATTAATGCTGGCATCATTGCTTTAAAAACTTTTAGCGATCTTAAGATTGCTTTTGTGGGTGATGAAAAAGACATAAAAAATGAAATTAAGAGTAGCTCGATTCCTCAAAAAATTTTGGAAAGGATAGAGATAAAGCATGCCTCTCAAGTCATCAATATGGATGACTCGCCTTCTACTGCCTTAAGACACAAAAAAGATTCCTCAATGAGGGTCGCAATTAACCTTGTTAAAAATGGAGAGGCAGACGCTTGTGTGAGTGCTGGTAATACTGGAGCACTTCTATCAATTGCAAAATTTGTTCTTAAAACTATTACAGGGGTTGATAGGCCCGCAATAATGTCTGCAGTTCCAACATTAACTGGAAGTCCTACTCATATCCTTGATCTAGGGGCTAATGTAGACTCAAAGCCTGAAACTCTATTGCAGTTTGCAATTATGGGCTCTATCGCAGTTCAAAATACTGAAAATATTGATAATCCATCTGTAGGATTATTAAATGTTGGTTCTGAAGAATTAAAGGGGCACTGGAAAATTCAAGAAACTGCAGAATTATTAAAAAATTCATCTCTCAACTATATTGGATTTGTGGAAGGTGATGATATTTACAAAGGAAGTGTTGATGTTATTGTATGTGATGGCTTTGAAGGAAATATTGCCTTAAAAGCAAGTGAGGGAGTTGCCCATATGTTTTCACATTTCATCAAAAAATCTTTTAGCAAAAATATTTGGACAAAAATAACTGCTCTTATTGCAAGGCCAGTAATGAAAGAATTTAAATCTAGAGTAGATCCTGGAAAATACAATGGTGCAAGCTTACTTGGCTTAAAAGGTGTTGTAGTTAAGAGTCATGGTAATGCCAATGTTGATTCTTTCTTTCAGGCAATAAAGGAAGCATATCTCGAGGCACATGCTAAAATTACGGAAAAAATTTCAGTTCAGTTGACCCGTGAACTAGAAGAACATAAGTAACTTTCTACTAATAAACCCATCAACTAATGAAAAAATTTGCAAGAATCATCGGTACTGGAAGTTACTTACCAAGTAAGGTTGTTACTAATCTTGATCTTGAAAAAACACTAAACACTTCTGACGAATGGATAATTGCTAGGACAGGAATTAAAGAGAGGCGCATAGTTACAAATGAAAGTACTTGCGACCTTGCCCTAGAAGCTAGCAAGAAAGCCCTTGAAATGGCTGAAATCAAACCTTCAGAGATTGATCTTATTATTCTTGCTACAACTACTCCTGATAAGATCTTTCCTGCTACAGCAACAATGCTTCAAGATCGCTTAGGTGCGTCTTGTCCTGCATTTGATCTTCAGGCTGTCTGCGCTGGTTTTGTTTTTGCTCTTTCAACTGCCCAGCAGTACATTGAAAATGGTAGCTTTAAAAATATACTGGTTGTTGGTAGTGAAACAATGTCAAAAATTGTTGATTGGAATGATCGCTCTACTGCTATCTTGTTTGCTGATGGTGCAGGAGCAGTAGTAATTAGCTCTGATGACACAACCGGAATCAAACACTCTAAGCTCTATAGCGATGGAAGCTTCATGTCTTCACTTCATGTTAACAATAATGGTATTAATGAATTAGGGACAATTGAAATGTCAGGCAATGAAGTCTTTAAGATTGCCGTTAATAGGCTTTCAAATTTGGCAGAAGAGACACTAAAAGATTGCAATATGACATCTGATGACATTACTTGGATGGTGCCTCATCAGGCTAATATTCGTATTATTAAAGCAGTTGCGAAACGAATTAACCTACCTATGAGCAAGGTAATTCAAACTTTAGATACCCATGGCAATACCTCAGCCGCCTCTATTCCTTTAGCTCTTGATACTGGTGTGCGCGATGGAAGAATCAAAAAGGGTGATATGCTACTTTTTGAGGGAATTGGTGGAGGTTTTAGCTGGGGAAGTATTCTTATTGAATACTAAAAAGAGCGCTTCATCAATTTAATCGTAAGATCTCTTAAGGGCTTTTCATTTACACTAAGGTTAGATATTTCATCAATAGCCTTTTGATAAAGGCTCTCATACTTTTTAACAGATTCGTCCAGGCCTAAAATTGATGGATACGAAGGCTTATTTTTTACTGAATCTGAATTTTGTCTCTTACCTAAAACTTCACTAGAGGTGGTTACGTCCAATACATCATCCTGAATCTGGTAACCAAGCCCCATATAACTTGAGAAAGAATCTAATATAGTTAAGTCTTTTTTACTAATATTTGGGTTCAAAATTGCACCAAGCATTACCGAGCAATTTAAAAGTGAGCCAGTTTTCTTTTTATGCATGTTATTTAGCAGCCCTATATCAACATCTTTAGAAACAATAGATAAGTCGATTGACTGCCCCTCAGCCATCTCAAAAGCTGAGACTGATAATAAATTTAATAATTTTACTTTTGTGTCAGAGTTTATTTCGTCATCACTAGAAATTATCTGAAAGGCTAAAGCTTGTAATCCATCGCCAGCGAGAATTGCTTGTGCCTCTCCATAAACTTTATGGCTGGATGGCTGATTGTGTCTAATATCGTCATCATCCATTGAGGGTAGGTCGTCATGAATAAGCGAATAGATATGAATTAACTCAATAGCACACGCACAAGAGTCAACCTTTTGAAGATCAATATCAAATAAATTAGCAACAGTATAAGTAAGTATTGGTCTGAAACGCTTTCCACCAGCCAATACGCTGTACTTCATAACATCATTTAGTTCACTTTGATAGGAGTTATCTGGAGAAATAGAATTCAAATAATTTTCTAGGCAGGAGTTAATTCTCTCCCGATAGATCTCAGGAATCTCCAAAGGATTTCTCTTGACTATAGTTATCACCTTCACTTAATACACTTATGCGCTGCTCAGCATCAGTTAGCGCAGTGTGGCACAGCCTATGTATTTTAACGCCTTCTTCAAAATATTTAAGTGAATCCTCTAGACTTAGCTCGCCAGACTCCATCTTATTAATAATTTCTTCAAGCTGCGACAAGCCTTTATTAAAATTAAATTTATCTGTCATTTTTATTACCTTAATTTCATGAATTGTTTAAAATTTTATCCATCCATGAGCTTGGTAGTATTCTACCTAAAAAAGCAAATAATTTGGTTGGAAAGGTGACGCGATAATGAATTTTTGGTGAGCTTGATTTTAGAGCATGAAGTGCGCACTTCAATACAGCCTCTGGTGGAAGAGTAAATTGAGCATTCTTGTCTGATTCAAGCCTTTGAATCATTGTGTTATATTGTTCTTTATAATTACTCTGTGAACTATCTACATTTTCCTTAAAGGCTAAATAAGCATTGGCTCTAAATTTTGATTCTATTGGTCCAGGCTGAATTAAAGAAAATTTAATGTTTGTATCACTTAGTTCCAGTCTTAAAGTATTAACTAGCCCCTCTATAGCAAACTTAGATGCAATATAAGGGCCTCTAAATGGCATAGCAACAAACCCTAAAACAGAGCTTATATAAATAACTCGACCTATGTTTTCTTTTCTCATTTTAGGTAATACTAAATTAGTCAACTCATGCCAACCAAAAACATTCGCTTGAAATTGCTTCTCTAAAGCATCTCGGGAAATATCCTCTAGAGCGCCAGCTTGCCCATAAGCGCCATTATTAATTAAAGCATACAATTTATTAGTCTTTTGATAAAGTTCTGAAATAGCATCATTTATTGAGCCTGAGGAAGACAAATCAAGTAACAAAGACTCAAAACCTAGAGCTTTGAGTTTATCTACGTCATCACTATTTCTAGCACTCGCAAAAACACGGTAACCTTCAGAGCGAAGTCCATGAGCAAGGCAAAGACCTATTCCACTAGAGCATCCAGTAATAAGAACTGACTTTAGTTTTGAAGAGCTGTCCAATGTTCTGCCTTATTTTTTAATTCTAAATCAATACTTTGTGAACGCAATACCAGAAAGTCATAAGCCATACGAAAACGTGGATTACCAATTAAGTCACTTTCTTTTTTTGGATTACAATTTTCAAGTTGATATTGCATCAACCAAATATCTTTAACTCGAGTTGACAACCATCGAGGCATCATAACTTGCTGAGTTTGATTTTTAATAACATACTCTGCAGCATTAATCATTGTCTCTACTCGAGGTTTATTTTTTTTACTAGTCACAACAACTCTTAAATTAAACGAACCCCAAAGAAAGACAGCAAAAATAAACGCGGGAGTAACAGAATTACCGCTCTTAATTCTTTTAGAGGTATTTTCTAAAGCGGCATTAATAAATAAACTTTCTTTAGTTTGGGAGAATAAATACTTTAATAATCCAAAATTTAAAAGTTCATTAAAAACTTCAATTGAGTTTTCATTGTGGAACAGCTTAATGACTTCTTCATAGAGTCTCGCAGGCGGGATATTAGCTAGTAAATGCGCATTACTCGATATACTTTTTGAAAGCTCTGGTTCTAATTGGGCGCTTAGTTTAGCCTTAAAGCGCACAGCACGTATCATTCTAACAGGATCTTCTTCAAAACGCTCTTTTGGATTACCTATCATTTTAATTTCAGCAGCTTTTAAATCATCTAAACCTCCAACATAATCAATAACCTGAGAGCTTACAAGATCATAATAAAGACCATTAACAGTAAAATCTCTTCTGAATACATCATCTTCCAATGATCCATAAAAGTTGTCTCGAACAACCACACCATTGTTGGAAGTTTGGACTTTACCAGCACGAAAAGTTGCAACCTCAATAAACTTCCTTGCTGAAAACATTATGTGAACTAGTCTAAAGCGTCTTCCTATAATTCTTGAGCGCTTAAAAGTTTTATGAACTTGTTCTGGGGTTGCATTTGTGGCAATATCAAAGTCTTTAGGTTCATAACCCAAAAGCAAATCTCGAATACAACCTCCCACTAAATAAGCGTCATATCCAGCTTTAATTAAGGTGTGAACAACCTTTACAGCATCTTTATCAAGTAGCTTTTTGTCAAATTTAACAGTCTGACGAACTGGGGTCATAAGCTCACAACTTCTCTAGGCTTCCAACCATTTTTTCTATGCTCACATTCGATATTTGTATAAACCCCACCCCTAACATTAAAAATAGCTTTTAGTCTTATAAAGCGAGGGTTCATAACCTCAACTAAATCATCAAGAATTTTATTAGTAACGGCTTCATGAAAAGCACCTTCATTTCTATAAGACCAAAAATAATTTTTCAATGCTTTCAGTTCAACACAAAAATTATCGGCTATATATTCGATATGTATATCAGCAAAATCTGGTTGTCCAGTCAAAGGACATAGACATGTAAATTCAGATGAATCAATACGAATTATAAAATCCCTTTCTTTATTAGGATTGTCAAAAACTTCTAAAATCTTACTTGGTGAGCTAGACATGGGTTTTCTCTTTGATATTAAAAAAAGTTATTTTATCAAGAAAATAAGCAATCTTGCCTTGTCTGAATTGATAAAAAATTATTAAAATAAGTAATAATGATAAATGGATACCCCACATCCCAATTATTGGACTTAATTGGCTGCTCTCTATAGAACTTTTAGCAACAAGCAAGGCATTGTTATAAAGCATGAACACCACTATTCCAATTATAAGGTTGATACCTTTCCCAGTTCTTGGAGATGACTTACCTAGAAAAATACCGAATATAGAAAGAATTAAAACTGAAACAGGTTGTGAAATTCGCCATTGAATCTCAGCATTTGCCTTGACGCCACCTTCTCTTAATAAGTCTATTGAATTTTTTTCTTCTATCTCAGAAAAATTCGATATAGATTTTTGGATGTCACCTGAAACAATTTCTAAATCATATTGCTCAAAATTAAGAATATTAATATTTTCATTGCCAGGCAACCCTTCGTAACGAATTCCATTCTTTAACCTAAGGTATATACTTTCAGTTTCTGCATTAGTATATTTATTGGCTTCCGATGCTAAAACAATTACAGGCTTACCTTTATCTAGAGCATAGATAAAAATTTCTTCCATATTTTGCTCACCAACAGTATCAGTTATATTTGATTCTGAAGCATAAAAAACTATTTCTCCATTTTTAAAACTTTCAAATTTACCTTCTGTAATAAATGAAAATTCTGATGCATTAACCGTTACATCTTCAGCAATTCTTTTTTGTTGTTTAGCCCATGGAACAGCGAATATTGTTAAATAAAAAACAATAATAAAACTAACAAAAACAATTGGTTTAATTAGGTTTATAAAGTCCCTATCACCCAATCCAATAGAATTCATTACCACTGCTTCGGAGTTTTTATATAACTGAGATATGGTAATTATTATCGATAAGAAAAGAGATAAGGTTAGAATAATTGGAATATCTCTTAGCATGTTAAAGCCAACAAGTGGCATTAACTCCTTAATTGGAATTCCGAAGGATAAGCTTTCTTGAGTAGTTAATACAAACTGATTTCCAAAAACTATCAACCCAATTATGAAGGTTATCGCTAAAAAAAACACAATTAAATTTCTCAATATGTATCTTGAAATTATAGTATTTTGATATTTGAAAATCTTAGATAGCATTCTGATAATTATAAAATAATCTCAACAGCTAGTTAAATATTACTTCTTTTGTTTCATAGAGTCGAAAAACTCGTCGTTTGTTTTAGAAAATTTCAATCGCTCTATTAGAAACTCAGCAGCTTCAACGGTGTCCATAGGATGAAGAATTTTTCTTAAAATCCACATTTTTTGCAACTCTTGTTCATCTGTCATTAGCTCTTCACGACGAGTTCCTGAAGCATTAATATTAATTGCTGGAAATATTCTTTTTTCAGACAATCTTCTCTCAAGATGCAGCTCCATATTACCTGTGCCTTTAAACTCTTGATAAATGACTTCGTCCATCTTAGAGCCTGTTTCGACTAATGCAGTAGCAATTATCGTTATGCTACCACCATTTTCAATATTTCTTGCTGCACCAAAAAAGCGTTTTGGTCTTTGCAGGGCGTTTGCATCTACACCACCAGTTAAAACTTTCCCAGAGGAAGGAGCTACTGTGTTGTACGCTCTTGCTAGACGCGTAATGGAGTCAAGTAAAATAATAACATCTTTACCTTGCTCAGCCCTTCTTTTAGCTTTTTCAATAACAATTTCAGCAATTTGAACATGTCGCTTGGCTGGCTCATCGAAAGTAGATGAGATGACCTCACCTCTAACAGTTCGTTCCATCTCGGTAACTTCTTCTGGCCTCTCATCAATTAAAAGAACAATTAGTTCGCACTCAGGATGATTAACTGCAATAGAAGATGCAATATTTTGCAAAATCATGGTTTTTCCAGCTTTCGGTGGCGCTACTAGTAATCCTCTTTGCCCCTTTCCAATAGGAGCAACTAGGTCAATTACTCTGGCAGTTATATCTTCAGTTCCACCATTACCTAATTCTAGGCCTAACCTTTCATTAGGGTGTAATGGCGTTAATGAAGAAAAAGGAATACGGTTTCTTACGCTTTCTGGAGAGTCCTCATTTACTTCAGAAACTTTAACTAAAGCAAAATACTTTTCACCTTTTTTTGGAGCTCTAATTTTTCCAGTAACAACATCTCCAGTTAATAAATTAAAGCGTCGAATTTGATTTGGTGAAACATAAATATCATCAGGGCCAGAAACATATGAGTCATTTGAAGATCTAAGGAAACCATAACCTTCTTGCAGAATATCTAATACACCATCTCCAAGAACCTCTTCATCATTATCTGCTTTATGCTTTAGAATTGCAAAAATTAAGGTTTGTTTTTTTGCTCTTGAAATATTTTCAATACCAAGAGATTGAGCCAATTCCAAAAGCTCGGCAGGAGTCTTAATTTTCAGTTCTGATAGTTTCATATAAATTTTAAAGTGATTAAAGAGGAGTGGCATATTGCCGGGGGATGAGTTAGTTGGTATTAACCTGAGTTTTTTTTAGAATAAATGTGATTAAGAGTATTTTGTGTAAATTGTTAAATATTAGAATCCAAAAAAGCGTTTAAGTTAGCTTTAGAAAGAGCGCCAACCTTAGTTGCATGAACTGCCCCATCTTTAAATAAAAGCATCGTTGGAATGCCTCTTATGCCATATTTAGGCGGCAATTGAACATTTTCATCAACATTGACCTTTGCTATTGTGATTCGTCCTTCATATTCATCAGCAATTTCATCAAGAATGGGAGCTAAAGTCTTGCATGGCCCACACCATTCAGCCCAAAAATCTACTAAAACTGGTTGAGATGAGCTTACTACATCAGCCTCAAAAGAAGCATCACTGACTACTTTAATTTTGTCGTTCATGTATTAAAAAATCGGAAAGTAAAAATTGATTTGGATTATTTCTTTCAGTTATTATAACACTTCTTGTCATAAAAACTATTTTTTTAAAAAAGATTGGTAATTATTCAGTGGCTCGTTTCGTCTAAGTTATAACTGCAAGTATTACTGGTATGGTAACAAATGATAAAGCAACTTGAGTTGTAACTATACTTGTCATCAACTGCTCATCACCGCCAAATTGCTTTGCTAATGCATGGGATGAGGCGGCAGTGGGTACAGACGCAAAGATTACTGCAACAACTACCTCTAACTGGCTAAGCCCCATAGATGATGCAGCAATATAAGCAATTATAGGAAAAGCTATCAATTTGAGAGAATTTGAAATAATGATTGGGGTGATTTTTAAAGCAAGATCTCTTACTTTTATTTTTGCGCCTATAGTTAGAAGCATTATTGGCAATGCTGCAGAACCAAGAAGACCAGAAGTTTCATGAGCAATAATTAGTTTATCTGATTCAATTAATGATACAAATAAACCAGCAATCATTGCAAGTATGAATGGATTTTTTATTAGCTCTATAAATATATTGGCTATTCCTTTTGTGGTGTCAGTTTGGCCAGGCTGTTTTAAGTTAGATACCATAATAGATATAACAACAATATTAATACTAGGAACATATAAAAGCATAAACACTGCTCCAATTGCTAAACCCTCATCCCCAAAAAGACTGCCTGCTATTGCTAGCGCAATAAATGCATTATGCCTTGCAGCGCCCTGTAGCATTGATGACCATGACTCCGGGGAATACCCAAGGAGTTTGCCCATAAAAATAGCCACTATTGTTACAATAAATAATCCAGACAATATAACGACGCCGTAACTATAGAGCATTGATGAAGTTAAGTGAATTTGAGATATGTGGTGAAATAAAAGAGATGGAATTAGCACCCAATATACAAGCTTATCATTAACCTCCCAAAAAGAAATATCAGGGACGCCAACTCTTCTTAGGATATTACCTAGAATGATCAGAATAAATACTGGCGAAATAAGCAGAAATATTTGAAAGAAGTTTGAGAGCACTTTGACTGTTTTTATTTAATCGATAATAAGATTAAGAATTGATAGTATCAATATAATCTATGGCCATTTTTATTCGTGATAAAGTTCTTGTTTTACCCACAAGTTGCGCGCTTATATGAACACTTCCAGCTTTACCATCGCCGCTAATAGCGAGTCTAAATGGCTGCCCTACTTTGCCAAATCCAATGCCATTAGTCTCACAAATACTCTTAATAATTGAATGTATATTCTCAGCTGTCCAAGAATCTATATCATTCAATTTAGTTATTAATTCAACTAAAACTAACTTTGATTCTGAATTAAAGACCTTGCTTGCTTGAGCGGAATCAAACTCATTAAAATCCTTATAAAACATTATGCAGCTTTGAGCCATATCCACTAAAGATTTAGAGCGATCTCTTAGGGCATCAACAACTTCATTAATATTAGGACCGTTGTCTATTTCAATGCTTAGTTGATCAAGATGCCACTTAAGATTAGAGACAAGCTCTTTGACTTCAGTCGTTTTAATATGAGCCTGATTAATCCACTCAAGTTTTTCTTGGTTAAAGCTTGCTGGTGAGTTGTTAATTCCACTCAGCTCAAAAAGCTTAATCATTTCATCGACTGAAAAGATTTCTTGATCTCCGTTAGACCAGCCTAATCTTACGATGTAATTAAGAAAGGCATGAGGCAACAATCCTTGGTCTCTATAAGACAATAAATTAAGAGCCCCATGCCTTTTTGACAAACGTGAGCCGTCTGAGCCCAAGATCATTGGAACATGTGCAAATTTAGGTATAGGCCAATCCATAGCCTCATAAAGATTAATTTGCTTAGGGGTGTTGTTAATGTGATCATCTCCCCTAATAACGCACTCTATTTCCATGTCATGATCATCGACTACAACGGTCAAGTTGTAAGTAGGAGAGCCATCTGACCTTGAGATAATTAAATCATCTAATTCAGAATTCGAAATGCTTATCTCACCTTTAACATAATCACTAAAGTTTACGACGCCATCAACAGGATTCAAAAACCTAATAACGCCATTTTTTAACCCCTTATTTCTACAACATCCATCGTATTTGGGCTTCTCTTTTTTTGTAATCTGCCCTTCTCGCATTGAATCTAATCGCTCGATTGAGCAGTCACAATAATATGCTTTGCCATTTGACAGTAATTCAGAGATAACTTCATTATAACGATTCGTTCTATCACTCTGGTAGATTGGCCCCTCATCGTAATCCAAACCCAGCCAATCCATTCCCTCCAAAATTGCATCAACAGAAACCTGAGTCGAGCGTTCCTTGTCGGTATCTTCAATTCTAAGTACAAATTTACTATTATTCTTTTTAGCCCATAGCCATGCAAAAAAAGCGGTTCTAGCACCGCCAATATGTAAATAACCAGTCGGAGAAGGAGCAAATCTTGATTTCATTTATTTTTTTAAAGAATGTAGGTTTAAATGTCAATAGACTTATTAACTCATTTATTAGTATGTTAAGTTACACATTAAACTACTAAAATAAATCAAATGATAAGCTAATTTTACACTGTTATAATATTATCCCAACATCCAAATAGCGAAGTATATTAATGGAATTCACTCAGCAAAATGCTAATCAAAACACCATTATTTCATTCGACAATTCAAAAATAACTCTCTCCCACTCGAAATTAAGCACGCCCTGCTTTATTTCTTCGAATGAATCAAAGGAGCTATCGACTTTAAACATTACTGAAATTGATAAAGAATTTCTATTTCCACTTTTATCAAAAGAATCAATTGACTTACTTATAATTGGAACTGGTAGTAGTCCAGTTTTTCTCTCGCCGAAACAGCAAATTTCACTATCTGAGATTGGACTTGGTGTTGAGTGTATGAATAACGTCTCTGCATGCTCAAGTTTTAATTTATTACTTGGAGATTTGAGGAAAGTTGGTTTATTAATTTTATGATTTCTTACATCTATAAAACAACAAAGAGTTTTTACAAGTTTTTTAAAATTGATACGCCTCTATTAATCTTGATTATTTTACTTGCCTCTCTTGGCTTACTAATTCTTTATAGTAGCTCTGGTGGCTCTTTAAACTTAGTTTATCGTCAATTAGTTCATCTAGGTTTAGCAATAACCGTTATGTTAGTAATTGCTCAAATTCCCCCAATTGTTATGCTTAGATCGGCTCCCATTCTGATGATTTTAGGTATTTTTCTATTAATATCTGTACTTTTTTTTGGCAGTTCTGGAGGAGGAGCTCAGAGATGGCTAGATTTAGGGTTAGTTAGATTTCAACCCTCGGAGCTAATGAAAATTATTGTTCCGATGACTATAGCAGCAATCTTAAGCGAAAAAACTTTACCCCCTAAACCCATTCCAGTCGTAATTTCAATGGTAGCTATTGCTTTAGTGGTATTGCTCATTGCCAGGCAGCCAGATTTGGGAACCTCTTTGTTAATAGGCGCATCTGGAGTGTATGTTTTATTTTTTTCTGGAGTTAGAGTAATGCTATTGAGGAATAGATGGTTAAACCTGTCAATTCTTTCAAGCATACTTATTGGCACCTTATTTTTTGCCTGGAATTATCTTTTGATATCCTATCAAAAAACAAGAATTTTAACTCTATTTAACCCAGAGTCAGACCCATTAGGCTCGGGATATCATATCATTCAATCAAAAATTGCCATTGGGTCTGGAGGCCTAACTGGAAAAGGCATTACAAAAGGCTCTCAATCACAACTTGACTTTGTTCCAGAGCAGTCCACTGATTTTATTTTTTCAGTTTTAGCTGAAGAGCTTGGATTTCTTGGATTTTTATTGTTAATAACAATCTACTCACTCATAATTTACCGCTGCTTCAGCTTATCACTAAAATGTGAGGATAACTTTTCAAGATTGTTAGGCTCGAGCCTCACATTTGTATTTTTTACCTATATTTTTGTTAATATTGGTATGGTTTCAGGCCTTCTTCCTGTTGTTGGGGTTCCTCTTCCTCTAATAAGCTATGGAGGCTCGTCACTCATAACCCTTATGGCGAGTTTTGGAATTATTATGTCAATCCACAAACATAAAAGTCCAAGGTATTTACAGTAACTAGTTATAATCAACTTGATAGCTGTAAATAGTAAATTTTCATCTTAAAACTTTAAACAATTAAATAAACAACAAATACAATTTTATGAAATCAAATCTTTTCAATACGTTCTTAAAGACAGCTTTTTTAGCTCTACTTATATCAAGTGTAAACGCTGAGGAACCACGTTTTTATATTCCTGAAGCTCCTGCAGTTGCTGCAAAATCTTTCATCCTAATGGATCACAACTCTGGCGCAATTCTTGCGTCAAATAATGAAAATGAAATGAGATCTCCTGCAAGCCTTACAAAGCTGATGACGTCATATGTCATTTTTAAAAGACTTAAAGAAGAATTTATTACCCTTGATGAAGAGGTAAAAATTAGTGAAAAGGCTTGGAGAACGGGTGGATCAAGAAGCTTTATTGAAGTTGGGAAGATGATCAAACTAGAAGATTTATTGAAAGGAATGATAATTCAATCTGGAAATGATGCTTCTGTTGCTTTAGCTGAGCATGTTGCTGGCTCAGAAGGAACATTTGTTCTCTTTATGAATGACTATGCTCAGCAAATTGGAATGATAAACTCTAACTTTGAAAATGCATCTGGACTTCCTCATGATAACCAATACACCACTGCAAAAGATATGGCGCTCCTATCAAGTGCAATGATTCGAGAGTTTCCAAATTATTATAATTGGTATAGCCAAAAAGAGTTCACATACAACAATATTACGCAAACTAATAGAAACAAATTGCTCTTTACTGACAGTACAGTAGATGGCCTAAAAACCGGCTGGACTGAAAAAGCTGGATATTGCTTAGTAACAAGTGCAAATCGAGTGGGCATGAGGCTTATTTCAGTTGTGATGGGCTCAGATAGTCCTTCAATTCGAACAGCTGAGACAGAAAAACTTCTAGATTATGGATTTCGCTTTTTTGAAACGCAGTCAGTTAACGATATTTCTCACCAAGTACCGGTTTTTAAATCTAAGCAGGCAAATATTAAAGTAGGAGTTTCTGATACAAGCTTCTTAACGCTCCCGCGAAATCAATTTAAATATACTACTCAAACTATTAACATTATGGGTGACTTAGTAGCGCCAATTAATCAAGGGGAGCAGGTAGGAACGCTGGTAATTAGTTTTAGCAATAAAGATATCGCAACTCTCCCTCTTATAGCTCTTGAAGATGCAACTGAGGCTGGCTTCTTTACTCAAATGATTGATACAATCAAGCTTCTTTTTAGATAAGTTTTGGTCTATCTTAACGGAAACTTCGTTCAAAAAGATAAAGCATATATTTCGGTAATGGACCGAGGTTTCCTTTTTGGGGACGGAGTTTATGAAGTATTCCCGATATACAATAATAATATTTTTGGACTAGATTCTCACCTTAACCGACTTCAGACTGGGTTAGATGCGATTAATATCACAAACCCTCACAGCAATATTGAATGGTTAAAGCTTATTAAGAAAGTTATTTCTTTTAATAAAGACATCAATCAAGCTGTATATCTTCAAGTATCAAGGGGCTGTGATGAAGACAGAAAGCATACTCATAACACACTCACGCCAACTGTTTATATTCAATCAACTGGAATCCAACCAAGAACAAAGGATAGTTTATTGTCAGGTAAGTCTGTTATATCTCGAGAAGACATTAGATGGCTGCAATGCAACACAAAGGCAACCTCTCTTTTAGCAAACATAATGTATTCACAAGAAGCAAAAGAACTCGGCTCTGAAGAAGCAATCCTATATCGTGATAATGTCGTTACTGAGGGCTCAAGCTCAAATGTATTTATTGTTAAAAATGACTGCATATTCACCCACCCAAAAGGCCACCATATATTGCCAGGCATAACAAGAGAAGTGGTTATAAAGACTGCTAAGCTTCTTAATCTTAAGATCAAAGAAAATACATTTGACATGACCTCCTTAATGAATGCTGACGAGGTATGGATTACAAGCTCAACGCGTGAAATTCTTCCCATAACAACTGTTGATAATAAAATTATCAATAACGGTCTTGCAGGCCCAATTTGGTCAGTAATCTATGATCAATATCAAACATTAAAGACCCTTAAAGAATAATCAGTATTTAACTTTTCTAATGCAACTTAAAATTATATTTAAGATTAAATATTGAATAACTAGAATAACCAATTCAAGTAAAATCAAAAGTGGTGTCGAGGGTACGCCGACAATAAATAGTTATGAACTCCGCCAGGCCTGGAAGGGAGCAACGGTAATAATTTTTTTATGTGTTGGACCCTATTCTCGGCACCACCTTACTTTCAATAAAATAATCAGTAATGAGTGAACACTACGAAGTTTTAGCAAGAAAATACAGGCCTCATAACTTTAAGGAGCTAGTCGGTCAAAGTCATACTGTTAGAACTCTTGTTAATGCCCTTGATAACAACAACCTTCACCATGGATTTTTGTTTACTGGTACTCGCGGCGTTGGTAAAACAACTATTGCAAGAATCTTTGCAAAATCGGTTAATTGTGAAAATGGAGTTAGCTCCAATCCATGTGGAAAATGTGAAACTTGCATAGAAATTGATAAAGGCCAATCTGTAGACCTAATTGAACTTGATGCAGCCTCTCATACAGGCGTTGATAATATGAGAGAAATTCTTGAAAATGCCCAGTACACTCCTACTAAAAACCTTTATAAAATTTACCTCATTGATGAAGTCCATATGCTTTCCAAAAGTAGTTTTAACGCCCTTTTAAAAACTTTAGAAGAGCCTCCAAAGCATATTAAATTCTTATTGGCAACCACTGATCCAAAAAAATTACCAATTACTATTCTATCTCGTTGTCTTCAATTTAACTTGAACAAGCTTTCTCATGATGAAATATTTAATCATCTTAAATTCATCATGAACGAAGAAAGTCTTGAATTTGAAGAGGATGCATTATCTAAAATAGCGGATTTTGGAAATGGCTCAATGCGAGATGCTCTAAGTCTTTTAGATCAATCAATATCCTATGGAAATGGAAGCGTAAAGGAAAGTGACCTAAAAGCAATGCTTGGACTAGTTAGCCACAATGAAATTGTGCATCTTGCCTCTTTACTTGTTAGAAGAGATGCTGAAGAAATTTTATCGTTTGTAAGAGAGCTTGCACATAAAGGGGAAAACCTAACCAATGCTCTTAAAGACCTAACCTCACTTTTTCATAAAATTGCAACGACTCAAATGGTTAATGACACGAAGCAAATATCCCCGGAAATAAATGACCTGGCAAGTGCTATTTCATCGCAAGATTTGCAGCTTTACTATCAGATTGCAATTAATGGTCAAAAAGACATGCATCACTCTCCGAGTGAGCAAATTGGCCTTGAGATGACTTTATTAAGAATGATAGCATTTCACCCTGAAAATAAGGGTGGTGGTGAAAAAAAAACTTTGAAATTATCTCCGACTAGTAATACTAAAAATAAAGAAACATCAAACAAGACGAATCAAGAAAAGCCTTTGACTAAGGCGGCTGCAGAAAGTATTCAAAAAATAGAAAATCAATTAGATATTAAAAGCCAAAATGAGTGGGAGACAATAATTACAGAGCTGGGCTTTGAGGGCGCTGCAAAAATGCTTGTAAAAAACACAATATTTAATTCATGCAAAGATCAAAATCTTTCACTTACTTTAAGCGATGACTTTGTTAATTTACTTACGCAAAAAACGAAAAGCTCAATTGAAAAAACTCTAAATATAATCTACCCTGGAACAATGCTGGATATTGAGCCAGGTAAAACCAACGGAAGCTCATTATCACAAAAAGAATCTGTCACAAAAGAAGAAAAACGCAAACATACTGAAAATCAATTTTTAAGTGATGATGGCCTTAAGGAGCTTCAAGAAGTATTCAATTCACAAGTAGATATTAAATCGATTAAATCCACAAAGGAGCCTGACAATGTTTAAGGGTGGAATGGCAGGAATTATGCAGAAAGCAAAGCAAATGCAAGATGACATGGAGGTCGCACAACAAGAAATTAAATCACTCTCTTGTGAAGGAATTTCAGCATCAGGCAACATTAAGATTGTATTGAATGGAGAGTATAAAGTTACTAATATTAATATAGATGAGTCATTATTATCGGATAAAGAAATGCTGGAAGATTTAATTATGATTGCTGTGAATGAGGCATCAACTAAAGTGAATAACTTATCCAAAGAAAAAATGAAAAATGTTACTGGTGGTTTAAACCTTCCTTTTTAGCTACCAACTAAATATCAACTATGATTGAAAAACTTAATAAAGCCTTCAGCAAATTACCGGGTGTTGGATCAAAAACAGCCCAAAGATTTATTTATCATCTCTTAGAGAGAGACCGGCCAGGTGGATTAGAAATTGCTAAAGCCCTAATAGATGCAATGGAAAATGTTAAGAACTGTGAAAAATGCAGGACTTTGACTGAAAAAAATATTTGTGAAATTTGTTCTAATATCTCTCGAGATAATACGCAGCTATGTATCGTTGAAACCCCCTCAGATATTCATGTCATTGAGCAGAGCGGCGTATACACTGGAAAGTACTTTGTACTCAGCGGTTATCTTTCTCCAATTGACGGAATTGGGGCTGCAGAGCTAGGGCTAAACGAATTAGAAGAAATCCTTGGTAGTAATGATATTAGTGAAGTAATTCTAGCAACTAATGCAACTATTGAAGGCGAGGTGACTGCTCACTATATTCACAATCTAGCTCAAAAATATCAAGTTAAAACAACCAGAATTGCCCATGGAATTCCACTTGGAGGAGAACTTGAATACACAGATATCAATACAATTGCACATGCTCTTTCAGGTCGAAAAGATTACGATTAACTAGCACTTAAAGCCTTATTCTAATGCAAGTAGTTATTGTATAATATGTCAGTTATATTCGACAATTCGCCTTCATGGAAAAAACTTACAGCCCAGAGCTAATCGAACAAAAATATCGCGATTTATGGGAACAAGGCAACCTCTTCTCTTCAAAAGCAAATTCAGCTAGTAAAGATTCTTATAGCATTGTTCTTCCGCCTCCCAATGTAACAGGTAGCCTTCATATGGGCCATGCTTTCCAGCATACAATTATGGATGTTTACACTCGATATAATCGGAGTAAGGGGAAGCAAACCTTATGGCAACCAGGTACTGATCATGCTGGCATAGCAACTCAAATGGTAGTTGAAAGACAGCTTGGGCTTGAGAATATCTCTAGACATGATTTGGGCCGTGATAAATTTACGGAAAAAGTTTGGGAATGGAAGTCTAAATCTGGCGGCACTATAACTTCACAAATGCGGCGCCTAGGAGCTTCAGTTGACTGGGAGAGAGAGCGTTTTACAATGGACGAGGCCCTCTCAAAGGCCGTTCAAAAGGTATTTATTGATCTTTACAACGAAGGCTTAATCTATCGTGGAAAGAGGCTTGTTAATTGGGACCCTGTTCTCTTAACTGCGGTGTCTGATCTTGAAGTAATTAGTACAGAAGAACAAGGTTTTTTGTGGCACATCAGATACCAAGTTGCTGACTCAGATGAAATTCTCGTTGTTGCAACAACGAGACCGGAAACGATGTTTGGAGATACTGCAGTTGCAGTTCATCCTGATGATTCTCGCTATCAGCACCTCATTGGAAAGTTTATAAACTTGCCTCTCTCTAGTAGAAAAATCCCAATTATTGCAGACGACTATGTTGATATGGAGTTTGGAACAGGTTGCGTAAAAATTACTCCTGCTCATGACTTTAACGACTATGAAATTGGACAAAGACATAGCCTTGAAATTATAAATATTTTAACAGACGATGCCAGTATAAACATTAATGCTCCGGATAAGTACCAAGGGTTAGATCGTTTTGATGCACGTAAAGAAGTTATTAAAGACCTACAAGATCAAAATTTAATAGAAAAAATTGACCCACACACCCTTATGGTACCAAGGGGTGATAGAACAAATAGCATCATTGAGCCTTACATGACAGACCAATGGTTTGTTAAAGTAAAGCCTTTGGCTGGACCCGCTATAGATGCTGTAAAAAATGGCGATATTCGATTTGTTCCCGAAAATTGGAGTAAGACTTATTTCAATTGGATGGAAAATATAGAAGATTGGTGTATTTCACGTCAAATTTGGTGGGGGCACCGAATACCCGCTTGGTATGACAAAGATGGGAAATTCTATGTAGCAAATAATCTTGATGAAGCTCAAGCTCAAGCTGGGGTTGGAGTTGATTTAATACAAGATGAAGATGTTTTAGACACTTGGTTTTCTTCTGCATTATGGCCCTTTTCTACTCTAGGGTGGCCAGAAAAAACACCTGAATTATCTCGTTTTTATCCAACCAGTGTCCTCGTCACTGGCTTTGATATTATATTTTTCTGGGTAGCTCGTATGATTATGTTTGGGCTAAAATTTGCTAAAGATGTGCCCTTTAAAGACATCTATATTACCGGCCTCATTAAAGATGGTAATGGTCAAAAAATGAGTAAATCCAAAGGAAATGTTTTAGATCCTATTGATTTGATTGATGGAATTTCACTTAATGATCTTCTTGAGAAAAGAACTCAAGGAATGATGCAGCCAAAGTTAGCTGAAAAAATCCAGAAACAAACTAAAAAAGAGTTTCCTGATGGAATACCTGCCTTTGGAACTGATGCAATACGCTTTACATTTGCCGCCCTAGCATCTTTTGGTCGTGACATTAAATTTGATCTGAAAAGAGTTGAAGGTTATCGAAATTTTTGCAATAAACTTTGGAATGCCTCACGCTTTGTCTTAATAAACCTTGAATCTAAGTCGATTAATACCAACGCTGAATTATCTAGTCAAGACAAATGGATACTCTCTAGGCTTCAGCATACTAAAATTGAAGTTGAAAAGCATTTGGCTGATTACCGCTTAGACCTGATGAGTCAAACTCTTTATGATTTTGTTTGGCATGACTATTGTGACTGGTATTTAGAGCTTTCTAAGCCACTATTAGAAAATAGTAAAACGAAAAAAGGCTGTGAGGCGACACTTTTGAAGGTTCTTTCAGAAACTTTAATCTTGCTTCATCCAATCATTCCTTTTATCACTGAAGAGATTTTTGAACAATCTCAAAAACTTCAGAGCAACTCCAATGAAAAACTTATTTCCAAGGCTTTTCCTGAGCCCGAAGAAGGTCTTTTTAATATTGAAGCAGAATCAGAGATTGAGTGGCTCAAAAAATTCATATTGGGCATTCGAAAAATCAGAGGTGAAATGAATATTTCGCCTGGAAAGCCCTTGCAATGTTTTATTAAGAACTTTAACTCCCAAGACAAAAATTTCATTGAAAAAAATAAATTAATCATTTTTACTCTAGCTAAATTAGACAATATTGATCTACTAGAACTAAATGAGGAAGAGCCTGAGTCTGCAATTGCATTAGTTGGAGAAATGCAAATCTTAATACCTTTGTCGGGCCTCATTAATAAAGATGCTGAAAAAGATAGGCTTAATAAAGAAATTGATAAATTAATAAAACTTAAAGCTCAATTTTCAGGAAAACTAAACAACAAGAAGTTTATAAGTGGCGCGCCAGAGATTGTGGTTAAAAAAGAGCAAGACAAACTTGCGTCTGTTAACAAGGCATTAAAAGATCTGGAAACACAACTTGAAAAAATTTCTTTACTATAGGCGCAGTGTAATTCATTGAAAATTCATTGAAAAAACATTTTTAGGATTCTTAGCTAGATTGAATGCTGATAAAATCAAATATGATTAAATTTAAAACATTAACATTACTCCTAATTCTTCTAACTTTTAAAGTTAGTGCAGACTCTCTTGTCTATATTACTGACCAGCTAGATATCCCTATTCGTGCTGATAAAAACTTTGGTGAAAATATTATCCGACTCCTTCCATCTGGGACTGAACTTTCTTTATTGCAAAGTACTGAAGATGGATGGGCACAAATCCAGTTTGATGACACAATTGGCTGGATTAAATCATTTTATATATCCATTGATCCGCCAGCTAGAGAAGAGCTTAAAAAACTGACAAGATCTTATAACGCTAATAAGCTGTTAATATCTAAACTTGGAGGTGAAAAAGAAGCCTTAGAAAGTGAGCTTTTAATTCTGAAACAAGAAAATACAGATTTAGTTATTCAAAGCTCAAAATCACAGGCTGAAAAGGAACATATTGAGCAAATTTATCAAGACGCCTTAAAGCTAGAACATGAAAATGAAAAACACATTCAAGAAAAACTACAACTCAAAACTGAGCTTCAATTAGCTGAAAACAATACTCAAATTCAAAAAGATACTAGCTCTAGAAATTGGTTCATAGTTGGTGCAATTGTACTTTTCTTTGGAATGATTATTGGCTTTGTTGTTCCCGGGCTTCTCAGTAGAAGACGGTACTAAAAAATTAGGAGAACTAAATGAAAGAATTAAAACAAGCGCTTACCTTTGATGACATCTTATTGGTCCCTGCCCACTCTGAAGTGCTCCCAAAAGAGGTTGACTTAACATCCAGGCTCACCAATCAAATTACTTTAAACACCCCTATTATTTCTGCTGCTATGGACACAGTTACTGAGGGAAGGCTTGCTATCGCCATTGCTCAAGAAGGTGGTATGGGGGTTATTCATAAAAATATGTCAATTGAGTCACAAGCTAAAGAGGTAAGAAAAGTAAAACGTTTCGAATCTGGAATCATTAGAGACCCAATTAGTATTAGTCCATTAGCAACTATTAAAGATGTATTTGCCTTGCAAGATCAGCATGGCATTTCGGCATTACCAGTTGTCTCTAATAACACTTTAGTTGGCCTCATTACAAGTCGCGATGTTTTATTTGAAACCCGACTTGATGAGATAGTTGAAAATGTAATGACTCCTCAAAAATCATTAATTACTGTTGCAGAAGGAACCTCAATGGAAACTGTCCGCAAACTACTGCAAAAACACCGTATTGAAAGGGTTTTGGTCACTGATGAAAAATTTAAATTAGGCGGTATGATTACTGTTAGTGATATTAAGAAAACAAGTGACTTTCCAAAAGCTGCTAAGGATGATTTAGAGAGGCTTATTGTTGCTGCTGCAGTTGGTGTTGGCAAAGGTACAGGAGATCGAATTAGAGCGCTTGTTGAAGCTGGTGTTGATGTCATTGTTATTGATACTGCTCATGGCCATTCCCAAGGCGTAATTGATCGTGTCATCAAAACAAAACAAGACTTCCCTGATTTAGAAATTATTGCTGGAAATATAGCAACTGCTGAAGCTGCATTGGACCTTGTTAAGGCTGGTGCTGATAGTGTAAAAGTTGGAATTGGACCAGGAAGTATATGCACAACTAGAATTGTAGCAGGTGTGGGCGTACCTCAAATCAGTGCAATTTCTGATATCGCGGATGCCCTTAAAGGAACTAATGTAACAATAATTGCTGATGGAGGAGTTCGCTTCTCAGGAGATGCGGCTAAAGCATTCGCAGCTGGAGCTCATTGTGTTATGCTAGGCTCTATGCTCGCAGGCACTGAGGAGTCACCTGGAGAGGTTGAGCTATTTCAAGGAAGGTCCTATAAAGCTTACAGAGGTATGGGTTCAATAGGCGCCATGGGTCAAGCTCATGGCTCATCAGACCGGTACTTTCAGGCTGAACTTGCTGCTGAAAAATTAGTACCAGAGGGGATAGAAGGTAGAGTTCCTTTCAAAGGATCTATAAGGCCTATTATTCATCAGATGGTTGGTGGTATAAGATCATCTATGGGCTATACTGGCTGCAAAAATCTTGAAGCCATGAGAACAAAAGTTCAATTCGTTCAAGTTACCGCCGCAGGTATGACAGAGTCACACGTTCATGACGTTTCAATAACTAAGGAAGCGCCAAACTACCACCAATAGAGAGAGAAAATTACTCTTCGTCTAAAGCCTTAAGTTTGGCAAAATCTTTCTTATAACCTGGTTTAGCGAGAATTTCTAAATAAAATGATTTCAGGCTTTCTGCTTCAGCTTCACTGATGCACTTGCTTATCTCTGAAGATAAAATAACCTCTGCTTTTCCCTCTGAAGGACCAAACTTGCAATCAAAATTCCAGCAATCAAAATCCTCAGGGAGTGGTTTTCTATTCTCTCTCTTTAAATATTTTTTAACATCACGCCTCACGGCTTCAATCAGTCTAGCCGGCTTTATTTTTGGATGAGTCAATTCAAATATTTTTTTCATATACTTTTAAATTTAATTTTAATCAAGATGAGCATTTTAGTTATAAATGAATATACATTAACACTATAAATAAACTTAAGGCATAAATTAATTCAAAATATTATGAAAATCGATCAATTGAAAATGCCTTTGCCTTATCCAAGTCATTGTCTTCTAATAATTTACATAATAATTTAGCCGAAGTTGCTGCATGAGTAAGTCCATAATGCCCATGCCCACAATTATAAAAAATCCTATTCATTTTTAGAGATTTAGAGATTACCGGCACCGAATCTGGCATTGAGGGCCGGCTTCCCATCCAAAAATTTGCGTTATCTGTATTTAAGCCTGGAAACAACTCCCTACTAATTCGAGCAATGGATTTGAAATAATGCTGATTGGCTGGACGATTTGCATTAGAATATTCTGCCCATCCGCCAATTCTAAGCCCACTTGTCAAATTTGTTGCAACAATTCCTCGGTCAGCAAATACAATTGGTATATCGATATCGATATTTGATGAAGGAATGGTTATGTTATAACCTCGCTCTGCTGTCATTGGCAATTTATCACCTAAAGACTCTGCGAACGAAATTGAATGAATGCCAGCAGCTATTATTACCGCATCATATTTACTGCTACCCTTATCAAAATCTATCACAACAGAATTTAATTTTTCACTTACGCTGCTCACTCGGTTCGGATGAAAAATAACGCCATCCACCTTTACTGCATTTGCAAGGCCTTGAACTATATCAATTGGCTCGCTTACTTTGCCCCACTCATGAGACAAATAGGCGAATTTAAAATTATCATTAATAGTAGGCACAATTTGAGATATTTTGTCAGCATTTAAAACTTCGCTAATAAATCCCCGTGAAGCCCTATCAGTCCAACTTTTCAAACTCTTATTAAAGCTTTGCTCAGTATCATATACGAATGCACAACCATTCTGCTCAAGCATTGCGCTCATATTATAATATTCTAGTAATTCCTTAGTGTCATTGATTGAGCTATGGCATAGATAACTTAGTGCATTTGTTGACGCAATGAAGCGCTTCCCTTTGGATGTATGTAAAAATTTCCAAAACCACGGTATTTGCTTCCAAAAATCTTTAAGTGGAACTTTTAAAGGTGCATCAGAATCCATCAACATTTTTAATGCTTTCCATTGAATACCAGGTGTACTCAAAGGAAAAATATCAGAAGCGCCAATATGGCCTGCATTGGCTTTTGATGAGCCAGCTTCTCCTGGCTTTGAAGGGTCAAATACACTAACCTGGTATCCTTTACGATTAAGAGCACAAGCAGTCGCTATTCCTATAATTCCAGCCCCTATTATGGCCACTGAAGAGCCTAAAGGTATTTGTGATTTTGGCACAATTTTTTACTAGCTAAGTAAATCAAAAGCATCACCCCAACAATCTGAGACTTTATAGCCTAATGGGTATGGGTCACTGGGGTCTAGTCCAATTTGATGAATTCCATGAATCCAACCACGACCTGAAACTCTAGGAAGTATGCCAGGCCGTCCAGCGATTGTCTTTTTAGAAACTATCTCAACTTGAAACTCGCTGTCAATAATTGATCTTGCTTTAAGGCTTTGACCAACTTTAATTTGGCCTTTCGCTTCCATAACTGCAAGGCGAGCAGAATTACCAGTGCCACACGGAGATCGGTCGATTCGACCAGGTGGCAGAATTGTTGCACCTTTCATAATCCCATCATCATCATGTCCGACAAACATTGTGTAGGAAATACCCGTTAAATCTTCAAGCTCGGGGTGCCTTATTTCAAGCTGACTATTAACAGCTCTATGGATTTTAGAGCCAATATCAACTAGTTGCCGAGCATTTTCTGGCGCAATCTTTAAGTCGAACTGAGCAGGATCAATCAACGCATAAAAAATTCCACCAAAAGCTATATCCAAAGTAACTCTTCCTAACCCTTCTACTTCAACAATTGCATCCAGTTGGTCTGCATATGAAGGCGTCATATCTAATGTAACCCGTTCACATTTTCCATCTTTACAGCTTGCACTTGCGCGAACGAGTCCAGCTGGCGTATCAATAGTAACAATAGTCTCAGGCTCCTTCATTTCAATCATCCCAGTTTCTAATAGAACTGTTACAAGACATATACTGTTTGATCCCGACATAGCATGAGCCTTGTCGCCTTGCAAGATTAAAAAACCAATATCTGCTTCCTTGTTGATCGGATCAAATATTAGGTTTGTAGACATCTGAGCATAACCTCGTGGCTCAAACACTAAGAAACGACGCAAACTATCATCAACATTATTAATGTAGTTCATCTTTTCCAACATTGTATCTCCGGGAATATCTATAACACCACTAGTAACTATTCTTCCAACCTCTCCTTCTGCGTGAGCTTCAACCATAGTTATAGTTTTCTTCCACTGCATAAACCTAACCTCTTAAAATAATCGATTTCATTGTTTAATTGGCCATGTATCTGAAAGGCGATACCCTCCAGGCCAAGGATCTTCAGGATCTAGCATAAGTTGATGAGTTCCTGTAATCCAAGCCCTTCCTCGAATTGAAGGAATAATTGCATTCTTACTGCCAACCATAACCTCTTCTACTATACTGCAATCAAAGCGAGAATCAAGAATTGAGCGACCAATCATACGGTCTCCTTTTTGAAGCTCACCTTTTGCATGAAGAACTGCCATACGAGCAGAACAGCCAGTTCCGCAAGGTGAGCGATCTAATTTACCTGGGTCTATTACAACACTATTGCGACTAACTTTCACACCCTCTTCTTCAAATAAAGGAAGTGCAAGCTCGCAGAATGAAATATGCCTCCAGTCAGAATTAGTTGGGTGATTAAAGTCAAGCTGTAGATTAGCAGCAGCAGTTATTTTTGAACCAATTTCAGCTAAATCTTTAGCCTCATCAGGCTTAATTTCAAAGCCAAGTTCAGCAGCATTAACAATAACAAAGCTATCTCCTCCATAGGCAGTGTCGACCTTAAGAGAGCCCAAGCCTTCAACTTCAATATGAACATCTAGCTGGTCAGCAAAAGAAGCAACATTGTGAACCTCTATGCTTTTTGCTTTACCATTTTCACAATATGCCTTTACTGGAACTAGTCCTCCTGGAGCCTCAAGGACAAATTCAGTAATTGGCTCCTTCATCTCAATCATTCCTGTATCAAGTAAAACAGTTGAAACGCAAATGGAATTTGAACCGGACATTGGTGGTGTATGTTCAGGCTCCATCACAATAAAACCTTGTTGGGCCTTTGGGTTTTTGGGTGGCACTAATAGATTAACGTGTTTAAAAACTCCCCCTCTTGGCTCATTTAAAACAAATTGACGCAATTTTTGATCTTGATTAATCCACAGCGCCTTATCCCAAAGACTATCACCCTTAGGTGGAGCGACGCCTCCAACAATCACATTTCCTACTTCACCTTCTGCATGACAGGAAACTATATGAATCAACTTACTGCTTTTCATTAAATGTCCTCACTAATATCAATCCATAAAGTTTTAGTCTCAGTATATTGATCATGAGCCATAAGTGAATTATCACGACCACCAAACCCTGATAGCTTATAGCCACCAAAAGGGGTTGATATATCACCTTCTCCATAACAATTTACAGAAACAGTTCCCGCTTGAAGAGCTCTGCCATACTTGTGTGCCTTGGTAACACTTGAAGTAAATAAAGAAGCTTGAAGTCCATAACATGTGTCGTTTGCAAGCTTAATGGCTTCTTCATCACTATCGACAGTCATCATTACAAATACAGGTCCAAAAACCTCTTCTTTAGCAATTATCATTTCTGCAGTAACGCCAGTAAAAAGGGTAGGCTCAATAAACAAACCTTCTCCTAAATTAATTGCATTACCACCTTCAATTAATTCAGCTCCCTCATTTTTAGCTATTTCAATGTAACCCAGAATCTTATCGTATTGCTCTTTAGAAATTATTGCCCCCAACTGGTTGTTTGGATCTAAAGGGTCACCCGTATGCCAATCTTTCATTTTCTCTCTGACCTTTTCAAGCAATGAATCTTTCAAGCTCTTATGAACTATTAGGCGAGAATTAGCAGTACAATTCTGCCCCATATTCCAAAGCGCGGCAAAAACAACATGCTCAGCAACACCATCAAGATTATTAGCATCAGAAAGAACCACAGCAGGATTTTTACCACCGCATTCAAGAATAATTTTCTTTAAGTTGCTTTGTCCTGAAAATTCTAAAAATAATCGCCCTACTTCAGTTGACCCTGTAAAAGAAATTGCATCAATATCTAAATGCCTGCCCATTGGTTCACCAACATCTGGCCCTTCGCCAGGAAGGACATTTAAAACTCCTGGGGGAATTCCAGCTTCAATTGCCAGCTCGGCAACTCTAAGTGCAGTCATTGATGTTTGTTCTGCTGGCTTGACAATAACGCTATTACCCCCAGCTAGTGCCGGCGCAATTTTCCATGCCAGCATCATGAGAGGAAAATTCCAAGGCAGTACGCAACCAACAACTCCTAAAGGCTCACGTGTAATTAGACCTACTGCATCAGCATTCGCCGGAGAGATTTGATCATACATCTTATCTATAGCTTCCGCATGCCACTGGATAGTGACTATTGTCTCAGGAAGATCAGTTAACTCACATTCACTAATAGGCTTGCCACTTTCCAAGCTTTCAAGCACTGCAAGCTCTGTTTTATTCTCCTCAATAAGCTGAGCTAACTTCAATAAAACTGCCTTACGTTCGCTAGGATGCTTGTTAGCCCAATCGCCAGAATTAAAGGCATCTCGTGAAACTTCAACTGCATAGTTAACATCAGAATCATTACACGAGGCAATACTAGTAATAGTAGATCCAGTTGCAGGATTAATTGTTTTCATAACCTTTCCAGCTTTTGATTTCTGGAATCTTCCATCTATAAAAGGATCAACTGGAAATTTTATTTTAGCAGCAATATTTGCATATTCTTTTTGGCTAAGAAGGGTTGGCATTTATTTACTCCTATTTATTTAGAATTGAATGAAGTGAGGTGCGAGTATTGTCGATAATACCAATCATTTCTTCCTTGAGTAATCCCTCAATAGGAAGCAAAGGTAAACGAACCTTGCCACCAGGGCGACCCTGCAGCTCACATCCCAATTTAACACACTGTAAGAATTTACCACCTTGCTCTAAAGCTTTCATAAGAGGCATTAAGGCACTCATAAGAGTACTTCCTTTCTCAAAATCAGCTTGTTTTCCAAGGGTGTCCATTAATTGGACGCATTCCGATGGGAAAAAATTAGCAGTTGCGCATACCCAAGACTTTGCCCCCCAAGCCGCGAATTCAAGCACCTGCTCTTCACCACCGACAGCAAGCTCAATTGAAGGGTAATTTTGTGACAGTAAAGGCAATCGCGAATAGTCACCACTTGACTCTTTAACGGCAGCAATCAGTGGATTACTAGCGACAATATCTAAAAAAGTTTCACCCATTTCAACGCCTGTTCTACCTGGGTAGTTATATAGCATTATTGGCAAGTTAGTAATCTCTGCTATTTTAAGGACGTGATGTGCAAGCTCATCTTCTGAGGGTAAGGAATAAGGTGGAGCAGCCACTAAAAGAGAGTTAGCACCTGAGGATACTGCTGCTAATGAGATTTCATGACATTCATCAACTCGAATATCATTTACACCTGCCATAAATTCAACTCGACCATTAATTCTATCTGATGCAAAATTAAACTGCTGAATCCTCTCTTCTTTTGAAAGAGCATAAAACTCACCAGTAGAGCCACCAACTATAATACCAGCAACGCCATTTTCAATTTGCCAGTCAATTACGTCGGCATAAGCATTCCAGTCAATCTCACCATCATCACCAAAAGGCGTGACAATAGGGGTATAGATTCCTTCAAATTTCATTTTTACTCTCCAATAATTTATTAATTTATATCTATTATATTAACTTTTGTCGACACTTTGTATTTAAATTATATTTAAATATAAGGCCTTTAAGAATCTATGATTATAATAGAGTCTGAATATAGCATAAAAGATGCAAAAATAAAAAACTAGTAATTATGTCTAAATTAACACAAAAAAAAGAGAGAGTAAAAAACCCTAAAGGTTACAGCTCAATTATTATTTATGAAATTCTTCGTGATGAAATCCTCTCATTAGATCTTGCACCATGTCAGCCAGTAGATGATGCAAGCCTGGCAAAGCGCTTTAATGTTTCAAGGTCACCAGTGCGCGATGCAATGGTACGACTAGTTTCAGAATCTTTATTGCAAACTTTACCAAATAAAGGAACTATAGTTTCTCCTCTTAGGCTTGAGGATTTCTCAAAATATATTGATGCCTTAGATATTGTTCAAAGAACGGTGTCACGCCTAGCTGCTAAGTTTAGGAATAATGAGAATCTAGAACTAATAAATAAAGAGCAGGCAATATTTGCATCTTCTGTTGAGGCAAATGACATCCTAGGAATGATTCAAAGTAATAGAGATTTTCATATAGCAATTGCGAAAGCAGGCAATAATCGCTACTTTGAGAAAATTTATCGTGAGCTACTTGATGATGGAAGAAGGTCTTTAAGAATATATTTTAATTCCTTTGATAGTCATTTGCCAAAAAATTTAATTAGTGATCACCAATTAATGATTGATGCGATCAAATTTCAAAACCTTGATTTAGCTGAAGAATTGGCTCACGAGCATACTTTACAAATGCAACAGCAATTTCTTAATTATCTTGGGACCCTTGAAACATCTGATATTGAAATAAATATTAATTAATTTTTTAAATTGTCGACAATTTGAACTTTCATTTATTATCAATCAATGATATGATACTCTCAACATATCTTGTTCAATTGAGCATTAATGTTAAATTTAAATATTTAAAAAGGAGAAAATTAAGATGAAAATATTTTCAAAAACTCTGGTAACGCTTTCTACTGCTGTAGTCTTACTAACTGGAACAACTACTGTATCAGCTGACAAACTGGATGATGTTATTGATGCAGGCGTACTGAGATGTGGAGTAGTCCTTGACTTTCCACCAATTGGTTATCGTGATGCAAACAACGAGCCTGCTGGTTTTGATGTTGAATATTGTAAAGACCTTGCTGCAGCATTAGAAGTGGATCATGAAATTATTCCACTTACTTGGGCTGAGCGCCTCCCATTAATTGTGACTAACCGAGGTGACGTGGTCTTTGGCGGTACTTCAGATACATTGTCTCGAGCTAAAACAGTTGGCTTTTCAATTCCTTACGCTATTTATTATGCTCAGGCAGTTGTTGGTGCTAATAGTGGAATTAAAACTGTTGAAGATATGTACAACAAAAAAGTTGCTGCTGCAGTTGGAACCGTTCCTGAACAGGAATGGTTAAAAATTGCTGAAGCAATGGGAATCGAGGGTAACTACCAAGGCTACCAGTCTGAGAATGAAGTTTTCTTAGCTGTGGCTCAAGGTAAGGCTGATGCTGGTATAACAACTAACACAACAGTATTGCCTATAACCCAACAATTTGACACAGTTATCGCTGGTCCTCGTATGCCTTGGGGAACTGACTATACATCTGTAGTTGGTCCACGTATGGATGTTACTTGGCTAAACTATCTTAATCTTTTTGTCACGCAGCAAGTTCGTTCTGGCCGCTATCAAGAACTTTGGGGTCAGTTTGTCGGTGGCGATGCACCTGAATTACGCATTCCTGGTGTCTATTATTAAAAAATAATATTAATATGGTCGGCTTGCCGACCATATTTTTTGTAAAGGCCTTTTATGGACTACAATTTTCATTGGAGACCAGTCTTCAAGTCTCTTCCTGATTTATTAGAGTCTGCAATACTTACATTAGAAGTTGCAATTCTATCCATGATTTTAGGAATAATATTTGGCTTAGCGCTTTCTTTAATCCGGATTCATGTTAAAGGACCACTGAAATGGTTTGCAATATCTTGGATTGAATTAGCTCGCAATACTCCAGCTCTATTACAATTATTTTTCTTTGGATTTGGACTTGGTGCATTTGGAATACACTTCAGCCCTTTTCTTATTGTTTTGATGGGCCTAACGTTTAATAATTCGGGTTACCTAGCTGAAAACTTTCGTGGTGGATTTAACTCCATTCCAGATACTCAAATTCGAGCTTCACTTAGTTTAGGAATGAACCACTTTCAAACCTATACTAGAATTATTATCCCCCAAGTACTTAGAGTTGTTTATCACCCAATGACTAACCAAATGGTTTGGGCTGTCTTAATGTCATCCCTTGGAATGCTGGTAGGCTTCCGTGAACTTTCAGGTGAGACACAATTTTTTGCATCAAAAACGTACCGTATTTTTGAATATTTTGCTGCTACTGCTGTAATTTATTATGTAATAGTTAAAATTATTCTTGGCGCTGCCAGGCTTATGGCATCTCGCCTTTTTAAATACTAAATATTTAATAATGGAATCATCAGCTACATATTTTTCTGGATTCAGCCTTAATGATTTGTGGTTTCTAGGTGAGGCCGCTTTAAGAACTCTATGGATCTCTTTCTTAGCAATCAGTATTGGCTCATTAATTGGTATATTTTTAGGTCTTGCCCTTAGTGTCTCTAGAATTTTTTCATTTACACTTGGAGCTATTCTTGATATTTTTCGCTCTGTCCCATTAATTATTCAGCTCGTTTTATTTTTTAACTTTGCTCCAATTATTGGCCTTAGGCTTAATCCTTTTGAAGCAGGATTAATTGTTCTGACTGTATATACCTCGGCATATGTAGCTAATGTAGCACGCGGTGGGATTGAGGCAGTTGGCATACCAATGCGTCAAGCAGCAAGAAGCCTCGGAATGAATTACTGGCAAGACTTGCGCTATGTTGTATGGCCTATTGGACTTAGGGCGGTTTTTCCAGCATGGGTTGGAGTAGCTCTCGGAGTTATGAAAGACAGCGCATTGGTTTCTATACTAGGATATGTTGAACTCTTAAAGGCATCACAAATATTAATGACTAGAACACAAGAAGCTATATTAATTTTATCAATTGCTGGAGCTTTCTATTTTGCTTTGTCCTACCCAATTTCTTATTATGCAACTCGACTTGAACAAAGGTGGTCTAAATGATTAGTATTAGTAATTTATATAAGAGCTACGGCTCCCTTGAAGTACTAAAAGGGATTGATCTTAACATACCAAAAGGTGAAGTATTAAGCGTAATAGGCTCTTCTGGCTCTGGAAAATCAACCCTACTTTATTGTATCAATGGGCTTGAACCCATTCAAAAAGGACAAATCATTGTAGATGATATCGATGTTCATGCAAAAGAGACAAACCTTAATTCAGTTCGTCAAAATATGGGCATGGTGTTTCAACAATGGAACAGCTTTCCCCACTTAACAGTTCTTGAAAATGTAGCTCTAGCGCCTAAAATAGTTAGTAAGCTATCTAAATCAGACGCACTAGAAGTTGCTGAGAAGCAGCTTCTTCACGTTGGACTTGGTGATAAGCTTTCACAATATCCTTCTGCACTTTCAGGAGGCCAGCAGCAACGTTTAGCTATTGCCCGAGCATTAGCGATGGAACCTAAATGCATGTTATTTGATGAGGCGACATCTGCTCTTGACCCTGAGCTTGTTGGAGAGGTTCTTGACACTATTAGACTTCTTGCTGATGAGGGTATGACGATGATTTGTGTGACCCATGAAATGGGATTTGCTCGTGAAGTTTCTGATAGGGTAGCATTTTTTCATGAAGGCAAAATTGAAGAAATAAACCAAGCTGAAAAACTATTTGGATCTCCAAAATCTAAATATCTACAAAAGTTTCTATCAAAAGTTAAAACATAGAACTATCAACTACTTAGCGGAGTTTATCTATGGCAAAACTTTCCAATAACGAAGCCATTATCTTTGTACAAAATAATGTCGAAGGTGATGTTCTAGTTTGTAATGAAGGGCTAAGTTTCTGGGGGGGTGTTGATCCTGATACAGGAGTAATTATTGATATTCATCATCCTAATTGTGGAGAACAGCTTTCGGGAAAAATTGTACTAATGCCAACTTCTCGAGGCTCATGCAGTGGAAGTGGTGTATTGCTGCAGCTTGCGCAAAATGGAAATGCACCAGCTGCACTTATATTTAGAGAAACTGAAGATATTTTAACTCTTGGAGCAATGATTGCTGAAAGACTGTTTAATAAAAAAATTGCCATATTACGCCTAAATCCAAACATTTATAATTTATTATCTGTACAGAAATCTGCAAAAATTGATCATCTCAAATTATATTTCTCAAGTACTCGAATTAATTTATGTCAGCCTGATTTAAGTACAATTTACTTGAATAATTCAGATAAAGAATTGTTGGCTGGCAATCACGGTAAAGCCACAAAAATTGCAATGGAAATATTATGTTTGATGGCTGCTTCTCAAAATGCAGATAAATTGATCGATGTTTCTAGAGGGCATATTGATGGTTGTATTTTGGCACATGATGCTAATCTCAATTTTGCAGAAAAAATGCTGGATATGGGTGCGAGGGTTATTATCCCAACTACAATTAATGCAATCTCAGTAGATAGGGAAAATTGGAGATCACAAGGTGTAGAGCCTGAACTGGGTAATAAAGCTAGCCGGCTTGCTGATGCATATGTCAAAATGGGTGCCCGTCCTACATTTACATGTGCGCCTTATCTTTTAAGTGAAAAACCAATTAGAGATGAAGTTATCGGATGGTCTGAGTCAAATGCAGTTATTTATGCAAATTCTGTAATTGGAGCTCGCACTCAAAAGCATCCAGATTATTTAGATTTATTCATAGCAATGACTGGACGTACTCCAAATACTGGTGTTTATTTAGAAGAGAATCGAAAGCCTAACTGTGAAATTAAAATATCACTGCCTTTGAAATTTGATGAGTCTATTTGGCCAATGATAGGTTGGCTGGCTGGTTCTAAATCACCAAATGGAATTCCAGTATTAATTGGCCTTGAAGATATTTCACTGAGTAATGATGATTTAAAAGCTTTATGCGCAGCATTTGGTACAACATCTGCATCTCCAATGTTGCATATTAAAGGGCATACGCCAGAAGGTGAATTGCCAAGCACTCAAGATGCTACTTCTAAAACAATAATGCCCAATGATTTGTTAAATTTGTGGCAAAAATTCAATACTGGAAATAACAAGATTGATCTAGTTGCTATTGGGAGTCCGCACGCATCTTCTGATGAGTGTATGAAGTTTTTGAAATTGTTATTGGAAAAAAATCAAACGGTTATTGTTCCAACTATTTTGACCGTTGGGCAAGAAACTCTTGGAAAATTAAGAGATCATGGGAGTTTAAATCAACTTTCTAAATTAGGCGTTCAAGTTGTCCCTGATATTTGTTGGTGCTCAATAACTGAACCAGTTTTTCCATCAAAGACACAATCATTAATAACTAATTCTGGTAAATACGCTCACTATGGTAAGGGTTTGACAGGGCGAAATATACGGTTTGGAAGTTTGAGCGACTGTGCAATGGCTTCTTTAAGTGGTTTTGTTAATGATGAGCTGCCGAATTGGTTGAATTCTCCCACTTAAAATGATTTTTGAAATCTTAAAGATCTATATTAAGCTAAATAAGTTTATACCAACTTGAACTAAAGTCCAAATTTCGTGTGATGAGTGAGGGTGTGTATATCTATCCACGAGGTCAAAGGAGCTCCTTTTCAGCTACTGATTTTAGTAGCTATGGAGCATTCGAAATAGCAAGCAGCGCCCCATGGAAATATTACTGCTTAAGGCCTCTCAAGCAATGGCATTGAGCCTAATTTTGATGTTCTAGGTGATACTGTACTTTCTTTCTCATAATTTAATTTAATTTTCCAAAAAATGTCATTCTTGCTGACTCAGAAAGCTGTACATCAGGTTCAGAGTTGTAAGCTAAAACTGACAGCACCCTCATCTGACTTCCTTTTGTAGGCGTTACTCGATGAATAGCATTTTTTCCTCGAAATAAAACAAGTGAGCCATTCTCCATTTTTAATCTCTGAGGTGAACATTTATTATCTAGTAAGTCAGAAACTTGATCATAATTATTTTCGTCAGTATGTGCATCTCTAAAATCGCGAATATACTCAAAGCTGCCTCCAGATATCGGCTTTTGTATTAACAAGGTGATTGCAAAAGAAGAGTTATCAAAGTGCCAGCCTAGTTCTTGGCCCTCTTTAGCGTAATGAATATTTATTGACGACAACTCGTCATCATATTTATAGAGCACTTCTTCATTCAATACCTCGCATAGAAAATCTTTAAATTTTTTCGAATTATAAAGCACCCTTAAGGAAGAGTTAGTTGAAACCTGATCATCTGTAATACAGCCTTTTGAAGATATCACAGTCTTATTTCGTGGATGATTAATCTTGAAACTTGGATCTGAAGGCTTTAGATAAACGTTATGTTTATTTACACAATAATAAGCCAAGTTTTCCTGCTTATTAGCCTCTTCAAGAATACTTTTTATTGTATCTTTCAATAGAAAATCTGCAAGAACAATTACCCCATCATTATCTAATTTTCTTTTACATTCAGATCTATAAATAGCATCATAAATTGGATGCTTGTCAATATTAATAATAGTTGATAATTTATTTTTGTTACTAATCACAAGTTAAGTATTTAATTTTTAATTGTAAAAAATAATTATATCTGCAACCAATAAAGATAATTTGTTGTATTCAGGCTTTATGTTAATAGATAATTAATCAACAATTAAATGGCAACATAATGATTCATTTCGGGCACATTTCTAAACAACAGTTTCTAGAAGAGTATTGGCAAAAAAAACCATTACTAATTAAAAATGCTCTTCCTAGCTTTATTAGCCCTTTATCGCCCAATGAGCTAGCCGGACTATCCTGTGAAGAAGAGTTTGAATCTAGAATTGTAACTGGATCCATCTCAACAAAAACTTGGAGTCTGGAAGGAGGACCATTTGATGAAAATACTTTTAAAGAGCTCCCAGATAGAGAGTGGACTCTTTTAGTTCAGGGGGTAGATAGAAATATAAATGAAGTTCATCAACTTATTAGTGAATTTGATTTTATTCCTAGATGGCGATTTGATGATGTAATGATATCTTTTGCGGCCTTAGGCGGAAGTGTTGGCCCTCATTATGATAATTATGATGTTTTTTTACTACAAGGACTTGGAAGGCGACGATGGGAAACAAGTTCAATTGATTGTAGCCCTGAAAACTACTTGCAAAACACTCCACTTAGAATAATGAAAAATTTCATTGAAGAGTTAGCCTGGGAAGCTGAGCCAGGTGATATCGTTTATATACCGCCAAAAGTTGCTCACCACGGAGTAAGCCTTGATGATGAGTGTATAACTCTTTCAATTGGTTATAGATCTTACTTGAACAATGAAATGCTCGATTCGCTTGAATTGCCTAATAAAACAAATGGCACTTACTTTGAAGATCCAGCCTGGAGAGTTAATCTTCATCCTGCTGAAATTCCTCAAGCTGCAATTGAGCAGTCACAAAAGCTTTTAAATATTAAAGAACTCCCTGAAGACTTCTTTGGGTGCTTTGTAACTAAACTTGACCCTGAGGATGAAAAAAAGTTTAATGAAGTTATGGCTTATCAAAACAAAGAAGAAATAGAAGAATCTAGCCTATATCGTCTTCATCCAATATGCAGAGTTGCGTATCAATTAACGAATAAAAAATTAATGGTATTTATTAATGGCGAAGTCTTTGATTGCAGTAATATTGATTATGATTTAGTTATTGATTTTGCCAACTCAAGGCAGCTTAGATTAAACAATAAAAACAGAGCTCTAGCAGAGCAGCTCATTTCACTATCTTTAATAGAAAAATCTACATAAATATAATCAATCTTTCTAGAACTAAGACTTAGCTTTTTACAACTTATAAAACCATTAATGGTCAATCAGAACAGGCAAATTTAGTACATTTGAGAAAAAAAATTAGGGGATAATTCAACTGTTTTATGGATTTTGGTAAGTTTTATCTCAAGCGTACCTATTGGGTATGTTTTAAATAAAGCTTATTACGTTAAACCATAAAACATTTTTTTATTTTATTGGAGTAACGCAATGGACATGAATATAGTTCAGAAAAGTTTTACGTTTGGCAATAGTCAAATTACATTTGAAACAGGAAGAATTGCACGACAATCTCATGGAGCTGTTTTAGCCAGCATGGATGATACGCAAGTATTAGTGAGCGTAGTTGGAGCAAAGGATGCAAAACCAGGTCAATCTTTTTTTCCATTATCAGTAGATTATATTGAAAAGACTTATGCAGCCGGAAAAATCCCTGGTGGCTTTCTTAAAAGAGAGGGTCGTCCAAGTGAAAAAGAAACATTAACTTCTCGCTTAATTGATCGCCCTATTCGTCCATTATTTCCAAATGGCTACATGAATGAAGTGCAAGTCATGATTCAGGTTATCTCTGCAAATAAAGATATAGATCCTGATATTCTAGCAATGCTCGGAACATCTGCGGCTTTAGCAATTGCTGGAGTTCCTTTTAAAGGTCCAATTGGTGCTGCTCGCGTAGGTTACAGAGATGGTAGCTACATTATTAACCCAACATATAGTGACCTTAAAACGTCAGAACTTGATATGGTTGTTGCTGGAACAAAAGATGCTGTATTAATGGTTGAATCTGAAGCAAGTGAGCTTTCAGAAGACGTAATGCTTGCAGCTGTTATGTTCGCACATGAACAATTTCAAGTAGTAATTGATAGTGTTGCTGAATTTGCAAAAGAAGTAGGAGTTTCTCCTCGAGTATGGGAAGCACCAGCTGAAAATGAATCTCTGATGTCTTCTATTAAGTCTAAATTTGAAAGTAAGATTTCTGAAGCGTACCAGACTGTCGATAAGATGGAGCGTTATGAAAAAATGGGTGAAGTTAAAGATGCCGCTCTTGAGGAATTTGTTAATGATGCTGATGATTCACCAAGCTCAGATGACGTTAAAAACTATATCAAAAAAATTGAGAAATCAACTGTTAGAGAACGTATTCTAAAAGGTGAACCAAGGATTGATGGAAGGGATAGCTCAACTGTTCGTGAGTTAGCAATTGAAACTGGCGTTTTAGAAAATACACATGGCTCAGCACTTTTTACACGTGGTGAAACTCAAGCTCTTGTTGTTACAACACTAGGCTCAAAAAGAGATGGACAGCTTATTGAAAAACTTGAATCAAATGATCGTATAGAGGATCACTTCATGCTTCATTACAACTTCCCTCCATACTGTGTTGGAGAAACGGGTCGCGTAATGGGCGTTAAACGTCGTGAAATTGGCCATGGTCGATTGGCGCGAAGAGGAATTGCAGCTTGTCTTCCAAGCATTGAAGAGTTTCCTTATACTATCCGAATTGTGTCAGAAATAACAGAATCCAATGGCTCTAGCTCTATGGCAAGTGTTTGTGGTTCTTCGCTTTCACTTATGGATGCGGGTGTTCCAATTAAAGCTCCAGTTGCAGGAATCGCTATGGGCCTTGTTAAAGATGAAGATCGCTTTACAGTATTAACTGACATTCTTGGTGATGAAGATCACCTTGGTGACATGGACTTTAAAGTTGCTGGAACAGCAAAAGGAATCAATGCACTTCAAATGGATATTAAGATTGATGGTATCACTGAAGACATTATGTCTATTGCACTCAAGCAGGCTAAAGAAGCAAGACTTAATATTCTTGGTCAAATGAATCAAGTTATTTCAGAGCCTAATGCTGCATCAAAAAATGCTCCAAAAACTAAAGTCATTAAAATCCCTACTGACAAAATTCGTGATGTCATTGGCAAGGGTGGTGAAACTATTAGAGGTATCGTTGCGCAATCAGGCGCAAGCGTTGATGTTGATGATGAAGGAAACGTTAATGTTTTTGCAAATGATACTGAAAGCTTTGAAAAAGCAGTTCAGATGGTTAAAGAGGTAACTGCAGTTCCTGAATTAAACAAAGTATATATGGGCAAGGTAGCAAAAATAGTCGAATTCGGCGCTTTTGTTACAATCATGCCTAATCAGGATGGACTATTACATGTGTCTGAAATTGCTCATGAAAGAGTCGAAAAAGTTGAGGATCATCTTAAAGAAGGTCAAGAAATCGAAGTTAAAGTTCTTGGGATAGATCGAGGAAGAATTAAGCTTTCTAGAAAGGCTTTAATTGAGAAGTAATTAAATTAAGCCACCGAAAGGTGGCTTTTTTATTTATTATAATAAATTATGTCAGATAAAAAATTAGTAGAACTGGAAGAAAAAATATCATATCTTCAAAATATGCTTGATGAACTAAATATGGTTGTTTTTCGTCAGGGCGAAAAAATCGCCAAACTTAACAATCAAATTAAAGAGACAAAAGAGAAGTTAATTAATCAATCTGAACCGCAGTCTGATCAATCCGAGGTGATTAATGATAAGCCGCCTCATTACTAACTTGGGATGAAATATGAAAAATTTACCTAGTTTTTTAGTAACATTACTTTTTTTAGCCATTTCAAACTTAGCCTTTGCAGGAATATATGATGATTGGCCGGATGAAGCGATTTGCACTTGGCTTGAGCAAAAACCTGATAATGAAGAATTCCTGGCAGAAAATGAAAAAAGAGAATTAAATTGCTTTAAAAGAGAGGATTTTAGTCCTCGTAAAGATCCTATTAAAGAGGAATATAAAAGCAATGAGGGTTCTAGCTACTAAATAATAGCCTAGTTTCGCCTCATCATGAATAGTAAGGCCAATCCATTAAAACCCCAAACAAAACTTAAAAGATACATATTAAAGGTCAATCCAAGATATTCTGCCAAATAACCCACTAGAGCTGGCCCAAAAATGAAACCAGCAAAACCTAGAGTTATAAGATTCGCAACAGTTAACGAAATAGGTTCATCGGTTATTCTAATAGCCTGCCTAAGAATTATAGCTATAAAGTTTGCAGTACCAAAGCCGAATAGCAGCATTCCAAAAATAATTACATAGAAATCTCCTGTCAAAATTGAGAGGAAAAGAGTAATTCCAGCAATAATGCTTAAATAGCCTCCAATAAATTTTTCGGTAGAGTCTTTGATCATTTTGGATGCAAATAATCTTGACGTAATTTCACCAATATTAAATGCAACAATAAGTGCACCACCAAGATACAATGGAACTAATAAATCTTTTGTAAGCCAAAGTGCGGACCAATCAAGGATTATGCCCATAGTTGCATAGTTCATCATCATCAAAACACCGAAGATTAAAATTGATTTTTGAGGTAACTTAAACTTTGGAATTTTCTTAAGGCCTTCGAGCGACTTTAAAAGCCCAAACTTATATATTATTAGAGAGCCAAAAATCAACATTGTTCCTGTTGTTAAGAAAATTAAATCTGGCCTTTCTATATATTTTATTGTAAAAAATGCTGTAACAGCTCCTACTAAAGAGCCAAAGCTAAATGCAGCATGGTATAAAGGCGTTATAATTTTGGATGTTTTCTGTTCAATCATTGAAATCTGGGATTGAGCAGATGGACTAAATAAACCTACACAAAAACCGAAGGGTATAAACGCCAGTAAAAACCAAAGATAATTTGTTGATAGTATTAACAATAAAGGGCAGTAAGCAATACCTATTAAACCAAAAGCAATAGAGTTTTTTGTGCCAAACCTTGGGACAACAAGTCGACCTGATATTTGATTACCTATAAGATTTGAAATACCAAAAACAAATAACCCAATTCCAATTTCTGCCTCAGTTATTTGTAATCTTTCAGCATTCCATGGTATATACACAAAGTATATTCCGATTTGAAAAAGCACAAGAAATGCACTAAGAAAAACTGTATATATGCCGTTATTGTATAATTTACTCTCGGTCATAGTGTTTTAAAAACTCTTAAAAAAACTATTTAACCTGAAGGGCAGAAAAGTTTATTGATACCCCTTTCCATCCAGCCTTGATAAAGTTACGAATATTGATATGAGATAGTTCGTTATCTGGCTCATCAAGTACAGACTGGTAATGCTCACCAAAACATCTTGCCGCCTCAACTTCAGAAAGTGAATGCATTAAGCCAAAACAAAAAACTTTGGCTGAACCTTGGTTTTCATCTTTTGAATTAAAAAGACCATTATTATCAAAAGCAACATTTTTAAATACATACTCTTGGTCTATTAATTTAGTGAAATCAGAAAAATTCATCTTAACTTCTGATCGAAGTAACTCAAGATACTCTTTTGTTCTCATAGCTTATTAGGTGTACATTGGATTTGACTTATTAACGTCAATATCAAGCTTTTTAATTGCGCTCTTAATTACCTTAGAATCCAACAAATCATCATCAACCAAAGCATTCAATGTGGTAAATACAATGTAATTAGCATTCACTTCAAAGAAATATCTAAGCTCTTTACGAGAGTCTGACCTACCAAATCCATCTGTCCCTAGCACTTCATAATGAAGAGGAATATACTTACGCGCCTGTTCGGCATAATTTCTCATATAGTCTGTCGCAGCAATTACTGGGCCAGTAGACTTACTTAAGCACTGCGTTATGTAAGGAACTTTCTTATTTTTGCTAGTACTGAGTAAGTTTTCACGGTCAACTTTCTGAGCCTCTCTTGTAATTTCATTAAAACTAGTAACGCTCCAAACATGTGACATAACACCCCAATCTTTTGCAAGCATGTCAGCTGCTTTTTCAACTTCCCTCAAAATTGCACCGCTACCTAACAACTGAACTTCGATTTTAGATTTACCGACTGTTTTTAAAGGATACATTCCCTTAATAATGCCTTCTTCAGAACCCTTAGGGATTGCAGGATGGCTATAGTTCTCGTTCATTAATGTTATGTAATAAAAAATATTTTCCATATTCTCATACATTCGACGCATACCTTCGCATAGTATTACTGCTAGCTCATAGGCATAAGTTGGATCATAAGAGATACAATTTGGAATAGTATTTGCAACAATCAATGAGTCTCCATCTTGATGCTGAAGACCTTCACCAGCGAGCGTTGTTCTTCCGGCAGTGCCTCCCATCAAAAAACCTTTCGCTTGCATGTCGCCAGCCGCCCAAGCAAGATCGCCTACCCTTTGAAAACCAAACTTTGAGTAGTAAATATAAAAAGGAATCATTGTGACATTGTGAGAAGCATAGGAAGTTGCAGCAGCAATCCAATCCGAAATTGCTCCAGCTTCATTAATACCTTCTTGTAAAACCTGGCCTTTAATATCCTCTTTATACCACATAACCTTGTCAGAATCTTCAGGCTCATAAAGCTGCCCAGAAGAAGAGTAAATACCCATTTGCCTGAATAAACCCTCCATTCCAAAAGTTCTAGCCTCATCAGGAACAATTGGGACGACTCTTGGGCCAATCTCTTTATCTCGAATTAATAGCGAAAGGAAGCGCACAAAAGCCATTGTGCTTGATATTTCCTTTTCATCAGTAGATTTTAACAAAGGATCAAAAACGTCTAATTTTGGTATATTCAAGGATTCCAGCTCAAAACTTCTAATAGGTAGATAACCTCCTAAAGTTTCACGCCGCTCTCTAAGATATTTCAACTCCTCGCTATCTTCAGCAGGTTTATAAAAATTAAGCTCTTCAGCATCTTTTTTAGTCACTGGGATATCAAATCTTTGAGCTACCCGAACTAACGCATCAACACCTAATTTTTTCTGACTATGGGTAGTATTTTGACCTTCACCAGCTTCACCCATTCCATAACCTTTGACTGTTTTTGCTAATATAACTGTGGGCTGGCCTGTGTGTTCTTTAGCAGCCTTATAGGCTTGAAAAACTTTATTAGGGTCATGGCCACCACGAGTGAGTCCAAAAATTTCATCGTCAGACATGTGTTCAACAAGTTTAAGAGTTTCTGGGTACTTTCCAAAAAAATGTTTACGAACATAGGCGCCATCTTTTGCTTTGTAGGCCTGATATTCACCATCTACAACTTCTTCCATTCTTTGCCTCAAAAGGCCCGAAGTGTCATTAGCAATTAGCTTATCCCAGCCCCTTCCCCAAATAACCTTGATTACATTCCAGCCAGCTCCTCGAAACATACCTTCAAGCTCCTGGATAATCTTACCATTACCTCGAACAGGTCCATCTAATCGCTGAAGATTGCAGTTAATAACAAAAATAAGGTTATCAAGCTTTTCTCTGCCAGCCAATGAAATGGCGCCAAGAGACTCGGGCTCGTCTGTTTCACCGTCCCCCAAATAAGCCCAAACAGTTCTTTTGTCTGTTTTGATAATTTCTCGATGCTGAAGGTATTTCATAAAACGAGCTTGAAAAATTGCCATGATTGGACCTAGCCCCATAGATACTGTAGGAAACTGCCAAAAATTTGGCATTAGCCATGGATGGGGATAGGATGATAGTCCTTCTTGATTGGCCTCCTGTCTAAAATTAAGCATTTGCTTTTCAGTAATTCTCCCCTCTAGAAAGGCTCTTGAATATATACCAGGAGCAATATGACCTTGAAAAAATATTAGATCTGCTCCTTGATCTAAGTCATTTCCGCGGTAGAAGTGATTAAACCCAACTTCATAAAGAGTCGCACTTGATGCAAATGAAGCAATATGACCCCCTAACTCAGAGGAGACTTGGTTTGCCTTAACAACCATAATCATGGCATTCCATCGAATAATAGATTTAATTCGATGCTCAATATTGTGCTTAACAACCAGCTCAGTTTCTTTCTCTACTGGAATTGAATTTAGATAAGCTGTATTAACACCTTGGGGTAAATTCATCCCATCTTCATGGGCCATATCCATTAATTTTTGGAGTATATATTTAGCTCTGTCTTGTCCTTCAAACCTAGCAACAGATCTAAAGGCCTCTAGCCACTCAATAGTTTCTTGGGGGTCAATATCTTTTTGAGACATAAAATTTAATTTAATTCAACAGAAAATGTTTGAAATTCAACTTTTGTGGATATTATCCCTAAAAAGTTAGCTTAAAACCACCTTAATCAACTGCAAATTAAGCTTTGAGAAAAGTCCTTATAGATAATGGATAAAGTAAATAGCTACTATTATTGTTATGTCTTTTTTATTTTGCTTATTATGAAATCTTCTACCATTTTCTAAAATAAATATTTGATAAAATAACTAGATCTTTTATCCTTACAGATATTTTAATGAATATACCAAGTTCGATCTTTAAAGCCTACGATATAAGAGGAATCGTTGAAACTGAACTAACACCAGAAGTTGTCAAATTAATAGGCAAGGCTGTTGGTAGCGAATCTATTGAAAAAGGTGAAAGAGGCATTGTTGTTGGAAGAGATGGACGTTTAACGGGACCAGAATTATCAGATGCATTGATTTTAGGTCTTCTTGAGAGTGGCTGTCACGTTGTTAATATAGGAATGGTCCCATCTCCAGTTGTGTATTTTGCAACCTACACCAAAGGAGCAACATCAGGCGTCATGATTACTGGGTCGCATAACCCAGCAGAATATAATGGATTAAAAATCATGGTTGCAGGTGAAACTCTTTCAGCAGAAAGAATTCAAGACCTACTTAGAAGAATTAATGAGAATAATTTTTCTTCTGGCTCTGGAACCTCAACTTCTATAAATATTGATCAAAACTATATAGACACCATTAAGTCAGATATTAAAATTGACAAAGATCTCAAAATTGTAATTGATTGTGGCAATGGCGTAGCAGGTAACATTGCTCCTCAATTGTTTGGAGCGTTAGGTGTTAAAGTTACTAAACTCTTTTGTTTAGTTGATGGTAGGTTTCCAAACCACCATCCGGACCCCTCTAAACCCGAAAATTTACAAGATTTGATTCAAGAGGTTAAGGATACTGGTTCCGACTTAGGCCTTGCATTTGATGGCGATGGGGATAGACTTGGTGTAGTTGACAACAATGGTCAGATTATTTGGGCTGACCAGCAAATGATGCTTTACTCCAAAGACGTGTTAAGCCGCAATAAAGGCGCAAAAATCATTTTTGACGTGAAGTGTACTTCACTTTTACCTAAAGTTATTTCAGAACACGGTGGTCAGCCAATCATGTCTAGAACTGGTCACAGCTTCATTAAGCAAAAACTTAAAGAAACTAAAGCAGAGCTGGCAGGTGAAATGTCTGGTCATATTTTCTTTAAGGATCGCTGGTATGGCTTTGATGACGCTCTTTATACTGCAGCAAGGCTTTTAGAGATAGTCTCTAAAAGCGATAAGTCTTGTTCTGAAATTTTTGATGAATTTCCAGTCAATCTTAGTACTCCAGAAATAAACATTAACTTTGAGAAGCACGGTGAGCAGTTTGATGCAATGGCGAAGTTATCCAGCAACATAAATTTTCCTGGAGCAACTATTAATACTATCGATGGTGTTAGAGTTGATTATGAAAATTGTTGGGGCCTTGTTAGAGCTTCCAATACAACTCCTTGCCTAGTTTTGCGTTTTGAAGCTAATGACAATGAATTGCTTGGCGAAATAAAGACAAAGTTTATACAATGGCTTGAATTTAATAGTATTTCTACAGGCTCTTTATAGTCGAAAAATCTAAAAAAAAGGTTTAAAATACACTTTTTTATCTTTGCAAGTCTTCATTCTTGCTAAGAGTAATTAACACTTAAATTTGGAGTAAACCAATGGATGGACATGTCAACTTTACCCTATCAGACCGCTTAAGAAAATCACCATATTACGAGGCCACTCTTAAAGCTGGAGCTAAAACTTTTACGTTATACAATCATATGATTATGCCGACGTCTTATGAGGGCCCAGAGGCTGACTACTGGAATTTAATGAATAACGTCACAATGTGGGATGTTGCAGCTGAACGTCAAGTTGAAATAATTGGCACTGATGCGTATAAGTTTGTTGAATATATTACTTCTAGAGATCTCTCAAAACTTCAAATTGGTCAAGGAAAATACGCCCTTATAACCGATGAAAATGGTGGGATTATAAATGACCCAATTATTTTGAGATTGGCCAATAACCACTTTTGGCTTTCAATTGCTGACAGTGATGTTTTACTATGGACTCGTGGACTAGCCTGCGGATTAGGATGGGATGTTCAGATTAGTGAGCCAGATGTCTCTCCTTTAGCAATCCAAGGTCCTAATAATTTACCTTTAATGCTTGATCTCTTTGATGACTGGGTTAAAGACCTTAAGTACTTCTTTTTTAGAGAATGCGAATTAGGGGGTATTCCTTTAATTGTTCAGCGATCAGGCTGGAGTAAACAAGGTGGTTTCGAACTCTATCTCCGTGATGGCTCTCAAGGTCAAAAACTTTGGGATATTGTAGCTAATGCTGGAAAAAAGTATGACATCAAACCTGGAACACCAAATAATATTGAAAGAGTTGAGTCGGGTCTTTTTTCATGGGGCAATGACATGGATATCAATAGCAACCCCCTAGAGCTTCCTTTATCAAATTTTTGTCAGCTTGATAAAGAGGCTGATTACTTAAGTAGAAATGCACTCCATAAAATTCGCTCTGAAGGCGTCACTAAAAAACTAGTTGGCCTTGTTATTGATGGTGATGCATTTATTGGGGGTTGTTCCAGTCCATGGCAAGTTAAAAGCGGCAACAAAATATGTGGAAAAGTCACTAGCGCTGCATATTCACCAAGACTAAAAATTAATATGGCTATGGCAACTCTTGACAAGGGCTTCAATGAAATAGACTCAGAAGTAGAAGTAGAAACGCCTTGGGGTAAAAGACTAGGAAAGGTTTCGCCAATACCTTTTAACTAAATGAAATTATGGAATTAACTGTCTGGGTTGGGTTATTAGCATCTGCACTTTTTATTAGCATATCTCCTGGCCCTGGAGCAATTTTTTCAATAAGTCAAGGCACTCAATATGGCTTGAAGAGATCTATAATTTCAGTAATTGGCCTGCAACTCGGATTGATGAGTCAAATTATATTTCTGTTGCTGGGACTAGGCGTATTAATTGATCAGTTTCCAAGTATTTTTTCAATAATTAAAATACTGGGAATGCTTTACTTAATTGCACTAGGCGTTATGCAATGGCTTAAAAAAATTGAACAGATATCTACTTCTAAAACCTACCAAGGCAATGCTTTTAGTCCCTTAAATTCTCTTTTAAAAGGTTTTTTTGTGAACATAACAAACATCAAAGGCACCGTTTTTTTTCTTGCATTAATCCCACTTTTTGTCGATTTAACTGCCCTTAAAATTTCTACTTGTATAATTTTAACTGCAACATTAATTAGTGTTGATTTAATTGTAATGATTGGCTACGTCATGCTTGCTGACATATCAAAGTCATTTCTGTCAGATCCAAAAAAAATATTATGGCAAAATAGAGTCACTGGTTCAACATTAATTCTTATTGGTTTAATAATGGGTACTTCTTAACTAGATTTTTATGAGTGTCTTTCATTTAGCATATACAGTGACTGATCTAGAATCTACAAGAAGATTCTATGGGGATCTTTTAGAATGCCCTGAGGGAAGAAGCTCAGAAACATGGGTAGATTTCAATTTTTTTGGAAACCAACTCTCACTTCATATTGGTGAGGTAATAAAAAGTAGTAATTCTAGCTCAAGCGTAGAAGGTGTTTCGGTTCCTATGCCGCACTTTGGCTGTGTACTTGACTGGAACATTTTTTATGATTTGGTTGATAAACTTCAATCAAAAGACTTTAAATTTATTATCAAACCTAGCGTTAGGTTTTTAGGTTTACCTGGTGAACAAGCTACAATGTTTTTTGAGGATATATCAGGTAACGCTATTGAATTAAAAGCTTATCGCAACCCCTCTGAAGTTTTCACTAAATAACTATATTCAGGACTCATAAATGTTTGAATTATTAAGTATTGAAACAATAATCACTTTCATTACTGCATCTGTAGTTTTAAGCCTAGTTCCTGGCCCAGACAATCTATTTGTTATGAGTAATTCAGCCTTAAGAGGCTGGAAGATTGGCTTCTATACAACACTTGGGCTCTGCACGGGATTAATAGGGCATACAATTCTTGTTGGAATTGGTGTTAGTGTTATTTTTCAAACAAGTCCAATGGCTTTCAATGGGCTGAAAATCATCGGTGCATTCTACCTTGTTTATCTTGCATGGCTCTCGATTCAAAATAAAGAGTTAAACTTAGGGGAAGCCTCTCAAGATATTTCAAATAAATCATACTATTTAACTGGTGTTGTTATGAACCTAACCAACCCAAAGGTAGCAATCTTTTTTTTGGTTTTTTTACCCCAGTTTGTAAACTCCAATAATCACAATGTTACATCCCAGATATTTCTACTAGGTCTATTGTTTATTTGTAGTGCATTTTTTGTTTTTACATCAATTGCTTATTTATCCAGTTTTCTTGAGGGGATTTTAAAGAAATCAAAAACTGTAAACAAAAACCTTAATCTGCTTGCAGCAATTATATATATTGCTCTAGCAATCAATCTTTCCTTCATTCACTTATAGTTAGTTATGAAAAATATCTCGTGTATCACAACCAACTATAAAACTAATCATAAAAAGATATGCGAAGTAAGGTTTAAGGTTTTTGTTGATGAGCAAAACGTTCCTGAAGAGCTAGAAATAGATGGATTTGATGATGACGCTACTCATGCACTCATCTTATTAGATGATAAAGCTATTGGAACAGGAAGAATTCTGTCAGATGGCCACATAGGCAGGGTTGCTGTTTTAAAAGAATATCGCGGTCAAGGGGTAGGTAAATTAATTATGAAAATGCTCATTGAATGGGCTCAAGATAATTATTTGCAATCCTTATGGCTATCCTCTCAATGGCATGCTCGAGGGTTCTACATTGATCTTAATTTTACTTGTACTGGTGAAAAGTTTGAAGAGGCTGGCATTGATCATATAAAAATGACAAGAAAACTTTAGTTATTGCCAAATCCTTAGTCATTACTCGCCATAATAATCGTTATCTCTGCCATCGTTGAAGTCTCTAGATAGAAACTTACCAAGCCTTATAATTGACCAGAAAAAACCAAAATACATAATTAGCTTAGCAACTAAATATAAATCCTTAGAAACAAAACCAACCACTATTAAAATTAATAAAAGTAAAATAAGTTTTTTCATTTAGATATATTATTGTAATTTTCTGCACTGCACTTCCAGCAAAAATCAAATGTTTGGTCATTAACCTCATTGCAATCATTGCACTTCCAAGTAACAGGGCTTAATTCAGTATTAATTAATGCAATAATTTTTTTAGCCTCCTCTAAATCATTATCTTTTAAAAGCCAAACTTCTGGCCAAGTATCAAAGGGAGCTAATCCACCTGACGCGCTAGATGCAAACTCATTATTAAGAATTACCTCAAAACCATTATTATTTAAAACATTTTTGACATTCATAACCATTATTCGATTTTCATTAGTATATAAAAGCTTCATTTGATTATAAAAAATTAAATAAATAAAGCCGCTAAACCAAGAAAGGCAACAAAGCCAATAACGTCTGTAATAGTTGTAAGAATAACTCCTCCAGCCAAAGCAGGATCTATCTTTAACTTAGTAAGTGCTAACGGTAAGAATGCTCCAGAAAAAGCAGCAACAAGCAAATTGGTAATTATGGCAAGCGCTATGACTAAACTCAGCAGTAAATCAGAAAACCAGTAGTAAGTGATTAGCCCGATAACGATGGACCAAATTATTCCGTTAAGGCCACTAACTGCAACTTCTTTATTTATTAAAGTTTTAATGTTAGCCGAGGTCACCCTGCCTGTTGCAATTCCTCGGGTAACTATTATTAGGGTTTGAGTGCCGGCAATACCCCCCATGCTAGCAACTACTGGCATTAATATTGCTAGAGCAATTTTTTGTTGCAAGGTGGCCTCAAAAAGACCAATAAAGTAGACCGCAATAAATGCAGTTATTAAATTAACACCGAGCCAAACACTACGCCTCTTTGAGCTTTGAAAGATAGGAGCAAAGACATCCTCATCCTCATCTAAACCAACCATGGACATAACAGAGTGTTCAGCCTGATCTCGAATTACGTCAACCACATCATCAATTGTAATTCGCCCAACTAGTTGATTATTTTCGTCAATTACGGGAGCTGAAATCAAATTTCTTTGCTCAAACATTAAAGCCACTTCAGCTTCATCAGTCTCAGCATTAATTGGTTTTGAAGCATCATTGTTGATCAATGAAGTAACAATTCTCTCTGGCTCTTCAGTCAATAAAGTAGTAATCAGTAAGGAGCCTAAATAATTAAAGTCTCGATCAACGACAAAAATCTGATCTGTGTCTACAGGCATCTCTTTGAGAAGTCTTAGATATCTTATGACAGCTCTTATTGTGACATCAGGTCTGACAGTTATAAAGTCAGTATTCATTAAACCACCTGCAGAATCCTCAGGATAGCTTAGAATTTTATTAAGGCGCTCTCGATGCTTAAAATCTAGAGTTAATAAAAGGCTATGAACTGCAGACTCAGGTAGGTTTGGGACAATATCCGCTAAGTCATCCGTATCTAATTTTTCAGTAGCCTTGACTAGATCATCTACCGACATTTCTCCAATTAATTGAGATTGAACATCTTCATTAACCTCTTTTAAAACCTCACCTTGTATAGTAGTTTCTAGCCCAGGCCAAATAATCGTTCTTTCTTTTGGTTGAATAGCCTCTAAAAGTCGAGCAATTTCTCCAGGGTGAAGTTCTTTGATTTGATGTTTTGCCTCATCATAATTTGATGCTTCTAGGGCAATCATTAAATTTTTAAGACTTACTTCGAAATTAGTAAGCTCAACTTCAGCCATATTTATAATCCAATAGTAAACACTGAATAACAAGCTTGACTTGTTATTCAGCAATTACATCATATTATAATTTATATAAGCTAAGCTCTGTGGTTATGTAGTTTTTCTTTATGCTTAATTATTTGGGAATCAAGCTTGTTGATGAGCTGATCAATAGAAGCGTACATATCATTACTCTCGGCTTTAGCAAATAAATCTGCACCACTAACATGGATAGTTGCTTCGGCTTTTTGAAGATCTTTTTGCACTTCTAAAGTCATGTTAACATTCATGATATTATCAAAGTGGTGCTTTATTTTTATGAGCTTATCACTTGTATGCTGCCTGATAGAAGATGTAATATCAAGATGATGACCAGAAAGGTTTAGTTGCATTTTTACTCCTTAGATTAATGAAATAAAATTATGATTCTTTCAACTATATTGTGTCATATATCCAACATAATATTAAACTTTTTTATCATATATATTGAATAAATTACAGAAAACATGGGTACAAAAAATAGTATATAATTAATCTTTTAATTTGTATTTAAAAAACAAATGTCACCTGAATTCAACCATTTAAGACCTTACATTTCACGAAGATCTTGTCTTCAAGTGTATTTACTAATGGTGGCTAATTCGCCTTAATTTGGCAATTAACTTAGATTTAAAAGCCCCATTATGGGGCTTTTTTCATTTATCAATTGGAATTTTTTTATGTCAAACTTAATGTCCAACTACTACCCTTTAGAGGTTACCTTTGTAAAAGGTCGTGGCTGTTGGTTAACAGATACATCTGGAAATGAATACCTTGATGCACTTTCAGGTATTGGCGTAGTTAATCTTGGTCACTCTCACCCAGCAATTACAAAGAGTATAGTTAATCAGTCAAAACAACTACTTCACACTTCTAACGTTTACCGCATTGCAAACCAAGAAAAACTAGCAACACGTTTGTGTGGCTTGGCTAATATGGACAAAGCTTTTTTTTCAAACTCTGGAGCTGAAGCGAATGAAGCTGCCATAAAAATTGCTAGGCTTTTTGCTCGGACTAAAAATATTCAAAACCCAATTATTTTAACGGCGAATCAAAGCTTTCATGGTCGAACAATGGCCACTCTATCTGCCACAGGTCAAAGCAAGGTTCAGGAGGGCTTTTCTCCATTAATGAGTGAGTTTTTTCATGTTGACTTTGATGATACTGATGCTATCAATAAATTCAGTGTGAATAATAACGTAGTCGCTGTAATGGTTGAGCCAGTTCAGGGAGAAGCTGGCGTTATAATTCCTGAAGATGATTATTTAAATAAAGTTAAATTACTCTGTAAAAAAAATGATTGGCTCTTTATTCTCGATGAAGTTCAAGCTGGAATGGGAAGAACAGGCAAACTCTTCGCCCATCAACACAACAATATTACTCCTGATATCCTCTGTCTCGCTAAAGGTCTTGGTAATGGTGTTCCAATTGGAGCATGCCTTGCTAGAGGCAAAGCTGCCGAAATGCTTACCCCTGGAACTCATGGTTCAACCTTTGGTGGCAATCCATTGGTAACAGGAGTAGCTTTGAGTGTTCTTGATGTTTTTGATAGTGAGTCAATTCTTGAGAATGTAATGAAAATGAGTCAGTATTTCGAGTCAGAATTTAAGGCAAAAATAATGGATTGCAATTCTGTTAAAGAGTTAAGGATAAAAGGACTCATGATTGGTATTGGACTTGATGAAAATATCATTGATTGTAGCAAGCTTACTCAAAAAGCTCTAGAAGACCAGCTATTAATAAACATTACGGGCAACTCTATTAGACTATTGCCGCCACTTATAATATCTAAAAAAGAAATTGATATTTTAATCAAAAAGATTTTAAAGCTAATTAGCATTTAGGACTAACTATGACAAATCATTTCATCAACTTTGACCAGCTTTCTCAAAATGATTTACAAGGGATAATAGATCGAGCGATCTCTCTTAAAAAAGAACACAAGTCTGGAAGAATAAATGACTCTCTTAAAAATAAAACTTTAGCGATGATCTTTGATAAATCCTCGACTCGAACTAGGGTTTCATTTGAGGCAGGTATGACGCAACTTGGAGGCCAATCACTCTTTCTCTCTGAAAAAGATATACAACTAGGAAGAGGTGAGCCAATTACTGATAGTGCTATAGTTATTAGCTCAATGGTTGATGCAATAATGCTGCGATTATCCTCACATGAAGATATAGTTGAATTTTCAAAACATTCAAGTAAGCCAGTCATTAATGCTCTTTCAGATGAATCCCACCCTTGCCAGATACTCGCTGACTTAATGACTTATCAAGAGCTTAGAGGCTCCATCCAAGGTAAAAAAATAGCATGGATTGGCGATGGTTGCAATGTATGTCAAACATATATGCAGGCTGCAGCAATATTCGATTTTGAGCTTACAATTTCAACTCCTTCTGGTTTTGAGCCTTCTAATGCATTTATTAAAAAATATCAAAAAAACATCAGCTTCTTCGAGGAGCCTAATGATGCTTGCAAGGGGGCCGATATTATTGTTACAGATGTTTGGACTAGTATGGGCCAAGAATCCGAAATAAAACAGCGAGAACATGCGTTTAAAGGGTTTCAGGTTGATCAAAAGATGATGGATCATGCCAAAGATGATGTTATATTCATGCACTGCCTTCCTGCCTATCGTGGCAAAGAGGTAAGTTCAGAGGTTATAGATGGAAAACAAAGCGTTGTTTGGGGTGAAGCTGAAAATCGACTTCATGTTCAGAAGTCTCTATTGCTATATCTGATTGAAGACTAGTCTAATTGAGATAGTTTTAATTTAGCTTCTTGATAAAACTTAACGCCTCTTTCAATCTTTTCTCGCCCCTTTGAGACGCGCCAATTATTAGTATCCCTCAAGGAGTAGACGCATCCGCAATATTCCTGCTGATAGAAGTTCTCTTTTTTAGATAACTCTAGCATCCTAGAAGACCCCCCTTGTTTGCGCCAATTAAAATCCCAATAAGGAACATTATGAGGCTGAGAAGATCTAGCGCCTGAATCATTAATTTGCTTCATATCTTTCCAACGAGAAATGCCAAGAGTCGAAGAAATAATATCAAAGTTATTTTCAGAAGCATACTTGGCTGTTTTTTGAAATCTCATATCAAAACAAGTAGTGCATCTCTTTCCTCTTTCAGGCTCGTTTTCTTGACCCTTTGTTCTGGAAAACCATTCATCACGATCATAATCCGCATCAATAATTGGCATCCCAAGTTTTTCAGCAAAACGAATATTCTCTTCTTTTCTCAGCTCATATTCATCAAAAGGATGGATATTTGGATTGTAGAAAAAAATTGTTGTGTCAATTTCAGAGGCAGCTAAGGCCTCCATAATTTCTCCAGCACAAGGAGCACAGCAAGAGTGCATTAATAGTTTTTTTTCAGCATTAGGAGTCTCTAACTTTGGTCTATTGTATGAGTCAAGTGAATAATCTATTTGAGACATTGTTTGACCTTTTTTAAAACTTCCCAAGATTCACGCTTAAGATTTGAGTTTTTTAAGATATCTCTAGGGTGATGCATTAAAAAAATACCTGACTTACTTGGCTTATAAGAAGAGTCCATGATCAATACAACTTCTGCAAGATTATTTTTCACATACTCATCAACCTGACTTTTTTCAAGTGAAACAAGGCAGGCATTTTGAATTTTGAAATCAATCGATGAAAGCATCTTTATTAGTAAATTTTGACTAACTCCTTTTTTACAAAATGAATCTTGCGTGCCAACTTCAATTATTAAAAGCTTTAATAAAGGCTCAGTAACTTTTTTTGACTCAATTTTAGAATATAGGAAATCTGGAATTCCTAGAGCCTCAAGATATTCATCTCTTAACTGCATATTCAAATCTGTGGATGAGCCCGCTCAACATTTGCCATTACTTTATTTAATGCATTGACATACGCCTTAGCTGACGAGGTAATAATATCAGTATCAACACCCTGTCCATTTACAATTTTTCCTTCATACTCCAATCGAACATTAACTTCCCCAAGAGAATCGGTACCTTGAGTAACATTTGTTACAGAATATAACTGAAGCTTTGGATCTATATCAACCAAAGACAATATTGCATTAAAAGTAGCGTCAACTGCGCCAGACGTTTTAGCTGAGGCGCTCTGTTCATTTCCATTTATTGACAACGTTACGTCCGCAGTATTCTCTTTACCAGACTCAGCAGATACTTTGAGTGAAACCAAGTGAATGGTTTCCGATGGTTCAGTTTGAGCATCTGAAACCAAAGCCTGAAGATCTTCATCAAAAATATCATGCTTCTTGTCAGCCAAAGTTTTAAATCTAGAAAAAGCATCATTTAAGGCATCGTCCGAATCAAACTCAATACCTAGCTCACCAAGTCTAGCTTTAAAAGCATTTCGACCAGAATGTTTACCAAGCACTAATGAATTTTTATTCCAACCAACATCTTCCGCTCTCATGATTTCATAAGTTTCTCTATGTTTAAGAACTCCATCTTGATGAATTCCAGCCTCATGGGCAAAAGCATTGGCGCCAACTATAGCTTTGTTTGGCTGAACAACGAAGCCAGTAATGGATGATACGAGTCTAGAGGCTGCTAGAATGCCTGTAGCATCTATATTTGTATCTAATCCAAATACATCTTGCCTAGTTCGAATTGCCATTACGACTTCTTCTAGAGAGGTATTTCCTGCCCTTTCACCTAACCCATTAATAGTGCATTCTATTTGTCTTGCACCATTTAAAACGGCTGAAAGAGAATTTGAAACTGCAAGACCCAAATCATTATGGCAGTGTGCAGAAAAAATTGCCTTATCAGAATTTGGAATTCTCTCTATTAACTCTCTCATTGTTTCACCAAATTGATGCGGTATGTTGTAACCCACTGTATCTGGAATATTAATTGTTGTTGCCCCAGCATTAATAGCTGATTCAATTATGCGGCAAAGAAAATCAATATCTGAACGACCAGCATCCTCTGGGCTAAATTCAATATTATTAGTGTACTTTGTTGCTCTTTTTACAGAGCGTATTGCCTGACTAACAACTTCATCAGGTGTCATCCTTAGCTTCATCTTCATATGAATATCAGAGGTTGCTATAAAGGTGTGTATTCGTGCTGAATTTGCGCCTTTAATAGACTCGCCAGCTCGATCAATATCTTTATCGAGAGCTCTCGCTAATGAGCACACTGTTGAATCTTTAACTACTTTAGCAACTGCTTGAACTGCCTCAAAATCACCTTGAGAGGCAATTGCAAAACCAGCCTCAATAACATCAACTTTCATTTTTTCTAGACTTTTAGCGATACGAATTTTTTCATCCTTGGTCATCGATGCGCCAGGTGATTGCTCTCCATCTCTAAGTGTTGTATCAAATATTATTATTTTATCGGACATTGCTTGCTCCTTTTATTTTGCGAATTTTATCTTAAGTTTTGGTGATAGACTTTCGTCTATTATGATTATTATTGCCTTACGGCAGTAATCGCAACAAAGCAAAGAGCTTGCTTAGTGAAAGTATGGTGATTAAATTAAAGTCTTGATTCATAAGTGTAGATTATAAAGCAACTTAAGTTGCCTTACTCTTTTTTTTCTCGATGCGTCTTTTATTAAGACCAACTATAGTAATAAATGGCCCAGAAAGCATATATAGAAAAAATCCAGTAAACAAAACAATGTTAGGCTTATAAAGTAACACAATTAGACTAAGCACAACACCCAAAAGAAATCTAAATGAAGCCTTTTTTGAATCCAATTCTTTAAAGCTGTAATAACGAACATTGCTGACCATAAGAAGACCACATACAATTGTTATTCCAGCGCCAAGATAATAGCCTATTGAAATTACGTCGGAATCAAAAAAAGCATACGTCCAAATTTTAAGCCATATCATAGTCGCTATTACGCCCGCAGCTGCAGGCGAAGGAAAGCCTTGAAAGTATCGCTTGTCAGCAGAGCCAACTTGTGTATTAAACCTCGCAAGACGCAAGGCGGCACAAGCTAAGTAAATAAATGCAGCAAGCCAGCCAAACCTTCCTAAATCAGACAAAGTCCACTCATATACAAGAAGAGCTGGAGCTAAACCAAATGAAACTAAATCAGCCAGTGAGTCATACTCAGCACCAAACTCACTCTGGGTGTTTGTTAGCCGAGCAACTCGCCCATCCAAAGTATCCCACAGCATAGCAATCATTATTGAAATTGCTGCTGTCGTAAATTCTCCATTAATGGAAGCAATAATAGAATAAAACCCAGCAAACATGCCAAACGTAGTTAACACGCTTGGCAATAAGTAAATCCCTCTATTTCTTGGTTTTTTTTCTGTCATGACTGCTTAAAACAAAGCTGGCGTTATCAAATTTAATTAATTTTTCGTCTGATCCACTAATTTATTTTTTGCAATCCATGGCATCATTGAGCGCAAGCTCTCACCAACTGTTTCAATTTGGTGTTTACGTTGAACATCGCGGCGAGCAGGTAAGTCACCAACATTATTAATAAACTCTTTTGCGAAAGCACCACTTTGAATTTCACCGAGAATCTTCTTCATTTCAGCTTTTGTTTCATCCGTTACAATTCTTGGCCCTCTAGTTACATCACCATATTCAGCAGTATTTGAAATTGAGTAGCGCATATTCGCAATCCCGCCCTCATATAGCAAGTCAACAATAAGCTTTAATTCATGAAGGCACTCAAAATATGCCATCTCTGGCTCATATCCAGCATCTACAAGCGTTTCAAATGCAGCCTGAACAAGTGAAGTGGTCCCTCCACAAAGCACAACTTGCTCACCAAATAAATCTGTCTCTGTTTCTTCTCTAAAACTTGTTTCCAGTATTCCAGTTCTGCCACCACCAATTGCCGAAGCATACGAAAGAGCAATTTCTTTAGCACTTCCAGTTGCATCCTGCTTAATAGCTATTAAATCAGGTATACCACCACCTTTAACAAATTCTGAACGAACAGTATGTCCTGGAGCTTTTGGAGCAATCATAATTACATCAAGATCTTTTCTTGGGACAATCATATCAAAATGAATGTTTAGTCCATGCGAAAAGGCTAAAGCAACACCTTGTTTCAAATTTGGCTCAATATTCTCAGAGTAGATACTGGCTTGAAATTCATCTGGGGCCAACAGCATAACAACATCTGCCCAAGCGCTTGCCTCTTCTACAGACATAACGCCAAGACCCGCTTCTTTTGCTTTGGTGGATGAAGATGAGCCCTCTCTTAGACCCACAACTACTTCTACCCCTGAATCCTTTAAGTTGTTTGCTTGAGCATGGCCTTGAGAACCATATCCAATAACTGCAACTTTTTTTCCTTGAATAATTGAAAGGTCCGCGTCTTTGTCGTAATATCTATTCATTTTTTATCCTTAAATTAAATTAATTTTTTCCTCTGGAAATCCCAGTAACTCCAGTCCTTGAAATTTCAATAATACTTGAATGATCGAAAGCATCCAAAAATGCATTAATTTTCTTTGTTTTTCCTGAAACTTCGATGGTGTAAATTTTATCCGTAACGTCAACTACTTTACAGCCAAAGATTTCTACCAATTCTTTTAAATCAACACCATCTTTTGAGTTTGAAGATATCTTAGCCAACATTAACTCTCGCTCAACATGGTCTTGACTTGTTAAGTCAGTTACCTTAACAACCTCAATTAACTTGTTAAGTTGCTTGACAATTTGCTCTAATACTCTGTCACTACCGGATGATACAATTGTCATTCGTGACAAACTTGGATCATTCGTAATTGCTACCGTAAGTGACTCAATATTAAAGCCTCGCTGAGTAAAAAGCCCTGCAACCCTTGAAAGTGCTCCCGCCTCGTTTTCTAGTATCACTGAAATAATATGTCTCATAAGCTATACCGCGTTAAAGTCAGTTTCATCTTTTGAAACCATTTCATCTCTTCCTGCAAGCAACATCTCACTATGCCCTCCACCAGCAGGAATCATTGGAAATACATTCTCAGATGGATCTGTCACAATATCAAGAAAAACAGTTCGATCTTTTTGATTAAATGCTTCAATAAGAGCGGGCTTTAAGTCTTCTTCTTTCTCAACTCTTATTCCCAAGTGACCATAACTTTCTGAAAGTTTTACAAAATCAGGCAAAGCATCCATGTATGACATTGCATAACGCTTTTCATAAAAAAACTCTTGCCACTGCCTCACCATTCCGAGATATCCATTATTAAGATTAATTATTTTTACTGGTGTTGAGTATTGAAGCATTGTTGAAAGCTCTTGAAGCATCATTTGAATACTACCATCACCCGTAACACATGCCACATCTCTATCAGGCATTGCAAGTTTAGCTCCCATTGCAGCAGGAAGTCCAAAACCCATTGTTCCTAAGCCGCCAGAGTTAATCCACTGCCTAGGCTCATCGAATAAATAATATTGAGCAGCCCACATCTGATGTTGTCCAACATCTGAGGTAACAATTGCCTTGCCTTTAGTAACTTCATAGAGCATCTCAATTACTGTCTGCGGCTTAATGACTCCTGGAGATTTTTTATAAGCCAAAGAATCTACTTTTCGCCACTCTTCAATTTGAGACCACCAACTAGAAATATCCTCAAGTTTTTTATCTTTCATCTGATCTATTAATGCTTGAAGTACTTGCTTTGTCTGCCCAACGATTGGTATGTCAGCCACTACATTTTTTGAAATCTGAGATGGATCAATATCGATATGAATAAATTTTGCAGTAGGGCAAAATTTTTCTATATTACCTGTAATTCTATCATCAAATCGAGACCCGATAGCGACCACGCAGTCAGAACCATGCATCGCCATATTAGCTTCATACGTTCCATGCATTCCAAGCATTCCTAGGGACTGCTTATCAGTCATTGGATATGCCCCCAAGCCCATCAGGGTTTGAGTAATTGGAAATCCAAGCATACGCGTAAATTCACGAAGCTCTTTAGAGGCGTTACCAATAATGCAGCCTCCGCCAGCATAAAGAATAGGTTTTTTTGAGCTTGCTAGCATTTCAGCAGCTTTTTTAATTTGACGATTGCTTGCCTTAATAGTAGGCTTATACGAGCGCATCTCAATGGTCTCAGGATATTCTTCCACCTCCATTTGTGCAATTGTTATATCTTTAGGAATGTCAATTACAACTGGGCCGGGTCTTCCTGTAGTAGCAATATGAAAAGCCTTTTTAACGGTAATAGCAATTTCACTAATATCTCTAATAAGAAAGTTATGCTTAACACAAGATCGAGTAATACCAGTCGCATCGACCTCTTGGAAAGCGTCCATCCCAATTAATGGTGAAGGCACTTGTCCTGAAATGATAACCATGGGTATCGAGTCCATGTGAGCGGTTGCAATACCTGTCACAGCATTAGTAATTCCGGGGCCTGAAGTTACCAGAACAACTCCAGGCTTTCCGTTAGTTCTTGCGTAGCCATCTGCACCATGGGCCGCACCTTGCTCATGTCTCACCAATATATGGGTAATTTTATCTTGAGCCTCTAGGGCGTCATATATATGAAGCACAGCACCGCCAGGGTAACCAAAAACATGCTCTACTTCTTCCTTCTGCAAACAATCTATAAGTATTTGAGCGCCATTCAATTTCATTGCAAATAACTGTAATTTAAAAGTTTTTGATTATACCCAAAGAATTAAACGCAGAAAGACTTCGTTACTAGCTGTTTTTGCTTTTAAAGCGCTGAAAAATGGGAATAATTATTAACAATAGTTATTGCTATCTATAGATCGTTTTGCCAATCTTCTGAGTAAAAATGTACTGGTGAGTTACTGTCTTCAAAAGTTTGAATTTTAAATGCATTAGGCTGAGATAGAATTGCAGAAAGTAATTGATCATTGAGCATATGTCCAGTTCTGTAGCCTTCATAACTACCAATGATATTTCCACCTAATAGAAAAAGATCTCCAACAATATCCAAAATTTTGTGTTTAACAAACTCATTATGATAGCGCATACCATCTTCATTTAGAATATCATTATCTGAGAGCGCTATTGCATTATCAATACTTGCTCCAAGGGCAAGGTTTTTCTTTTGAAGCATTTCCACATCGCTCTCATAACCAAATGTTCTTGCGCGCGATATCTCCTTAAGGTAAGACTGCTCAGCAAAATCTATGCTCAACTTTTGACCACTTTCTTTAATTTTTTTATGTTCAAAATCGATTTCTAGAGTCACTTTAAAGCCGCTATATGGCGAAACCTGAGCCCAGGACTGGCCATTCTCCACTCTAACAGTATCTTTAATAACGATAAATCTTTTATGTGCATTCTGCTCTTCAATCCCAGCTGACTGAACTAAGAAGATAAATGGCGCAGATGAGCCATCCATAATTGGAACCTCAAATGAATCTAACTCAACTAATAAATTATCTATTCCGAGTGCTGAAAGTGCCGACAATAAATGTTCGATAGTTGAAACTTTAACGCCTTGACTCTCAAGCCCTGTTGACAAAACAACCTCATTAACAAAAGCGCTGTGAGCGTGAACCATTCTGCCCCCTGCATCCAACCTCTTAAAGACTACTCCATGATCCGGCTCTGCAGGAATTAAAGTTAGATTAACGAGCTTCCCGCTATGAATACCTACACCACGAGCTTTCACTGTTTTTTTAATTGTTCTTTGCTTAACCATAAATTAAAAATTAATACCTACAATATTACTTATTTTATCAATAACACCCTTGCCTCTTTTGTGCTCACTAACCTCAGTACTACTTAAATCATCCTTATACAATAAGAGACCTATTGCACTTGCAAACTTATAGTCAGTTAGAATTGTTTCTAAGCCAGAAATTCTTGAGCGCTGAATTTGACCTATTTTAACTCTTCTGGAAAAGAAATCACGAACAAGTTCTTCAATAGATTGAACTTCAGAGCCTCCTCCACAAAGAACAAAACCAGACTTAATAATTCCATCTAAATTATGGTGTTTTAACTCATTTTTTAATAGCGTAAAAATTTCACGGTATGACCTTTCTATAACTTCTGATAGCTCTAAGCTAGATAATTGGTGCTCATCATTATTAGCCGGTTGAACAAAATTAATAAAATCATCTTCATTAAGTGAAGATGATTTGGCAACCCCATAACTTTCTTTAAGTCTTTTTGCCTCTTCAAGTGACGCATCAAAGGCATCCGCAATATCCTGAGTCACCTCATCACCGCCCATTGGAATTATGCCGCTTCGCACTATCCCTTCCTCGTTAAAAACGGAGTAACTTGTTACACCAGCGCCAATATCCACTAGGCAAATCCCACTATCTCTATCTTCTTGTGACAATAATGCCTGTGAGTTAGCAAGAGGGTTAAGAACAATTTTATCCAGTTGAAGATCGCATTGCTTGATACAGCTCTCAATATTTCTTACGCTCGAGCTAGAAACAGTCACAATGTGCACTTTAGACTCAAGCACCTCTGCTTCCATCCCCATGGGGTTATCGACTATAACAGTTTCATTGATTGTGAATTTCTTTTTTATTCTATGCAATTTTTGCTTATTTGTCGGAGTAGACATAGCCATGGCAGACTCAAGAACAGAATTCAAATCTTGCAATGTAACGGCCTCATCTACTGAAACCTTCCCCTTTCCATCGGTACATGTCAGATGAGTGTCAGAAATATTTACCCTTACAAGATCAAACGTCAAATTAAAGCTTTCAACAGTTTGGTCAATTAATTTATTTATCACTCTAGAAAGAGAGTCAATGGAGCGCAAGGAGCCTTTTGTAACACCCTCAGATGAGCATACATTGTGTGCAATAATTCTGAAGTTATCTTCAGCTTCAGGTTCAGCAACCAACAAAGCGATCTTTTCTGTTCCTATATCGATACTTGCTTCGTAGTGATTGCTTGCCATATTAAATTATATGAAGAGTTTTAGTTTAAAAAATTTTACCAAACTATTAATCAATTTTAATCTCAGTTGTGCTATTTTTTTTAAATTTTAACCAATCATTTAAATGCTCAAATTCCACTGTTTTTCCACTCAACATTCTTCGAAATAATTTTGCATTACTTTCGCCATGATATAGACCCAATATATGTCGAGTCATTGACCGTATTGGAACTCCAACTTTAACCTGTTGTTTTATGTACGTCATGTATTTTATTAAGGCCTGTTCACGATCCAAAAGATTTTTATTGTTACCAAAAATTGACGTCTCAATTTCTCTTAGCATAAATGGATTATTGTAAATCGACCTTCCAAGCATTACTCCATCAACATGATCCAGGTGACTTTTAACTTCATTACAGCTTTCAATACCGCCATTTATAGTTATTTTTAATTGTGGAAAATCTCTCTTCAACTGATATACCCAAGGATAGTTTAAAGGCGGTATAGTTCGGTTCTCTTTAGGACTTAAGCCTTTAAGCCAGGCCTTTCGAGCATGAATTATAAAGTGCTGACAACCTTTGTTATGAATGCGTGCTATAAAGTCTGTAAGCTGATCATAGCTTTCCATGTCATCAATTCCAATTCGGCTTTTAACTGTAACAGGAATACCGCATTTATCAATCATACTTTCAACGCACGAGGCAACCAAATCTGGTTCTTTCATTAAACAAGCGCCAAAACTACCTAAAAGAACTCTATCTGATGGACATCCAACATTGATATTAACCTCATCATATCCCCAGTCCTGTGCAATGAGAGCGCATTTAGCCATCTCTTTTGGGTCACTCCCTCCAAGCTGAAGAGTTAATGGGTTTTCGCCTGTATTAAAGTCAAGCAAACGGTTTTTGTCTCCATTCAAGATCGCTTTTGCAGTTATCATTTCTGTATAAAGCTGAATGTTTTTACTGAACAGTCGATAAAAATATCTACAATGCCTATCTGTCCAGTCCATCATTGGGGCAACTGAAACCGCTAAAGAATTCATGAGAGTTGTGAAGAGAGCTCAACCAAAGCATAAGCATTGCTTTGTGAAACAATGTCTGACCTGGAACCTGAAAAAAATTGAGTAGTTGTTGTTACTTCGCCATCAAAGAAAAAGCCAATACAAACCATGCCGACTGGTTTTGCTGCAGACCCTCCAGAAGGCCCGGCAATTCCAGTTATTGAAACAGCAAGATTGCTATGAGATTTTTGACCCGCTCCCACCACCATTTCATGAGCAACTTTTTCACTTACAGCGCCAAACATTTCAATTGATTCAGGTTTAACTCCAAGCATATCAATTTTAGATTGATTGCTATAAGTAATAAAGCCGCAATTAAAATAAGAAGATGCCCCAGAAATTGAAGTCAACGAGCTAGATAGTGAGCCTCCAGTGCATGACTCAGCAACAGAAATTGTCAGTCCTTTCGAAACAAGAAGTTCAGATAAGTGTTTTGCCTTTAAATAGGACATTACCCTTTTCCCTTTAATGCAGAATGAACAATTTCATAAACATCATCTGACAAATCTTTTCTATTGATAATTGAGTTAAGCTCATTTTTTTGAAGTGTAGAGTATTTGTCCGTAAAGCGCCTCCAGTGATTAAAAATCCCTACAAATCTAGCTGCAATTTGGGGGTTCAAACTATCCAGCTCAATAATTACTTCAGTTAAAAGTTGATATCCCTGTTTGCAATGAAACTGGAGACTATTTCTACTAAAAGATCCAATTACCGATCGAATTCTGTTTGGATTGGTCATTGAAAATAAATCATGTTTCATGAGCTTTCTAACATCTGCAACAGAAGTGTTAGGCGAGATACTTTGAGCGCTAAACCACCTGTCCATTACCTGGACATCCGAATTATGCTGTTCATAAAATCTAGAAATAACCTCATCACGGTATGGACTTGAAGAGTCTATTAAGCACTGAAAAGCGCTGAATTGGTCCGTCATGCAGTCTGCATTATTGTACTGCTTATATGCCATATCATGCTCACCTAGCTTTGACAAATAACTTAAACATTTATTTTTTAAAGCCCTTTCACCTACAGATTGAGAAGACAAATCAAAAGCTTTTTCGTAATTTAATTTTTGATACGTTTCTAGAAAAAGTGCTTTCAAATTATTGCCAACGGAGAGACTGGATTTTTTACGCTTATGGTTTACTTCCTCAGCGTCAATTTGACCAACATTTTGATGAATAATTTGCTCTGAAGGGAGGCTTATCATTTCAGATAGTAGCGCAAAATCGAGATCTTTATTGAAAAGATTTTTAATCATGCTAAACAATTCTTTTTCTTCAACCTTTTGCGGGTTGAGGATAAAGTCCAGCCACAAGCTTTGAACACTATCCCATCGATTAAATGGATCACTATCATTCGATGAAAGAAAAATCTTCTCACTGACTGAAAGGTTAGAATGAAACTTAATTGGCGCTGAAAAACCTCTAAACCATGAAGGCGTTGGTCTACTCTGTATATTTTCAAATGTAAATGTTTTTACAAGCTCATCAATCAGAATCATTCCCGATTCAATTTCATTGCCGTCATCTGTCAATAATCCAAACTTATTTGGAATAAGAAAAGGTGTTGTTTGATTTTTTTGAGTAAAAGTAGCGCGATAAATGTTTAATTCAGAATCATACTCATCATCAACATTGACTTCAGGGGTTCCTGATTTACTGTACCAAGGCATAAAACTATCAAAATTAAAATGGTTTGCATCAGCCATGCTCGCCACAAAATCATCTATCGTAACAGCAGCTCCGTCATGACGTTCAAAATATAGAGCCATTCCTTTTTGAAAGCCCTCTTCACCCAAAATTGTATGAATCATTCGAATAACTTCTGCTCCCTTTTCATATACAGTTGCAGTATAAAAATTATCCATTGCAATATAGGATTCTGGCCTTACAGGGTGAGCCATTGGGCCAGAGTCCTCGGCAAATTGCCTCGTCTTAAGCTCATTAACGTCAGTAATTCTTTGAATTGCTCTGGATCGAAGGTCAGAAGAAAATTCTTGATCCCTAAAAACGGTTAACCCTTCTTTTAGGCTTAATTGAAACCAATCCCTACAAGTTACTCTATTTCCAGTCCAATTATGAAAATACTCATGACCAATAATAGATTCAATTCTGATAAAACTTGAGTCTGATGAAGTTTCTTGATTGGCAAGAACACAGTCGGAATTAAAAATATTAAGGCCCTTGTTCTCCATTGCGCCCATATTAAAATCATCAACCGCAACAATCATGTAGATATCCAGATCATAGCTTAGATTAAACCTCCCCTCTTCCCATTTAAATGCTTTTTTAAGAGACTCCATTGCAAAGGCCGTTTTGTGCATATTGTGTGACTCAACATATAGCCTTAAATCAACCTTTCTTCCCGTTAAAGTTTCATAACTATCTTGAAGAAAGTCTAATTTACCAGCCACTAAAGCAAACAAATAACAAGGCTTGGGAGCAGGATCATGCCAAATAACTTGAGTGCTTGTCTCATTGATCAAATTTCCATTACTAAGCAGTACTGGGTAATTACTTCTATTGGCAGTTATTTTAGTTGTAAATACACTCAATACATCTGGCCTATCGAGATAGTATGTTATTTGCCTAAAACCCATAGCCTCACACTGAGTGCAAAAATTTCCACTTGACTGATACAAGCCATTCAGATCAGTTTTACTTTCAGGATGAATTCGAACTTGTACGTCTAAATTAAAATTATCAGGTGGACTCAAAAGAAACAAACCATCGTCTTTTAATTCGTAACTAGCAGTTAAGCCATCGATTTTTATTGATATCAACTCTAGGGACTCTCCATTTAAAAAAAGCTTATTTACTTTTTTATTAACATCAGGATTTTTGTAAAACGAAATGCGAGATGAAACAATTGTTTCAGAATCACCGAGATCAAAATCAAGCTCTGTTGTTCTTATCAGATGAGAGCTAGGCGCATAATCTTTGCGATAAATAGGCTGTGGCGTTAAAGTAGAAATAATAATGCTCCTAAAAGAATTCTATAAATAACAAACGGTAAAAAACCAATTCTTTCAACCAATCGAATAAAGAAGACGATTGTGAAATATGAAGTAATCAAAGCGATTACAAACCCAATGAAAAGAAGGGGCCAATCAATTTGAGTTGTGTCTTTAGCTAAATCAAAAGCTTGTAATATAGTTGCAAGAGTTATCACTGGAATAGATAAAAGAAATGCATACTTAATAGAAAGCGCTCTTGACAGGCCAATTAGTAAAGCCGCTGTAATAGTTATACCCGAGCGAGAAGTGCCAGGAATTAAAGCTAAAGCTTGAAAGCATCCCACAATTAAAATATCAGAGCCACGAATATACTCTCTGCTTCGACCCAGAAATCGATGAAGCCAGTCTGAGAAGCCCAGTAAAAGACCAAAAAAGATAGTGGCAAATGCTACTATTTGATAGCTTCTTAAATTTAATTCAATCGACTCTCTAAATAATAATCCAACAATTCCAACCGGTATAGTTCCTAAAACAATCCCCCAAGCGAGCATAGATTCACCCTGAGTTTTTCTGGTTGCAATTGAGCCATAAAAATCTTTTGTTAGCATTACCAAAGAAGAGCGATAGTAAAAAATAATTGAACATAAAGTCGCAAAATGAAGAATGACGTCAAATGCTAATCCTTGATCTGGCCAGTCTAAAAATTTAGGAAGTATGACTAGGTGCGCCGATGAAGATACAGGTAAAAACTCAGTAAGCCCCTGAAGTATTGCCAAAGTAATTGTTTGAGTAATATCCATCTATTAATTTTAAAGCTTATTAGTAAGATCTTGCTCTTTAAAGCCATCTAATTTTACTGTTTGTTTTTTGGATAAAGCTAGCACTTTAAAAACCTCACCCATTGCACCCGGCAAAACGAGTTGCTTAACCTCTTGAGCAAGCTTAATTCTAGCCTCATTATTCTCTTCAGCCAACAGATAATTTTCAATACCCAATGAAATTAAAAACATTGCTTGAGTGCAATATCCAGATATTTTAAAACCGGCATCCATTGCACTTTCAGCAATATCTGAAAAATTAACAGAGGTTGTTATATCTTGGCTTCCAATATTACAAAAAGGATCATCACTTGATTTGTGGTTAAAAAAACACTTTAAAGTTCCATCATTTCGTTGAGGGTGAAAATATTCAGACCTATCCATGCCGTAATCAATCAACAGAACAGTTCCCTCTAAAATTAAATCATAAAGCGATTTAACCCAGGCAATAGATTGAACGTTAATTTCAGTAGTATATCCCTCATCTATTTCATCAGGAAGAGAGGCAACGTGATTCAAATAGGGCTCATTAAACTTTTTCCAATGAAAGCTTCCATCTTGAAAGTCAACTCCTAATTCTACAAAACGGCCCTTTGAAAACGTTACTCTTTTTGCAGGAATAGCATCAAGAACTTCATTAGCAATAACAACACCTTTAAAATTTTTTGGCAGCTCAGTTAGCCATTCAACTCGATTGAAGATTTCAGGTAAAACTTTTTTAATAGTTCTGATCTGTCTATCTTTAAGCTGCGCGCTTAATTCGATAATATAATATTTACCAGGAAGTGAATCCAACCTACCTAATTCGAAAAGAATTTGAGCGGCTAACACACCATTCCCAGCCCCAAATTCTAGAATATCGCCATTATTAAGAACTTGTTTGCATTGCTTAGCAAGTGTATATCCAAATAAATCAGAAGTCTCAGGGGCTGTTATAAAATCACCATGACGACCAAATATTGTTTTAATAGAGCGATAATAACCAAATACAGCATGGTACAAGGCAAGATTCATAAACACATCAAAACCAATGGGCTTGTCATTATCCTTAATGGTTTTAGATATAATATCTTGAAGGCTCATATTAAAAATTATTTTATACTGTGAATCAACCTTATTCACTCAAAAACAATTTTTACTTAAACAATTTAATTAACTAATAAAACATATGAAAACAGCTTTAATAACTGGAGGAGCAGCTCGAATTGGAGCTCAAATAGCAAAAACACTGCACAAAAATAATTTTAAAATAATTATTCATTGCAATCAATCAAAAGACAAGGCACAACTACTTTGTGATGAGCTTAACCTTTCAAAAGCAGACTCAGCAAAAGTAGTAGTTGGTGATCTTAACAATATTGACTCTATAAACTCAATTATTGATTCCGTTTCATCGATAGACTTATTAGTAAATAACGCATCTGTTTTCTATCCATTATCGGTAGACGAAAGTAACTCTGAAAATTGGAATAATATATTAGATATTAACCTTAAAGCTCCTTTTTTTCTAGCCAAAGGACTAAGTCATAAACTCACATCAAATAAGGGGTCAATAATTAACATTATTGATATTCATGCAGACCGTCCACTTAAAAATCATTCCATCTATAATATTTCAAAAGCAGGCCTTAAAATGCTAACTCTAACTCTTGCTAAAGAGCTTGCGCCGAGCATTAGGGTCAATGGAGTTTCTCCTGGCTCGATCCTTTGGCCACAAGAAGGTGCAGAAATTTCCGAGGATCAAAAAATCCTTATGCTAGAAAGAATTGCCCTTAAAAGACAAGGCTCTCCTCAGGACATTGCAGACACAGTTCTCTTTTTAGCAAACTCTAATTACCTTACGGGACAAATAATTAACGTCGACGGCGGTCGCACTCTCAATCAGTAAACAATCCCCCTCAATCTTAATGTGGTATAATGTTTCTGTCGATCATTTTTTTTCGACTAACAAGAATTTTTTTACAATTATTTCAAACTAAAAAATAGAAATTTTGTAACGAACTAATTTTTTTATGGGCTAATTGAAGCCGCATACAAAACCTTATTTAGCAATTGATGAATTTTATTAATCAAACCTTTATTCCAAATCAATACGTAGGTATTGATGCTTTGTACGTGCTCAATAGTCCAGATATTATAGGACTTAATAATGAATCATATTTTAATCAACGCAACACACAAAGAAGAAATTCGAGTTGCAATTGTCAAGGACCAAAAACTTACTGGCCTTGATATAGAGACAAGCCTCAATAGAAAGACTAAGGGCAACATATATAAAGCAAGAATTTCTCGAGTAGAGCAATCCCTAGAGGCTGCTTTCGTCAATTATGGTAAAGATAAGCATGGTTTTTTACCATTTAAGGAGATCTCTCCTTTCTTTTCTGATGGCATTAAACCCAAAGGTGACAAGTTAACTATTAGTGACGTCCTTAAAGAAGGGCAAGACATTATCATACAAGTTGAAAAAGAGGAGCGTGGCAATAAAGGCGCCGCTCTAAGCACCTATATTAATTTAGCTGGTGCCTACATGATACTCACCCCAAATAATCCAAAAAGTTCTGGCATTTCAAGGCAAATCAGTGCTACAGATCGTCAAGATTTAAAAAACTTATTGCCAAGCCTTAATGTACCTAAGCACTCTGGCCTTATAATCCGAACTGAGGGGGCTGGTAGAGGTGTTAGCGAGCTTCAATGGGAAGTAGACCACTTAACTCAGCTCTGGAAATCTATTAAAACTGCCACTAAAAAGCAAGATGATCCTTTCTTAATCTATCAAGAAAGCGACATAACTGTTAGAGCTCTACGAGACTTTTTAAGAGAAGATACCGATAGCGTCATTATTGATGACTTAGAAACCTATCAAAAAGCAAGAGACTTTATTAGTTTTGTAATGCCACATTATCTAGATAAAATCAAATTCTTTGATGTGACAGAACATTCTCTTTTTGCTCATATGAGTATAGAGTCTCAAGTCAAGAATGTCTTTAATAGAGAAGTGGCTTTGAGATCTGGAGCAACCATTGTATTTGACCCAACAGAAGCATTAACAGCAATTGACATCAACTCAGCTAGGGCAACAAAAGGAACAAGTATTGAAGATACTGCTTATAAGGCGAACCTAGATGCGGCATCAGAAATTGCATTACAACTTCAATTGAGAGATATTGGGGGCCTTGTAGTAATAGACTTTATTGATATGGCCTCAGAATCGAATAGAACAGCTATTGAAAAGTTAATGGAAAAAGCAACTGCAAACGATAGAGCTCGCGTTCAGATAGGATCAATATCAAGATTTGGCCTGCTAGAACTATCTCGCCAAAGACTAATGAATTCTGTTGCTGAGTCGACAGGAAAAACTTGTTCAATTTGCAATGGAAGTGGAACAAATCCAACTATTCCATCACTGTCATTAAGAATTATTCGTCAACTAGAAGACAACCTAAACTCAAATAAAAACGGTGACGATATAACAATTCAATCAAGTGTTGAAGTAATAACCTACTTGCTTAATGAGAAGAGACAAAACATAATTGAAATGGAAGATAAACATAATATTAAAATTACTCTTCTACCTAATCAATATATGCACTTTCCTCATTTCACAATGAATAAACAAAAAGGAGATAAAAACTCTCATCATAAGAGCTTTCAAGGTGTTTCTAAACCGCAGGAGAATCCGAATGTAATTAATTACATAGATAAGCCAGATATTCCTGCAATATCTTCCAATCACCCGTCAACAAAGATGCCTGAAAAGAAGGTTTCATTTATGAGTAAATTATCTGAAATATTTTCTTCAGATAAAAAAACTTCTTCTGAGTCAAAAACTGCTAGACCTCAAAATAGAAATCAAAACAGAAATAGAAACCAAAATCGAAATAGGAATCAAAATCGAAATAGGAATCAAGGTACACAAGATAATCAAAAGATTGGCTCAGGAGAAGCTCAAAAAAATAGTTCTAATTTGACTAATAAAGATAGTCAAGATAATAAGGCTAATCAAAACAATCCAAACCAAAATAGAAATAGAAATCAAAACAGAAATAGAAATCAAAAAAATACAGCTAACTCTAGCCAAAAGCCAACTGAGAATGTTGTAGCGAAGCCAACTGAGAATGTTGTAGCGAAGCCAACTGAGAATGTTGTAGCGAAGCCAACTGAGAATGTTGTAGCGAAGCCAACTGAGAATGTTGTAGCGAAGCCAACTGAGAATGTTGTAGCGAAGCCAA
>Ga0307986_10000013_pt1 | contig 114527 bp, 110 predicted proteins | sample EllFjometageno82_FD_203170 | JGI IMG/M metagenome (GOLD analysis project Ga0307986, IMG submission 203170) | Marine microbial communities from Ellis Fjord, Antarctic Ocean - #82 | ecosystem: Environmental > Aquatic > Marine > Unclassified | place: Southern Ocean | collected 2014-10-09 | reverse complement strand
TAAACCTTCCCCACCATAACGCTTGGTAATGTTATAGCCGAGTATGGTGCCTACCGTACGGTTGGTATTGAATATAGGCAGGGTAATATCTACCGGCTTTTTGCTTTCGAGCGCGTCCTTGCACAGCGGAACTATAGTCGTAAAGTCTAAAGATTTTTCGAGGCCGTGATCCTGCTTGTTAACACAATAAACTTCATCGCCTGGACGCGCTTTGGGTTTATACAGGATATTCGTGAAATCAAGGCCTGCAGCTTTCCAATGATCGATTGCTTTTCTCGTTTGCAGAGAGTCCACCTGGCCAATCATTTCATTTACCGTACGAAATCCCAGTGCCGCCATGTACTCGCGCACTTCTTCGGCAATATATTTAAAGAAATTCTCAACGAACTCAGGACTGCCGGTAAATTTCTTTCTAAGTTCAGGGTTTTGAGTTGCGACACCTACCGGACAGGTATTCAAGTGACAAACACGCATCATGATGCAGCCCATTACAACCAGAGGTGCTGTTGAGAAACCAAATTCTTCTGCACCCAGTAAAGCCGCAATGATGACATCGCGTCCAGTCTTCAGCTGGCCGTCAGCTTGTACAACGATTCGGTCACGCAAACCATTCTGAACAAGTACCTGCTGCGTTTCCGCCAGACCCAACTCCCATGGCAAACCCGCGTGCTTTAGCGAACTTATTGGTGAGGCGCCAGTGCCGCCATCATAACCAGAGATAAGGACAACATCGGAATGTGCTTTGGCCACGCCAGCTGCGACAGTACCAACCCCGACTTCCGCAACAAGTTTCACATGCACACGTGCCTGTGGATTTGCATTCTTCAAATCGTGGATCAGTTGTGCGATGTCCTCAATAGAATAAATATCATGATGCGGTGGTGGCGAAATTAAACCGACACCTGGCGTGGAATGACGCACCTTTGCAATCCAAGGATAAACCTTGGAGCCAGGCAGTTGTCCGCCCTCACCGGGTTTCGCACCCTGGGCCATTTTTATTTGCAGGTCATCAGCATTGGCAAGATACTCGCTGGTTACTCCAAAACGGCCAGAGGCAACTTGTTTGATTGCACTTCTTCTCAAATCACCATTTTCATCCGGCGTATATCGATTGGGATCTTCGCCGCCTTCACCAGTATTTGACTTTCCACCAAGACGATTCATAGCAATCGCCAATGTTTCATGGGCTTCCTGACTAATTGAACCGTATGACATGGCGCCGGTTGAAAAACGTGCCAGTATCCCTTCAATCGGCTCAACTTCCTCCAAGGGGATAGACTGATTGGTGCCTTCGAATTCAAACAAGCCGCGTAAAGTCGCGAGATGTTCATTTTGCTCATCAACCAGAGAAGTATATTCCTTGAAAATCTTATACTGCCCGGAGCGGGTTGCGTGTTGTAACTTGAATACGGTATCTGGATTAAACAGGTGATACTCGCCATCGCGCCGCCATTGATATTCCCCGCCCCAGTCCAGATCGGGTCGTTTTACCGGGCGCTCGGGAAAAGCATTATGATGGCGCAGGCTCGCTTCATTTGCGATTTCCTCAAGACCTATTCCACCTATGCGAGAGGCTGTCGAGGTAAAATACTTATCGACGAACTCTTTATTCAATCCAATAGCTTCAAAAATTTGAGCACCACGATAAGACTGAACAGTGGAGATGCCCATCTTGGCCATGGTTTTTGTCAGGCCTTTATTTACGGCCTTGATAAAGTTCTGTATTGCCTCTTCATGCGGCATATTTGGAATATGACCTTTGCCGATCAAACTACCGAGGGATTCAAATGCCAGGTAGGGGTTTATACAACCGGCACCATAGCCAATTAAAGTAGCAAAGTGATGTATTTCACGTGGTTCACCTGATTCCAGCACGATCCCAACTTTCGCTCTCGAACCATTTCGTATCAAATGATGGTGAACACCGGCACAGGCCAGCAATATCGGGATTGGAGCATGATCTTTGTCAATCTCTCGATCTGAAAGTAAGAGATATGTATATCCTTCGGCGATTGCCTCATCTGCCTGGACATAAACCTGCTCCAGCGCGTTATCAAGTCCAGCAGCATCATCGGCGACCGCATAAACAACTGAGATAGTTTTTGTTTTAAAGCCCGGCAGATCAGCATCGCGTATTCGCGCCAGTTCTTCATTGCTGATCACGGGCGAACTTAACTTAAGCTGGCGACAATATTCTGGTCCTGGCTTCAAGAGATTGCGCTCTGGTCCAATTGTCGAGCTCACCTGAGTTACCAGTTCTTCGCGAATACCGTCCAGAGGCGGATTGGTAACCTGTGCAAAAAGTTGTTTGAAATAATCATAAAGAAGGCGAGACCGGTTTGACAGCACCGCGAGTGCCGTATCGGTACCCATAGAACCTGTTGGTTCCAGGGAATTTGTGGCCATCGGCGCCATTAATATTCTTAAATCTTCGTGGGTGTATCCGAACGCCTGTTGTCTTTGTAATAAAGTATCTGGATCGTTGCCATGAATTTGCTTGGGCTGCGGCAAATTTTCTATGGGCATCATGTGTGCCTTAAGCCAATCGCCGTAGGGCTGTTCTTTTGCAAACGCTTCCTTGAGTTCTGCATCACCAATGATACGACCTTGCTTTGTATCAACCATGAAAATCCTGCCTGGATGCAAACGCCCTTTTTGCTTAACGTTCTCAGGTGGAATTTCCAACACGCCTACTTCGGAGGCCATAATGACGCGGTCATCATTGGTAACGTAATAACGTGAAGGACGCAGACCATTACGATCCAGCACTGCACCGATTACCTCACCATCCGTAAAGGCAACAGAGGCAGGTCCGTCCCAGGGCTCCATGAGACAGGCATGGTACTCATAAAATGCACGACGTTCTGCGTCCATAGACTCGTTTCCCGACCAGGCTTCGGGAATCATCATTAACATTGCATGTGGCAGTGGCCGCCCTGCCATATGCAGAAACTCCATTACATTATCAAATGTCGCAGAATCGCTGCCACCTTCAATAACGATGGGAAATAGTTTCTTTAAATCATCTCCAAATAAATCAGATTCACATAGGGCCTCACGTGCACGCATCCAGTTAGCGTTACCTCGTGCTGTATTGATCTCCCCATTGTGTGCTACATATCTGAAAGGGTGGGCGAGTCGCCAGGCAGGAAAGGTATTAGTGGAAAAACGCTGATGAACCAGTGCAAGGGCAGACTCAACATCGGGATCGGTAATATCCGGGAACATAGGTTCGATCTGAGTGCCGGTAAGCATGCCCTTATAAACAAAAGTGCGATAGGACAATGACGGAACATAAAACAGTTCCTGTTCAGACAAATCAGAATTCCAGATTGTATTTTCTGCTCTTTTGCGTATTACATAGAGCTTACGTTCGAAAGCTGCCGAGTCTTTTATTTGCTCCCCACGCCCGATAAAGACCTGTTTGAAATCTGGTTCACCCGCCACGGCGCTGGGACCAAGCATTGAATCGTCAGTTGGTAGATCACGCCAACCGAGGAGAACCTGACCCTCTTCTTCAACTATGTTGGAAATAATCTGCTGACAACGATCAGCTTGTTTAACATCTGTTGGCAGAAAAACCAGTCCTGCGCCATATTGATCCTCTTCAGGAAGTTCAATACCAATTGCTTTGCATTCTCGAACGAAAAACTTATGCGGTTTTTGTATGAGAATACCCACGCCATCACCTGTATTTTCTTCGCAGCCGCAGGCACCCCGATGAAGAAGGTTTTTAAGTATCGTTAATGCATCAACTACTGTTTGGTGGGACTTACGACCTTTTATATCAACTACGAAACCAACGCCACAGGCGTCATGTTCATTGGCTGGATCATAGAGACCCTCTTTTTCATGGCCGACAAATTTTTTCATACAAAATACACCAAGTTGACAGTGGTTTACTTAAATAGATAATTGAATGAACTGGACTGCCAATAGTTAGCGTCCAGAGGAGCACACATTCACGGCCCCTCAGCGCGAAAACGCACTTCCTCTAAAAGCAAAAAGGAGCGGGATTATAATAAAGCCACTTAAGGATGTCACGAAAAGAGATACGTGGAGAAACAACCAGCCGAGTTTTTAACGTTGTTTACTGTGTTTTATAGACAATTAACGACATTTAAAGAATTTTAGTTTCTTTATTATTTTCAATTTACAGACTTTTCAGAAGTTCTTGAGCTTGGCTGATGGGCACTTAAGTCTAACAATTTTCGCCTAAAATTATAAGAATGCAATCTTAGAATTTGTATTCTCGCGACCTATCTCATTGTCTGGTAACCCACCCCAGAAGATTAGGTGAAACAGCACCCAATGGCTATCTCCCTGCTGGTCCCTTTTGAGCCGCTAAAAACGATGCCATACCCTGTTAAGTCGAGTATTGTATAGCTTTCCCGTGATCTATATTTGGAATGATTTAAATGATTCTTTGTTGTGGCGAAGCCTTGATTGACCTGTTGCCCTTAGAGGGTTCGAATGGGCAAACTACGTATTTTCCCTGTAACGGAGGGTCCATTTACAATACATGCATAGCCTTAGCACGGCTGGGGGACAGCGTTGGTTTTCTGGGGGGCATTTCGACCGATTTTTTTGGCCAATCTATTCAAGAAGGACTTCAAGAATGTTCCGTAAGCAGCCTCTATTCTGTCTTTTCAGATAGACCCTCTACGGTTGCGTTTGTCAAACTTGATGGGCCAGATCCAGAATACATTTTTCTAGATGAAAATTCTGCAGGCAGGATGATTCAAAACCACAATATTCCTGAATTGCAAGGTGACATTAGCGCCTTACATTTTGGTTCAATTTCGCTGATCCATGAACCCGCCGCATCAACCTATGAAAACCTTGCCAAACAAGAAGGTCCATACAGAATTATTTCACTAGACCCAAATATTCGTCCCAGCCAAATCACCGATGCAACGCTTCATCTTGAACGTCTTGAACGGATGATTGATTATTCCGATATTATAAAAGTCAGCCTTGAAGATTTAGACTGGATGGCACCGAACCTGTCACCCGAAGTCTTGGCGATGTCTTGGCTTGAGCGTGATGTGAAGCTTGTTGTTGTTACAAGAGGCCAACACGGGGCCAGCGCGTTTAGCACTCACGGGCAGATAGATGTACCTGCAAAAAACGTCAAGGTTGCCGATACGATTGGTGCGGGCGACACTTTCATGGCAGGAATGCTGCATTCGCTAGCCAGTAAAAACAAGCTGTCGCGCGCTCAAATCAGCCACATCGACGTTGATGATATTAAAGAAGCCTTGAATTTGGCATCAACGGCGGCTGCCATAACTGTTTCACGCCAAGGGGCTAATCCGCCTTGGCAGCATGAGATACCCCAAGATTAACCTGCGCGCAGCATTCAATATTGAGGCTTTTAATGCCAGATGGTTTAGCGTTTCCTTAACCGCATGGCAAGCACTAAACCAAATATTATCCTGAAGGCTGCTCGCCATGACTTGGCTGTGGGGGTCTGGTTTCAATATTATGGTTCGCTAAATCGAGTATACGGCTAGTTCTATCAAATATGCCCGCTCGGGCGCTACCCGCTCCTCTATCAATCACCATTCAAAAAAAGGATATCTGCGCTCATGGAATGGTCGACAACATAACGTGCATTCGGCAGGTCATTTAATTCTGCACGTTGGCGAGCCTCTGTATCCGACAACCCGTGATCTAACCAACGTTTCATTAACCGCCGTTCCAGTGTTGGCATATCGGCTTCAATACAAATTGTTAAATCAAAATAACACTGCACATCACGCCAAGGCGCTTCATCCAAAAGCAGATAATTACCTTCAGTCAAAATGATTTTATGTTGGGCAGCAACACAAATCGCGCCAGCTCGCGCTAAATCCAGCGTTCTGTCAAACGATGGTGAAAAAGTCTCGCCCACATTCGCGCGAATGCGTTCGAGAACTTTCATATAACCGACACAGTCAAAAGTTTCTGGGGCCCCTTTTTTTGATCGCAGGTCACGCGCGTCGAGAATAATATTATCAAGGTGAAAGCCATCCATAGGTACGAGCACTGCATCCCCATCAGAGATGCCATCCTGCAGGGCTTGCAAAAGCAATTCTGAAACAGTCGACTTCCCAGCCCCAGGCGCACCTGCGATGCCGACAATGAATCGATCTCCCTGGTGAGCAGATGCCGCATCAAGGATTTTTTGGGTGAGTGCCAATATATTAAGCGACATTTATTTTTTCAACATTGCAAATGAGGCGGACCGTATATCCACGCTAACTGAAATTATTCCATATTTGTATGATTGGCGCGCATCGCATCGGCGCTAATATTTAACTTGTCCTTCAATTTCAAAACCATGATTTCAAAGAGCACAAACAGAGCTCCTTCGTACAAGGATCCCATCGGCAATACAGATGTAACGCTGTCGCCTTGGTCATCTGCCATTGTTTGTGCGGGCAAATATAGGACAAAATCGGCGTATGTCGCGGCCTTTCCCTTTGGCTGGGCTGTTAATACCAGGATCTTTGCCCCCGCAGCCTTTGCAACACCGAGCAAGGCGCACGCCGTCGATATTTCGCCGGGACCAACTGTGACAATAAACAAATCCCCGTCGCCGACAGGAGGCGTCGTCATGTCACCTTCGACCGCAACATTAAGACCCATATGGTACAAGCGCATTGCAAATCCCATGATTTGAAGCCGCTCACGACCGCCGCCAAAAACAACAATTTTTTCGGCATCCACCACCATCTGCAATGCTTTATCAACGTCACTATCATTCAGCGCGTCAAAGACATTGCCTAACTCTTGTAATGCGCCTTTGTATAAACTTGCCATTCTATTTTGCCTTATGTTCTAAATTTGCTGTCTCGGTGTGTCTCATTTCCGGCTTTAATCTGTTCTTCCATATATGTCTTAGCATGCCGGGCGAGGTCTTCGCTGTCTTCCCAAAGGTTGCGCCAGATACCCAAGATGTTTGAAAGTTTGGGGGCCACAACTGCCGAAGAAAACGATTCAAAAGTAATTGGCCCTGCGTAACCAATTTCAGCTAATGCCCTAAATATTTCTTGGAAATCAATATTGCCACTTCCGAGATAGCCGCGGTGGGATTCGCCAATGTGGAAATATCCAAGATGATTTGCACACCCCCGAATTGCATTTCCAAGGCCGCTTTCTTCGATATTCATGTGGTACGAATCTAGATGGACATACACATTTTCAGATCCAATCCGCTTCACCATCTCAACTCCCTCTGCACCAGTATTGAGCAGGTTCGTTTCATAACGATTAACGACCTCAAGGGCTATGGCGATATTCTCTAGCTTTGCCTTCTCGGCAATGCGAAAAAGGACCTCAGCCGAATTTTGTACGCCGCGTTCCGTTTTGGGTTGCATGTACTTGGCAAATCCAGAATACAAAATACCGCACATATGTGTCGCACCAATTTCACCGGTCAGTCGGAGCGCATCATTGAGCATGGCCTCACCTCGGGCAACGACCTCTGGGTCTTCGCTCGAAATATCGCAATCTAAGGGCAACCCTAAAGAAACCGTTGCGCCAATTCCGTATTTTTCCAGCTGCATAAGCGTATGCTTTGTGTCGACCGATGCGGGGTCAAGGGCCGGTATTTCGATATAGTCAAAACCCAGTTCTGCCGATTTTGAAACTGCAGTTTCGCACTCCCCATGACTCCAACCGCCAACCCATACAAGTGCGTGCACACCCAATTTATTCATTTTTTTAATCCCTTAATTTGTACAAAAAATTTCGGCCCCGTAGTGGCGCATGGTGTATTACTTTCGCCCCGTAATTTTCATTTTATTTTTATTGAAAATCGCCACCAAGCCCATCGCAGAACCATTACGGCGATCAGAAAGATGCCCCATAACGCCGTCGATAGGTGTTGGTTGGAACCAAGAATATTTAACCCTGATGTCAGAACCTGAAGAATTATTAACGCCAAAACAACCGGCACAACACGACCAAACCCACCAAAGGGGTTTACGGCTCCAAGGAAGCAGGCAAGCACTGTTATCAAAAGAAATGACTCGCCATGCCCGACACGAACCGAATTAAATCGTGAAAGCATAATAATGCCCGCAACGGAACACATAAGGCCCGAAAGGGTGTAGAGAATGATCAGATTCCGTTTGGTGGAAATACCAGAATATGCCGTTGCCATGATATTAGATCCCAGCATGTATGTGCCGAAACCCTGACGGGTTCGAGACAAGATAATATGCCAGACGATCGCGCAAGCTATAAATACCAACAACGGTATTGGAATTCCCCCAATTTCTCCTTGGCCAATGTTTTGTACAAATTGGGGGAACCCGGTAATGTCTTTTCCATGGCTCATAAATTCGCCAATGCCACGCATAAGAATCATCATCGATAAGGAAACTAAAATAGGGTGGGCCTTAGTATAGGCAACGACAAATCCGATCACAAAGCCGCTCAAAGCACCGACGGAAAAAGCCAAGACACAGCCTAAGATAAAGGCTTCTACCCCGGCTTCGGGTCCGCCGAACGCTTGAAGTGTCCATGCTAGGGCCAATCCCGACATGTTTGCAGTATATGTAATCGATAAATTTAGCCCTCCCGACAGGATTGGAATCAACATTGCTAACGTCAATAAACCCAATTCAGGAAGCTGGATGGCCATTGATGACAGGTTTGCTCCTGTTAAAAATCTAGGGGAGGCCAGACTAAACGCGATAACAATAACAATAAGAAATATCGATAAACCTGCGACCTCACCTTCCATATAGCGTTTGATTTTTTTACGGTTCGTTTTTGTCATGTCACTGGCTCCTCTTCATGCGCAGATACGCCCGTAACTCAACAAATGAAACGTTCGATAGTGTGATTGCCAGTAAAATGATTACCCCAACGATTGCCTTAAAAGCGAAAGGGGTGACCCCAAGTAAATTTAAACCATTTTGAATGATCGCCATCAACAAGACGCCCAGCACACAACCCATGACGGTGCCTCGTCCACCACCAAGCGTCGCCCCTCCAAGCACCACAGCCGCCAGAACGTCCAATTCTCGGCCAATCAAAGCATTGGGTACAATCTCTTGCATAAAGTGCGCCTGCATTAAGCCACCAATCCCAGCCATCATGCCCATCCAGCCATAAGCGATAAATTGAACCGCAACAACATTAATGCCAATTCGGCGCGCACCTTCGGGGTTGTCGCCAAAAGCGTAAATTTGACGCCCGATTGATGTGTATGTGATTAAAAACCATGTTGCTGAAATCGCGCCAAACATGATAACTGCTGGTAGGGTCAGCTCCGCCCAGGTGCCATTTGCCATCTCGTGTTCAAAAATGATAACCCGGTTCGCCCACCAGTCGGGAAGGTCATATAAATATACGCCCTTGGTGAGGAACATCAGCAATCCAAAAAATATGTTGAAGGTTGCAATGGTTACGACAATTGAAATAATCCGAAAATAATGGATTAAACCCGCATTAATCGCACCAAGTATTACGCCCAATCCACCCGCGACAATAATTCCAATGAACCAATTTCCACCACCGAGATAGCTTAGAACGTAAAAAGCGACATACTGAATGACCGATGCGGCGACGGCGAAAGAGATATCAATTCCGCCCGAAATTAGGACCACAAGAAGCCCGACAGCAAAGATAACGTTGATGGATATCGAATTAAGCAGATCAAAGGCATTCACGAGTGTGAAATATTGCACGGACAGCATGGACAGCACTGCGGAAGTCGCAATAATAATAATGAGAAGCCAGGCTTCGATCGGATGCGTTTTAAATATTTTTTCCATATATGGCATCCTCCAATTCTGAAATATTACACCGAGCTGGAACGTATTCTTTTTGTATGCACCCATTAGACATGTGCAAAACTCTATTGGAATTGAAGTAGACCTCTGACACCTCATCAGAAATAAGTAAAATCGAGAGGCCTTTGCTGGCAAGGTCTCGCACAATCTTAAAAATCCCCTCACGCGCGCCAATATCGACACCCACCGTAGGGGCGTCGAGTATCAGAAGTTTTGGTTTTGTAGCTAACCACTTGGCAATGGCAACTTTTTGTTGGTTCCCTCCAGACAGGGTTGAAATAGCATCGCTCGTGCTGCCTAATTTAACGCTTAGTTCTTTTATCCAATGGCCAACGATTGCTTTTTTCTTCTTGAAGGATAACAACCCGCCGCACACAATAGTTTTGTCTAGCACGGTCGATATTAGGTTATTTTCTATTGATTGGTCCTGAATAAGCCCCAATGACAGGCGGTCTTCTGAAACATAGGCAACCCCAGACGATATGGCCTCTAGGTTGGATTTGAACTTTACTGCTTTACCGTCCAAATAAATTTGACCCTGTTCAGGTCTTGTCATGCCGAACAAGCTCAAGGCGAGTTCGGTTCTCCCGGCGCCCAGCAGACCCGTGATTCCGACCACTTCCCCCCGGGCGATTGAAAAGGAAATATCCTTATATTCGCCGGTTCGGGAAATCTGCTTCACCTCAAGAACGGTTTCGTTTTTGGTTAGGTTTTGACCAACGACAGCCGGATTGATGGTCAATCCAGTCATTTTTTCGGTCAATTTTGCTAAGGTCATCTCGCTGGCATCATAGACACCGACTTTTTTACCATCGCGTAAAACGGTTACTCTATCGGCAATTTCCAACACCTCTGCAAGGCGGTGGCTGACAAAAACCACGGCAACATTTTCGGCTGTCAATGTCCGCACGACATCTAAAAGATGCTTTGTTTCTGATTGAGTGAGTGATGCCGTGGGCTCGTCCATAAAAACAATCCGGGCATCACTGACGAGCACTCTGCAAATGGCTATGAGCTGTTTTTGGGCGATCGGCAGGGTTTTGACTTGTGCATCCAGATCAAAACTAACGCCAAGGCGTTCGCAGACCTTTTGTGCAACGTCTTTGATATTTTTGTGCCGCACAAGCTTAGATTTCAAGCCAACGAAACTCTCAATGGCAATGTTTTCAGCGACGCTCATTTCGGGAAACAACGCATGATCTTGCCAGATTACGCCAACGCCGATACGGCGCGCCTGAGCGGGGCTCAAGGTTTTGTGCTCTTGCCCCATTAAAGTAAAATTTGCGCCTGGGTCGGGGGTGTATACCCCAGAGATGATTTTGATTAAGGTACTTTTTCCACAGCCGTTTTCACCGGCTAGGCAATGCACCTCACCTGGCATCACCTCGAAATCTATATTAATAAGGGCGCGTACCCCGCCAAATGTTTTTGAGATATTGCTCAATTGAATCACGGGAATCATATTGTCACTTCTCGATTCAGCAGAGAGGGTACTGTCAAGCATTAGGAGTCTATCTTGCAATGCTAAGGCTTTGTTTAGAAAAAATATTCCGGGAGGGCACCCATCCCAGAATATCCGTAAGTAATAATTTAGAGACCCATTGCTGCTAGTTCATCAACGGTATCTTCGTTGATTGTAACCATTTGATTGGCAATGATATTGCGTGTTCTGAAGTCAGGATTTACGACGCCTAGACCTGGAATATCCATGCCCGCTGTCACGTCTTTGCCTTGAACAACCATATCGGCAAGGGTCACAAAAACCCTACCTGCTTCTTTAGGATTCCACATGAATCCACCGGAAATAACACCAGCCTTAATAAGCCTCATGCCCTGCCCTGGTGAAAGTGGACCAAGAACATGAATTTTGCCAGCTTTGCGGCGTTCTTGAATTGCGCGTCCTGCACCGATTGGACCTTGGCTACCAAAACCTAGGAAGCCATTCAAATTTGGATGTGCAGACATAAGATCAAGAGCCGTTTTGCGACTGTCATCAACATTTTCTGCGACACCATAACGTTCGCTGACGAGCTTCATACCCGGGTAATTTTTCTCCAAGTAGGCAATCGCGGCATCGGCCCATGCATTGTGCAATGGAACGGTTAGCGACCCAACAAAAACAGCATATTCACCTATGCCGCCACACTTCTCCGCAAGGAGCTTGGCATGCGCTTCGCCAAACCCTTTCGCTGAAGCCAATTCAAAGTTCCAGTCGATATTCTTCTGATCAGGACTTTCGTGGGTAATAACCTTGATGCCCTTGCTCCGCGCTTTGGCCAGCACTGGTTCCAAGGCCTCAGCATCGTTTGGCACAACGCCGATAGCCGTTACGCCACGTGCAATCAAATCCTCAATAGCACGCACCTGTAAAGCAGGGTCGGCGCTGGTAGGGCCGATCATAAAGGCTTTAACTCCTAATTCCTTAGCGCGTTCGGCAATACCCGCTTCCATAGCATTAAACCATGGGATGCCACCGATTTTGACAACAACACCAAGTTCAGTATCTGCAGCCATAGCGCCAGCAGAGCTGACTATTCCAACGGCAAGACTCGTTAAGGTTATTGTTAATTTGCGAAAATTCATTTTTTGCAGTCCCTCCAAAAATAATCGGATGCTTACGCCACAATCGATTGTGCAATTTCTTAAAAAAGCCCGACAACGCTTTTTATAAAACACTCCCACTGGACTCAACTTAAGCGTCCATTGCGTCTATCAACTAAAAAAAGTGTTTTCGCATAGGTACAGTGTACCTAGAATATTGCATAGTATTTCGTTACCGTCACGAATTAAATCAACACGTTATACTTATACTACAGCGAGTTAAGGGGCTTTATTTAAGACTAAGACGGATCTAATTTGAATCCTCTTCGGGAAGCGATACCTCAAACATTACGCCACCGGCGACGTTGTCCGCGCGAATGCTGCCACCGTGACCTTCGGCGATTAATTTGGCGATGTACAAGCCCAAACCCAGATGACGCGTGTTCTCATCTCCGCGCATTGAAACCATTGAGTCAAACAACTGTGTTCGCATGCTTTCAGGAAGCGCAGGCCCCGGATTCGTCACCGAAAGTGACAGAGTTTTTTCATGTCTTGAAAGGCTGATTTCAATCGTGTCCTGGACGCCACTGAAGTCGACAGCATTGTCGATCAGCTTATCCAGCATCTGAATGAGCAATTCTGGCGAGCCCGATGCCGGTGCGTGGGTCAGTTCCGTCGTAAACGCTATATTCCGCTCGGTATAAACGTCGCGGTAGGCTGCGACGGTTGATTGCAGCACCGCACGAAGGTCAAAAGACTCCGATTCCGCATGTTTCATCACCTCTTCGACGCGACTTGCCTCGCTCATAGCACTGAGGATACGGCGCAGGCGATTCGCTCCCTCAAGGGCACGGGCGGTGTAACCAGATGACGCGTCGTTTAAGGGCTCGTGTTCGAGGTTCTCCAGCGAGGAAGTGACAATTGCCAGTGGTGTGCGCAATTCGTGTGACAGTTTTGATGCAAGCGTTCTAAGGTAACTGTTGTAGTCGCCAAGTTGTCTGAGAACGTTCGAGAAGCTGCGCGACAAGTCGCCAATTTCGTCGACCGCCAATGCACTTGGCAACGCGATATGCAGCGTTTCATTTTCCAGTGCGTCCTCAGCAGCAACGGAGAGATGTCGGACACGCCGGGACAGCCAGGTGGCATAAGCAACCAAAGCACCCGCGACTAGAACGGTTGCTATCAAAGTGAGATTAATCAGACGTGCAAGACCGGCGTTAGTCGAACTCAATATTGCATCGGTGCCGTGTTGCAGTACCAACGCGCCAAGAACTACGCCGTTTTCCAAAATGGGGGCAGCGACTGCAACGATCGCCCGGCCGCTTTCCTCGCTTCTAAACCAACCTGCCATCTCTCGGCCATTGAGAGCTGCGCTGACATACGGTTGTTGTTCCCGGCCGCTGGCGTGAGGCTCTGCAGAGGCGGCGTCGGTACCGCCTTCGACCAGCAGGTCATAAATTCGATTGGACCATCCTGCCGCGGGCGAATAGTGAGTGGTCGCGGCAGACAGTTCGCCTGCGATCGATAGCCGCCAGCCGGCTGAGTCAGTGACGACAATACGCATGCCGGGCTGCGTGAGCCCGCCCGTTACTGTCTTTAACTTATCAGATGGAAGAACGGCTGGCTCCGGCCTTTGTCCAGAAAAACTGCTGCTGCGAGTCGGTTGCTGCATTTCATCGGCTGTATTGTAGACAAGTAGACCGAGGTGGGTTCCCAGTAAATCGGCAGGGATTCGAGCCTCAAGGCGATAGCCGCCAGGCACGTCCTGCCAATGCGCTGATATCGAAGATTCCGGAGCGAACCCATCACTGTCTTTCTTATAACTGACGATTGCCCCAGGTGCTTCGGCGGTGAACATGAAGCGTTCCTCGCGATACGGTGGGCTGCCGCTGACGAGAGCAATGCGGTCGGCATAGCGCGGGCCATCATCCAGAACCATGGTCTCGGCTGTTGCATAGACAACGTTGCGGTCGCTTACGTCCACATAGACGTAAACCATGTGATCGTAAGAAGCCAAAGCCACTTGAATTGCCCCGTCGCTTCCACGGATGGATCTCTGTGCGCCCGGGTTTAGCATCCAGTCGTCAAGGTAGCCATCGATTCGTGGCTGCTTCTCGAGCGTGTGTATGAACAACTGCTCATTCGCTAATTCATGGTTCAAACCCACCGGATATTCTTCAGCGTAATTGGCCATCGTAATTGCGAACGCTCGAGCTGTGCCGGCCAGCATCTGCTGTTGTCCTACACGCAAAGCTGACTCCGTTTCCCGAATAAACTCACACCCGGCCCACGGCAACAAAAGCGCCAATAAGCTGACAAGAAGAAGTTGACGTTTAAGGGTCATTTCGCTCGCGGCTAGTTGCTAAGCCAACGATAGCCCATGCCGTAAACAGTTTCGATGGCATCGAACTCGGCATCGATCTCGACGAATTTTCGTCTAATGCGTTTGACGTGCGATGTGATCGTGTTGTCATCGAGCACGGCCTGTGCAGCCTCCATGAGTTGCTGGCGGTTTTTCACATGGCCAGGGTAACGCGCCATAGCATGCACCAACCAGAACTCCGTCAGTGTCAGACTGACAGTCTGTTCCCGCCAGTGAACAGTCATTCGCTCAGTATCGATCGAAAGGTCGCCGCGCGTCATTCGGTTCTCGGTGCCTTGCAGTTTTTGCATCGCTTCGAGTCGCCGAAATAATGCTGCTATACGCGCCATCAGGTGCGGCAAGCTGATGTCCTTCGTCAGGTAATCGTCGGCGCCGAGGCGCAATCCTGATACTGCATCAAATTCACTATCTCTTGCTGTCAGGAAAATAATCGGTAAATCAGATGAGCGAGCACGTAGTTCGCGGCAAAGTTCAAAACCACCCTCAATGTCGTCCTTCAGATTGACATCGATTAGAATGAGGTCCGGCAAGCAGTTATCAAAAGCCCTTAACGCGGGCTCTCTGGCGTCGAATGCGTCCACTGCGTAGCCCTCACGGCGAAATGCCGCGGAGTAGTTTTCCCGAATTGCTGCCTCGTCTTCGATTATCGCGATGCGCTTTGCCACTTCAGACTCCTGTTCCTGTAGCCACAATTTGCCACATTACATCGGTGCATTGCTATGTTGCTGTCTACACAGCGACGGTATGGGCACCTCTAAAAAGTAGTCGCAATCGATGTCGTCGATTTCAGAGCGGGCAGTCTGCTACTGGATATGGATGTCACAAGCGAGCCTCAATACATATTTCTTATAGCCAATATGCATACCGATACCGCGGCTCGCCATGAATAGTAGAAACGCTAACCACAATCCATCGTTGCCCAATGGCTGCAGGACATACCATGCGGGCAGGAAAACGAACAAGACTGATAAGACCATAATGTTCCTCATCTCCTTGGCGCGGGTTGCGCCGACATAGATGCCGTCGTACAGAAAACACCAGACGGATACCAACGGTAACGCGATCATCCAGGGTAAGTATCGAAGCGCCACTTCCTTAATCTCGACAATATCCGTCAAGAGCGCAATTATCATCGGCCCTGCGATCACGTAAACCAGCGTAAAGCCCAGCGCGAACACAACGGACCATCTAAGCGTCAATTTTACAGTTTGCTGAAGTGCGTCTCGGCGTTTTTCACCGATGGCCTTTCCAACCATTGCCTCGGCGGCATGGGCTATGCCGTCTAGTCCAAAAGCGGTGAGATTTTGGAAATTCAATAATACGGCGTTCGCGGCGAGAACATAGCCGCCAAGACGGGCGCTTTGTGCAGTAACGAATGCCAGCGTAAACATTAAGGCCATTGTGCGAATAAACAGGTTCACATTCACAGAGAAAAACGCCTTGTAGGCTGACAGGTTCGTCAGGCGGGCCATGGGCCAGTGTCCTGCATGTCGTCGTAGCGCTCTGACAGCAAAAGTCATGCCGACGACAAACCCTGCGTACTCAGCGATTACCGATGCGAGTGCGATGCCATCAATGGTCATACCAAGAATAATAACGAAGAACAGATCGAGCGCAATATTGGTGATGTTGATAACTAGAAAAATCAGCAAGGGGATGCGCGCATTCTGCAGACCAATAAACCAGCCGACTAACGCGTAATTTGCCAGCGTCCCCGGAGCGCTCCAGATGCGAATATCAAAGTACTGGGCTGCATACAATTGGGTTACGGAGTCACCGCCGAGCAGACTGAATGCCACGCGACTCAAAGGGCTTTGAAAGACGATCAGCAGCAGCGCGATCGCAAGACTGATGATAAGGGCTTGTCCAAGGGACACCCGCAAACCGTCGTTGTCGTTCGCACCAAAGCTCTGCGCGGCGATTCCTGTCGTTCCCATGCGCAGGAAGTTCATGCCCATATAGATGAAAGTAAATACCATCGCGCCTATCGCGACTGCGCCCAGATAGGCCGGATTGTCGAGATGACCGGTGACGCCGGTATCAACCATACCCAACAGGGGGACCGACACATTGGAGAGGATCATAGGTGCAGCAATGCGCCACATGTCCTTATTCTCAGGAAGGCGTGTGGAGTTCAATCCCCAGCCATCAGAACGCGTTGACTCCAGTCAGCTCTTTGCCAACAACGAGTTGGTGAACCGTCTCTGTTCCTTCGTAGGTAATGACGCTTTCAAGATTCAACATGTGTCGAATCGGAACGTACTCTGCGCTGATTCCCGCACCGCCGAGAATATCTCGCGCATCACGTGCGATATCGATGGCGGCCCGGCAGTTGTTCCATTTCGCCAAGGAAACCTGCGTTGGACTCAGTTGACCTTTATCCTTGATTCGACCGAGCCGCAACGACATCAACTGCGCTGCTGTGATCTGACGGCTCATCTCCGCCATGCGAATCTGGATAGCTTGGGTGTTCGCGATCGGCCGCCCGAATAGGACGCGATCCTGCGTGTAATTGAGTACCTCGTTGAGGCAGGCCTGGGCGGCGCCAATGACGCCCCAGGCAATGCCGTAGCGTGCCTGTGTAAGGCAGCTCAAGGGACCCTTCAAACTTGAAACACCAGGTAGGACGTTCGCCTCTGGAATTCTGACGTTGTTGAAAAATAATGCACCGGTCACTGAGGCTCGCAGCGAGAACTTGTTTTCGATTTCTTGCGTGTCGAAGCCGGACATGCCTTTTTCAACGATAAATCCCTTTACACCTTCTTCTGTTCTTGCCCAGACGATAGCGGCGTCCGCGATAGTGGCATTCGTAATCCACATCTTGGAGCCATTCAGAATCCAGTCGTCGCCATCACGCTTGGCATGCGTTTTCATATTGCTTGGGTCCGATCCGCCATGCGGCTCTGTTAATCCAAAGCAGCCGATGGCCTCACCGCGCGCCATGGCGGGTAACCAACGTTGCTTTTGCTCTTCAGACCCATAGGTGTGAATTGGGAACATTACCAGGCTGCTTTGCACTGAGACGAAACTGCGCAGGCCACTATCACCACGCTCAAGCTCCTGACAGATCAGTCCATAGCTCACGCTGTTGAGTCCAGCGCAGTCGTAGCCGTCTATCGAACTACCGAGGAGCCCCAGTTCTGCCGCCTCACCGATCAACTGGCGCGGAAATTTGTGTTGCTCGAAAGCATCACGCATCAGAGGGATGACTTTCTCGTCGACATATCGACCGACGCTGTCTTTTACCATGACTTCGTCTTCTGACAGTTCAGAGCGAATATCATAGAGATCCATAGGATCGAGTTTGCTGTTCACAGGCGTTTTCCTGAGGTATTTAGTACGGCTTGGGACGTCGATGCTATATGACTAGATCGGTATTTCAAAGCGCTTATATAAGATAGAGAGTAGCCAGGCAGGTCCGATCATCATGAGTTGTAGGCCACGCACGATAGCGGAAGCAGAACCCTGCCCGCTGAGTGCGAGACCGACGGTCCCACCAGCCAGAAGGCCGACGGATATCTCAAGCATCGGAAGGCCAGCGCTCACCAGCCATATTTGAATGGCCGCAAGACCCAGAAGAAACGGTAGCAGGCCGATAGCCAGCGACAGGGAAATAATAAAGTAATAAATGGCGGTGACCATCAGGAATGCGCTTCCCCAGTTGAGAAGCGGCGAAATATCCTTAAATTCTGTGGGCACCGGCAGTGACCACAATAGCCCACTAAACCCTACGATCACTACGGGTGTCGCCGTCCAGTGGAGCAGCGGATTCCTGACCGTTGCATGGGACTCCTCGTACTCGGCCAGCCAATTATCGATATCGGTCACTCACATTCACTCACGCGGCGGACTTACCATTCTACATGCAGTCGCGCGACTTATGACATAGCCCTCATTACTGCGAATCCGTATGACTTTTCTGAATATAAGCGGGTCAATTAAGTCTGCGTTCAGGTGGCGGACGCGCGCTTACAAGCAGAAAAAATCGATCCACAAAAAAGGCCGCTCAGAGAGCGGCCTCCAGTATTACTCATTAGTGGTTGCCTATACGCCCATCGCGTTACTTAACTTCTTAATCGCATTGACCTCGAGTTGACGAATGCGCTCAGCAGATATTCCATATTCCGCTGCTAGCTCGTGCAATGTCATCTTGTCTTCAGTGAGCCAACGCTCTTCGAGAATTCGGCGGCTACGGTCGTCAAGAATATTCAAAGCGGCCCTCATGCGGGTAGTCGTATTTTCATTCCAGTCCGAGGCTTCAACTTGCTTGGCTGGATCTGCATCTAGGCTTGGCAAGTAGGCGGCTGGCGTAAAGTTTCGCTCGTCATCCATATCAGGAGTTGGATCGAAAATCGCATCCCGCGAATGCAGGCGCTTCTCCATTTCCGAAACTTCTTGTGGCTTAACGCCGAGATCTTTCGCAATGGCCTTGGTTTCAGCATCCGTCAACCAGGACAGTGTTTTTTTCTTCTTACGAAGATTAAAAAACAACTTTCGTTGCGCTTTGGTTGTTGCGACTTTGACGATGCGCCAGTTCTTCAAAACGAACTCGTGAATTTCTGCGCGAATCCAGTGGACCGCAAATGAAACCAGTCGAACGCCGTATTCAGGGTCGAAGCGCTTGACGGCCTTCATCAGACCAACATTGCCTTCTTGAATCAGATCGTTCAGGGGTAGGCCGTAACCGGTGTATCCCTTGGCAATATGAATAACGAATCTGAGGTGAGCCATAACCAGATCACGAGCGGCATCGAGATCCTCGTTATCGCGCAGGCGGCATGCCAGTACTTGCTCGTCTTCCCGGCTCAGCACGGATATACCGCCAACAGCCTGGATATAGCTGTCAAGGCTACCTACTGGTCCTGCCAGCGCTAGGTCATAGTTGGATTTCAGAGCAGCGGTTGTCATGTAATGCCTCCGTTTGTAGGCGTCAATTTTAGCACTCAGGAGGTTAGAGTGCTAACAACTACTATAAGTTCCCCTAGTACATTAGGTGATATTGTTATAGAAAACAGATATTTAAGTGTATCTAAGAGTTGCGTTATATCCAGTTATCGAGGCTCAATTCGCCGCATATGTCGCGCCGCCGTCACCCAGGAGGCGAAAAGGCCGAGAAATACGGCTACGCCGATGATCGCTGCACTCTCGGTAATTGTGAGCGATGCTACAGCGATCTTGCCCTGATACAGGCCGGCGAGTCGGCTGACAGGCTCTCGTAGCAAGTAAAGCCCGTATTGAACCAAGAGCAACGCAAAGGCGCCGCCTAGCAGGCCGTACCAGAATCCAGTCCACAAGAAGGGTCGACGAACAAATGCGTTGCTCGCGCCGATGAGCTTTGTGACCTCAATTTCTTCACGCCGGTTTTCAATATCGAGGCGAATGGTATTGCCGATGATTACGACGATGGCGATACCAAGCAAGACAGCACCGATCGAGATGGCCTGGCTGACAATGTTGAGAATGGCATGGAATCGTTGCACCCACTCAGTATCAACCTGAACCAGTTCCGTTTCGGGTAGGTTTCCGATTTCTTCTTGAAGGAGGGTCAGCGAGGCACCGGTATTGCCCGAGCTTGGCCGTACGACAAGGGCGTGTGGTAAGGGATTCTCACTAAGCTGATTGAGTGCCTCACCGAAGCCTGACTGTTTTTTGAACTCGAGCAGTGCTTCATCAGCCGTTACGAGGCCGACCGATTCGATATCTGCACGTTGCCTTATCAAATTAGCCAGATCTTCAGCATCGCTTACCGACAGGTCTTTTTTTAAGTACATCGAGAAATCGAGCGCATTGCTCCAGCTATCACTAACCGATTGCATGTTTTTTACAATGACATTAATCGCAGCTGGCAGCGCTAATGTAACTCCGATAACTAGGATGATCATAAGGCTGGCGAATGGCTGCCGCGACAATCGCCCAAGCGCACCCAACGAAGTGCTCGTGTGCCTCGTCAACCAAATACTAAAGGCACCCGAGGAGCGAACAGGAGCGACAGCATCTACATTTCTCGTTATTGCCATGGATCCGCCTGCTGCTGCAATTTGCCGTCTTCCAGCGCAATTCGCCGGCATCCAAGACGGTCAATCAACGTAATGTCATGGCTGGCGATTAGAAGAGTCACACCCACTTCATTGAAACGACGAAAAATCCGCATGACTTCAAGCGATAGATCAGGATCGAGGTTTCCAGTCGGTTCATCAGCAATCAACAACTTCGGTCTCGTGACGATCGCCCGGGCAATACCGACGCGCTGCTGCTCTCCTGCAGACAGGGTCTCCGGCCGCTGTTTTTCCTTATGCAGCAAACTCACCTGGTCAAGAGCCGCCCTGACTCGGCGGCCTGCATCGCGGTAACTGACTCCTGCGATGATCAGAGGTAACGCGACATTGTCAAAGACCGGGCGATCATAAAGCAGTTTGTGGTCCTGAAAAACCATGCCAATCTGCCGCCTGTATGCGGGAATTTTTCGACGTTTGATTCGCCGTGTGTTCTGATTGTCGACGATAACCTGACCATCGCTTGGTCGCTCAGTTAGAGCGATCAGGCGAAGCAAAGTACTCTTACCCGCGCCCGAGTGACCGGTAACGAAAACCATTTCGCCCTTGTCTATAGACAGGCTCAGGCCCGATATTGCTTCCTGCCCACCAGGGAATCGCTTTGTAACGTTATCGAGTTGAATCATTTCAGCTACTAGCCTTCGTCGCCGGACGTGAGCAACGCGTTAACGAACTCTTCGGCTCGAAACGGCTGCATGTCTTCTATGTCTTCGCCGATTCCGATGAAACGAACGGCCACCGGCAATTGGTTCGCTATGGCAAACAGAATGCCACCCTTCGCGCTACCATCCAACTTCGTCACGGTAATGCCAGTAAGCCCCAATGCTTCGTGAAACTTTTCGGCCTGCACCAACGCGTTCTGGCCTTGGCTGGCATCGAGCACCAGCATGATCTCATGAGGTGCTGTTTCGTCGTGGCGGGCGACGACCCGCTTCATTTTGACGAGTTCATCCATCAGGCCGGTTTGATTCTGGAGTCGGCCGGCTGTGTCAACGAGCAAGACGTTAATGCTGCGCGCTTTGGCGGCCTGCCACGCGTCGAAAACCACTGCAGCTGGGTCGGCGCCGGATTGTTGTGCAATAACCGCTACGCCATTTCTCTCTCCCCAAACCTGCAGTTGCTCTACTGCGGCAGCGCGAAAGGTATCACCAGCGGCCAGCATGACCGAATAGCCATCATTTTTGAGATGCTGTGCGAGCTTTCCTATTGTTGTTGTTTTTCCAGCGCCGTTGACGCCAACCATAAAGATGACAAATGGATTGTCTGATGCCTCGATGGTGAGAGGTCTTTCCACGCCGCCGAGAATGCGCAGCAGCGATCGCTTGAGGCCGGCTTTAAGTGCATCGAGGTTCTTGAGTTCATTTCGTAGAAGACTCTTTCTGAGGTCTTCAATGATTAATTCGGTAGTCTCGACGCCAACATCCGCCATGACCAGTAATGACTCGAGGTCTTCGAGCATGCCCTCATCAATTTGGCCACCCGGAATCAGGTTCGCGAGGTCGCTCGTCAGCCAATTTTTGCCCTTATTGATACGTGCGCGGAGCCGCTTAATGAAGCCCTCGCGCTTTTTGGGCTTTTCTTTTTTTCGAAACATCGCTATACGTTCTTCTGAAGGACTAATTAATCGAGTACGAACCTTGACTAGCCGCAAAACTGCAGACAAGAAAAAACCCCAGCTGGGACAGCTGCGCATTGTAGCGGGAAATTGGCGCAGTCGCCTTTTGCAAATCGCCGACGTTCCAGGATTGCAGCCGACTTCGGTGCGAATCAGAGAGACTTTATTCAACTGGTTAGCGCCGCGAATTCATGGTGCGAAGTGTCTGGACCTGTGTGCGGGGACCGGGGCGCTGGGACTTGAGGCTCTGTCACGAGGTGCGTCGCGAGTTGTATTTGTTGAGCGCTCGGCAATCGCCGCCAAATATCTGGGTTTGAATATTGCGTCATTGGAAGCATCGGGCGCTGAACTTCACAATGTCGATGCGTCGAAATATCTACAAGAGTCGACAGCAGAAGCGTTTGATGTGGTTTTCCTCGATCCGCCTTTTGCTGATGATCTCCACGACGAATTGTGTAGACTGTTGGCTACAGAGGGTTGGTTGGCAGCAGATGCTAGGGTCTATATTGAAATGGACGGCAGCCAACCAGAAGTACGCGTGCCGGAAAACTGGCGCGTATTAAAAAACAAAACAGCTGGAAAAGTCCGCTATTTAATGGCGGCAGTTAGCGATTGAGGGGTCTTCAAGTATGACAGTATCCGCCATGTATCCAGGGACATTCGATCCCATCACTCTGGGGCACGAAGACTTTGTCCGACGCGCAGCAAAACTATACGACAAGGTCGTTGTTGCAGTCGCCGCCGATACCGGAAAAAAGACCACTATGTTTTCTTTCAATGAACGGATTGCGCTTGCGCAGGAAGCGCTTGCCGACATCGCTAATATAGAGGTCACGGGGTACGAAGGGCTCACGATCAACTTTGCTCATGAGAATGGCCTAGCGGTGATAGTTCGAGGCCTGCGTGCAGTCTCAGACTTCGAGTATGAATTTCAGCTGGCGAGCATGAATAGGCACCTCACACAGGATGTCGAGACTGCCTTCCTGACACCGACAGACAAGTACACCTTTATTTCGTCAACGCTGGTTCGAGAGGTCGCGACCCTGGGCGGTGATATTACTGAGTTCGTTTCATCCAAAGTGAAAGATGCCCTACTCAAGAAGGTTGGTCGTGCCTGATTAGGTTTGGCACTGTTTGCAGTAGAATGTCGAACGCTGTCCCTGGACAATAGAGCCGATCATCGAGCTGCAGTAGCGGCAATGTTCGCCATCCCTACCGTAAACTTCGAGTTGCTGAGCAAAATATCCAGGCTCTCCGTCGCCGCCATAAAAATTTCTTAGCGTCGTCCCGCCGGCCTTGATGGCCTTTCCAAGAACGTCTTTTATGGCCGCGGCCAGTTTTTGGTATCGCGAGCAAGAGATCCTGCCCGCGGCGCGCTTCGGATTGATGCCCGCAAGGAAGAGTGACTCGCTTGCGTAGATGTTACCGACGCCGACAACAATCTTTGCATTCATTATGAACTGCTTGATGCTAACACTGCGGCCGCGAGACCGTGCCCACAAATAGTCTCCGTCGAAATAATCATCTAGCGGTTCTGGCCCTAGGGATTTTAGTAATTTGTGCTGCAATGCTTGCCTGGACCAATGCAATGAACCGAAGCGGCGCGGATCGCGAAATCGCAAGGTTTTGCCCGAGTCGAAAGTAATGTCTACGTGATCATGTACTCCGGCAGGAGTGTCGCGATCGACAATGAATACACTGCCAGACATTCCCAGATGTAAGATCGCCGAGCCGCTTTCGGTATTTATCAGCAGATATTTTGCGCGGCGCGTGACCGAAGAAATCGTCTGGCCAGGCAGGTTGCGATCAACAGCAAGAGAAACTGGCCATCGAAGACTGCGATTTCGGATTAAGACCCGAGAAACTCGCGTGTCGATTATGTGTGGCTCTATTCCTCGCCGGCTAGTTTCAACTTCGGGTAGTTCAGGCATGTCTTATTGTGGCCGCGCTCCCGAAGAACACAAGTCGGAAACGAAAAAGGCCCGGCAATGCCGGGCCTTTCACTAGCTGTTCATAGGCAGAACGACTATTTAATTTTGGCTTCTTTGTAAATAACATGCTGCCGAATGGTTGGATCGTACTTCTTAGTCTCCATTTTTTCAGGATGCAGACGCTTGTTTTTAGTCACTGTGTAGTAGTGGCCTGAACCTGCACTGGAAACGAGTTTGATTTTGTCACGCATAGCTAAATTCTCCGGCGACTAAATGCGCAAACCATCGGCACGCAGGTCAGCGAGAACTTTCTCGATACCATGCTTGTCGATGTTGCGAAGGCCTTTATGCGAGATGCGAAGGCGTACGAAACGCTTCTCGGATTCGACCCAAAAACGCTTGCTTTGCAGGTTTGGCAGAAAGCGACGACGAGTTTTATTGTGTGCGTGAGAAACGTTATTGCCCGATTGCGGCCGTTTCCCCGTCACTTGGCATACCTTGGACATGGGTAAGTCTCTGATTTTACTAATAGTTGCCCATGGTAGACAGGCAAGGAGCTGGACTTTATACCAGTGGCATCGGCGCAATACAAGGGCTCATTGGGACCTTTGATGCCGCGGTGTCAAAGCAGCCCTCGACTGGCCAGAGACGTTGCTCTGCCCTCGCCGATGATTATATGGTTTGGCGGACTGATATCGACCTGCTGCACAGCGGATTTCAGGCGCTTGGTGATGCGTTCGTCAGCCTAGCCTAGCTCCCGCCACACCGGATGGATGATTGTGCGCCATTTCCCAATCTCTGAATAGCGGAAATCCGATTCTAATATCAGTATGGAGCCTACTGTGTGCCAATAAGGTCCCTTCGACTGGTAATTACTGACGTCTACGGGCTAAGCTTGCCTCATGAATGTCGTTCTCGGAATTACGGGCGGGATAGCCGCGTACAAAGCACCGGATCTTGTCCGGCGTCTACGCGAGCGCGGCGCCGAGGTTCAGATAGTAATGACATCTTCCGCAGAGGAATTTGTTACCGCGACTGCATTGCAGGCTGTATCGGGAAAGCCCATTCGCTCCAATCTTTGGGACAAAGAGGCTGAAGCGGCGATGAGTCATATTGAGCTCGCTCGCTGGGCGGATATGGTCTTAATAGCCCCTGCGACCGCTGAGGTTATGGCCCGTATCGTCAGTGGCGGGGCGCCCGACCTGCTGACAACGATATGCCTCGCGACAGAGGCGCCGATCGCTTTGGCCCCTGCGATGAACCACGTGATGTGGAGTAATCCGGCAACTCAGTCGAATCGTGAGGTTTTGGAGGAGCGGGGAATTCACATAATTGGCCCGGGAGTGGGCTCACAAGCATGTGGAGAAACGGGCGCGGGCCGCATGTTGAAGACTGATCTGATCGCGGCGACTGTATTCAACTTAACAGGCGGCAAGGGCGAAGGCCTACTTGAGGGTCGCACTGTCGTCATAACTGCGGGCCCAACACGAGAGGTGATTGATCCTGTTCGCTACATTACGAATCGAAGTTCGGGAAAGATGGGCTATGCGATAGCTAGCGCGGCTGTGGCGCAAGGTGCTTCTGTGATTCTGGTCAGCGGACCGGTAAATGTCTCTGAACCCCCGGGCATTGATGTGGTGAACGTAGAGTCCGCAGAAGAAATGTACGCGGCGACCCACGAGGCGATCGGTGATGCGGACATATTCATCGCTGCAGCCGCGGTAGCCGACTACAGACCTACCAATATTTTGCAGCAGAAAATCAAAAAGAACAACGAGGGGATGAGCCTTGAGTTAGTCCGATGTCCAGACATTCTTACATCGGTCGCAGCGCTGGATGCACCGCCTTTCACTGTGGGCTTTGCGGCAGAGACTGAAAATGTCATCGAGTACGCGCGCGGTAAGCTGGAAAAAAAGAATCTCGATATGATTGTTGCCAATCGTGTTGGACGAGATTGTGGCTTTGATTACGATGACAACACAGCAACCGTACTTTGGCGTGATGGTGAGAAAGCTTTCCCAAAGTCGTCGAAGGTTGATTTGGCCCGCAAGTTGATTGAACTAGCGGCTGAGCACTTCTATGCTGTAAGCGCATCCGAGACACAGCCCAAACTCACTATCATCTCGAACAACGACTGAAGGACACCTCCTCCATTGCGATCTGTAGAACTAAAGATTCTTGACCCGCGGGTAGGCGATTCTATTGCTTTACCTCACTACGCTACGGACGGATCCGCTGGCATGGACATGCGCGCCTGCATTGATGAGCCGCTGACTGTCGCTCCAGGTGAAACGGTGCTGATACCAACGGGCTTAGCTATTTATGTCAGGGATCCGGGGCTCGCCGCGGTGTTGTTGCCGAGATCGGGCTTGGGGCATAAACACGGCCTAGTACTCGGAAATTTGACGGGGTTAATCGATTCGGATTACCAGGGACAGGTATTCATATCGTGCTGGAATCGAAGCTCCACGAGCTATGAAGTGCAGCCTGCGGAGAGGATTGCACAAATGGTTTTCGTGCCTGTTGAGCAGGTTGAACTAAGAGTGGTTGAGCAGTTTGATGCCAGCGAAAGAGGTTCTGGCGGGTTCGGGCACTCGGGCAAGAACTGAGGTCTAATTCTTGGTGAGTCCTTTGTGCGTGTAACTTCATTCCCACTCAATGTCGTTCGTAACCCGAGGTTGGCTTTCGTTTTTGTAGCTTAGTCAGCGCTGCTAATGCAATTTTCAGCCTCTTAAGAAATGACACCGTATTGCTTACGATAGCTGAGGACTGGTGCCAAGAATTCCTCATACTCGTTTGATTCCTCAAGTACGTCGATCAAGTCGTCCAGCTGGACGATGCTTATGACCGGAATATCCAGCGATTGCTTCAATTCCTGTACGGCCGAATACGGCCCTTGACCGCGTTCTTGTCGATCTAGAGAAATGACGAGACCAGTGACTTCCGCGCCGGCTGCCGAAATAATCTGATAAGCCTCTCGAACAGCGGTGCCGGCCGTAATTACGTCATCGATTATTAGAACGCCGCCGGACAACGGTGCTCCAACAATGCTGCCACCCTCGCCATGAGCTTTAGCCTCTTTGCGGTTAAAAGAGTAAGGAACATCAATATTATGCTGTTCAGCTAATGATGACGCGGCGAGCGTCGCGAGGGGGATGCCTTTGTAGGCCGGCCCGAACAACATGTCGAATCGCACGTCTGACACTGCGATAGCCTCAGCATAAAATCTACCCAGTTTCGCGGCAGCGTAGCCCGTGTTGAAGAGTCCGGCGTTGAAAAAGTAGGGGCTGATACGCCCGGACTTGAGTGTAAATTCTCCAAAGCGAAGTACACCAAGCTCCAACGCTAATTCGATGAATTCTCTTTTGTATCCACGCATTATTTTCTTCCGATCCGCTCTTCCGATGTTGGTCTGCCGAGGGCTTCTGTATGATGATCACGGCCAGTCCAATTTCGGACCGGAGTATGACACAGGAGTGATATTTTGTTTCGCGTTATCAGCCTCAATGCTAACGGCATTCGAGCCGCCGCTCGCAAGGGTTTCTTTGACTGGATGGCCAATCAGAATGCCGACGTCGTGTGCATACAGGAAACCAAAGCGCAGGTTCACCAATTGACCGACGAGGTGTTTTCCCCCACTGGATATCACTGCTTCTACGAAGATGCTGAGAAAAAAGGTTACAGCGGTACCGCAATCTATACGAAGCACAAACCGACAAAAGTCGTTCGCGGTTACGGCGATGCCGAATTTGATATCGAAGGCCGATACCTTGAAGTACAGCTCGGTGGCATCAGCGTCGTCTCCTTATATTTGCCGTCGGGGTCATCCGGTGATATCCGCCAGGAAGCTAAATACCGATGCCTCGATTCTTTTGGCGAGCACTTGAAGAAATTACGTCGCCGTCGCGCTGAATACGTGGTTTGCGGAGACTGGAATATCGTCCACAAAGAAGGCGATATCAAAAACTGGAAGCAAAATCAGAAAAACTCAGGGTGCCTGCCCAAAGAACGCGCCTGGCTCGATGAGGTGTTTGGAGAGTATGGTTTTACAGACGCATTTCGGATGTTGTCGCAGGATGATGAACAGTACACTTGGTGGTCCAACCGCGGTCGTGCTTGGGATAACAATGTCGGGTGGCGACTCGACTACCACGCTGTCACGCAGGGACTGAAGGATAAAGTCAAAAGGTCCGGGATTTATCGCGATGAACGATTTTCTGACCACGCGCCCATAACGATGGACTACGATTGGATCCATGCCAAATAACGCCATACACAATCGCTCGCGACCGGAGAGCTTTAAAGAAGCGATCCTGAATCGACGAATGTTGATTTGCGTTTTCACAGGCTTTACGTCGGGACTGCCGTTGTATCTGTTGTTTCAATTGGTTCCGGGTTGGTTGCGAATGGAGGGTATCGGTCTGGCTGAGATCGGTTTCTTTGCGCTCGTTCAGTTTCCCTTTACGTGGAAGTTCATCTGGTCTCCGATCATGGACCGCTTCACCTTGCCATTTCTGGGTCACCGCCGCGGCTGGATGCTCGTCATGCAAGTGGCCTTGTTGTTTTCCATGGGTTCGATGGGATTCTTTAAGCCCGACGTATCGATTTGGAGCATCGCTTATCTTTCTATTGCTGTCGCGTTCTTCAGTGCTAGTCAGGATATTGTACTTGACGCTTACAGGCGCGAATTGTTACCGGACGTAGAGCTCGGGTTGGGCAATTCAATTCATGTGCAGGCCTATCGACTGTCCGGATTAATCCCCGGCGCACTTGGGTTCATTTTGGCGGATCATCTACCCTGGCATATGGTGTTCGTCATCGTGGCGCTGTTCATGCTGGTCGGCATCGTTGCGACTCTCGTCATTGACGAAGCGATAGCCGAACCCACACCACCGAAAACCTTGAGGGATTCAGTGATAGAGCCATTTCGAGACTTCCTTGGACGCGCCGGATTACGGTCCGCGTTGTTAGTCCTGGCTTTTCTATTTCTCTATAAGCTCGGTGACAATATGGCGACTGCGCTGCAGACGCCCTTCTTCGTAGACCTGGGATTTACCGGGACACAGATCGGTGCGATCTCGAAGACGGCGGGCCTCGTCGCCGTAATTTTCGGTGGGATGATGGGCGGACTAATCATGGTGAAGTTGGCAATCAATCGCGCTCTCTGGCTATTTGGCATCGTGCAAATCGTTAGTATTCTTGGGTTCGCTATATTGTCAGAAGTAGGCCCCAACCCATGGATGCTCGGCATAGCCGTCTTTTTCGAATATCTTGGTGTCGGTCTCGGCGCAGCGGCTTTAATCGCATTTATGGCGCGTACAACGAATCCGTCATTCGCTGCAACGCAGCTCGCTTTATTCACCGCGATTGCGGCAGTGCCAAGAGTCTTCGCAAACTCGGTTACGGGGGTCATTGTTGAGCAAACTGGTTGGACGAATTTCTTTTTGCTCTGCATGGTTTTCGCGATTCCAGGCATGTTGCTACTAATCAAGGTGGCGCCATGGAACGAGAATCGGACCAATGCATGACGTTGAAATAACGGTAGGCCAGTTAAACGAACTTGACGATCCGGGTTGTCGCGAGTTTTCGATTGGGGAGGGTGACTGGCCTTTTAGAGGATTTGTCATTCGCAAGGACGATGAAGTTTTCGCGTACCAGAATTTCTGCGTCCACGTTGGCCATCCACTCAATTGGTCGCCAAACAAGTTTCTGACCAAAGATAAAGCCGCAATCATTTGTGCGTCTCATGGTGCAACCTATGAGATCGAAACAGGCGATTGCTTTGCTGGCCCAGCACTAGGAAAGGCATTACGGAAGGTGGATGTCTCGGTGCGTGACGGGGTCGTATATGTTTCCGGTCCAAACAGTATGTAGCGACGCCTAAGGCGAAGCGCAAGCTTGTTTAGGTATTAGGTTTTTTTTCGAAACGCCAATCCCAAATTCGATGACCTTTCTTGAGTCCACGACGTTCGAATTTCGTTCGGGGGCGCTCGAGCGGTAGCTCACCTCCGTGTTCGCGGCGCTCAGTGCAGATGAAGCGATCCGAATGGGAAAGAACTTCGTCGATATGTTCTGCATAGGCCGCCCAATCTGTCGCAATATTCAGCGTGCCTTCGCCTTTCAGGCGATTCGCGATCATATCCAGAAACGCGGGCTGTACGATTCGACGTTTATGGTGGCGCTTCTTTGGCCATGGGTCCGGAAAGTAAAGATTAACCCGTGCGATAGATGCGAGTGGAATTTGATGCTCGAGCACTTCAATTGCATCATGCGCCACGATTCGCAAGTTGTTGAGCGCGAGATCACGTGCCATCAGCAAACAGTGCCCGATACCAGCTTCGTACACCTCGATTCCCAAGAAATTCTTGTCTGGCCTCTCTTCAGCCATCTGGGCCAGAGAGTCCCCGTTGCCGAAGCCAATTTCCAACACGATGGGAGCAGATCGGCTGAAAACCACTTCAAAATCAAGGATTTGAGTATCATGTTCAATGCCGAGCTTTGGCCAAAGCTCTTCAAGCGCTTTCGATTGCGACGGAGTCAGTCGGCCCGTTCTTCGAACGAAGCTGCGTATTGTGCGCCTATTTTTGGAGGTTTCTTGCATGGAAGAGTCTGTCTAGATTTCATCGCTAATTATTAGCATCAATGTCTTTCAGTCGCCTTGCCCCTGATGGGCAGACTTAGTTCATCGCACCGAGCGAGATGAAAAGGATGCCAGAGACGATCGCTATGGCAGCAGCCGTTAGCCAATATCTTTGTCGTTGCTGCTCAGCCAGCAGCTTCTTAATCTCCGTCAGTTCAGACGACTGTAAATTGAACTTAACGTGACCTTCAGCTGCTTGTTCACCCAAATGGTGGAGAATGGCGGGCAGTTCCCGCAGAGCATCGCGCAACTGTGGCAGGTTTTGGCGAAGGTCTTTTAATAGCGCACTGCCGCCGACTTGTTCGTCCATCCAGCGCTTCAATACTGGGTGTGCTGTCTTCCACAAATCGAGCTGTGGATAAAGCTGTCGACCCAGTCCCTCGATGTTAAACAAGGTTTTATGCAGCAGGATCATTTGTGGCTGGATCTCAACGTCGAAGCGCTGCGCGACGCGGAACAATCGCATCAAGAGTTGAGCGAACGATATCTCTGCAAGTGGCTTATTGAAAATAGGCTCACAGACAGTCCGAATCGCGGTTTCAAGTTGATCCACGCGAGTTCCCGCTGGAACCCAACCGCTGTCCAGATGCAATTTCGCGATTCGGTAGTAATCTCGGTCAAAAAACGCGAGGAAATTTTCCGCAAGATAACGTTGGTCTTCGGGGCTCAGTGTTCCGACGATGCCAAAATCGACGGCGGCGTACTTCGGTTTCTTCGGGTCCGACGTAATGACGAATATATTGCCCGGATGCATATCAGCATGAAAAAAGTTGTGCCGGAATACTTGCGTGAAGAAAATCTCCACGCCGTTTTCCGCGAGGACCTGAATATCGGCGCCCGCCTCAAGCAGCGCATCCATATCGCTGATCGGTGTGCCGTAAATTCGCTCTTGAACGAGGACTTCGGGGCGGCAGTAGTCCCAGTATACGTCTGGCACATAGAGCATGTCAGAGCCCTGAAAATTTCGCTTCAGCTGAGCTGCATTAGCGGCTTCACGCATAAGGTCCAATTCGTCGAGGATCGTGTGCTCATATTCGTCGACAATTTCTAGCGGGCGCAATCGCTTGCCGTGTTCCCAATAACGGTCCGCAAGGCCAGCGATTACTCGTAGTACTGCAAGATCGCCTTCAATCTGATTCTGCACGCCCGGGCGCAATACTTTCACGATTACTTCGTGGCCGGTCTTAAGTTTCGCGGTATGTACCTGGGCAATGGATGCAGCTGCGAGCGGTTCTTTGTCGAAACGCTCAAATACTGAATCGACTGACTCACCATATGCGCTCTCGACGATCGCCACTGCCTGTTCGACTGGGAACGGTGGCACTGCATCCTGTAGCCTTGCAAGTTCATCAGCAATATCAGGTGGCAGCAAATCTCTTCTTGTGGAAATAGCCTGACCAAACTTGACAAAGATTGGCCCCAGTTCCTCGAGCGCGAGTCGCAGTCTTTCACCAATCGGAGCCGAAGTGTTGCGTCGACATGGCATGAGGTAAAAAAGAAATCGTAAAGGACGTAATAAATGCATCTGCTTGATCACATCGTCCAAGCCGTACTTAACCAACACACGCTGGATCGCGATCATTCGAAAAATGGTGCGGCGACTCGCCATACTATAAATTTTCCTGCAATCGATTCACGCGGGCTTCAAGCCGGTCTACATCGTCGCGGAGGGTGCCGACATTCTCGCTGAATTTATCGGCTTCGTAGCGACTGGGTGCGTCGCGACTCTCCTCTTGAAGATACTCGCGAATATTTGCACCCATCGTCGAGCGCGCATCACGCCCCCAGCGACCGACGCCACGGGATATTTCGCCGAGACGATGTGCCGCAACATCTCCGATCAACGATGAGAGCTCTTCTTCAATATCAGGTTTCGCGTGATTTAGCAGTTTTTGAAAACGGTCAGCCAGTCTTGCATCTCCTGATAGGTCCAGCGAACCGTCGCGAATGGCAGCTTCACTGGACTTGGCGTTCATGCGAGCCAAAGTGATTAATGAGCCACAGACGACGACGTCAGGCTCTTTCGAGCTCGATGTAGCTATATTGAGTGTCTCGTCATCAATCAGGAAGTAGGCTGTAAGAGCTGTATTTCGAACGCGCACCGCAACAATCGTTCCAGATAAGTCTTTGCAGAGTTCTTTGGCTGGGGTTGATTCTTGAATACTCCGATTCAATAATTCTGCGACCGGGCGCAATATGGCTTCTAGAGTATCCATTTCGAATCAGACCCGATAGCCGATATGAAGGGCGACAATGCCAGCGGCCATGTTATGAAAACGGCATCGCTCGAAGCCGACCGTTTCCATCATCGATTTAAGTGTGTCCTGATCCGGATGCATACGAATTGATTCCGCTAGGTATTGATAGCTATCCGGATCACCCGCGACAAACTTACCGAGCGTAGGCAATACTTTAAAAGAGTACAGGTCATAAGCCGGTTTGATGGCCTCATTCGGTTTGGAAAATTCTAGGACCATGGCTTTGCCGCCGGGCTTCAGGACGCGAAACATTGAGGCGAGAGCTGCATCCTTATCCGTCACGTTTCTCAGTCCGAACGCCATGGTGATGCAATCAAATGTTGCGTCGTCGAATGGTAGTTCTTGTGCGTCGACCTGGGCGATAGTGATATTGCCTGAAATACCGGCATCAACCAGACGGTGGCGACCTTGTTTCAGCATAGCCGCATTGATATCGGCCAAAACAACCTGCCCGTCTTTGCCGACCTTCTTGGAGAATTCTCTTGCCAGGTCACCCGTACCGCCAGCGAGATCCAACACAACCTGACCGGGCTTAATGGCTGCCTGATCTATCGTGTATCTCTTCCACAAGCGATGCAATCCGGCGGACATCAGGTCATTCATAATGTCGTAACGACTGGCCACAGAATCAAACACGCCGCGAACCATGCTGGCCTTCTTGTCTTTACCGACAGTCTGGTAACCGAAGTGAGTCGAGTTGTCTTCAGCGGATTTCATGAGCGGAGGATACCTGCGGGGCTTAAACGGAGCCAGTGGTATAAATACTACGGTCGAAAAGGCGGCAGTATTTATGATACTCAAAGTATATAGCGACTCAAGTCCTCATCCTGCGCCAGCTCCTCGAGGTGATCATTGACATACCCAGCATCTATCGTGAGTTTTGAACCACTTTTCTCCGACGCGTCAAACGAGACGGTTTCGAGTAGCCGTTCCATGACGGTGTGCAGTCGGCGTGCGCCGATATTCTCGGTATTCTCATTTACCTGAAACGCCACTTCAGCGATTCTGCGAACGCCGCTCTCCGCGAATTCAAGATGAACTTCCTCAGTTTCGAGGAGCGCTGAATACTGTGATGTCAGCGATGCGTCGGGCTCTGTCAGGATTTGAACGAAATCTTCAGTGGTGAGCGACTTCAGTTCAACCCTGATCGGGAAGCGGCCCTGCAATTCCGGAATAAGGTCGGAGGGTTTGGATACATGGAAGGCACCTGAGGCGATAAACAGAATGTGATCTGTTTTTACCATTCCATACTTGGTATTGATCGTCGAACCTTCGACAAGTGGTAGCAGATCTCGCTGCACGCCTTCACGCGAAACATCCGCCCCTTGAGTGCCGGAGCTTCTGGTGACTTTATCGAGCTCGTCTAGAAATACGATGCCATGCTGTTCGACGGCTTCTAGCGCTTGAGTCTTGAGCTCTTCCTCGTCGATCATTTTCGCCGCTTCTTCGTCGGTCAAGTGACGAAATGCTTCTTTCACTTTGAGTTTTCGGGTCTTGCTGTGGTTACCGCCCAAGTTCTGGAACATGCCTTGTAATTGACTGGTCATTTCTTCCATGCCGGGAGGTGCCATGATCTCGACCCCAACAGGCAACGCCTGAATGTCGATTTCGATTTCCTTATCGTCGAGCTTGCCCTCGCGCAGCATCTTGCGAAACTTCTGCCGGGTGTTGCTATCGGCAGATGCTTCATCTGATGCGGAGTCGACGGCCTGATAGGGCGGTGGCAACAACGCATCGAGAACACGCTCTTCCGCGGAGTCTTCTGCTCGATGACGAACTTTCGCCATGGCATCTTCACGAATTAATTTGATCGATACATCCATAAGATCGCGCACGATGCTGTCAACTTCACGACCGACGTATCCGACTTCGGTGAATTTTGTGGCTTCGATTTTGATGAACGGAGCTCGGGCCAGCCGCGCCAGCCGACGAGAGATTTCCGTCTTACCGACACCTGTGGGCCCAATCATTAAGATATTCTTGGGCGTAATCTCGCTGCGCAGTGGTTCGTCGACCTGCACGCGCCGCCAGCGGTTGCGCAGGGCGATAGCGACGGCACGCTTGGCGTCATCCTGACCAACAATGTGTTTGTCCAGTTCCTGGACGATTTCTCGGGGAGTCATTTGGGACATTAGAGTTCTTCGATAGTGATGTTTTGATTAGTAAAGACGCAGATGTCGCCAGCGATCAGCAGCGCTTTTTTGGCGATATCTCGAGCTTTAAGATCAGTATTGTGCAACAAGGCGAGAGCCGCGGCCTGCGCATAAGGCCCACCCGATCCGATGGCCATTAGGCCATTCTCTGGCTCGATGACATCGCCGTTGCCTGAAATGATGAACGAAGCTTCGGTGTCGGCAACACAGAGCAGTGCCTCAAGTCGCCTCAAGCGTCGATCCATCCGCCAGTCCTTGGCCAGTTCAATAGCGGCTCTGGTCAGATTGCCGTATTGCTCTAACTTGTTCTCGAAGAGTTCAAAAAGTGTAAACGCGTCGGCGGTGCCACCTGCGAATCCGGCGATTACTCGTCCTCCAGCCAGCTTCCGGACTTTTCGGGCATTGCCCTTCATTACCGTGTTGCCCATGCTGACCTGACCGTCGCCCGCGATCGTAACTTTGCCGTTGCGACGGACAGAGACAATGGTTGTCCCTCGAAATTGTTCCATGCTGTTCTTCCTGTTGTGGCGCCTGCGATTAGTCTTTTTTTCGCGCCCGGGGATGTGTCTGGTCGTATATCTGGGCCAGGTGTTGGAAATCAAGGTGAGTATAGATCTGAGTCGTAGAGATATTGGCGTGTCCTAGTAGCTCCTGTACTCCACGCAGGTCGTGGCTTGATTCTAGAAGGTGGGTCGCGAACGAGTGGCGGAACAGATGTGGGTAGACATTGGTGTCGATACCCTGATGGCGCGCCCAGTGAGAGACTCGGGCCTGCACAGACCGCGGGCTGATGCGGGTGCCGCGATTACTGACAAACAAGGCATTTTCGCCAACGTTAGCCAGCTCACCTCGAACGCGGTCCCATTTATGTAACGCGGAAATGGCTTTGCGCCCGACTGGAATAATGCGGTCTTTATTGCCCTTGCCTGTCACTCGCACCATCGCGTCGCACATATCTACGTCACCGCAGTTCAGGCTAGTGAGTTCTGATAAGCGGAGCCCTGACGAGTACAGCAGCTCAAGGATCGCGCGGTCACGGTTAACCAAAACTCCTTTACCAGGAATATCGAGCAGGCGGGCCATGCGGTCCGCGTCAAGGTTGCCGGGAAGACGCTTCTTTCCCTTTGGCGCCGATACGTTCGTAATCGGATTGTTGTTGACGTGTTTTTCGCGAATGAGATATCGAAAGAAGGTGCGGCAAGCCGAGAGACGTCGTTGAATGCTTCGTGCGCTCAAGCCCTTGCGGTAACAAGACGCTGAAAACGCCCGAAAATGCTCACTATCAAGGCCTCGCCAGGAATCAATATTGGAGTATTCACGAAACGCGAGTAGCGCAACAAGGTCGCGGCGATAATTCTTGCAGGTCTCCGGTGATAAGCGGCGTTCGTATTGCAGATGCCGAATAAACTCGTCGATCCTGCCGCCGTCGCTCACCGTGCAGTCGCCTTAATAGCGCTTCAGCGCGCCTGCCAAAAGATCGCCAAGACGCGTCAGGAAGTCGGTGCTCATGCTGGGGTGGAAGTGGTTCGCATCGGCGCTGCCGATCGCGAGAAAGCCGATCTCATTATCGATACCAAGCGGCACCAATGCAGAGGATCCAATTTCGTTCGCGTCTTCTTGAAATAGGAAATCACGCTGTGCATCACGAATTTTTCCGCAACGTGTGGCTCTGCTGGCAAGAAAGGCACTAAAGGGACTCAGTGCATCACAGTCTTTGTCGACAACCCGGAAAAATCTGCCAGCATCAATGTCATTGAAAGCACCAGGATCGCCGAAAACCACGAGAACCGCCTGATCTGCTCCAAATCCACTGCGGATCCCCTCTTCGAGAGTAATAATCATCGTTTTGAGATCCGATACCGCGAAAAGCTGCATTGTCAGCTTGTGTATTTTAGCTGATAGCAAGTCATTGGCACGCGCGACCTCGATCAGCTCTTTAAGTTGCTTCTGAAGCGAGAGGTCCTTTTGGCGTAAGATAGAAACCTGCCGCTCGACCAGTGACACTGCCCCGCCTGTGGTGTGTGGCAGATTCAGAGAGCTTAAAAGATTCGCGTGTTCTTCAAAGAAATCCGGATGTGATGCGAGGTAATCGTGTACCGATTGCTCGGATAATTCTTCGTTTGCGTAATCAGCTTCTGCTTGCGTGCTCATAGTTCGCCCATTCCTATAGATCCATTATTCCTTCGCTGATCAAAACGGCATTGCCTTTGAGCCAAACAGGTGTGTCACCGCCGCGCCAGCTTACCACGACTTGACCACCCGGCAGCTGAACAGAGACCTCGTCATCGAGCAATCCCAGTCGCTGGCCGGACACCACTGCTGCGCATGCGCCAGTGCCACATGCGGCCGTTTCACCGGCGCCGCGTTCGTGTACGCGCAGTTCAATACTGCCCCTGTCTATGACGTGCATAAAACCGACATTCGTACGTTCTGGAAACCGCTCATGATTCTCGACCAAAGGCCCGATTGTGCCGACCGGAGCGGCGCTAACGTCATCCACCTGTACGACAGCATGAGGATTTCCCATTGATAATACGTTGATTTTTATGATTTTATTGTCAACCGTGAGTTCATAGGAGGGTTGATTTTTGTCGGCCACAAAGGGGATGTCCGATGGCTCGAAGCTCGGCACTCCCATGCTGACTTTGACGAGACCGTCCGTATAAACGCGGGCAGACACTGATCCGACTGGACTCAGCAACGTGAATGACTCTGCGTTTTTCTCGATCCCGGCTAAGTGCTGCGCAACGCAGCGAACGCCATTGCCGCATTGTTCCACTTCGGAGCCGTCGCTATTGAACACTCGATAGCTCGCGACATACTCGTCGCCGATGGCTGGGCTAAGCCACATTAACTGATCAAACCCAGGCCCTGTTTCTTCGTCACCGAGTTCTCGCAATTTGTCACTGCCCGGAGGAGGCAAATTTCCGAGACGCTGGTCGACAACCAGAATTAAATTTCCGGTGCCGTGCATTTTTTTGTAAGGAATCTGCATGTCGTCAATTATGCGTTTTAATTGTCATCAATGGACTTTTTAATGTGGCATCTGTAGTTTACATAACTACCAACTAAACTAAAAAACGGCCCTTGGAGAGCGACATGCGGCACATCATGGTACTGAACGAGAAAGGTGGCTGTGGTAAAAGCACCCTCGCAACAAATATAGCCTCTTACTTTGCGACCGAGGGCGCTGCTGTTGCGCTTGCCGACTATGATCCACAGCGTTCGAGCCTCGATTGGCTTGACCGCCGCCCGGACGATCGTGCAACGATCGCGGGTGTCGCCGGATTCGAAGACGGCCTTCGACACGCACCCCGTAATGCAGACATCCTTGTTATTGATGCGCCAGCCCGATCACACGGCGCGGAACTGTCGGATCTCATTAAACACGCGGAAACAATCGTCGTCCCCGTACTGCCATCAACAATCGACATGCAGGCAACTTCGACTTTCCTCGGAGAACTAAAGGAAGTTCCGAAAATCGCCCAGAAAAAGGCGAAAATCGGTGTTGTCGCAAACCGCGTCCGCGAAAACACGCTGATCTATGACGAACTCGATGAATACCTAACCAAAGCACGAGTTCCCTACATCGCAGCACTGAGAGATGCGCAAAATTACGTGCGCGCTTACACTCGCGGTATCGGAATATTTGAGCTACCTGAGTATCTTGCCTGGCCAGATTGGGATGAGTGGGAACCTCTCACCGACTGGTTCAGAAGTAAACGCAGTCAACCCTAGACCTCACGACTATTGGTCGGTGATATGTGGGAGTGCTTTCAGGTTATTTCCGGCCATCATTCTGAGGCCATCTCTGTAAGCATCTGCTGCCGCATCGGCCTCATCCATTTGGTTTAGCAAAGCACCGTATTCTTGATAGGCCTCTGGGCTGGGTTTTAGGCCGATTAACGTCTCTAGGTAGCCACGGGCTTTCCCCCAGAGTTCGTTCTTGAGGCAAAGCCTCGCGGCTGTTAGCAACAAATCTGGGTCTTCCGCGCGGCTTGTTAGCCAGCCTTCTGCTGTCGTTAGTTGCTTGCTGACGTCGGCGCCCTGTACTTGTCCGAATAATTGGACGAGAGGCCCGCGCCAGTCTGATTTCAAAGCGGCGACCAGTTCTTTTTCTACCTTTTCATGCAGTCCAGCGCGCATCAATCCCTGATAGTAGGCCTCGAGTAGAGGCATATCGGATTTGTGAGATTTAGGGACGTTCTTCCATGCGAGTAAAGTGGCGTCTCCATCGATCGCATCCTGTAATTGTTCGCGATGGATTCGCGACGTCCAGATAGCCAGTGTTTCTGGTTTTATCTGCGCGTGCTTTGTGACTCGCGGCAGTATTTCCTGCAGTGAAACCCAGTCTTCCAAACGAAAATACAGGCGCCCCATAAGAGCCAGCGCGTGTCCGTGGTTCTTCGAGTTATCGTCTAAGCGCCTTAATGTGGCTAGCGCCTGTTCGTGTTGGCCCTGGTCGAGTTGAAACTCGGCTTGAGTCAGCAGTACTGCGTTCGCCGCTTCCGGGACTTCCTGGTAGGCCAGTTTGAGCCAGTCGTCACGGCGTTCGTTACGGCCTTGCAGATGTGCGGCACGCGCTGCTTGCAAGTAGTTAAATAGCGGAGAGTCACTGGTGCTGGCGGCTCTGGCAAGCATACGTTCACCGCGCGTGAAATTGCCTTCGGCGACTTCAATCATGCCGCGGGTCATCTTTTGACCGGAGCGAATGGATCGATAACGACCTGCTGCCTCACCGATGCGACGAGGTGCGATAACTATTTTGTGTATGAGCCAGATCGATGCGAACAGAGCGGCCGTCAAGAGAACCAGGACATACACAGACATTTCAATGAGATAGCCACGGAAATTGATAACGACATACCCAGGATCCGCAAGCAAGAAATGCGCAGCAAATGCGCTTGCAAGTAATGCGAGTACTATAATAAGGCCGATTTTCACTCGGTCGTCTCACGCAGGGGTGGAAATTGGCGCAACAGCCGCAGCGATCCTGAAATGTCCGGGACTGATGCTGTAAAGACAGTGGCCCTGACTTCCGAAATAGTCATTTTGGCACTGCTCACCTGCTCACTGTCAGTGTCGAAAAAGGCATCGAGCAGCGCACTGGTATCGTTGAGAGTTTGCTCGAAGATCGCCTGCTCTCCCCGCAAGAGTGCGAGTCGTGCTGATTGCAGTTGCAATGCGATATTGTTGCGCAGGAAATACTCTGCATCCGGAGAGATGAGCACGAGTTTCGCCACATCAGGAGGCGTGACTTTGACCAAGCCCGACATCGCGCTTTTCACCGAGCCCCAGGCACGGTCAATGTTGCCTTGTTCCGGATCGACTTCCTCGCCAGCTTCGTCCGCTCGGTTTGCACTGGCCAGCGGCAAGGATTCAACCACCTCGGCGAGGCTGGCCAGCGTCAGCGTTGCGCCCTCTAGGTCTGGTTTTTCCATGACGTCGAGTGCGGTGAGTTCGTCGGAAATAGCTCCTCGTACAGCGGCCAAACCTGGATCTGAAATCTGCGTAACCCGTTCGTCTGCCATGCGGAGCGCAAGTGATGCCAGCCGTGGATTGTTCGCCAGTTGTAATTGGGCGTTCGCTATCTGTAAATAGTATTCCGCCTCAGAAAGAAGGAAGGTTTCCCTCGCGCCCGCCGAAATCCCGACTAGCGACGCCACTCTGCCTTCAATCGTCGACATTCGCGACGGCAGTGTATTCAACAGACGCAGCTGGTCCTCGACGTTTTTTTGTACAGCATCAATTTCTGCGCTGTAGTCAGGGTGAGTGATCTGGCTGACCCGCGACTCGGGTGCGCTGCCGGACTGGTCCACTCGGCGATTGAGGTTCTCGACGCTCGCGAGATTATCCAGATCGTTCGAGTTGTCGACTGTCTTCCAGTCACCAAAAATTACATAAGCAACAACGACCAACGCAATAATTGCGGCCAGAAGTGCTAACCACCTGACGCCCTTGCCCGATGACGCCTGTTTTTCAGGCGTGGAATCTTCTATGGCGAATTCTGCGTCGGCGCTTGTTTTAATATCGTTTTGTTTGTCGCTCATGGTGTGTAGGTCGTAGTCATGATTAGGAATCGGATTCGCATGCAGTAACGATCGCGTCAACTATGTTGGCAGCCTCAGTTCCAGTTGCCAAGACAGATCGGGACAAAGGGTAGCGATCTTGCGCCTCTTTTATCACACGTGCTGCCGGCGTAACCAGTGGTACGGATCCCAGTTGCTCTCGACACCATGTCGGTAGCAATAAAGATAGATTCTTGAGCGTCTGTACGCTCATGGCCGTGACAACATGAATTCGGCCATCGCGCCACGCCGTTTCAACTTCGGCCAACGTTGTCTGATCAGTGTCCGGTAATGTTCGCTCATAGACAGAAAGGTAATTAACGATGGCGCCTCGCTCTCGCAGAGTATCCGCCAACATTTCCCGGCCTTCACTACCTCGGATGATGCGCACTTGCTTGCCAGCGACATGCTGAAGAGCCGTCTCCTTAAGTAAGCTTTCGCTGTCAAAGCCCTCAGCAGATTCTATGTCAACGCTTCGCCCAGCGCTTCGAATAGCGGCTGCGGTTGTTGGTCCAATTGCACCCACCAGGGCATTTTGCGCATGGGTCAGCCCCTCTGCAACGGCGTTACGACTAACAAAGATAGCGATATCTGGAATTGGCAGATTGGCTGCTTCCGCGTCGACCGCGGCGCCTTGCCGGGGCAGAATTTCTATGGCGGGAAAGTGATACGCGATTCCGCCCTTTTCCTCGATTGCCCCAATGAGTTCGGCAGCCAAAGCCTCTGGCCGAGTGACGAGAACGCCGACCCCCTGTAGTGAGGTGTCAGTCATTCATGGCCTCAATAGAATCCAGAAGTTCTCTAGCACCACTGTTGATTAAGCGAGCAGCGAGAGTCTCGCCAAGTTGTTCTGCCTCACTCGCATCACCGGTGATCGAGTCTTTGATTGTTTCTCCGCCATCCGGATGGGCAACCAATGCAGTCAGTTCCAGCGAGCCACCTTCAACAGTGGCGAATGCCGCGACCGGAGACTGGCAGCTGGCGTTGAGAACGCGTGCAATCGCACGCTCCGCGCTGGTGGTCTGTAGTGTTGTCGGGTTGTTGAGTAATTTGAGTATTTTGCGAAGTTCAGTATTGTTTTCAAGGCATTCAACTCCCAACACACCTTGCGCTGCAGCTGGCAACATTTCAGCGGGCGAAAACTGATGACTTATGTGGCCATCGAGGCGCAGTCGCTCCAAGCCGGCCGCCGCGAGAATGATCGCGTCATAATCGCCATTCTCGAGCTTCGCGAGCCGTGTATTCACATTGCCTCTGAGTGGTTCAACGCGAAGGTCAGGGCGGAGCATCTTGAGCTGTGCCTGGCGCCGTAAACTCGAACTTCCAATTAATGCGTTCTCTGCCAGCTCGTCGAGCTGCACGCCACCGTTCGTGATCAGTGCGTCCCTGTGATTCGCTCGAGTCATAGTCGCGGCGATGCAAAATCCTGCTGGCATTTCAGCCGGAACGTCTTTCATCGAATGTACTGCAAGGTCTGCCACGCCGCTTTGCATGGCGATCTCTAGCTCTTTAATGAATAGCCCTTTACCACCGATCTTCTGCAAACTACGGTCGAGAATCTCATCGCCCTTAGTCGACATCGGGAGAAGTTCGGTTTGCGAAATGCCCGGGAGTTTGATGAGCTCAGCGGCAACATGCTCAGCCTGCCAAAGCGCGAGAGCGCTCTTGCGGGTTGCGATACGAATTTTCAAGTGAGCCAGACTCCTTTCAGACGCCGGCGTACTTCAGCCAGATGCCCGCGGCTGATTATCAGCTTTTTAAGCGTAGCTGCACCTTTAATGGTTCAGCGTCCTCCAGGGTAGAAAATGCACCTTACCCATTAAAATAAACCTTACCATCCAACCAAGCCCTGAGCATGAAAAGAAAGCAAGCATGCTTAATAAAAGACCTAGTACTCTTTGATGGGTCTCTATTCCACCATTAGCAATAGAACTTGGCCACAGTGCAAAACCAATGAATAATAATCCGAAAAGGATTGCACTAATAAAGCCAACCCAATGTGCAATTAAAGCAATTCTTTTAAGAATTTCCATTACCTAATCCTGATTAGAATGCAACCTTTACAACGTGTTACTCGGATTCGCTAATCATATAATCGACAGCCGCTTCGATTTCAGCATCTGATATGTCGAGACGACCACCTTTTGGCGGCATATAGCCGACCGACCCGATATAGCCTTGCACAGCATGCTCTTTAAGCGTAGCTGCACCCTGAGTAATGCGTTCAGACCATACTGCAGTGTCGCCAGTTATGGGCGCGCCGCCAACACCCGCGCCGTGACAGGCGATACAGGCTGTGTTGTAGACCTGCGTTCCTGACATTACTGTGGCGACAGGCTCCGGCTCCGGTACTGTTTCAACGGTTGGTGCTGCGGCTTCTTGTTCCTCGCCGGATCGGTAGACTTGTCCGACCGGGCGGATACGCTCGGTCGCATCACTGGTGTAAGCGCCTTGTGTGAGGCCGGGCATTTTCATCGAAAAAGCGAGAATTACGAGCGCTATCAGCACAATAGCGACGATAACGCTGGGATGCATATTAAAAAACTTCTGGTCCCGACTCAAGGTAAGCTCCGGAGGTTGTAAAGGGATACGCCGGGCCGAGAGCCTGACGGTAAGCGTCGATTATATAGCATCAGCCGATGAGGAGAAGCGGTCTTTGGATGAGCCTAGCCGCAACTCAGTCAGAACTTTCTGGAATGAATAGCATGAATATAAAAAGAAACCATATGTTGGGCCTAGAAGAGGCTCGAAAACGGGTAGGTGGTATGGCCGATTCTCTTGCCAGTAAGTACGGACTTAATTCGTCGTGGGACGGCGATAGTCTAAGAATCACTGGCAGCGGTGTTGACGGCAAGATCGTGGTCGCCGCTTCGTCCATCGACGTGGAACTTAAACTGGGATTCGCTTTGAAGATGCTGGAGAACACCGTTCGCACCTCGATCGAGGATGCGATGGATAGACATCTGGCTTAATCTTCGATTACGGTCGTCACCCGCATCTATTCCGGACGGGTCTTACATTAGTAGTTCGTGACCCGGCGGCAACTTGCGAGTCACCCACATCGCAAGGCGATGTTTGATGCTCGGCATTGAAATTTGCTCGTTGGGAATTGGGCTGATGGCCTTGTCGTGTACAAGTAATCGATACGCATACTGAATTTTTAGGTCGTGGGAATCAGTCGTATTGAATTCAACAACGCCCCGCTCTACCGCATCATCCAGCACCATCTCAAGCGCAAGCTTTAACAGCCTCTTCTCGTTTTTTAGTTTCTTCGCCATAGTCGTATTGGAGTCTACTACGCTGCCACCGGCTTCGCGATATCTCCAGGTTTTGGCGCGATTCGATTAACGTCGATGAAAGGTCCTTGAATTGCCCGGCCATGAAAGCGTCAGATTTTTTGATGACAAAGGCGGTGGGCCACACGGGATTCACGTTATCAAGAAAGTTGTCGAGGTTACTAAATGGACGAAGACTTTCTCGTATACTCGGTTGAAGTAAACGCAAGGCCGGGTAGTGATGATCAATCTAGAAGACCGACTTCGCCAGATTGTTGGTGAGAAAGACGTAATCAGTGGCCCAGATCTTCTGGAGCGAGCGACTTCTTATTGGGATTCGTCGCCAACGCTGGCTAAGGCCATGGTTAGGCCGCGATCCACAGAGCAGGTCAGCGATATTCTTCGCATCTGCAACGAGTTGCATCAAACCGTAGTTGTTCAGGGTGGGCTGACTGGCGTTGTTAAAGGCGCCTCAACTCAGCCCGAAGACCTTATTATCTCTCTTGAAAAGATGACCGATATCGAGTCGGTGGATCAGCTAGATGGCGTTGCCGTTATTCAGGCCGGTGCGATTCTGCAAACGGTACAAGAGCAATTAGCCGAACAGGGATTCTTATTTCCGCTTGACCTTGGCGCACGTGGTAGCTGCACTATTGGAGGCAATGTAGCGACAAATGCCGGTGGCATAAATGTTTTGCGATATGGGATGATCCGAAATTCGGTGCTGGGTCTGGAAGCCGTGCTCGCCGATGGCACCATCATTTCGTCGATGAGTGAGATGCTGAAGAACAACACTGGTTATGATCTCAAACAGTTGTTCATCGGCAGTGAAGGGACCCTCGGCGTCGTTACCCGGGTCGTCGTCAAACTGTATCCGCTGCCGAAGAGCCGCCAGACGGCTTTGCTCGCGATGGAGTCTTTTGATGCGGTAGTTGATCTTCTTAAAACGCTGAAATCGGACCTTGCTGGAACTTTGAGTGCTTATGAAGTCATGTGGAACAACTATTTCAGTTCCGTCACGGTCGACGGAGCACATGTCTCGCCGTTGTCACGTGACTATCCCTACTATGTTCTAACCGAGGCGGAAGGCGCGAATCCGACCGCCGATGAGGAGCGCTTCCAGCGAGTTCTGGAGCAAGCACTTGAAGGCGGTGGCGTCGTTGACGCAGTCTTGCCGAAATCAGAAGTGGAGCGTGATGCCTTATGGGCGATTCGGGAAGACTTTGACGTGGTTTTGCCAGCGTATCTCTACGACGTCAGTCTGCCGATACGCTCGATGAGTCTCTATGTGGATCGAGTAAAGATCGCGCTGTTAGAGTGGCGTGAAGATGCGCTACTTTTGATATTCGGACATATCGCCGATGGGAACTTGCATATTTTCATTGGGCCTTTTGATGATGACGCGCATCGTGAGCGATGCGATGGCATTGTTTACGGCTGTCTTGAGGGCCTTAAAGGCTCGATTTCCGCTGAGCATGGGATCGGCGTAGACAAGAAGGCTTGGCTCGGCAGCACGCGAAGTGAAAGCGAGACCAGACTAATGAAATCATTGAAGGGATTGTTGGATCCAGCGAACCTGTTGAATCCAGGCAAAGTGGTTGACCGAGAGGAGCAGGAATGAGTTTCGAATGTACGCCTAAGATAAGAAGTACTTACTTCACTGTGGATCTCTGACGGGATTGATGTGTGGCAAACTTTAGTATGACTACTGGTTAGCTGTACTATCAGCCCATGCTCCGATTCTCGTTCACTGTCCTGGCCATTGTTGCATTCGCGACTCCGGATTTATCGTTCGCTGAGGGCGGGTATCCCACGTCGCTTATTCGTATTCCCGAGTCAGTTAAAACGGTTTTTGTCGCTGAGACGTCGACCTCGACATTTCATCAGTTCGATAACTCGGGTGGCAGCCTTGTGCTTGCCAACAGCTTTTACATGTCGATCGGGCAAAGTGGCCCTGGCAAGCAGCGATCCGGCGATAAGCGAACGCCACTCGGCCTTTACTTTGTGACGGAGCAACTAGATATGAGCAAGCTTCATGAAAAATACGGAGTGGCTGCTTATCCTTTGGATTATCCCAACGTCTGGGACCAGCAGGCCGGAAGAGACGGTGACGGAATTTGGGTGCATGGGGTTCATCCGGAAGGTGGTCGACGGCCCGAACGTGATACCGACGGTTGCATCGCACTGCCGAATGAGGATCTCAAGTTGCTGCAGGGCAGTATCGAAGATAACGTAACCCCGGTATTGGTTACGCAACAGCTCGACTGGAGCGATAACCGGGGTGACGCGCCATTAATGCTTGAGCTGGAGTCGGCAGTTTCCCAGTGGGCGTCTAGTAAAGCGAATGGCGACTTGCATGCCTACCTGTCCTCGTACGACGCTGATTTTCGTCGCTGGGGCATGAGTAATGCAGAATGGTCCGCACTTTTCCTGCAGCCGAACGGATTTAGGGGCTATCAGAGCGCTCAGGTTGAGGACCTTTTATTGATTGCTTACCCGGAGGAGGAAGATCTCTACTTAAGTCGCTTTCGACTGACAGTAAGCACTGCGCACGAGCAAATCGATTCCATCGTTCGACTGTACTGGCGCCGCGAGGAAAGCGGCGCCTTAAAAATCGTGGCCGAGGATGTGGGCTAGCGTAAGCCTTCGCGTTCGGTGAGTTCGTCGATGAGTTCTAGAAGCTGCGGTATTCCGCCAGCTGTACTGACATTAGTATGGTACTTGCCGTTAACGACCACCATCGGAACACTGGCCACGTTATAGCGACGAGCGAGATCCTGAGCAACTCGCAATGCCTGATCGACCTCAAATGAATTCCAGGTGCGGTTGAAATCGTCTGCGTTCACACCGGCGCGCACAAACAAACGTTCGATGGTTGTCTGCGACGTCAGGCGATTGCCCCGGTTGTGATACTCCTCAAAAACCATTCGGCGGAACGCGTCCGGATTCTTGAGTTGACCAGTCTTCGCAAGAAAGACCTCGGTGTAATACAGCTGCGCGTGTATTTGGGCGAGCTGGTTGAAAATTGCAGGGATTCGAACGAATCGGACGCTGGGATCTTTGTTCTCTACCCATGCATTGATATGCGGTTCGAGAGACAAGCAATGCGGGCAGCTGTACATAAAGATTTCAGCGACCTCGATCTTATCTGCACCGCCAACGGTTGGCTGAGTAGGGATCAGGCGAGTGAAATTCCGGCCTTCCTTGTACTTCCAGGACCTGGTGGCGGCTGTTGCAGCGTCATCAGTCCGAGCCAGAACAATCGCCTTATCCTCCGGCTCTGCTTCAGCGGCTGATTCTTCGACTACTTCCAGTGACTCAGTTTTCGCTGTGTCCAATTCTGCCACTTCAGAAGCGCCGCCGTTGCTCTGCGCTCCTGTGGCGACAGCGGTGTCTGCGACAGGTGTTTCAACAGTCTCTTCCTTACTGCAACCAGCAATGAGAAGCGTAAGTGCGGCTAGTGTGGCAACCCAAATAGTATTTTTCATGCTTACTTGAGACCCTGTACGTAGGAAGAAAGTGCCGCAATATCGTCTTTATCGAGATTTTCTGCGATGTCTCGCATCATATGTGTTTTGCCGTCGGTCGTACGGGTACTGTTCGCATAATCGTTCAACTGCTTAGCTGTATACATTGCATGTTGCCCTTTCAGGGCGGGATACTTAGCGGCGGGATTACCGCGGCCGCTAGGGCCATGACAGGCAAGACAGGCTGGCACTTTGGCTTCTTTGTTGCCACCTCGGTAGAGCGCTTCACCGCGGCCAATCAGACCTTCATCTGCGACCGATTGTACGGCCGCTGGCAGGCTTTCAAAGTAGACCGCGAGATTCGCCATATCGGCGTCAGACAACATCATTGCCTGGCTGGACATTAATGAGTCGCTACGACTGCCGTCCTTAAATGCTTGTAGTTGGGTAAGTATATAAGAGGCACTTTGACCGGCGATATTCGGCCACATTGGGTTTGAGCTATTACCTTCGGGTCCGTGGCAGGCTGTGCAGGTGAGCGCGCGCTGCTTGCCGGCGTCTGCCGTTCCGTCAACGAGACTCTCGGCCTGAATGGTGGTGCCGACCAGTACGAGGCTGGCGATAACGAACAGATGTGAGAGCTTCATTTTCATATCGTGTAACCGTGATTTCCCTGCGTTGGGTGTATGCGAATCGAATAATTGATTGCGCCGAGCGCCGGCGTAGAACTTGGAAGGTCCTTGATTGTCCTAATGTCTTGCTGCGCACCTCTGAACCCGTCAGACTAGCCCATCGGCCCTATACTCAGCAGCCCTAAATTATACACATTATCCGCAGGGCGTACCCTATGTCGCAATATCCAGAAGCCCATTTTATTAAGAGTGCGAATGCGGTGACCCAGTTTGTTCAGGATTCGGGGGCCGAGGTCGCCGTCGCTGGGCGCTCGAATTCCGGCAAGTCCAGTGCCATCAATATCATCGTCAATCGTCGCCAGTTCGCTCGCACAAGCAAGACTCCTGGTCGAACGCAACTCGTCAATTTCTTTGCGCTGCAGGATACAAAGCGGCTGGTTGACCTGCCGGGCTACGGATTCGCAAAAGTGTCGGATAAGAAAAAGCATCATTGGCGCGACCTTATGGCCGACTATTTTGAAGTCCGGCAAAGCTTACGCGGACTGTTCTTGATCGTGGATATCAGAAGGCAGATTACGGCCTATGATGCACAAATGCTGGATTTCGCAGAGCAGGTCTCGCTGCCAACACATGTATTACTGACGAAAACCGACAAGCTGAAGCGAGGTCAGGCGGCGAAGGCTTTGCTTGAAGTAAAAAGAGACCTTGGCGATATAGCCACGGTGCAACATTTTTCGGCGCTGACGCGTCTGGGTGAAGATGATGCACGCGTGAAGCTCGACGAATTTCTGTCATTAGAGCGTGGGGAATAAAACAACCTCGAAGTAGTCGTTTTATTGGCTACCTCGGGGTCAGAAGAAGTAAATGGCTTGGGGTCGCCGCTCGCGCGCCTGTCTAGGGAGGTAAGCAGACGAGTGGCTGATGCACTCAAAAGATTAGAGGGCGTAAGGCTCTTAGAGTTCATTGAATTTTGTAAGTTACTAATTATTCTTAGGAAGTTTCTTAGAATAAGTCTAATATGACTGATAATCTAATGCGCTTCATCCCAGTTCTTGCCGACGCCAACGTCTACTTTCAGTGGAACCGACAAAGATGCCGCGGCATTCATCAGGTCCGTAACATGGTCCTTGATGCTCTCGACTTTGTCCTTATCGACTTCGAAAACGAGTTCATCGTGAACCTGCATGATCATACGGGCTCCGGGGCGTTCATCTTGTAGCCACTGGTGTACTGAAATCATCGCGCGCTTGATGATGTCAGCGGCCGTACCCTGCATAGGTGCGTTGATCGCAGTGCGCTCTGCGTATTGGCGACGATTGGCATTTCGGGCGTTAATTTCCGGGAGGTATAGCCGGCGGCCAAAAACTGTTTCGACAAACCCATTGGCACTGGCGGTTTCGCGTATGTCGTCCATATAGGCTCTCACGCCTGGATAGCGTTTAAAATACATGTCCACATATTCCTGAGCCTCACCACGGGAAATACCGAGTTGCTTGGCCAGACCAAATGCAGACATGCCATACATCAATCCAAAGTTGATCGCCTTGGCGGAGCGCCGCTGGTCGTCAGTGACTTCATCGACGGTCAAAGCGAAAACCTCAGCGGCCGTAGCTCGATGTACGTCCTTCTCGTCCGCAAATGCCTTTGTTAGGCTCGGGTCCGAAGACAAGTGCGCCATGATGCGCAGCTCGATCTGGGAGTAGTCGGCTGCTAACAGAACCTGGCCCTCTGGCGCGATGAATGCCTGGCGGATACGGCGACCCTCCGGCGTTCTGATCGGTATGTTCTGCAGATTGGGGTCGGTAGAGGAAAGCCGACCAGTGGCAGCGACAGCCTGATGGTACGACGTATGTATACGTCCGGTACTTTCAGAGATCTGCAAAGGTAGTTTGTCAGTGTAGGTGCTCTTGAGTTTGCTGATGCTGCGAAACTCAATAATTACGGCCGGCAACTCATAGTCGTTTGCCAACTCAACTAGCACGTCCTCTGCCGTTGAGGGTTGTCCTTTAGGTGTCTTTCTAATGACTGGTAGACCCTGCCGCTCGAAAAGTATCTGTTGGAGTTGCTTGGGTGAACCAAGGTTGAAAGGCCCACCAGCCAGTTCATGCGCCTTGATCTCAAGTTTGACTATTTTCTTCGCTAGCTCGCCACTTTGCGCGATGAGCATTTTGCGATCAACCAACACACCGGTTTCTTCCATCTCCAGCAATATTGGCACCAGCGGTTGCTCGATGTTCTCGTAGACGCTCTTCAACGCGGGATGTTCGCTAAGTTGACTCCATAAGACTTCGTGCAGCTGCAGGGTGATGTCGGCATCTTCGGCGGCATACGGGGCGGCCGTCTCCAGGTCGACCTGATTGAATGTCAGTTGCTTGGCGCCCTTGCCAGCAACATCTTCATAATGAATAGTTTCGCGGCCCAGGTAGTGTTTCGTCACCGAGTCCATGTTGTGACGCGTCGCTACGCTATTGAGCACATACGACTCCAACATGGAATCGAACTTCATACCCGCTAATGCGATGTCGTAACGCGCCAAAATATGGGCATCGTATTTTAGATGATGGCCAACTTTTTTCTTATCATCGTCTTCAAGCCAGCTACGAAGTTTCTGTAACACCTCATCTCGTGGTAACTGGTCTGGCGCGCCTGGGTAGTCGTGTGTCAAGGGAATGTAGGCAGCTTCATTCGCGCTTACAGAAAGTGAGAATCCGACGATCTGTGCTTCCATGTAGTAGATGCTGGTCGTTTCGGTGTCGAAAGCAGTGAGTTTCGATTTATCTATTTTTTCCATCCAACGGTCAAAAGCTTCCCACGTAAGGACGGTTTCGTAGTTGGTTTCCTCCGCTTTTTCGATCGGCGCAACCGCCTGTTTAGCTTCGTCATCGAGCTGCCCAAGCATAGAGCGCAATTCAAAATGACCGTAGAGTTCACGCAGACGATTGTTGTCAGCCGGACTCGGGGCGAGTTCCGAGATGCTTGTCTTGAGCTCAAGGTCTATACGAATCGTGGCGAGATTCTGGGACAAGCGAAGTTGCGCTATATTTTCTCGAAGACTGTCGCCAACTTTGCCTTTAATCTCATCGGCGTTTCGCACAATTCCATCGGTACTGCCATACAGGTTCAACCACTTGGCAGCGGTCTTGGCGCCAACCTTAGGAACTCCGGGAATATTGTCTGACGTGTCGCCAACGAGGGCGAGGTAGTCCACGATCTGTTCTGGGAAGACATCGAATTTCGCTTTGACGCCATCCCGATCCATTCTCGAATCATTCATCGTGTTGATCAATGACACTCTGTCATTCACGAGCTGAGCAAGGTCTTTGTCGCCGGTAGAAACAAGAACACTGAGGCCAGCCTCGCCAGCCTGCTTGCACAATGTTCCGATAACGTCATCTGCTTCCACTCCCGGTACTCTTAGCAGCGTTAGCCCCATCGCTTCGACTGCATCAAGGATCGGCTGCACTTGCGAACGCAGTTCATCCGGCATTGGTGGTCGGTTGGCCTTGTACTCGGAGTAAAGTTCGTCGCGAAATGTCTTACCGGGTGCATCGAATACCACGGCAACATTGCTGGGCTGTTCTTCACGCAGGAGCTTTTGGATCATCGTCAGTACGCCATGCAACGCGCCGGTCGGTTCGCCCGCGGTGTTGGTTAGTGGCGGCAGCGCGTGATAAGCGCGATACAAATACGATGACCCGTCGATTAGGACGAGGTCAGTCATTGTTATTCCTGTTCGGGTGCTTCGCTGTCGTCCTCACCGTCTTCAGGATTTTCCGTGTTGGCAATCTCCTGTGATGGGGGAACAGCCATTTGGCTCGGATTACCGGGAACGTATAGCGGGCCACTTTGCCCGCAGCCTGCAACAACAAATATGGATGCAATCACAGTCATCAATAAACAAATGCGTTTCATAGGATCGACTCTCGTATAACGACAGATAGTGATCGCTGGATTATAGATGCTGAAGCTATGAAAGGGGCATCATTTTGCGAAGCGTTTGGCGACCTGTTTATAGGCATCACGGAAAGGGATACCTTCTTCGCGCACCAGCCGATAGGCCTCTGCGGTCGCGAATATCGCCTCATCGAGATTAATGTTATCTGGAATGAACTGCAGTCCATCCAGCAAGTACGCCATGATATCGACACTGTCGATGGCCAGATCGATTGAGCGGAACAACGGCGACTTCAATCGCTGCAGATCGCGGTGATAGCCGGACGGTAGTTTCGCAGTGATCATCAGTGACTCATCGAGGCAGGCTTGCGCGGTCGCTGACGATGCCCGAAGTAACTCAAGGACATCGGGATTGCGCTTCTGCGGCATTATGGATGAGCCGGTCGTCACCTCCGCCGCGAGCGACACGTAAGCGAACTCCTGTGTGTAAAACATCAACAGGTCGCTGGCCATGCGGCCGAGGTCCTGCAGCAAGAGAGTAATTTCAAAAAGCAGGGCGCTTTCGGCCTTGCCCCGAGACAGCTGTGCTGCTGTTACAGGATTCTGCGTGATATCAAAGTCGAGTTTCGCTGTCGTCGCGTCTCGATCCAGTGGGAGCCCCGGCGTACCGTAGCCAGCAGCGCTGCCCAATGGATTCTTATTGATGCGCTTGCGTAATGACGCTAATCCTTCAGCAGCATCAGCGAATCCCTCGTCGAACCCGCCACACCAAAGTGCCACTGACGACGGCATCGCATGTTGCATGTGCGTATAGCCCGGTAACTCAATATCGCCCTGACGATCCTGCAGGTTGCTGATCGATTCTCGCAGTTGGTTTACACGGCTAACCAGATCGCTCGACGCGTCTCGGAGATACATCCTGAGGGCGGTGAGGACCTGATCATTTCTGGAGCGACCAAGATGTAGTCGACCTCCCACCGGCCCGATCGCATCAGTTAGTCGCGACTCAAGCGCTGTATGTGCATCTTCATCTTCGAGGTTGATGCACCAATCGCCCGCTTCGAAGCTCTTGTCGAGGGCAGTTAAGCCGTCGCGAATTGCAGTACAGTCAGCCGCGCTGATCAAGTCCTGCTCGGCGAGCATTTCGGCATGGGCTATTGAGCCGCGTACGTCGTACGGTACGAGTCGGGCATCCAGCTGGTGATCTTCGCCTGCGGTGTAACGTAAAACTCGCTCGTCGAGTGGTAAACCTTTTTCCCAGAGTCTGCTCATGAGTCAGCGCTCTGCTCAGCAAGCGTCAGTCCGCCGATATCATCGACGACCAAAGTACCGGTCCCTTCGTTGGTAAACACCTCGAGAAGAATGCTGTCAGCAACCTTGCTGGAAATGATGTGTACGCGCTGCACTCCATTTGCGATTGCCGAGTCTATCGCTGCCGCCTTTGGCAGCATGCCGTCGGCGAGGCTTCCGGATTTACAGAGCTTTTTGAGTGCGGCTCTGTCGATGTAGCTAATCAATGAAGTCGGGTCATTTATGTCTTCAAGAATTCCGGCAGCTCCAGTTGCGAGTATCAGTTTCTCAGCACCTAACTCAGCGGCGATCGCTGCGGCAACCGTGTCGGCGTTGATGTTCAGAATGGTGCCTGACTCGTCGCATGAGATCGGGCTAACGACCGGCATCAATCCAGCATCGAGTTGCTTGCGCAAAATATCAGCATTGACAGAGTCGATATCACCGACGAAGCCATAGTCAACTGAAGTTTGACCATCGCGCTCGACCGGTGGCCGCTTGTGCGCGCGAATTAAGCCGGCGTCGACACCGCTGATACCGACGGCCGGAATATGTAAGTCACGACAAGTAGCGAGAATTCGAGTATTAATTTGGCCATTCAGGACCATCGTCGCGACATCGAGGGACTCGCTGTTGGTCACGCGACGGCCATCGATGAATGTGGTGTCGAGTCCGAGCGCCGATGCCAGTTTGGTAGCCTGTGGCCCGCCACCATGAATCAATACGACGCGAACGCCGACCTGGTAAAGAATGCCAACTTGCTCCATCAGTGCCGCAGCTTTTTCGGCATCGGCGAACACTTCGCCGCCTGCCTTGATGACGAATACTTTGCCTTTATAAAGGCGGATATATGGTGCGGCATGTTTCAGTGCCGAAACCACTATCGCACTATCATTCTTGTTGCTCATTTCTAGCTTCCTAGTATCTGATGCAGCACGGCCATTTGCGCGAGCATGCGGTTACGCGCTTCTGCGATCACCACACTGCGTGGACCGTCCAGAATATTGTCTGCGACGACAACGCCTCGACGAACAGGCAAACAGTGCATGAAGCGGCAATCGTCCTTAGCGTTTTCGAACCAAGGCTCATCGACACACCAGTCGAGATGTTTTTCACGCAGTTTCTGGTCATTCAGCTTGTCACCGTAGTGGCGGGTCGATGACCACGATTTTGCATAGATAATATGTGCGCCCTCCATCGCCTCGGTGCGCTGATCCGTTTCTGTTATCGACCCGCCAGATGCCGCCGCGGCTGTGGCCGCTTTTTGCATCAGGGCAGCAGGCAGCTCGAAGCCTTCTGGCCGCAATACCGTAACGTCCATTCCGCGTTTGGCGGCCATATGTAGGGTGGCGGCAGGAACGGCCAAAGGCAGAGCATGTGGGTGATAAGCCCAGCTCAACACGAATTTGCCACCATTGGTGGGTATGTTCATATCATCCATGGTTTTCCAGTCCGCGAGGCTCTGGCAGGGATGGTTCATTGCCGATTCCATGTTGATGTAGGGTGTATCAATCAAATCCGTCAGAGCGGTGAATTCGTTTTCCTGTATATCGGCTTCAATGTTTTTGCGCTCAGCAAAAGCACGAATTCCGATGGCGTCGCCATAAGAGGCAATAACTGGGACAGCTTCTCGAATATGTTCTGCAGCGGCTCCATCCATGACGATTCCTGGTCTTGATTCTATTCCGTGAATGGACATCTCAGGTGAAATGACGAAGGAGCCGCCACCGAGGCGAATCATCGCTGCCTGAAAAGAGGCCAATGTTCGCAAAGAGGGACTCAAAAACAAAAGCGACAACACTTTTCCTTTTAGTGCTTCCGGTTCTGGGCTCGAGTCAAGTCGACCTGCAAGCTCTACAAGAGCCTGTATCTCTTCATTCGAAAAATCGGCAAGGTCGTTAAACGCTTTCATCAATACTTCCTTTAGTCTGTTGCGGGCGCAATATTTTGTAACGCCTCGGCGAGATGATCAATGTGTTGTAGTTCAAGAACCAGCGGAGCGAGTATTCGGACTATATTAGGATCGCTGCTGGTGCCCGTCAAAATATCATGGCTGAGAAGTGCGTCGCGCACTTCGACGGCCGGCCGATCGCAAACCAGACCGAGTAAGAGGCCCATGCCTTGAATTCGCGTAACCGGCCCGACAACGCACTTTTCGCGAATGGCTGTCTCCGAACGGCGCACATTACTAAGTAGGTTTTCATCGCTAATCGCATCGATTGTTGCCACGATTGCCGCCGCTGCTAGCGGTCCACCGCCGAAGGTCGTGCCGAGGTCACCGGTACCGAAACGGACCGCAATCGAGTGAGTGCAAAGAACAGCACCGCAGGGGATTCCACCTCCCAGTGATTTCGCGCTGGTCAGAATGTCCGGCTCGATCTGATGCACATCTACTGCGAAGAACTGACCACAGCGACCGATGCCGGACTGCACTTCGTCAGCGATAAGAAGTGCGCCATTAGCGCTGGTCAGATCTCGTAAAGAGTGAAGAAAATCCGTTGATAAGTCATACCCACCGGCGACGCCCTGTACAGGCTCGAAAATTACAGCTGCGATGTCATCGCCTATCATTGCTTCTGCCGCGGCGATGTCATCGCGCGGTATGAAGTCGACTTCGAATGGTTTGTTCGGGAAGCCGTACCAACGATCGGCGTTCCAAGTTACTGCGGCCGCAGCTGCTGTGCGCCCATGGAAACCATGAGTGATTGCGAGTACTTTCTTGCGGCCCGTCGCCATACACGCCATGCGCAAGGCATTTTCATTTGCTTCAGCGCCAGAGTTGACGAAGAAGACGCGGTCGAGTCCTTTTGGAGCAACACGTGTCAGTTTTTCGGCAGCCTGGGCGCGAATCTCCAGAGCCACTACATTGCTTTGAAAGATTAGCTTATTGCACTGCTCGGTGACTGCCTTCAACTGCTGCGGATGACCGTAACCGAGTGCAGCGACAGCGTGGCCTCCGTACAGATCGAGAATACGTCGGCCATCATCTGTAAATATATCGCAACCGCTGGCGCGCACCGGAACAAATGGCAGCTGACCGTAGACTGGGATCATCACGTTGGCTTCGCGAATTCGCGGGTCTGACATCATCGTTTGATCATTGCTTTTAGGCATCAGGTCCAACCCGGTGCAGCAGCAGTAAGTCCACTGGTCTCAGGCAGATCCCAGAGTCGATTCATCCATTGCACCGCGCCACCAGCGGCACCCTTGACGAGATTGTCAATCACGCTCATCACGACGACTGAATTGCCGTCAGTAGCGACACCGATGTGACACATGTTGCTCGCGACGACGTTTTTTAGTTTCGGCGTCGCGCCAACGATCTCGACGAATGGAGAATTTTCATACGCGCTGACATACACGTCCCGAATCTGATCTTCACTCACAGCTTCCTTAGTCCTAGCTTGCAGCGTTACGTGAATACCTCTTGCGAATGGCCCCGAATGAGGTACGAAATGCACAGTCGTTTCGCGGCCACTGGCGACACTCGCGAGCCTCGCAATTTCCGGCGAATGACGATGAACCAACGGTTTATAGGCATGCATATTACTGTTGCGTTCAGGATGATGCGTGCCCACTTGCGGGATGCGCCCGGATCCAGTGCTACCGGTTACACCTGAGATGAAAACGTCCGGCTCTGTCAGGCCCGATTGCATCAGCGGTACTGCTGCGAGCAAACTCGCTGTGGCAAAACAGCCCGGGTGTCCGACATGCGCTGTCGAGATTGTGCTCAGGTGCTCGGGTACCGCACAGGTGAAATCACTGAGCAACTCCGGCGCACCATGCTTCGCGCCGTATATGGATTCCCATGCCGACTGTTCTGGGTATCTGAAGTCCGCAGACGAATCTACGACATGCAGGACCAGATTTTTTTCTTCACTTGCCGCAATCACCGCCGCTATGACTTCGGCTGAAGCGCCATGCGGTGCAGCAGAGAACAGAGCAACATTGCTTCCATCTTCAATTCCGTTCAGCCAGTCTTTACGACCGACAAAGCGGGTTCCTGACAATGCTTGAGACAGATGACCGAAGGCCTCACCAACCAATTGCCCGGCTCGACTATCAGAGACAGCAGCGGCGAGCTCGAATTTCGGATGACCTGCGATCAGTCGTAATAATTCACCACCGACGTAGCCGCTCGCGCCAATGATAATCGCCTTAATTGGAGCGCTCATGCCGTGTCCTTGCCGAGCAGATTAGCAATTTTGTCGCCCAGTACAACACCACTCGAGAGCGCATTAATTCCTGGCAATGAGAGCCGCTCCGCGATTTGCTGAACACCGACATCATTGTCCGTAGCTGGGCCGGTTACCACGGCAGGCTCTATATCGAATTCATCCCGCAAAATCTTCGCACCACCCCATGCCGATACCGGATCATTGGCGCATAGCACGACCGCCGTTAGCGAAGCCTTAATTTGTTCATCAGCAAGAATAGCGGCGACGCCGTACGCGCCGAGTAGGCCGTCGCCAAGTTCGAGAACGACCACGTCTGGTTTCTTCGCACCGAGGCTGGTCAACAGCGAGCGCGTTAGAGCCGGGCCGTTTTCAGCTGTCGTCGTGACAACTCCGAGATCCGAAAAGATCATCGTGTCAGTGGCGCCAGCGTCTTTCATGGCGAGCACGTCCCGACGCAATGAAACACCCGTTGCCTTGCAGGCGGCTACATTTAAACCGAGATGACGCAACCTGCCGACGATGGCACAGGCCGCTGCCGTTTTCCCTGAGTCCATGCAGGTGCCGGCGAGCGCGACGACAGGAACGCCATTCATATCCAATTGTGCGTTGATGTCGAGCGTGGTGGCCCCGGCGCGAGCCGGAACACCGATTCGCTCACCCAAGTAAGGGAATTCCAAGACAGTACCGAGTACTTCGCAGTCAAATGCTGCACCGACGTCAGGGTTTGCCGAATCACAAATGCCGATGACCCCGCCAATATTCAGGAGTTGTACGTGATCACCGATTGATAGCTTGGTGGGTAAGTGCCCGGAATAGCCGCGCAAGGCATGGCGGTGTCCAAGCGCCCCAACCACAACGTCGCCCATAGTGACGGTCGCCATTCGACCTGATATCAGTTCGAGTTGGTTATATCGAGACTTATTGTTCAATACGCGAACGGCGATGAGTATACCTTCTTCACAAGGGATATCCGATGACAGGCGCAGCACTGATGTCAGGTCATTGTGTTGAGCGACGGACGCTATTTTGTCGACTACTATGTTCTTCATGTCATTCTCCCGCCGCTCTTGTTTGGAGTGAACCCGGCAACGACAGGATGCGTGCGTAGCCGAGTGCGTCGCCGGCGGTCCATTCACCAGCCGATTCACCATATACGCCTTTGGTTGCCGCGAGCAATGAATGTCGCGAGGTGGATCCATCAATGAACAACTGGCCGGGCCGCAGCGTGAATGTAACGGTTCCACTAACGCGTCTTTGTGACGAGATCAGCAGCGCTTCGATATCGGCGCAAGCCAGATCCAGCTGCTTCCCCTCATGTACGAGATCGCCATAGATCGCGGAGACGCTATCTTTGACACGCATCTGTTGGCCACTCAAAACCAGCTTTTCAAGTTCACGGTGTGCCGTAATTAATGTGATCGCTGCGGGTGCCTCGAATGCGACACGTCCTTTGGTCCCAAGCACCGTGTCACCAAGATGAATACCGCGGCCGATACCGTAGTTGCCCGCAAGAGTTTCGAGCTGCTCAATAAGTTCAACGGGCGCGAGCGTCTTTTTGTCAAGAGCGACTGGCACTCCGCCGACAAATTCCAGGGTGTGAGTCGATGCGGTAAGCGGTTTTGAAAACGCAGTCGGTGACAATACCCACGCAGACTCTGGAATCGACGTCTCTGAGGTCAGAGTTTCCCGACCACCGATGGTTATCCCCCATAGACCTCGATTAATTGAATAAGCGGACCCTTGAGACGGTAATGGCAAGTCATGGTTTTCGAGATAAGCCAGTTGATCTACGCGAACCCAGTTGTTGTCCCGAACCGGCGCTAAGACTTCCAGCCCAGGATTTAGTGTTCTGAGGGCGACCTCAAATCGCACCTGATCGTTGCCAGCTGCGGTGCAACCGTGGGCAACCGTTGTTGCGCCACGCTCGGATGCGATCTTCGCCAGCCTTTCTGCTTGCAGTCCTCTTTCAGCGCCGACGCATAGCGGGTAGGCCTGGCCGCGCAGTACATTACCGGCGATCAAGTGTTTGATGACAGTGTCGAAAAAGTCCTGCTTTGCGTCAATGAGGATATGCTCAATCGCACCCAATGCCATTGCACGCTCTTCGAGCGCGACAGCAGCAATCGCGTCAATGCCACCAGTATCAACGCAAGCAGTGATGACATCGCGACCGTAGTTTTCCTTTAGCCATGGGACGCAAAATGACGTGTCCAGACCTCCTGAAAACGCCAAAATAATAGGTGATGTGTCCGTGCTCACTGCGTTCTCCAAAAGGGTCAGGGTCGAGCGGAGTGCTCGATCCTTGAGATTATAATTTTCTGTGCGGCTCCAGATTCGGTCGCGACAAATACGGTGTCATCGCCGCCAATGCTGCCGATGACTTCAGGCCAGTTGCAGCGATCAAAAGCCAGAGCAACACGCTGTGCCGCGCCGATCGCTGTACCAACGACAAGCAGGTTAGGCCCCGCCGGAGATATCGCGTGCAGTAGATCTTTGACCGCAGCGAAATGATCGTTATCTGACGTGTTGCCAGTGGGCAGCTTGTAGCCGACGATCGTTTTCATCGCGCCGAGCTCTTTCAGGTTACGGCTAACGCTGGACTGGGTTGCGCTATGCCCTAGAGCACTTAACGCATCGACCAGAATGCCCTGCGTTTGGGCAGGGCCTTGCATCAATAACTGGCGAAGCGCTTCGCGTCGTTCTTCGTGATTTGTAATTGGCACAGGCTTTCTCGCATATATATGCGCATAATTTGAACATAATGCGCATATTCAGTCAAGTGCTAATGAACGTTATTTTTTATTTTCTGCGCTACACTGCGCCGCTTTGGTCAAGTCGGAGCGCGTTTTGCAAACACCAGAAACTGTTGAGGTCACTACTGGTGACAACCCCATAGGCAGTGTTATCTGGTTGCACGGGCTGGGCGCAGATGGTCACGATTTCGAGCCGATCATTCCTGAGCTTCGTCTACCGGTAAACACCCCATTACGCTTCGTGTTTCCGCATGCTCCGTTACAGCCAGTAACCATCCACGGCGGAATGGTTATGCGTTCCTGGTATGACATATTGAGCTTCGACTCGGAAGGGCGGACTGATAGAGCCGGCGTGTTGAAGAGCAGCGACGTTCTGGATGACTTGATCGGCCGGGAAGTCGAACGCGGAATAAAGGAAGAGAAAATCGTTATTGCCGGATTTTCGCAAGGTGGGGCGGTTGCCATCCATACGGCCTTGCGCACGAGCTATAACATCGCTGGCCTGATGGCACTGTCAACTTATATGGCCTTGCGGGATGATGCAGATGCCGCCGTTAGCCGCAGAGATCTACCGATTTTTATGGCGCATGGCAGTTTCGATCCAGTGCTGAAAATCGATTGGGGGCGCGCATCAGCTGACAAAATTATTGAGACCGGGTATAGCGTTGACTGGCATGAATACCCGATGGCGCATGCGATATGCCCACAAGAGGTAGCTGATATCAGCAGCTGGCTGTCGGGAATCTACTCCTGAACTATTGAGCGTCTCCGACTGTAAATGCAAAAGTCGAATCGCCGCGCCGCTCGCCGCTCGCATCGAAACGACGCTCATGCATTCGCCAGCGACCGGTTGAGTCGCATAGAACGGTACTGGAGCTTCGTGTTCCATAGTCAGGTAAGACGATAAAGGGAGCACTGATCGCATGTGCGGTCGCGAAGGGCAGGTGGTCAGCGTCTATCTCGTCAACGACGGCTTTTTCCCTGTCGTCCAGCAATCTCAACAACTCGCTCTCATTGACCTTGTTGGCTTGGATTAGCGCATCGAGCGCTGTCTTGCTTCGCAACACCTTGTACCGGGGTGAGTCCAGAGGCTCGTTACTTAGGCCATAGATGCCTGCTTCGAGGACTCGCACGTCGCCGCCGCGATTTGAAAGCCACCCAAGCGTTTCGCCGTCAGATGCGAGCAAATTGAAACCAGCGTAGCGCGACCCATCAATCTTGTTGAGGTAATCGAATGGTGAGTCCTCGCTGTTCAGAAATTCCGTAACGAGGTGCCCACGGGACCGATCTTTCGCAGACGGTGGCTCAGCATCTCGGAAGTTCGTAATCGTCGCGAAACGACCATTACGATGCAGCGCCAGCCATGTTCCGCCAGCTTGTAAGTCGCGGCCACCGACAAGGTCAGGATTGTCGGGCCACCAGTGTGCATTCTCGGTTGGCCTGCCATGGAACTCGTCGCGGTTGCCGGCGACGATCAGCGGATAATCCGCGTTTATCTGCCACGCGAGAACAACCAGGCACATCCTTATTTCGGGTCGTCAGACGACAGCCAGCCATCGACGAGTCTGCGTGCTATTGATATTCTAGATGGTAACTTGAGAAGCCCGGAGCGCAGCTCCTTGCGTGTAAACCACGCAGCATCTTCTAGTTCGCCATCATTCAGACGGATTTCCTGAACAACCGGAGAATCGGCTTCAGCTTCAGCTTCGGCAACAAAGCCAAGCATTAATGATGAAGGGAATGGCCACGGTTGAGAGCTGTCGTAACAGATGCCTCTAACTCGAATATTGGTCTCTTCGAATACCTCCCGGCGAACCGCGTCTTCGAGACTCTCGCCCGGTTCGACAAATCCTGCGATTGTCGAATAACGCCCTTCTGGCCAACCGGCCTGTCGGCCGAGCAAACATCGCTCACCATCAGTGATAAGAACGATGATTGCAGGATCCACCCTTGGGAATATTTCGCGATCGCAATCGGCGTTCATGCAGCGTCGGGAATTGCCACCTTTATCAGGGCGCGCCGACGAGCCACACTGACCGCAAAATTGTTGTGACGCGTGCCACAGCGCTAATCCACGAGCGTGGGCTGCCAGATTCGCCTCGTCGGCAGGTAGCACGCTGCCGAGGCATTGAAGATCCTGAAATTCGCCGAGCTCTCTAAATGGAGGTGCTCCGTCCGCATTCATCGTAATTGCGAATGCGGGGTCTCCGCGGAACAAGCCAAGAAAAATCTGGTTATGCTCGTCAAGAAGGTGATCAACTTGATGCCGTTCGAGCTGCATGAGATGCAGAGGATCACCGCCAACCAGGCAGCGGTCACCCCAGACCGGAAGGAAGTTCGTGTCCGCATGTAGTAGCGCTTCGTCCAGCCAACCGCGGTCCTTACGTCTTTCGCCGCTGCGGTCAACAAACGCACCGGCAAAAACATTGTGGTTTTCCATACCGTGGACCGCGTCCCTATTATTCCAGTCTAGATTCAGCGATGGATAATACCCTACAAAGCTGGCCGCCGCGTGTAGCATATCCGTGCCAATGCGAGTGATGGAGAAGAAGTTGTGACGATGAAGAGGTGTCATGGTTACAATACCGGACCTGATGAATGCACTAACAATAAGAAACCTCCAAAAGACCTACGATAACGGTAATCAAGCCCTCAAAGGCATAGACCTGAACGTCGAGGCCGGTGATTTCTATGCGTTGCTGGGGCCCAATGGCGCGGGAAAGACCACGGTGATCGGTATCGTTAGTTCGCTGGTTAATAAGTCAGGCGGTGAGGTGGAGATATTTGGCCACAATATCGACAGTGACTTCGAAGCTGCCAAGTCTTGTCTTGGACTGGTGCCACAGGAGATTAATCTCAATCTATGGGAGACCGTCGGTAATATCGTCACCAATCAGGCGGGTTACTACGGAATCGGTGGCAAAGTCGCGCGTCAACGGGCCGAAAAATACCTGCGTGCACTGCGCCTATGGGATCGACGCGATGACATTGCGCGAAGCTTATCGGGTGGCATGAAGCGCAGGCTGATGATCGCGCGAGCGCTCGTGCATGAGCCACGCTTGCTCATACTTGATGAGCCGACCGCTGGAGTCGACATCGAAATTCGGCGCTCTATGTGGAAGTACCTGCAGGAAATCAATGAGGCAGGCACCACGATCATACTGACAACACATTATCTGGAAGAGGCGGAAACACTTTGTCGCCATATTGCCATTATCGATGAAGGCAAAATCATCGAGGATGCGAAAATGAGTACGGTCTTGCGAAAGCTGCAGCGAGAAGTATTGATTCTCAGTCTGGCAAGTGATCTGAAGCAAGTACCGCTACTCGAAGGCTTCAAGGCCAAACTGCGTAACGATTGTGAGCTTGAAGTTGAAAAAGGCCCCGATCACAATATCAATGACCTGTTTGAGCAACTCACTGCAAACGGTATCAGGGTAGTGAGTATGCGGAATAAGGCAAATCGTCTTGAAGAGTTGTTCCTGCGTTTGGTTGACAATAAACACGAATCGGCGGGCGATACATGAATATTCAACTGAATCTGGTTGCGGTGCGTACGGTTATTCGGAAGGAAATGAGCCGAGTACTCCGAATTTGGGTACAGACTATTGTACCGCCGGCCATCACCATGACCCTGTATTTCATTATTTTCGGCAATCTGATCGGGCGACGTATTGGCACCATGGACGGCTTCGATTACATGCAATACATCGCTCCGGGCCTGATTATGATGTCAGTGATCACTAACTCCTATGGCAACGTTGTTTCCTCGTTCTTTGGCGCGAAATTCAGCGGGCACATTGAAGAAATGCTTGTGTCACCTATGTCGAATGCAAGCATTATTATTGGCCATGTTTCAGGCGGCGTACTGCGCGGCATGCTAGTCGGCACGCTGGTTACCATAATCGCGTTGTTTTTCACGCGCCTCGAGGTCGCGCATCCATTCATCATGGTATCAGTTGTCCTGCTGTCATCGATTGTCTTCTCGCTGGCCGGATTTATAAACGCAGTATTCGCTAAGAAATTCGATGACATTTCAATCGTGCCAACATTCGTGTTAACACCGCTTACGTATCTCGGCGGTGTGTTCTATTCGATATCCATGCTGCCGGAGTTTTGGCAGGGTGTTTCGAAAGCGAATCCGATACTTTACATGGTCAATGCTTTCCGATACGGAATCCTAGGCACCTCGGACATAAGCATTACATACGCCTACGCAATACTAGTTGGATTCGTGATCCTCTTGTTTTCGGCAAGTTTCTTTTTGATGAAAAAGGGTGTGGGGATTCGCGAATAAAATGTGTGGACGTTTCGCTTTTTATTCCCCCAGTGAAGCGACAACGGCGTTATTTGGTGTTGATGGCTCGCTCGAAGTCGAACCGCGCTACAACATCGCACCAACTCAATACGTAGCTGCAGTCCGAGACGGCAACCAACAACAGCGCGAACTCACGATGTTACGTTGGGGGCTGATACCGTCCTGGGCGAAAGATCCTGCGATCGGCAATCGCATGATTAACGCTCGCGCGGAGACGGTGGCAGAGAAACCGTCTTTTCGTTCCGCATTCAGGCATCGTCGCTGCGTCGTGCTCGCTGATGGCTTCTACGAATGGCATAAAAAGGGCGACACAAAAATACCGCATTTCATATCTCTAGCGAGCCGCGAACCCTTTGCATTGGCCGGACTTTGGGAGCACTGGAAAGATAGCGAGAGCGGCGAGGTGGTGCAAACAATGGCACTATTAACCATCGCCGCGAATGAGTTTATGCTGCCGTTGCATCATCGAATGCCAGTCATCCTTCGTGCTGATACTGCCGATGACTGGTTGTCTGGAGAAACTGACTATCTCAAAAATGCAGCCCAGAGAACGCCGAAATTATGTGCTTGGCCGGTAAGCCGTCAGATGAATAACGCGCGCAATCAGGGAAAGGATTTAATCAACCCTGCTGATGAAATCATCATCTGACATCACGGGGCGGATCGATACGATTAATGTCCCAGGCCCGCCGTGAACACCAAGCCCGGCTCCTAATTCACAAATCTTCAACGCATTGATCGATACAATGTTATTTCGGAGCTCCTTGGCCAATTCTTCCGCATCTTCTGGGCAAATCGCGTGTCCGATACCGACCTGTACAGTCTCGCCGTCTTTGCAGTGAGAGCCGATAAATTTGGCGTACTGGCTAATTCGATGGCGGCGCCCGAGAAGGAATGTCGCCAATCCGATACCCCCGTTTGCTTTGACGTAAATTATTGGCGTTACTCGCATCAAGTCAGCTATTAATTTAACCCATGGCGGCAGGCGGCCACCACGAACGGCGTAGCGTAGGTCGCATAGCAGCCCGAAAGTCTTCGTTCGTGGGACTTCTCGTTCAAGAATTTTTAACGTTTCATCAATACTGATTCCTGCCGCCGCGCACTCGGCAGCCAGAACCGTCAACTGCCCTTGCCCTATCGATACGTTTAATGAATCAACAACGTGAATACGCCCTGGGGCTTCGCTGCGCTTCGCTGCTGACCGTGCTCCTTCATACGTTCCGCTGGCGCGAGAGGTTAGCGTGACTGAAAGAACATCCTTAAAATGGCTGGCTAGGAACTGAAACTGTCGTCGGAAATCACCGGGGGAGGGCTGTGACGTCGTCGGGTGATGAGGGTTACTTTCGAGCTCCGCATAAAACTCAGCTACTGAGATACTTACCTTGTCGAGATAACCCCGGTCACCGAATTGAATTCTGCAGGGGACCATATGTATGTCGAGCCGCTCCATGTCTTCGTCGCTGATGTCGGCACCCGAGTCCGTGATGACAGCGAAGCTATCGGAGGAGCCATGCGTTGCGCTTTTTTGTCGATGCATGTCATCAGCCTTTTCTCCGCTAAGCTCACCAAACTGTCTGGCGACTTCGAAGACAGCATCCGGATTGTCGGCATGAATATGAATCTTTGCCTTGCGCTTACTGCCCGCCAGAACCACCGAGTCGCCGAGGCTAGCAAGAGATTCTCGCAGCTTTCGCCGATCGATTTCGCTTGCAGTTACCAGACATTCTGTGCAGAAGCGGAATTGCGACGAGTCATCGGCAGCGGAGAACTTGACTGGCGCTTCAATCTCATCCAACAGAGATATTTCTGGCATTGGCTCAATTGTTCCATGCCGAAGATAGTCGGACATACCGCCAACGAGCAGCGCAAAGCCTTTCGCACCAGCATCGACAACGCCCGCCTTTCTGAGAACATCAAGCTGTTTGGGCGTGTCGATAAGTGCCTGATCGACCTTAATTTGGGCCTTTCTGATAACGTCCGCGAATTCAGCTTCTGAATTTTCTGATGCGAGCTGGGTGACGCTTTTAGCGAAAGCCTGAATGACCGACAACACGGTACCCTCGCGTGGTTTTGACAGTGCATCATGAGCGTATTCGGAGCCCAAATTGACGGCTCTTCCGAAGGTGTACGCAGTGAAGTGGGTCAACTCACCTGCGGAATCACTAAAACCTTGAAAAAACTGAGCGAAGATTGTTCCAGAGTTACCACGCGCGCCGTCGAGCAGTGCGTCCGCCAATGATGCGAGCATCGGACCGAGGTGCTTTTCCTCACTATTATTAATAACAGCTAAGGCAGAGCCCAGCGAGAGGCTGAGATTGGTTCCGGTATCGCTGTCTGCTATTGGAAAGACATTGATGCGGTTCAGGTGCTCCTGTTGAGCAATAACACAGTGAAAACCTGAAACCAGGGCATTGGCCAGTTCATCACCGTCGATATGCGAGTGCTGGCCGCTATTCACGTGATAGCAGGAACAGTTGGCCCTCATGCTCGAGTACGACACCATCGGGCGTAATTTCTGAGACAACGGGGCCTTCGTCGAGTCGCGAGCCTTCCCGCAGTTTCGCCATGTTTACGAACACAAACCGACCTGCGGGGTCGTCACTGTAGACGTGAATATCGAGATGCAGCTCTGGGATATCACGAGCGCCACTTGCACGGACTTCGTGAATTGATGGATATAGTTTGGACAACGGAATTGATGCAGGGTCTTGCGAAATCAGAATTGGCTTGGTCATCCCGGACTGCGCATTGGATTTCTCGGCCGCCTGAATATCCTGCTGTGGATTTGGATGGTTCTGCCTCGCGGTTGCAGCTTGCTCGGCAAAGCTGGGCAATCTGGTAGATTGCTCCTCGAGCAATGCCGTCACGGATTCCATGGTGGGCACTTCAGCTGCCGTCTGCGTCGAATCGGGCCTCTGCAGCAGGCCGATTAGAACGGCGAGGTTGATGGCCAACAAGGTACCAATAACCCACAACCAGCGCGGCACTACCACACTAACTTTACTTGTTGGCACGCCAGTGAATTCGGCAGAGCCTTGCTGTTGGCGATCAGTTTCCGACTTTTTTAATGCATCCAGAATAAATGACATTCGCTAGTCCTGGGCGAGTCGAGAGGTTGTTAGTCGCGGGGAGGCGCCCGAGTCCAATAGTGAATTGATGATGATCAAGGTCTGCCTACCGACGAGACCGTCAACATTTAGGCGATTGTCTCGCTGAAATTGCTTTACGATGCTTTGTAAATCAGCGTCGTAGGATTCATTATTAACGTCGGCGTTTGCATAGTTGTCATCAATTGTCGCCAAGCTTTGTCGAAGCCAAACAACATCTGGGCCAAATGATCTCGATGAGAGCGAGACTGCGACGCCACCCGGTGGTCGCCACAACATCACGAAATCACCGAACCAAAGATCCGTCACTTCGTGAACTGGGTGGGTGACTATCACTCCACCAATCGATAAGTCGGCCATGTCGCCATTTATGGTAATCAATACCAGTTCGTGCGAGCTTCCGTTAGCGTCAATGACTGTAAGAATGGCGGGCCGATCGAGTTGGCGTAGCCCATTCCATGAGCCGCGCTGATAAAGGCACGCTAGCCCTGCGGCGGCAGCTTGTGAACAACCATCTTCTAATCCGCTCGTGTAAGTGAGGCCCCACAGGTTGAATAGAGAAGCGAGTGCAAAATCGTTTGTCGTTAACTCCCGAGCGAGTAAAAGCTCATCAGCCAGCGTCGCCGGCGCTGGCTTCTCAGCAGCGATGACGGGCTTCTCAAGAGCAGGAATCGGGACTGCGAAAGTTTGTGATTCCCTGGTGGTCGAAGTGACCTCTCTGGTGACGGACCAGATGCTCACAATAATGACTGCCGCGCCGATTAGTCCTGCCACCATAGCAACGCGGGACATAAGCGGCGCCCCCGCTAGCTCACCGGAAACTTCGGCCGCTGCGCGTCGAATCAAGCGTTTCGTAATGACTCGAGATTCCTGACTGTACGCACCCAGTAGCGCCCGATCGCATATGACGTTGACCAGTCGTGGCACTCCACCCGAAAGACGAAATACCTCTTTCTTCGCACCAGCGTCTATCACTTCACCGAGCGCTCCCGCGACACGGAGTCGGTGTTCAATGTATTGAGTAGTTTCCTCTTTAGTCAGCGGTTCGAGGTGGTAACGGCCAGTGATTCGCTGCGCTAGTTGTCGGAGGTCATTTCGCCCGAGTAGCTCACGTAATTCCGGTTGACCGATGAGGATGATCTGCAGCAACTTTTGCTTGGCCGTTTCGAGATTGGTCAAAAGTCTGACCTGTTCGAGTACGGCCGGAGCAAGATTCTGCGCCTCGTCCACGATCAGTATTGTCCGTCTACCCGCAGCGTGAGCGCTCAACAAGTGGTGATTGAGCGCATCGGTTAACGCCTTGATGCTGTCTATTTTTTCGGGGGCTGCGATGCCCAGTTCCTCACAGATAGTCAGTAGGAATTCTTGTGCCGTTATTTGTGGATTGAGTACAACCGCAACATCTGCATTTTCGGGCATTCGATTCAACAACAAGCTACGCACTAACGTCGTCTTGCCCGTTCCTACTTCACCCGTTAGCTGCATAAAGCCACCGCTTTCCGTTACACCGTACACCAGGTGTGCCAGCGCTTCGCCATGCCGCTCGCTCATGAAGAGATAGCGCGGATCCGGCGTTATCGAAAACGGTTTTTCATTGAGTCCGAAGAAACTGCTGTACATCGCTGGGATTCTACCCTATCGGTCGAGCATCTTCGCTCGTCCGACTGACAGAGAGCCAAATTTCTCACGTATTTCGTCAACGGTTTCATCGATCATGGATGTGCTCATGGTCAATTCACTCGCAAAAAAATCAGGCTGTTCATTCGGAACCAGATTACTTCCGCCAACGCCAAGCAAACGAACCCTGGCGTTAGAATTTTTACCGAGCCAGCCATTTAGTAATTCAGTCGCGATCGCATAGATTTGGTCCGTACCATTCGCCGGAGGTTTCACACTGCGCTGTCGCGTGAAGGTCGCGAAGTCGGCGCGTCGAATCTTAATCTGTATCGTGCCGGCTGCAAGCGACGATTTTCTGAGGCGAGTAGCACATTTTTCAGATAAACGAAGCAGCTCGCGGACCATGTCACTGGGATTTGATAGGTCCTGATCATATGTCTCCTCTGCACTGATCGACTTTTCCTCGCGACCAGCGACGACCGACCGACTGTCAATTCCGGCCGCACGGTCACGTGTATTCTGCGTGAATCGGCCAAAAATCGGTTCGAGATCGCGGTTGTCTGCAATGCGAAGATCCCGCACCGTTGAGATGCGTATCGCCTGCAGCCGCTTTAGTGTTTTACGCCCGATTCCAGGAATCACTCTAACCGGTAGTGGATCCAGTCTTTCACTGTAAAGGGCTGGAGTGAGGACGGTGAGTCCGTCGGGCTTGTCGAGGTCAGATGCGATCTTCGCAACCAGCTTGTTCTCTGCTACTCCGACCGAAGCAGTCAGTGCTGTATCGTTCGAGATGCGCTGCTTGATGTTTGCCGCAATCATCTCCGGTGCGCCAAACAATTTGACGCTGGCGGTTACGTCGAGAAATGCTTCGTCTAACGACAGCCCTTCGACTAGCGGCGTAAATTCTCGAAAAATCGCGAAGATACTTTCGGACGCTTTTTTGTAGTGCAGCATCCTCGGCTTTACGCGAACAAGGTGACCGCATCGCCGTAGCGCTTCTGCCATCGGCATGGCCGAACGAATACCGAAACGTCGCGCTTCATAGCTAGCCGCGGCCACGACACCGCGATTCGTACCACCACCAACAACGACTGGCTGGCCCTTCAGGCTTGGGTCATCTCGCTGTTCAACGGATGCATAGAAGGCATCCATATCAACATGCAGAATGCTGCGTGTTGACGATGCCACAAGACTACAGGCCCCGCTCGACGATAAATCGAGCGAGCCATGCTAGCGGGGCGCTGGCATTACCAAACCGCGACAGCTCATCAAGCGCGCTCGACAGAAGTTCATTGCAACGAGCTTGGGAAGCGTCGATACCAAATAAGGCAGGATAGGTCGCTTTGTTCAGAAATTTGTCTGACCCAGCTTGCTTGCCGATAATCTCCGTTTCGCCGATAACGTCGAGAATGTCGTCTTTAATCTGAAACGCTATGCCGATATCGTGACTAAAACGGTCAAGGGCTACAGCATCGTCCCTACAATTACCTTCGCTTAAGAGGTTCGCGGATAAGATGGCGGCCTGAATCAGGGCGCCTGTTTTTAAGGAATACATGTGCTCGAGTTCATTGGCGGTTAGTGTTCTACCTTCGGCTTCAAGATCGATGGATTGCCCACCGGTCATACCAATAGAGCCACAGGCTCTCGATATAAGTTGGACAAGCTCAATCGCCGCACCTGACGGTGCCCCCTCAATATCCGCCAATACTGAAAATGCAAGAGGCTGCAATGCATCCGCAGCGAGGATCGCAGTTGCCTCATCATACCGCCTGTGAACGGTCGGCTTTCCACGTCGGAGGTTGTCGTCATCCATGGCAGGAAGGTCGTCATGAACCAATGAGAACGCATGAATCAGCTCGATAGCGACGGCGGGCGCATCGAGCAACTCAGGACTTACATTCAGGGATTCGCCCGCCGCGTAAACCAATAGTGGTCGGATCCGTTTGCCGCCATTAAGAACCGCATATCGCATGGCGTCGTGCAGGCGCTCGGGGTACGCAGTCGCCGCCGGCAATACTGCATCCAACCGGGCGTTAACCCGTGCGGTGTACATCGCGATACGGTCTTTGAATTTCAGGGGCAAGTCGTTATCATTACAAATTTGGCCATGTAGCGTACACGGAATTCAGCCACTGTGCGCGGCTCCCTCTGGGCTATAATTCTTGTCCTTCATTCGAATGAATTATTGAGGCACACGTACATGCATGCGACGGCAATTGCACAGCCGAATATCGCGCTGGTCAAATACTGGGGTAAGCGTGATGTTTCGCGAAACCTGCCCGCGGTTGGGTCGATCTCGATCACATTGAGCGATCTATATACCGAGGTCAGTATCGATTTGAGCTCTGGCTTATCGCAGGACGAGTTGCTATTCAATGGTGAGCGAAATGACGAGATGTTGCCACGAATCGCCACTTGTATTGACAGCGTGGTAGGAGAAGGGCGTCCCCGCGTTCGCATCAATAGCAAGAGTAACTTCCCCATTGCTGCTGGACTCGCATCATCCGCGTCCGCATTTGCAGCGACAACGGTAGCGGCGGCGAGCGCTGCGGGGTTGTCATTTAGCACGCTAGAGCTGACACAACTTGCAGGACAGGCATCAGGGTCCGCTGCCCGGTCTTTGTACGGTGGATTCGCGGAACTAAAGAATGCCGGCGAGAGCATTGAAGTGACCTCGCTTTGCGACGTTGATTCCTGGCCCATGCAAGTGATCGTTGCGATCACCGAAACCGGACCAAAAGCGGTTGGTTCCACCGTTGCGATGGAAGCCTCTCGGAAAACATCGCCATTCTACGAGAATTGGATTGCACAACAAGATCAAGACCTTGACTCCGCGCGTGCGGCGATTGATCGGCGCGACTTTGAGAGTCTCGCTGTGGTTGCTGAGCACAATTGCCTCAAGATGCATTCAGTCATGTGGGCGTCAAGGCCGCCGCTGGTGTATTGGAATGCCGCGACGATGGCTTGTATGCAGAGAGTGCGTCGATTACAAGAGGATGGTTGTAAGGTATTCTTTACTATCGATGCTGGCCCACAAGTTAAGGCGGTATGTCTGCCAGAGTATGCTGCGACTGTGCGAGAGGCATTGAAAAAAACGCCCGGCGTTCAACAAGTAATGGAGAGTGGTTTGGGCAGCGCCGCTCGGTTGGTTGAGCCGTCGTGAGCGCGTCGATCGTCGCAACTGCTCCGGGCAAAGTTGTGCTCAGTGGTGAGTACGCCGTTCTGGATGGCGCTCCAGCAATCTGTATGGCAATTAATCGTCGCGCCCGGGCCACGATCAGTCACCGCGGCGACAGCACTTCTCACGTTGAGTCCATGGGTTATGCTTGCGAGAGAGGCGAATTTAAATCCACAGACAACGGAATTCGATGGCAGGTGGGGCAGGAGTCATTCACTGTTATCGACACCGTCTGGCGGGCGGCGAACGTTGGCAAGGGTGCTGGGCGAGATATTCATCTCAACACCACTTCGTTTATTGATTCTCCGACATATCAAAAAATAGGTGTTGGATCGAGCGCCGCGATTACCGTCGCCTTAACCGCCGCTATTAAAGGATGCGCCGATGTAGCAACGATTGGAATGTTGGCGCACCAGGCTCATAAGGAGCTGCAAGGCGGCGTAGGAAGTGGTGTTGATGTCGCCAGCAGCTTATACGGAGGACTGATCGAATATCGAATAGAGGGCGCTGCGGTGAAGGCTTTGTCGTGGCCCACCGGGCTATCATATCGACTCATCTGGACGGGCACCCCTGCAAGTACTCAGGACAAGCTCACGCACCTGAATGCAGGCGTCAGCGAACCTTCCCGAGTACGTCTGGTGGGTGCGTCAGAAGTCATGGCGGGCCATTGGCGGAGCGGCGACCCTGTAAGAGTTCTGGATGGCTACCGGGACTACTGTGAACAACTTCGCGAGTTCAGCAGTGACCATAAGCTTGGAATTTTCGACATGGGTCATAACGAATTATGGCGCGAAGCAAAGGGAAGAAACCTGACGTACAAGCCCTGCGGTGCAGGCGGTGGCGACGTCGGTATCGTATTGGGACTGGATGATGCAGAACTGGATGCATTTGGCCGTGCGTTGGCGACTAATTTTAAGATGCTGGACTGTGAGTTGAGCGACGCAGGCGTTAGGATTGAAGCATGAGTAAATCGCGTATTTCCGGACTGCACAAGCTCTCTATCGCCAATCGTATTGCTGAGCTCGAGAAATTGGGTTGGCTGTCGTCTGATGCCGCGAAAAATCTCAGATCGGGGCGTCATGTTATCGCTGCAACAGCGGCAGACAAGATGGTCGAAAATATCCTTGGCGTTTTCGGATTACCATTTGCGGTAGCGCCCAATTTCATCATCAACAAGCGTGAGTGTATTGTGCCGCTGGTTGTCGAAGAGCCGTCAATTGTCGCCGGGCTAAGTGCGGCTGCAGCAATGGCGAGAGCCACGGGCGGGTTTACAGCGTTACTTTCTGAATCGTTGCTCATAGGGCAGATTCACCTCGTTGGTGTCACGGATGTTGAGGTGGCGCTTGCATCATTACGAGAAGAATCTCCACAACTGATCGAAAGAGCGGACAATATTCATCCAAGACTTCATGCCCGCGGCGGTGGCGTTCGCGATATTGAATTCAAGGCCCTTAGCCTCGCGGACGATACGCCTGTTATTGCTGTGCACATATTGGTTGATACCTGCGACGCGATGGGCGCCAACTTGGTCAATACGATATGCGAATCGATGGCACCGAGGCTTGAAGAGGTCTCGGGTGGTCAGGCCGCGCTCAAAATTCTTTCAAATCTCGTGGACCGTTCAGTCTGTTCGGCAACCGTCACCTACAGCGTTGATGACCTAGCGAGCGACTCAATGTCCGGCACAGAGGTGCGTGATCGAATCATTGTGGCGAGCGAAATTGCTATTGCCGATCCACATCGAGCGGTAACTCATAATAAAGGTGTGATGAACGGCATCGATGCGCTTGCCATTGCAACGGGCAATGATTGGCGAGCGATTGAAGCGAGTGCTCACGCCTATGCGGCGAGGAGTGGTCGTTATTCATCGCTAACCAAGTGGTCATCTGCGGCTAGCGGCGACCTGCTAGGCGAAATTACTGTGCCTCTTAAACCTGGCATCGTCGGCGGAACTTTATCTTCGAACCCAGCTGCCACGTTAGGTGTCGCAATCGCTGGAGTCGAATCCGCGATACAACTTGCAGAGATGATGGCCGCGGTTGGCTTGGCGCAAAACTTTGCAGCGCTGCGGGCGTTGGCAACCAGCGGTATCCAAAAAGGCCATATGCGCTTGCATGCGCGCAGCGTGGCAACGGCAGCGGGGACCCCGGATCACCACCTCGATGATGTCGTTCGGCGTTTGGTCGCAAGCGGTGAAATTAAAGATTGGAAAGCCGCTGAGATACTTCGAGACTTGGAAAATGAGCAGGTCGGGCATCCGGCTAGCAGTACATTCGCGGCGGGAAAAATTATTTTGTTAGGAGAGCACGCGGCCGTCTACGGACGACATGCCCTGGCGATTCCTATCGTAGACGCTGTTCGAGCCAACGCTACGCTGACCGATAAGGAGACAAGTCTCACTGTAAGAGAATGGGGTCTCAGTACTGTTATCGATCGTAAAGATGGGAGTGGCGTCGGTGCAGCTGTGAACACGATTTTCGATGAGCTAGGTGTTGGTGATTCGAAATTCACGATAAATGTATCATCGAGTCTGCCGCAGGGAATGGGCTTGGGGTCGTCAGCGGCGATCGCCGTGGCTATTGCTCGTGCTATTGCGGTATGTGTCGAGGCCGACATCGATGATGAATGTGTCAACGCGATCGCTTATGCATGCGAGAAACTGGCGCACGGTAATCCGTCCGGATTAGATAACACATTGTCTTGCTATGGCCAGCCGATGTTATTTCAAAAGGGTGCATCTCTTACGTCTCAGACACTGGAGCTCCGTGAAGCACCGCCGTTGCTTATCGGGTTCAGTAAAAATCCAGGTCGCACTATCGATCAGGTATCGAGTGTGCGCTCTCGCTACGACAAGAATTCGTCTCAATACGAGGCTATATTCGACCAGATTGACGAGATCAGTTGCAGAGGTGCGGCAGCGCTGACAGCGGGGCAGTACGAAGAGTTGGGCCAATTGATGAATATTTGCCACGGTTTACTGAACGCGATCGAGGTATCAACGCCAGACCTCGAGAACATGATTGCTATTGCACGTGAGAACGGCGCGAGCGGCGCCAAGTTGACCGGAGCCGGTGGAGGTGGGTCGATAGTGGCTTTGTGTCCGGGCGCCGTAGACGAAGTTCGGGCGGCGTTGCATCAAGCAGGTTATGAGACTTTGCAGTCATATATTTCAAAAGGATCGATGAATTGAATAATTTGCATCGCTTAGTGTCGTCGGAGGGCGAGGAGCTGATCCTGGTCGACGATCAGGACAATGAGATCGGTTTTCGATCGAAGGCTGATTGCCATGATGGAGATGGCGTTTTGCACCGGGCGTTTTCTTTATTTTTGTTCAACGATGAAGGGCACTTACTACTGCAGCAAAGAAGTGAGCAAAAACGGCTATGGCCAGGGTATTGGTCTAACAGCTGCTGCAGCCACCCGCGGCGAGGTGAGTCGTTGTCGATTGCTACCATGCGGCGCTTAGACGACGAGCTGAATGTAGCCGCAGATCTTGAATCAATCTATCACTTTACGTATCAGGCCAACTTTGGCGAGGCCGGATCAGAGAATGAATTGTGCCACGTATTCCTCGGCAATTTGGGGGGCAGTGTTCGTCCGAACGACAATGAGATCGAAAGTATCCGCTATGTTTTGGCCGATGAACTGGATGGCGAACTTGCCGAAAGTCCGGGGCGATTTACGCCGTGGTTCAAACAAGAATGGAGAACGTTGCGGGAAGTGTATGCCGAGCGGCTTGCCGCCTACGCGATATAGCGATAGTACTCGATACCTAGGTCGGAAAACTGTCGCTCGTTACTAACGCCTACGCGGTCAATGACGAATTCATTGTGGGCAACGTAGTCGAGGCCTTGCACGCGTCGACCATCGTGCAGCATTTCGTACTGTTCACGGTTAAGGTCGAGTGTTAGCTCCATCGCGTCAGCGAAGTGAATTTTAGTCGCTGCTTCCCGCCAGTTTTCAGCCATGAAGAATGGAATCACTTCAGCCGCGTCGCCGCTGCCGTAACCGAGGGTCAGAACTTCCTCGCCAGCAGCCAGTAAATTTTCGCCGAGTGCTTGTTCGAAGCCAGCAGCCATCCACGCTGGAAGAGCGGCGGTGTAGAGGTTGCCAAGGTCAAGCATGGTATCGCTGCCGAGACGCAGCTTGTCGAGGATCTCATGTCGGTAATAGCGCGAGGTACGAAACGCTCTGAGTACAGCCATTGCCATTGGGTAAGCCTCAAACTGATGCTGCTCTGGTTTGGCAAAACTCGATATATCAGGCTTACTCACCATTTCCAGAAGCAAGGCATCTGCGTCGACACCCGCCTCGCAACAATAGGACGCGAGCTCCGCTCGATCCTCGGCATTACCCTTTCCTAATGCGAACAGGTACGACACTGCGAAGCCAGTTTCCGGCATGCGACGATACGGTCGATGCAGAAATAAGGTCCGCAGCGAGCGCAGATGTTTAATCGAGTTGAGTTGTCTTTTTTCATACATGTCATTTAGTGCATGCAGAGTTTCATCTATGTAACAGGTGGTGGAATATTTGCCATTAAATACGGGGAAGTCCTGCACCTGGTGTGTCTCAGGGTGGCCTTGACCGCAAAAGTTCAGCATGGGTTTGCGAAAATCCATGATGCGGTAGTCCGATGCGGACCCAGATCCGATCAAATCGACGACTGCGAGCTGCGGATTTTCCTCAAGCAGCATCGCAATAGCGCCTGCTCCTTGCGTCGGTTCTCCTGAGCTGCCGCGCGCGTATTCCGCGATATCAGCGCAAACAACAATCGCCTGGCTGCCAGCGCCATCCAGAGCAAGATGGCGAATCGCCCCTTTCATTCCGTAAACACCGCCGAGACAGGCATGCTTGAATTCAGGCACTTCGCAGCTGCGTGAAATTGGTGCTTTCCCCCTAGTTTCCATGGCTTGATCAACCATGCCCTTTACGATGATCGCGCCTGCAGAATTGTCGGTGCTCGACTCAGTGCCAAGTCCGAGAAACTTAACCCGGTTGGGATCAACATCGTACTGGTCGATGAGACGAATAACAGCATTGGCTGCCATCGTATAGACGCTTTGATTGGGTCCGCGTACGCGGAAACTGCGCCCCACAATTTCACGCATCTTAGGCCACTGATTATCTGTCCAGTCGCACCAATCCTCCAGCCACACTCGATACGGCGGTACGTACGCGGCGAGTCCGCTGATTCCAATAGGCTTATTTGAGTTAGGTTGGTTCATGAATGGTATTTGTCTGGCGGAGCGATTTTAGTGTCACTGCGCATTTCGCTCAACTACTTATTTCACAGTAATCGTGATTTGTGCAGATGACAGGGGTGGATTGTGCGGAATATGCAGGTAATCGCCCAGCAGCATTTGCACAGTATGCTCGCCCGACTCTAGGCTTATTTCGGTGCTGCCACTGCCATCCCCGAAGTGAATATGATGGTCGTCCGCTGGTATAGGCATTCCCATTGCAGGCAATTCGGTGTCGATCAGGAGGTGATGATGTCCCGAATTTTCTTGTTCGGTGCCCGCTTTTACAACGTCCATGCCAGTAATGCCGAATTCAATGACGATAGGATTGGATACTATCGCGCCATCAGTGGGTGTTATGAAAAATACACTGGCGCCGTCGGCCGAGGCCGTACGTGGAATTCCTATAGGTTCCGCGGCAACTTCAGCGACAGCCTCATGCTCAACTATCGGTTGGTCATGGGACTGTTTCTCGCTGCAGGCGGCAAGGATTAGAAGGCCGCTACCAATTATCAAAAGGTTTGATTTCATTTTATTGCTCCTAACATCAGACTGATAACAGCGCGACGAGAAATACCTACCATGGTAAATGTAACGCCGGTTAAATAAGCGACGATGAATATAAGATACTTGGGAATGGTGATCAGATGTCCCTGTCCGTAAACATGGTGCATCACTTTATACAGATACACCGGAATGTAGAATGACACAATTGCATGTCGTTGTCGGCGACAAGTCTGAGTGTATAAAGAGATCCGGCGTAACTCGTCATCGTCGAGAGCCGGCGTTCAGGCCTTTTTCTTGCTCGTCATGGCTGATTGTTTACTCACTTTCTTCTTAGGCGCCTTCCTTCTAGCTACGGTCTTCGCTGTAGTCGTAGCCTTTTGGGCTGGGCTTTTTTCTGTGCTGCGAGACAATTCCTCAGGTGCAAAATCATCGACAGCGAGAAGCGCGAGAACTTTTTCATGGTACGCACGCATGTTGCGGCCTTCGGCCTTGCTGATGATTTGCGCTTTTTCTGCTCCGACAATCTGGTCGCCCAGATAGTCGGACAATAGGAGACCTTCCTTCCGAGCTTGCCTCAAACGTCGTTCGATAGGCTCATATTCCTTGGTGAGTTCAAGTGCTTCTTGTAGCAAACCGAGTGGGTTGTTTGGTTCATTAGTCGTGTAGGCGAACTCACTGAGGCGTTCGCGCGATTCACCTGGTGTCGTAATCAAGCCGACTATTTTTGTGGATATTTCATCCGATGGTGCGGAGTAGGTGCGACCACGAGGGAAGATGAAGAATCTCAACAGGGCAGCAACAAATCGATTCGGAAAGTTACGCAGAAACGCGTGCAGGGCTTCCTGCGCCTGATACATCAACGTTCGGACTGACCACTCTACAAGCGGTAGGTCGGTTGCCCGGCGACCTTGGTTCTCAAAATGCTTTAACACTGTCGATGCCAGATACATCGAACTCAAAATATCGCCAAGACGTGCGGAAAGTAATTCGCGCTTCTTCAGTGATCCGCCTAGCGTCAGCATTGCAAAGTCGGACGCCAGCGCGAAGGCGGCGCTGTAGCGATTAATGTTCTGGTAGTAGCGCCGCGTTGGCGTATTCAAGGGTACTCGACTGAACTTGGCATGCGTCATTGCCAGAAAGAAGGAGCGAGCCATGTTGCTGATCGCATAACCGATATGGCCGAACAGTGCATCGTCAAACTCGATCAGGCCGCGATCCTTGTCATCGTCGCCTGCAGCGTTGAGCTCACGCAGCACAAACGGGTGGCACCGAATCGCGCCCTGCCCGTAAATGATCAGACTGCGAGTGAGAATATTCGCACCTTCAACTGTAATCGCAATCGGGGTCGCCATATAGGCTCGACCGAGATAGTTTTTGGGTCCCATCATCACGCCTTTGCCACCATGTATGTCCATGGCATCATCGGCAACTTTCCGGCTGAGCTCCGTGCAGTGATACTTCAAGATCGCTGAAGGGACAGCGGGTTTCTCGCCTTGATCAATGGCGCCCGCTGTTACGGAAACTGCCGCGTTCATAATGTAAGTGTGCCCGGCTATTCTTGTTAGTGCTTCGCCAACACCTTCGAAGTTAGCAATGGAGGTATTGAATTGCTTGCGAATTACTGCATATGCACCGGTCGCGTAGCTGGCTGCTTGGCCACCACCTGAGCCTGTGGACGGCAGTGTGATAGCGCGCCCAACCGACAAAAGTTCGACCAGCATTTTCCAGCCTTTGCCGGCCATTTCGGGCCCGCCAATAATGTAGTCAAGCGGCACGAATACATCTTTGCCGGAGGTTGGTCCGTTTTGAAATGCGATCGTTAGCGGATAATGTCGTCGTCCCACTATGACTCCATCTATAGTCGTCGGAATCAAGGCGGCGGTGATGCCGTACTCATCTTTTTCGCCGATAAGGTGGTCAGGATCATTTAATTTGAAGGCGAGGCCGAGCACCGTCGCGACGGGAGCAAGCGTAATATATCGCTTGTTCCAGTTAAGGCGGATACCGGTGATGGTCTTGCCCTTCCACTTGCCTTTGCAAATAACGCCATTGTCGATCAGCGCCGCAGCATCCGATCCAGCTTGCGGAGACGTCAATGCGAAGCACGGAATCTCGGTGCCCGCGGCCAGTCCTGGGAGATAGTGCTGCTTCTGTTCCTCAGTGCCGTAATGCAGTAATAATTCAGCAGGTCCAAGCGAGTTTGGCACGCCGACTGTCGATGATGCTGTCGGGCTGCGACTTGCGAGTTTGGTTATGACGATCGCATTAGCGTATGCCGAAAACTCAAGGCCACCGTATTGTTTGGGAATAATCATAGCGAAAAATTGCTTCTCTATGATGTAGTCCCACACTTCTTTAGGCATGTCAGCGCGGACGTGACATATATCCCAGTCATCGAGCATCTGACAGAGCTCTTCACACGGCCCATCAAGGAAGGCCTGCTCTTCTTTCGACAGCTTCGGCGCCGGGTAGGACATGAGCCTGTCCCATTGCGGCATGCCAGAAAAAAGTTCACCGTCCCACCAGACGCTTCCGGCCTCCAATGCTTCGCGTTCGGTATCCGACATCGAAGGTAGCATGCGTCGGTAAATGGCAAGCAGTGGCTTAGTGAGTTTCTCGCGCCGGAACTCGATCAGATTGAGGACGAGCATCGCGCCAAGCGTGGCTATCAGGAACAGCTTCCATAGCAGGTGGCCGTTACCGAAAACGACGTAGGCCAAGACGGCTACGCCAGCGGCAGCAGTGGACAATCGAAGCTCTACTCGCTGATAGGCGAGAAAAACACCGCCTCCAAAAAACAGCAAGAACCAGAGAAATCCTATGATGAGTTCAAACAAGTTTTCTTCCTTTTTGAATCAGTGGCCGCGAAGTACGATAGTGCGGCTACAAATTTTATAGTAGTTCCTATAATAGTTCTTCTATTGCAGCGCGTTCTTCGCGCAGCTCGACTTCTGTCGCGTCCATTCGTTGGCGACTAAAATCGTCAATATCGAGACCCTGAACGATTTCATATTGGCCGTCACTGCAGTGAACTGGGTAGGAATAGACGATGCCTGGCTCTATGCCGTAACTACCATCGGCCGGGATGGCCATGCTGACCCAATCGTCATCCGCTGTGCCAAGAGTCCAGTCATGCATGTGATCGATCGCGGCGGATGCGGCAGAAGCGGCAGAAGACGCACCTCGCGCCGCAATGATCGCTGCGCCGCGCTGTTGAACGGCCGGAATGAATGCTTCTGTAAGCCATTCCTGACCGACAAGAGCAGCAGCGTTCTTGCCGGAGATAGTGGCATGGTTGACATCTGGATACTGTGTTGCCGAGTGATTGCCCCAGATGGTCATACGGTTAATGTCATTTACGTGGCAGCCGGCCTTCGTCGCAAGTTGTGCTTTTGCCCTGTTGTGGTCCAGTCGAGTCATCGCTGTGAAGTTACCAGAGTCAATGTCAGGCGCGTTACTACTGGCAATCAATGCATTTGTATTAGCGGGGTTGCCGACGACCAGAACTTTAATGTCACGACTCGCATGATCGTTTATGGCCTTGCCTTGTACTGAGAAAATGGCTGCATTAGCTTCCAGCAAATCTTTGCGCTCCATGCCCGGTCCGCGTGGGCGAGCACCGACTAGCAAGGCGCAGTCGCTATCTTTAAATGCCACATCGGCGTCATCAGTCCCGATGACGCCAGCGAGTGTACTAAACGCGCAATCATCGAGCTCCATTACGACACCTTGCAAGGCCGGTAATGCCGGCGGGATTTCGAGCATTTGCAAAATAACCGGTTGGTCGGGGCCCAGCATTTGGCCAGAGGCGATCCGGAATGCGAGCTGGTATCCAATTTGGCCAGCGGCGCCAGTGATAGTGACGCGAACGGGTGCTTTCATTGTAGTAATTCCTACGAAGTGCTTAGGGTTGATTAGGGTCGGGAATTCTAGCACTGGCGGCTGAGTCAGGCACTGGTGAGAATTACTTATTCGGGTTCTGGGGTGCCGGATTCTGTCGGGTGTGCACTGAACAACCCTTCAAACTTACCCATGTGCGCTCTTTAATAGCTCTCTTGTCTTACATCTATTAACGCTTTGACTTGGCGCTTGGGTTTATCAAGGCTCGAATAAAGCACTTGTAATCAAGATTTTCGGTGTTATAGTCAACTATAACACCAACTCACTGAGAGGTGGGGCGGCCCCGAAGCGCATAATGTTTAAAGCAAACGTACAGTTTAACGAGCCAGCATTTTTTACTTGCCGAAGTGAACATTCGCCCGGCAGGCAAGGCCTGTGAATACAGGGGGGCAAATAAGCAATGAATCCGAAATGGAATGAAGATCAGCCGATCTATAGGCAGCTGCGAGACCGGGTTGTCGCAATGATTCTTGAGCAGGTGCTAGGTGACGGTGATGCCCTACCGTCGGTTAGAAACGTTGCTGCTGAGTATCAGCTCAACCCGCTGACGGTGCTTAAGGGCTACCAGGAATTGGTTGATGCAGGCTTGGTTGAGAAAAAGCGTGGCCGAGGCATGTTTGTCAATGATGGCGCGCGCGTCATGCTCCTGAAGGCCGAGCGACAGCGGTTTATGGAAAAGGAATGGCCGGAGGTCATAGCGACGATTAGTCGCCTTGATCTGGACGTTAAGGAATTGCTGGTACAAGCAGAATCAATCGAATCAACTAAGGATTCTGGGGGGAGTGACTAGACTGCGAACTACGATGATATTACTTTGATTGAACCTTGAAGGCACGAATTTCGGCGTTGAACAATTCCACCGTACGCGTCCGCGCCTCAACGGCATCGTTATATTTAGCGCTATATTTCTTGATAAACAATTTTCGCTTTCGCTTGTGCTTTTTCCCGGCGATCTTCTTGACCACCTTTTGGGCATCCGCTTCTATACAAGATAGATAGACGGATATATTTTCCTGGTAAGCAGCTAGCATCTTCATGCCAGCAAACATTTCATCTTTGCTTGACGTGGCGCCATCCGGAATGCTTTTGGGGGGCGCAGGGTAGTTGCATGCAAGAGCAAGAGGCATGCAAAAAATAAGCGCGATGGAAATAATCAGTTTTTTCATTCTCATCATTGAGTCCACTTCTGCTTGAGCCTATAGGTCATCCGCGGATGGTTACGACTACATGGAATATTTAACCACATTGGGGGGGGGTTGAGTGAAGTCAGGCGAACAGCAGCCGCTGCATCAATTTTTGAGGTCCGAAGTTACAGACGTACTCGGTCAATATGATCTGTTCGTTGTATTCACTGTATCTGGGAAAGTATTTGATGGTGATTCTAGGCGCGGGGTTTCAACATATGGGAACGTAAGCGCCCGTGTTGTGTAACCAATTTGCTGCGATGTTGTCGGTGAGCCGCAGGCTCTAAGTGCTGCCGCATCGTACATCTTCTCGAGCACGAGTTTTCCGGCACATCGAAGCGCAAAAGCTGACGAGCGGGTCAGAAATAGAATTACCGTCAAAGCAGTGACGAAAACGCGATGTCCGTTTGCATTAGTCATGTGTAGAATCGCGCCACCAGTCTAAACTACATTACTGGTATCTGATTTCAGACGCCAGATCTGTTGCAAGCACACGTGCTCTTTGCCGTTATGGTAAAACTGAGCCCGGATACGAATGCAGGTATCGGGAAGATTATTGGTTCAAGAATTTGATAAACGACTTCAAGCTTTAGCCGCCGCTGGCGATAACCTTCTTTACGGCGGCCTAAAGGGTATCGAGAAAGAGTCATTGCGCGTTGCAGCTGATGGTTCACTGTCGATGCTGGATCATCCCGTTGGCCTTGGTTCTGCGTTGACGAACCGCTATATCACGACAGATTTTTCCGAGGCGTTACTGGAGTTTGTGACGCCTGCTTTCGAGACGACCTGGGAAGCGTTGCATTGTGTTTGTGGTATCCATCAGTTTACCTACAACAAGCTTGGTGACGAGATGCTATGGCCAGCCAGCATGCCTTGCCATATACCTGCGGATGATAAGATTCCGCTGGCTCGATATGGCTCGTCAAACGTCGGGCAGATGAAAACAATTTATCGGCGAGGCTTAGGCTATCGCTATGGCCGGCAGATGCAAATGATTGCGGGTGTTCATTTTAATTATTCTGTACCACAGCATTTCTGGGAAGCGTATCAAGGTGTCGTTGGCGATAACTCAGACATTGATGAATTTCGGTCAGAACAATACCTTGGCCTAATCCGAAATTTTAAGCGCGTAGGTTGGTTAGTGCTTTATCTGTTTGGGGCGTCCCCGGCTCTATGCAAGTCATTTTCCAGCGGTAACGCCGAAGCAGTGAAATCGCTCAATGATGAAACCTACTTCGAGCCTTATGGCACCTCATTGCGTATGAGTGACCTTGGGTATAGCAACCAGAATCAATCACGCATTGATATCTCACTGAACAGTCTGCCGGAGTACGTACGCGGTCTTGCTAGCGCAATAGCGACGCCGTCGCCATTGTACGAAGACATCGGCGTAAAAGTCGACGGTCGTTACCGGCAGTTGAACGCTAATCTTTTGCAAATCGAAAACGAATTCTATTCCCCAGTCAGACCCAAACGAGTCGCATACTCCGGGGAACGGCCAACAGCTGCTTTGTTGCGCGGAGGTATCGAATATATTGAGATCCGATCATTGGATATCAATTTTTTTGATCCATGTGGTATTAATCAAAACACGATGCGTTTCATGGAGGTATTGCTGCTTTATTGCTTATTGTTGGAGAGCCCAAAACTGAGCGTAGAAGAGATCGCAGAGATTTCGGAAAATCAGACCTCAACGGCGAAGTACGGTCGCGATCCCGCATTCAAGCTGATTCGCGACAGGGAGCCAGTATCGATCAAAAGCTGGGCAAGCGAAATTCTTGACGGCATGCTTTCTGTCGCAGCTGAAATTGATCGACATGACGATAACGAAAGCTATTCAGAGGCTGTTCGAATGATGCAAAAATTGGTTGATGACCCTGACGCGACCCCGTCAGCCAGAATCATTGCCGATCTTACCGAGGCGGATACGGGATTCTTCCAGTTTGCGTTGGCGATGGCGGAGAGTCATCGCGATTACTTCGCATCGATCGCAAAATCCAATGTCGCCACGCGAGAGTTGTATCAAGGTGAGGCAGATGAATCGCTGCGACGTCAGACGGATATCGAAGAGTCAGATGTGATTGATCTCGACGAATACTTGTCGGAATACTGAACCTAAAATGGCAGTGGTGAACCGCGTTCATAGGCGAATGATCGGTGTAAACCCTGCAGTCGAATTACTCGACTAATTCTTTAAGCTCTACTTCCTTGTCCGCAAGTTTGTCACGGTCGACAATTGTTCGAGACGCGATCAATATTTTTGATTGCACAAATTCCTTGGCGGAATTAACGGCATCTGTCGCAATGAGTCGATTATCCTTGAGGTACAGGCAGGCAAACGAACGATCCGCCGGATTTCCTCTAATGAGGCTGCTGTCATAGCCTTCTGAAAGTCCTGCGATCTGCAACTTGAGGTCGTACTGGTCTGACCAGAACCAAGGCACCTGCGAGTAATGCATTTCCTTGCCGCAGATATTGCCAACTACCGTTCTGGCCTGCTCTAACGCGTTGTGAACAGATTCAAGGCGAATTTGCCGACCGTATATTGTGTTCGGGTGTGCCGTGCAGTCGCCGACCGCATAAATATCCGAGTCGCTTGTCTGACAGCGGTCATCAACCACGATGCCGTTGTCAACGACCAATCCGGCGTCAGTAGCTAACTCGATGTTTGGTAGGATTCCGATACCGACGATTACAAAGTCTGCAGGTATGACGTCGCCGTCGGCAGTTTCGACGCCGTTGATTCGGCCCTCGCCACGAAATGCCGTTATGCTAGTGGACAGTCGCAATTTAACGCCGTGGCTGGCGTGTTCGATCTGATAGAAATCGGATATTTCGGGTGAAACGACGCGACTCATTACTCGATCGGCCATCTCTACAACGGTAACGTCGTGGCCGAGCTGCCGCGTTACCGCTGCGACTTCCAGGCCAATGTATCCAGCACCGACAATGACCACATTTTTCTTCCCCCCCAGTTCGGATTGAATGCCGCTTACGTCAGCGATGTTTCGCAGGTAATGAACACCGTCAAGATCTGAACCCTCAATCGCCAACCGGCGAGCTCTGGAGCCGAGTGAAAGTATCAACTTGTCATAGGCGATGTCTCCGCCGTTGTCCGTTTGCAGACTTTTACCGTCTCGATCAATGGATGTAACACAGACGCCTAGGTGTTGTTCTATTTGTGGATCGTCATAGAACGCAGGTGGCTTGACGTAAAGGCGTTCGGTCAGGAGGTCGCCGGACAGAAATTTCTTCGACAGCGGCGGCCGTTGATAGGGCAGGTAAGGTTCATCTCCGATCAGAATAATTTGCCCTGCAAATTTCTGTTGTTTTAGTGATGTTACTAACTGTCCTGCAGCATGACCCGCGCCTGCGATAACTATTCTTTCAGCCAAGAACATTCTCCAAATTCAGCAATATCGTAGTTGCTTATGCGGCCTGCAGCGGCCAAAACACAGGTAGGAAGATCATCACCGTAATAAATACAACAATCGTCAGCGGTACGCCGACTTTCAGATAATCGACAAATCGATATCCGCCAGGGCCCATGACGAGAATATTGGCCGGGTGTGATATCGGGCTGGTGAAGCTTGCCGATGCGGCTATCACAACTGCCATCATCGCGGTTTCGGGTGCTAGTCCCATATCTGACATTGCCGACAAAGCAATGGGAGACATCAAAACGACGAGTGCAGCGGTTGGAATGACCATTGTCGCCATCGCTGTCAAGATGTATAGGCCCATGATAACCGGCCATGGACCCGCATCACCAAGGAAAACGATGACCTGACCTGCAATGTAAGTCGCCGCGCCGCTTTCCTGCATCGCCGTTCCGAGCGGTAACATCCCGGCGATCAGGAAAATGGCCCGCCAGTCAATCGACCGATAGGCTTGCTCCATGTTCAGGCAGCCAGTGAGGACCATTATGGTTCCACCGATAACGGCCGCAATCGAAACTGGAGCGTAGCCTGCCATCACTGAACCGATGACTGCCGCCATGATAAACCCGGCGAGTGGGGCCTTGCGAGTATCTGGCGGCTTCTGCCCGAGCGGAGTGAGGATGAGGAAATCTGAATCAGATGACAGGAGCTGCAGCCGATTACGCGGGCCCAGCAGCAACAGCGCGTCGCCGATTTGCAGACGCTCGTCCGCAAGTTCGGTGCCGATCGTTGTACCTTCGCGCCAGATTCCGGCCAATTCGATTCCATATCTCTCTCGAAAGTTGAGTTCACCGACGGTCTTGCCTGCCAGAGAAGAGCGTGGATCCAGCGTCGCATCCATAAGCGTGAGGCGCTCGGTTTCTTGTGAGGCCTGGTTTCCGGACGCTTTGGTGTCGATATCGAGTTCCTGCATGCCGCGCAAAACGTCGAGGTCACTTTGCTGCCCTTCAATCAACAACAAATCGCGTCCGAAAAGAATCTCATCACCGCGCGGCATCACTTTAAGCTCGCCATCGCGAAAAACCGCCAGGACTCGAAAATCGAATACATCGGCAAGGCGACTTTTCTTCAATGTCTCTTCGGCGAGATCGCTCTGCTTCGGAATTCTTACGACGAACATCCGTTCGTCGGTCTGGTAAGCCTCCTTAAGTTGCTCCGTCGAATAAACTTCGACCTTTTCGAAGTCCGGGAATCGCTCCAGCTGAGCTATGGCTTCCACTTCCCCTTGAACCAGAATCTGGTCACCGGCTTTGATTGGAACGTAGGCGAGATTGGTTAGACGATAACCTCCTTTTCGCATGATGCCGACGACTGCGACATCGAATCGAGTGCGAAAGGCGGCATGTCGGATAAGCTCAGAAACGACAGGTGAACCTTCCGTAACGACGATCGATGCGTACACGACTTTCGACGCTACCATCTGCTTGAGAACTTCCGACTCACGCTCGATGACGAGGTCACTCCATCGCTGCAGCTCACGAAACTGATCGATTCGACCCTGGACCAGTAACCCGTCGCCACCCCGAATGATTGTTTTCCGCCTCGGTAGCATGTCATTTCGACCGTTTCGAAATAGCGACAGGATTATCAGTCCGGTCGACGCCCCGATGCGTGTTTCCATAAGCGTCTTACCGACAAGGACGGAGTCTGTCGGCACATGCAACATGAACGTGCGCTCCTGCAATTTGTATAGCGACCGTAAACTACGTTGGCTTACATTTTTGTCGCTTTCAGCACTGATTTTTGGCAATAAGAACCGGCCGCCGACAACAATAAATAGCACGCCGACAACCATGACCACTCCGCCCAGAGGCATGAAGTCGAACAGCGCGAAAGGTTCATGGCCGTCGAGGACCAGTGATTCGCTGATAAGGAGGTTAGGTGGCGTTCCAATAAGCGTCATGCCGCCACCGAGCAACGTCGAGAAGGCCAGCGGCATGAGCAAGCGAGATGCAGCGACGCCGGTGCGACGCGCTACTTCTACAACGACTGGGAGCATCAATGCTGCGACGCCGATATTGGCCATGAAAGCTGATAGCACGGCGCCAGTGATCATTATGACGAAAATCAAGGTGACTTCGCGGCTGCCGCCGATCCGCATAACCTGTCGGCCGATAATGTCAGCGATGCCTGTCCGGGTCAGACCCTCACTTAATATGAACATAGCCCAGACGGTAATAACGGCGCTGTTGCTGAATCCAGCGAAAGCCTGCTTTGAGTCGACCAATCCTGTGATCGCTAATGTGCCGAGAACGAGCAGTGCAACGACGTCCATACGAATGATTTCACTGATAAAAAGTATCAATGAAACAACGAGTATTCCAAGGACTAGACCGATCTCGAACGTCATGCGTTTATTCTATAGTCTATTGCAAGTACAAAATTAGGATTCACCCTGTTTATACACGACCTGACGTAACATAGTAATGAGTGCTGCGATGGCGACGACATGTGATTAAAAATGAGAAGCATTGGCAAATACGAGCCTGCGATTGAGAGGCAGACGCGATTTCTACCGATTCGAGGTGTGAAATATTGCATCAATGAGTGGGGCGATAAAGACGCGCCCTTGCTGTTTTATCTACACGGATGGGCCGACACTGGCTCAAACTTTCAGTTTGTTGCCGATGCGCTCGGACCCCACTGGCGGATCATCGCTCCGGACTGGCGAGGTTTTGGGAGCAGCACTTGTAACTCGACAGCGTACTGGTTTCCGGATTACCTGGCGGACCTGCATGAGTTGTTGAGCATGTACTCTGATGGGGTACCGGTCACGATAATTGGCCACAGCATGGGCGCTAATGTAGCCTGTTTATACGCGGGTATTTTACCCGAGCGTGTGGGCTCGATCATCAATATTGAAGGGTTTGGGCTTCCAGATTCAGATCCGATTGACGCGCCACTGCGATATAGAAAGTGGCTGAAGGCGAGTGAGACCAAACCTGTTTTTCAGTCCTACCCCGACTTCGCGAGCTTGGCGGTGAAAATTCGCAAACGCAGCCCAGGTCTCAGCGAAGAGCAGGCGGATTTTGTCGCTCGCGAATGGGCATCGGATATCGATGGTACTGTCAGGCTTCAAGCTGATCCCACGCATAAACTGCCGACCGCTACTCTGTATCGGCGCGCGGAGGCTGCGGCATGCTGGCGGAATATTTCGGCCCGGATGCTACTGGTATGCGGTGGGAAGAGCCCATTTGCGGACCAGCTCAGCAGCTTCGAGGCAATATTGAGTTCGCCTAGCAAGTCCTGCACCTTGTCTGAGGCCGGGCACATGATCCATTTCGAGGCTCCAGAGGGCCTCGCACGGCAGATTGAGGCATTTCTTAAGTAATACTTGTTGCGCAAACTCGATCGGCGCGATCCATCGTTTCGTGACTAGCGCTTTATTGCAGAAACATTGTGTAGGCGGGGTTATTGCTTTCCTCCCAGTGGGAGTAGCCGAGCTCTAAAAGGTGTGCCTTCAGTCGTTCGCTTTCGCCCTCGGGGACGTCGATACCCGTTAATACGCGACCATAATCGGAGCCATGATTTCTGTAGTGGAATAAGCTGATGTTCCAGTCGGTACCGATAGCATTCAGAAAGTCGAGAAGCGCTCCGGGCCGTTCCGGAAATTCGAATCGAAACAGTTGTTCATTTTGTACATCAGTTGATCGACCACCAACCATGTGTCGAACATGTAGCTTGGCCATTTCGTTGTCGCTCAAATCGATAACGCGAATGTTGGCGCTGCTAAGTTCCGTTAGCAGTTTGCCAGCTTCACTCTGGCCGCCCGAAAGCTGAACGCCAACAAAAATGCGCGCTTTATTTTTGTCAGCATAACGGTAGTTGAATTCGGTGATGCCTCGGCGGCCCAGAACCTCGCAAAATCGACGGAAGCTGCCGGGCTGCTCTGGGATCTCGGCGGCGAGCAACATTTCGGTTCGGTCACCGATCGCGGCACGCTCCGCGATGTGCCGCAAACGATCGAAATTGACATTCGCGCCACAACTGATCGTGACTAAGGTTTGGTCACTTAGATTATTCAGGGCGATGTATTTCTTGGCACCAGCGACGGCAAGCCCGCCCGCAGGTTCGACGATGGAGCGAGTATCTTCAAATATGTCGCGTATCGCTGCGCAGCATTGATCTGTGTCGACCGTAATGATCTCATCAACATATTTCTGGCAAAGTCTGAATGTCTCGTCTCCAACACGACGCACCGCGACACCATCAGCGAAAATTCCGACGTGCTCGAGCGATACCGGTTTCCCTGCCGCGATTGAGTCTCGCATAGCTGCCGAGTCATCTGGTTCGACACCGATGATCTTAATATTCGGGTATTGAAGTTTAATACAGGTCGCGATTCCAGCGATCAAACCACCGCCGCCAATCGGTACAAAAACAGCATCGATCTCGCCGTTGGTCTGTTGCAGAATCTCTGCGCCGATGGTCCCTTGACCCGCGATCACAGCTGGATCGTCAAATGGGTGAATGAATGTGAGGGTTTGCTTGACCTCAAGCCGCCTCGCGTGTGCATAGGCGTCATCATAGGCATCGCCGCTTAATATAACCTCGCCGCCGAGCGCGCGCACAGCATCTACTTTGATTAGCGGCGTGGTCACCGGCATCACAACGACCGCACGCACTCCGCACTTCTTCGCAGCTAATGCGACGCCTTGCGCGTGATTGCCCGCCGAACTGCAGATGACGCCGTTGGCAAGTTCATCATCGCTCAAACTGGCAATCTTATTGTAGGCGCCACGAAGCTTGAACGAAAAAATCGGCTGTAAGTCCTCACGCTTCATTAAGATGCGGTTGTTGGTCCGTGCAGAAAGAATATGGGCGAGTTCGAGCGGCGACTTTATCGCTACGTCGTAGACGTTCGCATCGCGGATCAAATCGAGGTAGTTGATGGCGTTCATCTCGCGGTTATCGCATACCGCGCGGTCTTCCGCAAAGGTAGCAATGGTAATCATTGGGCGACCCTCCCATAATGAGCAATCGAACCTAGTTAGGATGAGTCAATTGAGCAAGCTCTTATTAACGAATGCCCGTTTGATAAACGAGGGTCAAATACGGGACGCGGACGTGCTGATTGAGGGTGAACGCATTGCCCAGATCGGTGCATCGATAGTTGCGCCGGAGGGCGCATCGGTGATCGACCTAGCAGGCAAGTACCTAATGCCAGGCATGATTGACGACCAGGTGCATTTTCGCGAGCCGGGAATGACCCACAAAGCTGATTTGGCGTCCGAGTCCGCGGCTGCCGCGGCTGGAGGCATAACCAGCTTCATGGACATGCCGAACGTCAATCCGCAAACGACGACGCGCGCGGCACTTCGCGACAAATACGGGATCGCCGAAAACCGCTGTACCTCAAATTATGGTTTCTACCTCGGCGCGACCAATAGCAATATTGAAGAGATCAAGGCCCTGAGGGTTGGTGAGGGTGCTGGTATCAAAGCGTTCATGGGTGCGTCGACTGGAGACATGTTGGTTGACAATCCGGAGGCGCTGGAAAAACTTTTTGAGCACGCTCCAACAATAGTACTTACTCACTGTGAAGATTCTCCGATGATCTGGGCGAATGAAGACAAAGCACGGGAGAAGTACGGTGATGATGTGCCGTTTTCGGAACATCCGACTATTCGTTCAGAAGCTGCATGCCTGAAGTCTTCGCAGCTGGCCGTCGGGCTCGCCAGTCGCCACGATGCTTTGCTGCATGTCCTGCATCTGACCACGGCGGTTGAAATGGGCTTATTTACCAGTTCTCATCGCTCACAAAAGCGTATTACTGCCGAAGTCTGTGTTCATTATCTTTGGTTTGATGAGTCTCGATACGAAGAGCTTGGCGCAAGAATCAAATGCAACCCGGCGATAAAACGCAGGGCGGATCGTGAGGCACTGATCGCGGCGCTCAACGATCAACGCATCGATATCATAGCAACGGATCACGCACCCCACACGGCAACTGAAAAAGCAGAGAAATACTTCAAATCTCCGGCTGGATTGCCATTGGTTCAACATGCGCTGCTGATTTTGTTCGACCTCGTAGCCAACGATCAGATCAGTCCGGAATTAATAGTAGATCGCGCCTGTCACGCGCCAGCGGACATTTTTGGCATTTCTGAAAGAGGTTACGTGAGGGAGGGGTGGTTCGCAGATTTAGTGATCATCGATCCAAACAAACCGTATCGTGTCACACCCTCAAATCTCTTGAGCAAATGCCAGTGGTCGCCGTTCGAAAATCACGAGTTCTCCGCCAGTATTGATACCACAATCGTCAATGGCGCGATTGTTTATGACGATGGGAAACTGACTGGAAATGTAGCCGGACAGAGATTGATTTACGGGCGCGCACGCTGAGTAGATAGAATTTGTTTACTTTCCCTGCGATACCGCTATGCTAGCGAAAAAATAAGGACCGCAATTGACTGCCTGGCGACTTCGATGTCAGGTACGAGCATCTGAATGAAGCCAACAGATACTTCCAACCCTGAGTACTTTCATAAGGTAGTTGACTGCCAGTGGGGCTGCCCCGCACACACTGATGTGCCCGCGTACATTCGAATGATTGCGCAGGGACAATTCTCCGAAGCTTACATGGAGAATCGCAAATCCAATGTTTTCCCCGGCATTCTTGGTAGAGTCTGTGATCGCCCTTGCGAGCCAGCGTGTCGGCGCAAACGGGTCGAAGATAAACCGGTTGCCATATGTCGGCTCAAGCGCGTTGCGGCTGATCATCGAGATGACATCACCGAACTGCTGCCAAAGGTGCCGGAAAACACCAACGGCAAAAAAGTCGCGCTCATTGGTGCCGGATGCGCATCCCTGACGGTCGCGAATGATCTCGCCCCATTGGGCTATGAAGTGACTATTTTTGAAGCGCTACCAACCACTGGTGGCCTCATGCGGACTAATATTCCGCAGTTTCGATTGCCACCGAAAGTTTTGGACGAGGAGATTGGCTACATCCTCGATATGAATGTCGATCTGAAATTGAATCATCCCATCGACAGTATGAAAGGGCTGCTCGAAGATAACTTTGACGCAGTGTTCGTCGGTACCGGCGCACCACGCGGTAAAGATTTGGAGATTCCCGGACGCTACGATTCAGATCGAATTCACATCGGAATTGATTGGCTCGAATCCGTCGCCTTTGAGCATATTAAAGAAGTTGGCAAGAACGTTCTGATTATTGGCGTCGGTAATACAGCTATGGATTGCTGCAGAACGTCACTCAGAATTGGTGCTGAAAGTGTCAAAGTCATGGCTAGAAAGCCACGCAGATTTTTTAAGGCGTCAGCATGGGAGCTGGAGGATGCTGAGGAAGAGAGCGTTGAAATATTAATCAATCATTCGCCTAAAGAGTTTGTCATCGAAGACGGCAAGCTAGTAGGCATGAAGTTTGAATTAATGGAATACAGAGTCGACGAGAATGGCGTCATTGATCGTGGCACCGTTAGCGGTGAAAAGATCATTCCCTGTGACGACGTTGTATTGGCTATTGGCCAGGATAATGCGTTCCCGTGGATCGAGCGAGATATTGGCATCGACTTCAACGACTGGGACTGTCCCTTGGTGGATGAAACCACAATGATGTGCGGCCGTGACGGTGTTTTCTTTGGTGGCGATTCGGCTTTCGGACCCAAGAATATTATCTGGGCAGTGGAACATGGACATCAGGCGGCCATCTCCATACATCGTTATTGTCAGGGTGAAAGCATTTCGGAACGACTCCCCGACGGATTAAACCTCGCCAGCCAGAAAATGGGTATGCACGAGTGGAGTTTCTCCAATGACTATGACGACACATCGCGTCGATTGATGCCGCATGTGGATTTATTGGAACGTTTTAAGAAAATCGATATTGAAGTCGAGCTTGGCTTTACGGCAGAGCAAGCCGTGCAGGAGGTCGAACGTTGTCTAAACTGCGATATTCAAACTGTCTTCGCTGCTGACCTCTGCATCGAGTGCGATGCCTGTATCGACGTCTGCCCAGTGAACTGCCTGACGATCACTAAAGACGGTGAAGAGGATGAACTCCGCACGCGACTGTCTGCGCCAGCGGAAAATCACGAACAGGCTTTATACATATCAGCTGGCCTCCCACATACCGGACGGGTAATGATCAAAGATGAAGATCTTTGTGTGCATTGCAGTCTTTGTGCAGAGCGCTGCCCGACGGGAGCTTGGGACATGCAGAAATCTGAAATACTTATTCCTTACGCAAAAAATGAACTACTTGATGACGAACCTTTACCAGCCGTCGGATCTGGCTCTTAGAGACATCACGTGTCGACGATAAATGACGTTGTTATTAAGGTCGCCACGGTAAACGGAACGGGCTCCGCTAGCGCGAACGGATTACTGATGAAGTCCATATTCCGTATGGGCATACCAGTAGTGGGCAAGAACTACTTTCCTTCCAATATTCAGGGCCTGCCGACTTGGTACGAGATTCGTGTAACGGGCGCTGGCTATCAGTCGCGCTCGAATCGCGTCGACGTTATGGTCGCGATGAACGCTCAAACCTACACGCAAGATATGGCTGACGTCACGCCGGGTGGATGGCTGATATACGACTCGACCTGGCCGCGTGATCAATTGTTTAATCGCAAGGACATCACTGTTATAGGAGTTCCGTTCTCAAAATTGTGCAACGAGAATTTCGACGGTGTGCGGGCGCGAATTCTAATGAAAAATATCGCCTATGTTGGCACTGTTGCGGCATTGCTTGATATCGATCTGGACGTCATAGTAAAGCTACTCCAGGAAACGTTTGCGGCAAAAGCTCACCTAATCGATTCCAATATGCAGGCGATCCGTCTCGGCTACGACTACGCAAACAACAACGTCACATGTCCTTTGCCGATGCATGTCGAGCCGATGGACAAGACGTCGAACAGCGTCATTATGGATGGCAACACGGCTGCGGGACTGGGTTGCATGTACGCTGGCGCGACTGTCGGCGCCTGGTATCCGATTACCCCATCGACATCGCTCATGGACGCCTTTCTAAGCTTTTGCTCGCGCTATCGGGTTGACCCTGAGACTGGTAAGAATACGTACGCAATCATTCAGGCTGAAGATGAGTTGGCGGCCATCGGGATGGTTGTGGGGGCGGCCTGGAACGGCGCCCGCTCTTTCACACCAACCAGCGGCCCAGGGATCTCGCTCATGAGCGAGTTCATTGGCTATGCCTATTATGCCGAGATCCCAACTGTCATATTCAATGTTCAGCGGACCGGGCCGTCGACAGGAATGCCAACACGCACACAGCAATGTGATCTGCTGAGCTGTGCGTATGCCTCCCATGGTGATACCAAGCACGTCCTGTTGTTTCCGTCGGACCCGGAAGAATGTTTTTACATGGCACCCAAAGCGTTCGATATGGCGGAGCGACTGCAAACGCCCGTCATGGTCATGTCGGACCTCGATATCGGAATGAACGATTGGATGGTGCCAGAGCTGGAGTGGGACGAGTCCTATGTGCCGGATAGAGGCAAAGTCCTGAATGCTGAGCAACTTGAGGAGATGGATAAATTCTATCGATACCTCGATGTCGACGGCGACGGCATTCCCTATCGAACACTGCCAGGTGTACATCCAAAGGGCGCGTACTTTACGCGAGGATCTGGTCATACCAAGCTAGGCGCTTATACCGAAGACGCAGCGGCCTATCAGGATGTTGTCGATCGACTGTTGGTAAAATGGGAAACCGCACGCGGTATTTTGCCGGGGCCGGAAATTCAATATTCCAAGCTCAATAAGAGCGGGATAATAACCATCGGCAGTGGTGGTGGTGCGTGCAAAGAGGCGTTGGACCGATTGGCGGTAGAGGATATAGGCTTGAACTATTGTCGAATCCGTTCGTTCCCGTTCAATAAAGACGTCGCCGATTTTATCGAACAACATGATGTTGTATACGTCGTTGAACAGAACCGCGACGCGCAGTTACGAACCCTGCTAATTAACGATATCGAGGCGAATCAGAGCAAATTGGTGTCGTTGTTGCATTATAACGGTATGCCAATCAACTCTGGATTTGTGGTGAGCCGAGTACTGGAGGAGATCGCGAAGGGCCGTACGGCTTGAGGGCAGAAGACTAATGAGTTACATAGCGAAACCAAAAATTACGCATCCGGGAATGCCGAAGAACAAACTCGGACTGACCGCAAGCGATTATGAAGGCACGGTGTCGACATTGTGTGCCGGCTGCGGGCACGATTCAGTCACCGCTGCAATTATTCAGGCGGTGTTTGAGCTGGGCGTTGAACCGCACATGCTGGCGAAGATGAGCGGCATTGGTTGTTCATCAAAGACTCCCGCGTACTTTGTCAGTCAGGCGCATGGCTTTAACTCCGTGCACGGTCGTATGCCATCAGTTACGACCGGGGCGAACGCGGCTAACGGCGATCTGATGTACATCGGCGTTTCGGGAGACGGTGACTCATTGTCGATTGGTGTCGGGCAATTCGTGCACGCGATTCGCCGCAACATCAACATGTGCTATGTGATTGAGAATAATGGTGTTTATGGTCTGACAAAAGGGCAGTTCTCTGCCTCGGCGGATATCGGCAGCAAGCCGAAGAAAGGCGAGCCGAATAATCAGGAGCCAATTGACCCCGTCAGTACCGCGTTGAGCCTTGGCGCAACGTATATCGCGAGAAGCTTCTCTGGGGATAAAGAGCAACTCGTACCATTGTTGAAAGGCGCGTTAATGCATCGTGGCTTCGCATTGGTTGATATTGTTAGTCCTTGCGTCACGTTCAATGATCATGAAGGATCAACGAAAAGTTACGCCCATACTCGACAGTTCTACCATCACGTTATTGATATCGATTACATACCGCCAGCTGAAGAAATTAAGGCTGCGTATGCTGAAGGCGAGGCAATGCCGATCGAAATGCATGATGGCAGCACGATTGTCTTACGCAAGGTCGACAAGGACTATGATTTGACGAGCAGAGCGTCAGCATTCAAGTACCTGCGTGAGCACTTCAATGCGGGAGAAATCACAACGGGCCTTCTGTATCTGGATGAATCTCGAGCCGAAATGCATGAGTTGATGGGCAATATTAATACACCTTTATCGCAGCTGCCTCTTGAGGAGCTGAACCCGGGTTCAGCTGAACTGAAGAAGCTTCAAAACCGTTACAGGTAATTAGCACGCCAGTCAGATAAATTCCGTCAATGAGCCTACGCGAAAAAGTTGAAGACCTACTTCCGAACTGGGAGCGCTGGTACCCAAGCCTGTTTGATGCGGCCAGCGATCTTGGAATAATCAGAGAGGAAGTGTGCGACCCCGATTCACTAAATCTCAATCGTCGACACGCGAAGGTTCGTCAGCGCGCGAATGATGCGCACGTCGAAAAATGGGGCGGCAAGCCACAGGAATAATTCATGTCTTTTGATTTAGAAGCAATGCGCGCGCAGCTTCCAGTTCGTGTCACCGACGCTATCACTGATTTTCTGTTGATCAAAAACGAGCCTTCGGCCCATTTTTTTGCTTGCCTTTCTGCTGTTTCTTTACGACCGACCTCTCTGTAAGCGACGTAAAGGCGATACTCAAATATGAGCGAAATGATCCAGAACATAGCTCTGGCCGCTGCCGCAGCGGCTGAGCGAATAGCGGGGCAAATCGAGCGAACTGAACTTCGACGATCAGAGGCTTTCAGTACTAATCTATTGGCAAATATTTTCTTCAAGCTGGAAAACCTGCAAACGACTGGGTCCTTCAAGTTACGCGGTGCGACTAATCGATTGATGACTTTGACGGAAGAAGAGAAAGCCAAGGGCTGCGTCACCGCGTCAAGTGGCAATCATGCGGTCGCAACGGCTTGCGCGATGCAGAAGTTGGGTTTGAGCGGTGTAATCTTTGTGCCGGAGCAAACCTCGTCAGTCAAAGTCGATAAGATTCGAAGCTACGGTGGTGATGTGCAGTTTTTCGGCACCGATGGGTTGGACACGGAACAACATGCTCGACAATACGCTGAAGACAATGGCATGTTTTACGTCTCGCCCTATAACGATGAACAAGTCATTGCTGGCCAGGGTACTTGCGGAATTGAGATGCTGGAGCAATACCCTGAGATTGATACTGTGCTGATCGCTGTCGGCGGCGGTGGGTTGATTGGCGGCGTCGGAAGCGTTCTAAAGGCACACAATTCCGACATCAAAGTCTACGGCTGCCAACCGAAGGCTTCAGCTGTCATGGCGCTGTCTATTGCGGAGGGTGAATTGCTGGACATGCCGAGTGAACCTACATTGTCCGATGGTACAGCGGGCGGAATTGAGCCGGGTGCTATTACATTCGCTTTGAATCAGGCCGCAGTTGATGAGTTCATCATTGTCAGCGAAAAGGAGATCACGGAGGCCATGCGCTTGTATGTCAACACTGAGGGCCACACGATCGAAGGTGCGGCCGGCGTGGCAGTAGCGTCTTTGCTAGCGATAAAGGATGAGATTATCGGTCGCAATGTTGTGGTTGTTATTTGTGGCGGCAATATTGCCGATGACAAGATCGCCGCGATTATGGGCAAGTTTTGAAAAGGTTTTCCAGTATTCCAGCGTTAGCTGTCGGCGTTGTCCTGGCCGCGAGTGGTGCACTCGCTGACACGACCGTATTGGTCAACGTCAACGTTGTTCCAATGTCCACGGACACGGTGTTGCTCCAGCAGACAGTTATTATTGTCGATGGAAAAATATCTGAAGTCGGCCATGTCGATGCGATTTCGATTCCCAAGAATGCCGCACTAATCGACGGGACGGAGCGCTTTCTTATGCCGGGGCTCGCGGAGATGCATGCGCACGTTACAAGCACTGAGCCCGCGGAGGTGGATCGTCTCGGCACTCTTTTCGTCGCGAACGGAATCACTACTATTCGGGGAATGCTGGGCAAGGCTGAGCATTTAGTGCTGCGCGATCAGCTTGAAAGTGGTGAGGCCTTTGGTCCGCGATTGATAACATCTGGACCATCGCTCAACGGCCGTTCAGTCGCCGGTGCTGCGGATGCCGACCGCCAGGTTCGTGAGCAGTATGCTGCGGGATATGATTTCATTAAGGTGCATCCGGGTCTTAGTAATGATGAGTTCGCCGCGCTTGCTGCTGCCGCGAATGAGATGGGGATGCCATTTTCGGGTCATGTACCGGTCGCGGCGGGTATTTTCCAGGCGCTTGAAAGCGATATGGCAACGATCGATCATTTGGATGGGTATTTTGCGGCGATGCTGCCATCCGCACATCATGGATCTGGAGGCTATGGCGGCTTCTTCGACGTAATGCTCGCTGCAGATATTGATGTAGAGAAAATTGCGGAGATAGTGGCGATGACTCGGGCATCTGGCACCTGGAACGTTCCGACTCAGGTTCTGGTAGAGCAAATGCTCGACGATACGCCTCTGACCGAACTCAAGCAGCGACCAGAGGCACGCTATGTCCCGGCAGAAATTCTACGGCGCTGGATCGCTCTGAAAGAGTCCCTTCTAAATGAGCGCGGATTTGATCCGGACACAGCGGCCCTCGCCATAAAATTGCGACGTCGTTTGATACTTGAGTTGCACGAGGCCGGCGCCGGGTTGCTGCTCGGATCAGATGCTCCGCAAACATTCAACGTACCGGGATTTTCGACGCATCGAGAGCTGGGTGCTTTGGTTGCTGCGGGATTGACACCGTATGAGGCACTTAGAACGGGTACGGTGGAGGTGGCTAATTTTCTCGATTCCAATGGTGGAGTAATTGCCAAAGGTAAAGATGCCGATCTGATCCTACTGGATGCTAATCCGCTCGAAAACATCTATAATAGCAATAGAATTCATGGAGTTATGCTGCGTGGAAAATGGTTTCCATCGTCGGAGCTTGACGTAAGGCTCGAGCGCTACGCGATCCGGGATGGCAAATAGGACGTTGCAATCAGTGAAATCGTTTCGCACATTCGAATAGATGATGAACGGGCTTAGCTTTGGCTGCACTCGCTGACAAGGACCACGATAAAAAGCAGCAGAACGAGCTAGGGCCTGATATCGAACCACCGATTTCTGAATCTCCTGCCACAACTTGGGCAAGCTCCGGCCTGCTTGCTCACCATGTGGCCGCAGTCCTTACATTTAACCAGTCTAGTCATGAGTAGATTCTATCACTTGGTCAGCGATCAGCATTGTTTGGATTAGCGCCCATGTTTTCTCTCAAACCAATTCGTGACGAAGAAGTCACTTGGCCGAACGACCCGAACTAGTTAGTCTTCGAGTCCGGCTGAGAGCCGCGCCGAACGCAATGTATTGGACATCAGCATAGTAATCGTCATTGGGCCAACGCCCCCCGGCACCGGCGTCACCGCGCCAGCGACACTGCAAACGTCGTCAAAGTCGACGTCGCCAGTGAGCCCCATCTTGATTTCGCCATCGATGACTTTCCCAACTCGATTGATACCCACGTCAATAATAACGGCACCAGGCTTAACCCAGTCTGCCTTGACCATATGCGGGCGGCCGACAGCCGCGACGATGATATCTGCGGCAGCAACCACTGCCGGCAGGCCTTTTGTCCGACTGTGGGTGACCGTTACTGTCGCATTAGCTTGTAATAGAAGCGAGGCCATCGGCTTGCCGACAATATTCGACCGACCTATGACAACGGCATTCTTTCCAGACAGGTCGCTACCTAGTTCGTCTTCGATCATCAACATGCAACCCGCCGGAGTACAGGGAGTAAATGCGTCTGACGTTTGACCAGCAGTCAACTTGCCGATATTTACGAAGTGAAATCCGTCGACATCTTTTGATGGTTTAATGGCCTGCGTAATGGCCAGCTCATCAAGGTGTCGCGGCAACGGCAATTGCACAAGAATGCCATGAATGGCATCGTCGTCATTGAGCTCGCTGATCAGCTGCAAGACCTCGTTTTGTGCGGCATCGTCAGTAAGGGTGTGCTGTATGGAATGGAAACCACAAGACTCAGCTGCGCGCTTCTTGTTTCGCACGTAGACCTGACTCGCAGGATCTTCGCCTATAATCACGACGGCAAGTCCGGGTTTGATACCATGCTCTTTCTGCAGTAGCGCTGTTTCTCGCGTAATTGACTCAGCGAGATCTGCTGCCTTGGCTTTGCCGTCTATCCGTTTTGCAACCGTCATTATTGTTGTGTCCTTGATTTCACTTATGGGTTTACCGTAGCGCGATTCAGGCTAAAATACAGCTCCTTAGATAGGCTATTGGTTACCGTGACAAGATTCTTTCGAAACATCCGTGGCGTCGTATTTTTTGCTGGACTCACGGCCAATACCATTTTTTGGTTCATACCGATCATCGTGTTCGCTGTGGTCAAGCTATTGATGCCGATACCGATTTTACGACGCGCTATCACGCGTACTTTGATGGCCATTGGTGAGAACTGGGTTAGCGTGAATGTGTGGCTCATGCGATACGCCGGATCAGTTCGCATCGAAAGCCATGGTGTTGATGGGCTCAGGCGCGATGGCTGGTACCTCATTATTGCCAATCACCAGACCTGGGTCGATATTTTCATTCTACAGGCGACGTTTAATCGCCGCGCGCCGTTTCTGAAGTTCTTTATCAAACAGGAACTGATCTGGTTTCCGTTCCTGGGAGTCGTATGGTGGGCCATGGGAATGCCGTTCATGAAGCGCTTTTCGCCATCGTATTTGGCTAAAAACCCACACATGAAGGGTAAGGATCTAGAGATGACGCGACGTGCTTGTGAAGAATTTCGCGATACGCCGACCTCGGTTCTAAATTTCATCGAAGGGACGCGCTTTTCGGAGCAGAAGCGGGCAGACCGAAAGTCCCCCTACAATAAGCTCTTACAACCGAGGGCTGGCGGCTTCGCGGTCGCTTTATCGTCAATGGGTGAGTTGTTCAATAGCATCGTCGATGTCACGCTTGTATATCCCGAGAATACTACTAGATTCTGGGATCTGTGTTGTGGCCAGGACGTTCATGTCATAGTCGACGTTCGTGAGAGGCAGCTTGAGCGCTGGCTTGTAAATGGTAATTACGAGAGCGACCGGGTATTTCGAAAAGACCTGCACTCCTGGTTAAGCGACGTCTGGAAAGAGAAAGACGCAGTTATAGTCAGAATTGTAAAAGAAAAAAGGAACGGGGATGTTAGCTAGCAGACAGTACGACACTGTTGCATTCGATGTCCGCGACAACGCGACCATGTTGTTCTTCGCGAAGACCACTGATGAAGGTGATATTTCCGACTACCTGTTGTTGATGCGCACTGTTGACGAAGAGCTCGAAGAGTCCATCTATATTGAGATCAATGAAGAGCAGTTTGGCGGACATAATTTGATCCGTGAGGCCACAATGACCGGAAACGTTCTGACTTTACGATTGTTCGATCCCGCTGAAGAGTTGGACGGAATAATCGACATCGTATTAACCTGGCTCGACACACCAGAAAACCTTGAAAGCATAGAGGCAGGTTCGTTTCGTGTATTTGGCGATACGCTCGTTGGCGGTAACGCCTGAACGAAATGTTGGAATTCATACCGAACTATGAACAATATAACAAAGACCTTCCGCCAAATTCACCGAAGGCGATGATCTATAATTTTGAATACACCTTTTGTGTCGGCGACATTCTTTTGGACGCATTTCCGAACTGCGGTGGCAATTTCGAGCCACGGGCGATTCGACCGTCGGAAATCCTAGAAAAATTTCCACCATCGAGCAAGCGGGTCGTTCGTAGCTGATATTCATGGCGGACACTGAATACAGCGTCTATATCGTACACTGTGGCGATGGCTCTTATTACACTGGGATCTCCGTGGACGTTGAGCGGCGACTTAAGGAGCACGAGAATAGCCCTCGAGGCGCGAAGTACCTTCGAGGGCGAGGGCCATTGCAATTGGTTTTTAGCGAGGTCGTGGGTGACAGACCCGAGGCATCTAGTCTCGAGTATCAGATCAAACGACTTAATCGCAGCGAAAAAGAGGCGCTAATTGACGGCAGTCTCAGCTTGCAGACCCTACGGGCAGGTCAGGACTCGGCGGCTGGTTGAGAGAATATCGTGATCGGCTCGCCGAAGACCGGCATGAACAGCGATGCATCACGGTCCCAGCGGTGCCGAAAATCCTCAAGCCATTGTGCTGTTTCCGCGAAATTCGAAATGAATTTCGGTGCTAGCGATATTTCGCCGAACGGCTTCGTGGAATCGTCAAAATGGATCGGATAGACGCTGTGTCCGCCCGTGGCTGTAACAGTATGCTGCCAGTAAAGCTCCGCGTAATCCCTTCCGAGCGTGGAGAGGCCGCCGACGCTCAGGAAAACAACGTCCACAGAAACATCACTTAAAGCGTATTTGCGGTAGCCAGGGCTGCCGTGCACTAGCGCGGTACCTTGTGGATGTTTAATAACAATCGAGAAATTGCCACCCATGCGCCATGCCGAAACAGGCTGCGGCATCGTCAACGGAGCTTCGATAGCGCCATCGATCGGAATCGAATCTCCCCAGCTTATCGGTGCATGTGTTACGGGATAGAGAGTGACTTGAAAGTTTCCAAACGTGAATCTGCCGGAATCCTCAAGAACGATAATTTGTTCCTCTGGAACGCCCGCACCACGGGCTACATTTGCTGTGGATGCAGAACCCAGAATGGATGCGCTCGACCGGTTCGCGATAGCGCCAATATCCATGGCATTATCAAAATGGCTATGCACAGGAATAATTGCTGCGAGTCGACGCATACGAAATTCATTCATAGCGTAGTTAATTCTTGCGGCGTCATTATCAACTGGTAAATCAAGAGCGATGTCGAGAAGTGATGGCCGTGAGAAAAATCCGTCAATGAGGATCTGTGTTTCACCGTCGTCAAATAACAGCGTAGTTACGCCGAGCCAAGTTACCGTTACGGCATCTGTATTTGTAGCGGACGCGGTAGCTGGCGATAGCCAATCGATCGACTCAAGGCTCGGCCGGTCTTGCCACAGGAGCACGAGAGCAATAACGATAACTGCAATAATCGCCGACAAAGTCAGAGCCGTGCGCTTGGCGTAAGTTACCCACATAGCTACTGACCCACGGCGAACACGTGGGAAAGCTATGAGTGGCAGCGCGCTTAGAATGGATCGTACTATTTTCAACATAAGTCAGAGAATAAGCCTGAATCTGATCGAAGTATCGTATCAGGTCACGTTTTGCATAATGACTAGCCGGGGTACGCTAAATAATAGTCATCAACCTCAGTGACGCGTATCGGTGTTTCGTAAACAGCACTTAATGTCTCTCCCGTCAGGATTGTAGCTTTCGGGCCGTCAGCGGCAATGGCCCCATTTTGCAGTAGAATCACCCGATCGACCTCTGGCGGTATTTCATTCAAATGGTGGGTCACGATAATGATATTGCGGCCTGCTTGCGCGAGTTTTCGAATGCGCTCGAGGTAGTCGAAGCTGGCCGCAAAGTCGAGACCTGTCGTTGGTTCGTCGAGGATCAGCGTGACTGGATCATGAACCAACGCACGGGCCAGGAGGCATCGTCGTTGTTGACCTGAGGACATACGATTTAATGGCGTGCGACGTAATTCGTCGATTCCGAGTTCAGACAGCGTTCTTCGGGCAGCGTCGATCTGGTCTCTGGTCACGCGATCAGCGAGTGCGCCATGGATACCAATGCTTGAGTGAAACCCTGAGACGACAACCTCAATTGCGGTCGTAGTCGCGGTATAGCGTTGGTGGAGGTCGTTTGATACGACGCCAATTTTTTTGCGCAACTCCCATACGTTCCATTTGTCTCGGCCGAGAATGCGTATGTATGAACCGGCCTTTATTGCTGGATAAATCTCTCGATTGATCGTTTTTAACAATGTTGTTTTGCCGGATCCGTTCGGGCCGAGTATGGCTACGCGCTCATGCTCTTCAATGCTGAGTGTCAGATTTTCGAAAACGCAGGTCGATCCACGCCACAGAGTGGCATCGTGCATTTCTATGAGTTTTTGGTTTGGCATGGGAGTTAAAATTCTCAGAGTTCTATACTTAGAGTTTGTCACTCGTGCTGCTGAATATCCATCTGGTTTGTGACTCATAAACGGTCGCGCGGCCTAACGCAGATTGTTGTTCGATCGGATTGTTCATTACAATGATTCCAACTGCTAACTTGTGTCATTTCGAGAGCTCCATAATGCCTGATGGCCTGAAATATCTTCTGATTTTTATCGCTGTTGTTGTCGCGTACACAATCGCGAAAGTGATCTCTTATATGCGACAGAGCGATCGCCAGTGGAAACAAGTTGATAAGAGCAAACTGAAGAAATGGGAAGACGACGAGGACGATTGATGATGCGAAATTTATTTGCGGCCTGCGTAGCTCTCTCGATAACGTCAGTCGCCGCTGAGCCGAAGATCGCGCCGATCGTACTGAGAAGCATCGACAGTAATCAGGAATAAAGAAAGGCGCCGAAGATTGATCCTCGGCGCCTTAAGCGTTAACGGCAGGGGGAGTGCCGCCGGACCATCCTGGTCCGTTTATTCACCGAATTCCATTCGGTGAGATCCGGGGTCGACAGCCAAGAAGTCAGGGGAGAGGTCTGGCCAGTCGAACCCCGGTGGGGGTTCTTGAGACTCTTATCTTTGGATAGCGCTATAAATCTCAATCGTGCCAAGGTCACCAGCCAATGCGATGTCGGCAGCGGCTGATACGCCGATGAGAATAACCAGTGCACCCAAAAGGGCGAGTATGTCTCCAAAGTATTTGCTGTTCATGATCGTGTCCTAAAGTTAATCGTTGCGTCGAGGTTAGTCGCCGCTGCATTCAGTTGGGCTTCAGTATTCTTATTGCATGAGTCGTGCCAACATTGTAAATACTTTAAAAACAATAACTTATCTATAATTCAGTTATTACGAAATATCGTAAATAACGAAAAACCGTAATTTTTTTCACGAAAAACCGTATATACTACGACGATGATTGCTCAAGATGACTACCAATGGCTATTTCGCAAGTCGCCGGCGATGGCAACCTCGATTGCGGAAGATGGCGTGTATCTGGACGTCAATGACGCGATGCTGGACCGACTGGGCTATACGCGCGAAGAGATGGTCGGTCGAAGCCCGGAAGATTTCACGACGCCCGAAAGCGCAGTACGAGTGCGAGATGAACTAAGACCTACTTTGCGACGCACCGGTAAGTTGGAAAACAAGCCCATCAGCTTTGTCACCAAGTCCGGTGATGTTGTCGACTGTACGTCCAACGCCATTGTGGAGTTCGATCAAAAGGGGGAGTTTCTGCGCACCGTCGCGATGTACGCCGAGATCTCCGATCAGGCAAGAGCGAACTTTAAATACCGAACGCTTTATCGCGCGACACCGGCGATGCTGCACACAGTCGACGGAGACGGGCTCATCGTAACGGTGACCGATCACTGGTTACAGAAGCTGGGTTTTCGACGGGAGCAAGTCGTCGGGCGCCCGATCACTGATTTCTTTTCCGTTCGTGACAGTAAATATTATGCTGATGGTCGCTTACGTGATCTGATCAGTGATGGCGACTTCAACAATCTCGAACGTCAAATGCTTGCCAAAGATGGCACTGTTCTTGATTTGGTGATGTCCGCAATATCCCATCGTGATAAAGATGGCAATGTTGATCGTATGCTCGTCGCCTCGAAAGACGTGACGGAACGACGAAAAGCTGAAAGAGCACTGCGCCGCACGCTCGGGGAAAACGCACGGCTTCGCGAAGAATTGGAGCAGGAGCGCGATTACCTTCGAGAGGAAGTGAATGTCGCGATGAACTTCGGCCGAATTGTCGGTACGAGTCCGGCATTGCGCCGGATGATGAAGAAAGTGGAGGCGGTTGCTGAAACGCCCGCTAACGCGCTAATTCAGGGCGAATCCGGTGTTGGTAAGGAGCTGGTAGCACACGCGATTCACGTTCAAAGTCCTCGGGCTGAGGGACCCCTTGTCAAAGTTAACTGTGCGTCAATACCGAAGGAATTATTTGAGAGTGAATTCTTTGGTCATGTGAAAGGTGCTTTTACCGGAGCTCACCGTGATCGCATCGGCCGCTTCCAGCTTGCTGACGGCGGTAGCCTTTTTCTCGATGAGGTTGGCGAAATTCCGATGGAGCTGCAGGGTAAATTATTGCGTGTTCTTCAGGAGAGTGAATTTGAGCGAGTTGGCGATGACGTGACCCGTAGTGTCGATGTGCGTGTCATCGCGGCGACGAACAAAGATCTCGAAAAGTTGATCATTAACGGTGAATTTCGCGAAGATCTTTTTTACAGACTCAGCGTATTTCCAATAGACGTACCCGCGCTACGAGAGCGTGGCGAGGATATCGTGCAACTCGCGCAGCACTTTCTCAAGCAGACCTGCATGGACTTTGGCCGAGAAGGCCTTACGCTGACGCGGACGCAAACTGCCAATCTTCGCTCCTATAATTGGCCGGGCAATGTTCGTGAATTGAAGAATGTCATCGAACGTGCGGTTATTCTCTCGACTGGCAAGGTTCTTCGGCTTGATTTATCCATGCCAGGACTCAAGATCGATATCGATACGGTTGCTGATGTGGCCGCAACCAACGACGAAGTGATGAGTGAAAAGGAAATGAGGGAGCTTCAGAAGAGAAACCTCGAAAAGGCGCTCGAACAAGCGAACTGGAAGGTTTCCGGAGTTGGTGGGGCAGCAGAGCTTCTCGGCGTACGTCCGACAACTCTTGCTGATAGAATCAGAACATACAAACTTAAAAGACCGGCTCCCCGATGAGAACGGTTATGCGCCGGGCCAGCTTCTGAACCACGAGGGTAAAAAAATGACTATGAAAACGAACCTATCACGTAGAGCGTTTTTATCTGCGAGTACAGCTGCAGTTAGCACTGGTTTGGTAGCTTTCCCCCATTTAGCTATTGCTAAATCAAAAGTAATAAGTAGCACTACTTCTTTGTTCGGCGCACCTCCTCCAGGTGTGGCAAAACTCAACGCAAACGAGAACCCTTATGGCCCTAGTCCCAAAGCCATCGCAGCGATGACCGAAGCAATGAGCAAAGGGGCCTATTACGTTGGCGGAGCTGGCGAAACTTTGAAGGCAATGATCGCTGAGCGACATGGCTTAACCAAAAATCATATTATCTTAAGTTCTGGCTCAAGCAGTGCCCTCACGAACTTAGCGATGATGGCTTCGCAGAAAGGTTCTATTTTAGGTTCCGATCTGTTTTGGGATGCAACATCTTTCATGGGAACTCGAAATAGCGAGCACGGGATAAAGCGAACACCGAAAACTGACGATCTTTCGGTTGACTTAGATGCGATGTACTTTGCTGTTGATGGCAGTATTGCATTGGCACAAATCTGCAACCCGAATAATCCTACTGGATCCATCGTATCGCCACAAAAGCTTAAAGAATTCTGTAAAAAAGTTTCACAGAAAACCATGGTGCTGGTTGATGAAGCTTATAACGAAATTACCGATGAGCCGGAAGAAAATAGCATGATTCCATTGATTAAGGACGGCTATAACGTGGTAGTTACCCGAACGTTTTCAAAAATCTATGGATTAGCGGGTATGCGAGTGGGTTATATGATTGCCGCACCGGAAACAGCTCAATTGATCTCTACATATGGCCATAATCATTTCTATGATTTAAACCAAGTGGGTATTGCAGCTGCGGCGGCAAGTTACAACGACACTGCTTTCCTAAGCTATTCTAAATCAAAAATTCTGGAAGCAAGAGAGATGATTGCTACAGCAGTTGCAGCCAATGGACTTACTGCGCTGCCGTCCCAAACAAACTTTATGTTCGTTAATCTAGGCGACATCAATGCTGAGGATTTTCGCCAAGGGATGGCTAAGGAGAATGTCATGATTAGAGGCGTATATCAGGACTATACCCATTGGTCTCGGGTGAGTGTTGGTAAGCTAACTGACGTCGAGAAATACATTGCGGCTATGCCTAAGGTGCTCGATTCTTTGAGCTAGCAATGACCGCTTACAGAAGGGCGGCGCTGCCGCCCTTTTTATATCCGAGGCTCCTCTCGGACTAAGGAGATAAACAATGCGTCCTGCGATTTGGGGGTTAATAGGGCTTTTGGCGCTGACGCCGATGGTGGCTTTGGCTGACACAATGTATCTCACAGACAGCTTGCCGTTGAGCTGGATCGCGGCTGCGATTGGCGTTTGCCTCATTGCTGGATTCTTGCTTGGTATGTGGTGGGCTGATTACCGTAGCCGTCAACGTCATGGTGGAATTCGAATCTACTGATTCAGGTCCGCTTATACGTCGATATAAGCATGCGTTATAAAGCAATAACAAACAAACCGTTCACGCCGTAACGGCACCCCCCTAAGGTAACTCCAGATGCCGCGCACCTATGCGAGGCCCCATCTTATTTAGGAGTTGCAGCGATGAGTGCTTCGTCCGCTGACATTTTACCGCTGGATTCAGAACAAGCAATAAGCCTTACGAACGCGGTACACGGGCTGTCCCCCGAACAATTGCTATGGGTATCCGGCTACACGGCTGGCTTGGCGGCTGCTGGTGCGCCCGCTGCGAAGGCTGCGAATACTGATTCTGCCGCAGCTGTCAGTAGTAAACGTCGCCAGGAAAAACTAACCGTGCTGTACGGGTCACAGACCGGCAATGGTGAGGACCTTGCGATCTCATTGGTCAGAGATGCCGTTGCAAGGGGTTTTGCCGCACAAGCGATCAGTCTGTCGGATTACAAACCAACTAACTTGAAGCGCGAGTCACTGGTGACCTTTGTCATCAGTACGCATGGCGAGGGTGACCCGCCAGATGACGCAGAGCTGTTTCATGAGTTTTTGCTATCAAAAAAAGCGCCAAAGCTAGCAAACCTCCAATACTCGGTACTTGCATTGGGCGACAGTAGTTATGTCAATTTTTGTCAGACAGGCCGAGAGTTCGATTCGCGTTTGAATGAGCTGGGCGCGAGCCGTTTCGAAGCGTTGCTTGAGTGCGATCTCGACTACGAAGACCTGGCGGCTGGTTGGAGAGAGCGTGTCGTCGATGGGTTGCCTGAATTGCTCGCTGCAGGGCAGGTTTCGGTAGTGCCGATTCTTCACGCAGTGGAGTCGACATCCGTATTTGATAAGTCCAATCCGTTCCCGGCCGAGGTCCTCGTCAACCAGAAAATCACCGGCGGTGCATCGAGCAAGGACGTTCGCCACATCGAATTATCGCTGGAAGGATCGGGCCTCACTTACGAGCCGGGAGACGCACTTGCTGTTATCGCGGACAATCCGCCACAACTCGTTACCGAATTTTTGACAGAGTTGAAATTTAAGGCCGATGCACCTGTCACGATCAAGGATGTTCAACTGAATCTGAAGGACGCGCTGTCATCGTCACTGGAAATTACCGCGCTAAATCTTAATTTCTTGCGGGCCTGGGCTGAGACCTCGACAGATGCGAGCGAATTGCAGTCGCTATTGGAGAAAGGAAACGCAGCGGCATTAACGGATTTCATCGACCAAAATCAAGTCATTGACGTCGTACGTCAATACCCGGCTGCTGTCGGCGAACAGCAGTTCGTCGCGATGCTGCGGCCGTTGAGCCCTCGATCATATTCAATCGCATCGAGCCTCGAGGCGAATCCTGATGAAGTGCATCTCACTGTTGCCGCTGTTCGCTACGATGCCTTTGGTCGAGATCACTGGGGCGCGGCCTCAACGCACCTGGCCGACCGGATTACGGAAGGCGATAAAGTCTCGGTATTCGTTGAAAAAAATCGCCGCTTCCGATTGCCAGCGGCCGATGTACCCGTCGTGATGATCGGCCCGGGCACTGGCGTTGCGCCGTTTCGTGCGTTCGTCGAAGAGCGGGTCGAGAAGAATGCGAGTGGTGATAACTGGCTATTTTTCGGTGATCGAAATGTTGGCAGCGACTTTCTCTATCAACTGGAATGGCAACGACACCTCAAGCAAGGAAACATAAAGCGGTTAGACGTCGCTTTTTCGCGCGACCAACGTAAGAAAATCTATGTCCAGGATCGAATTCGTGAAAGCGGTGCGGAACTGCATCGTTGGATAGAGCGTGGAGCTGCGATCTATGTCTGTGGAGACGCGAAGCAAATGGCGCCCGATGTGCACGATGCATTGATCGAAGTGTTGGAAACCTATGGTGAGTTGGATCATCAGGCTGCCGAACAGAAACTGAAAGAACTACGGACTGCAGGGCGTTACCAAAGAGATGTCTACTGAATGAGTGGCAACGAACTAACAGAAGTCGAAATCATCAAGGCAGCCAGTCGGCATTTACGCGGCTCTATTGCTGAAGGTTTGGTTGACCCATTGACCGGCGCGATATCTCCGCCCGATACGCAATTGTCGAAATTCCATGGCATTTACCAACAGGATGATCGTGATATTCGAAGTGAACGAACACGACAAAAGCTTGAGCCAGCCTACAGTTTCATGATCCGCGCCCGAATCCCGGGAGGCCTTCTTACGAGCGCGCAGTGGCTTGGTGTGGATCGCATCGCTACAGATTATGCGAACCAGACCGTACGTCTGACAACTCGACAAGCAATTCAGTATCACGGGGTTATCAAACGCGATCTTAAGCAAACCGTTGCAGACATAAATCACGCAACACTGGACACAATTGCTGCTTGCGGCGATGTGAACCGGAACGTCATGTCGCCGCCATTACCGGCATTGTCCGTGGTTCATAGGCAAGTACAACGCTATGCAGAGTCGCTGTCGGAGCACCTGATGCCCAAGAGCCGCGCCTACCATGAAATTTGGTTGGACAGTAAGAAGGTGGAGTCGTCGAAAGACGAGGTCGAACCAATTTACGGGGATACCTATTTGCCGCGAAAATTCAAAGCGGCCTTCGTAGTGCCACCACAAAACGACGTGGATGTTTATGCACAGGACCTCGGATTCATTACGATCGTTGAGGACAGTGTCGTCGTTGGTTTTAACGTTAGCGTTGGTGGCGGTATGGGGATGACGCATGGAGAAACGAACACTTACCCACGTCTGGGTGATGTGCTTGGATTTATAACGCCGAAAGATATCCTCGCAGTTGCTGAAGCTATAGTTACCACGCAACGCGACTATGGCGATCGAACAAATCGCAAACACGCCCGACTCAAGTACACGATCGATGATCGTGGAGTGGAGTGGTTTCGTGATGAAGTTGAGCGGCGCTCTACAGTCAAATTCGAGGAGGCGAGAAAATTCGCTTTCGTCGCAAATGGAGACGTCTACGGCTGGCACAAGGATGATGTTGGTGCTTGGCACTATGGCTTATTCGTCGAGAATGGACGAATAGGTGACGTTGGCGAGCGGCGTCTTCTCAGTGGGCTGCGCAAGATAGCTGAGCGGTACAATACTGAATTTCGGCTAACGCCTAATCAAAACCTGATCATCAGCAAAGTAGATGAAGCAGAAAAAGCAGGAATTTCTGAGATACTGTCGGAATTCGGCATTCAAAACAGTCAGCGCGCGACACCGCTACGCCTCAATTCAATGGCCTGTGTAGCATTCCCCACATGCGGGTTGGCTATGGCAGAAAGTGAGCGCTATCTGCCCACACTAATTGACAAACTGGACGCAGGTTTGAAGCAGCATGGACTGACTGATAAGCCGATTACTATTCGCATGACTGGCTGCGCTAACGGCTGCGCTAGACCATATATCGCGGAAATTGCCCTGGTAGGAAAAGGGCCGGGCCGATACAAGGTATTTCTGGGTGCGGGATTCGCTGGCGAACGTCTGGGCGCACCGTATCTTGAAAACGCGAACGAGGTAGAGGTACTGGAGGCATTAGATCCATTATTCGCTCGTTTCGCGGCAGACCGAAACGATGCTGAGCACTTTGGTGATTTCCTAGTACGCGCTGGCATCGTTCGAGAAGTAACCGCGGGGAGGCATATTCATGACAGCTGAAGAGCGAGTCACCCCGGCGTTGAGAGCCTTGCCTGGCCACCACATCGTGAGCTCCAGTTTTGGCGCTCAATCGGCAGTAATGCCAACGAATAAAAGCGATATGTTCATTACGCTGTTGCGGTAACACCTGAGGACACCAGCCATTCAGTTGTGGATTAACTGCGCTTCCAGTTGATAATAAATTACGGGAATAAGAATCGTATAGGGCGATCTTTTTAGCTGGAAACAAGCTTAATATTCAAATCAGGATGTTCAAGGAAA